>OCTW013425853.1_pt1 | contig 40457 bp, 33 predicted proteins | sample 1539671 | NCBI WGS metagenome assembly OCTW01 (sample SAMN02144230, study PRJEB22623) | gut metagenome | biome: sheep rumen | host: Ovis aries | place: New Zealand
CAACATAATTTAAAAATAATTATTAACCGGATCAACCTATATCACAAATAAGGCTGAAAGTAGTCAACTAAAATCGTTAAACTACACTAATACTGGTAGTCTTATGTAGTAGGACTGTGAGTTTTATGTACTAATACTGGTAGTCTTATGTATTAAAACTGGGAGTCTGGAGTATCCAGACTCCCTTCCGTAATCATTAAAGAAATTGTTGGAAATGATTGTTGATGTTATCTTCTACTGACAACGATCTTCTTGCCATTCATCAGATACAAGCCTGGTGACAGTCTGTGGATGTCATTACCTGCATATCGGCCATCGAGGGTGTAGATACGGTTATTATCAACTGTATCATGACGAATCTCGCTGATTCCACTGGTTTTCGGTCGGATGACTAATACCTCATCGAGGAAGAAGCGATTTGGTGAAGGAACGAAGGTTATCTGAAGATCTCCCGAGCCACTGAATGTCGTGGAGCAATCCGTCCAAGTGCTTGCAGTTAAATTGAAGTGCTGCTTAGAGCATGACATGCCATCATTGCTTAAGTTGAGTGTCAGATTACCAGCATTGGCGCCCCAAGGAGCAGCCTTGAAACTCAGCACGTCTCCATTCTCTATTTTGATGACAGGCGACTCTACTGTTCCGAGCTTAGTACCAGTGCCAAATATCGCACACTGTTTACCGCCACGAGAGGAGTTGGCACTCCATCCCTCATGATCAGGAAGGAGTTTTGGCGTTCCAGTTATTCCACTCCATATGCCATCATTACCACCCACGCCATTACACTCATCAAAACTCTCATAGAAGATCGTATCTCCTGTCAAAGGTTTTTCCACTTCATCTGCATTAAATGTGAAAGAGATCGAGCCATCATCATTCTGGGTGATATCATACACCTTTTTATTCAGGTATTTGCTGCCATCGGTATTCTTATTATAGAGTGTAGCCGCCGGTTTGGTGTTGTTTCCGAAACTGTTGTTGCTGCCATAGGGATAGGTATCGGTAGCCATATCCGAGAAATCGTAATAGCGGTTACCCTGATAAGTGGAATATCTATAAATATTATCTGCCGCTATCCAGGTCATCCGCTGATGGTTAGCCACATCATTGACTGTATTATCTTCCCATGCAGTAGCATTATAGTCAACATGTAATATCAGCAGGCCCTTACCGGGCAAGACCGCATCCCAATGTGTCGGCTGACGGTTCTCCAACAGGTAATACTCGTTCTCGTTACCTCCGTTGTAGATAATATAACTGTCGCCACCCTCACTCAGGGCTTTCATCTCATTAACTTTCGTAGAGTCGGAGAGTACGATGGGCTCTTTCCATCCGGCTACCCAACGCTCATAACTGGTATATCCCGCAGGGAGGAAACCGTCGCCATTATACCCGCCACTGTCCATCAGATCCCAATAGCCCATGCCCTGTGCTTTGTAATTCGTATCGTAGAAGTCGGGATATCCCAAGCAGTGACTGAACTCATGACAGATCGTGCCGATGCCGTCGATCATCCAACTCTTCACATTTCCTTGCCAATCAAGCTCATCAGGCTGTAGCTCGCACCCACAGGCATAGGTGTTAATAAGCACATCATTCAGTGTTATCGTCTGATAGGCAGAAGACAAGTCCCACTCATGTGGCCATATCGTATCGTCATCACCGTAATTAGCCTCACCCGGTCCGGCATACAACAGGAATACCTGATCCACCTCACCGTCACCATCCCAATCGTATTTCGAGAAATCCACCGAGTCTTTGACAGCCATGATAGCATCGTAAGCGAACTCACCATCTCGAATATCATTCCATTCGCCATCGATTAAGACGTTTTTTCCATAATAGACATAGGTAGTATCCAGCTTTACGGGGCCCACCAGATCGAAAGTCAGTTGGAAGAGTCCTTCACTCTGCGCATAGAAATAGTCGTACACACTCCCTTCAAAACCATCCTCATGGTGGAAATTCTTTTCATTGGCTACCCTTTCGAAATAAGATTTGTCATGCTTGGCATCGAACGACTGGTCGCTGAACTCCACCAAGATGATGAGCCCTTTCTTCTCACCGATCAGTCCGCCGTTGTTCTTTGCCCTCTTTGCCTGTCTTGCGTTTCTGCGCAATCTGTTAGCCGTATTGAGCTTCTTTGCCCGCACGGTAAGCTGCTCCTTATCGATCTGCTGGTAAAAAGTAGTCTCGGGCACACGCTGATAGGCATTACCCAAGGAATCTTCCAGGTAATGCAATCGCTCATCACCCCGCAACATAACTTTCACCTTAGTGCCATCTGCCAACGTTATCACCCGCCACTGTCCGGGTTTGGCAGGGATGGCAAAAGCGCTTGCCATAAGGAAGGAGAACAGCAAAGAAAATATAACAAATCTTTTACTCATGTATGTCCATTAGAAACTATTAGAATGCAAAAATAAATATAATATTTGAAATCCTCGTAATAATTTGATAAGAAAAAAGGAATATCTCTAACATACATATGCAAACATTTGGAATTATAAACGATAATTATTATATTTGCAAAGAAGAGCAGCATATGCATGATTAATGTACATAATATGACTCATTATTAGTTTATTAAATCTTTATGAATAACGATATGAAAAGAAAACTGACATTTGTGATTCTCCTGCTGATAATGGCAGGACTGAATAGTTCCTGCAGCGATGAAAATCTAGACTACGAGGATATCATCTTTGAAAAGAACCCCACATCACTTGAAGGGACTTGGCATCTTATGAAAGTAAGTGCTGGATTTAGCGGTATTCAAGAGTATAATCCAGGTGATATAACAATCACTTTCAATGAATCAAAAAACACAATTACAACAAAAGCCAACAAAGGAGAACACGCTGACTTCCTAAATAACGGCACCTACCACTACACGACATCTACAAAAAAATACCGGTATTATACTTACCAATGGGTTGAGGGAGAAGCCTCTGTGATAAACATTGATATTGAAGACAACATGCATAAATGGACTATTGAATACATTTATCGCATCATTGACGGTGGGTTAGTATTCGACGGGGGCATTGCTAATGACGGCCCTGGTTATTATTTCAAAAAACAATTGAGTAATGCAAAATAAAGATATGAAAAGAAAACTGACATTAGCGATTCTCCTGCTGATAATGGCAGGGCTGAACAGTTCCTGCAGCGATAATTACGAAGAAATAGTCATTGACGACAACTCAGGGGTACTAGGCGACGTTATTTATGACGGATGGGACAATACCGACATCTATATTTCTAACCCTCTGAAAGCTTTTTTCAGTGAAGAATTGCACCGCCCTAGTTGGGACGATAAAGGGAATGAACATAAGACGTTCTTTGAACAAGGAGAGTATAATGATGAGAAATGTCTGATGATTAACAGTCAGCAAGAGTTTCAGGATGCCTACATGGGAACCAAGAAACTGCCCGATGTTGATTTCGGGAAGTATACGCTACTCATCGGCAAGACTTGGGGCAATGACAGTTCTTACAAATTGGACAAGATTGTGCTTACCGACAAGAACGGACATTATCATTTGGAAGCACAACTGTTACACTATGTTGACAGGACCGCCTTTTTCGCCATTCAGACAATCTATTACTGGTATCTTTATCCCAAACTGAAATCAAAAGGAATTGTTACAAGTCGCACGGTTAAGGATATAAGAGAATATTAGCGAGTCTTTATTTGTGTCTAAAGACATTTCGTGTATAATCCGAAATATAATCTTTGAAGGCATCATCTCCCAAGATTTCGATATCCTCATATAATCCCATCACGAAGCGCGTGATACCGGTATAGCTGCATACCTCGAGATGGCAGCGCCAGTGCTGGGCATCTTCCTGTGTGATGGCAGACTCTGACAGCGGATATTCCTCAATCAGGAGATGATACGAGAGTGTTCCCAGTCGTAGATCGATCGGATACGACTCCTCTCCGGAGAACATAAAGATGTCGGTATGCATCTGCCGGTGCTCCTGCTCGTAAAGCCAGTTGTCTGACAACAACTCGACATCACCGATACGTGATAGCTTGAATGTCTTGTTCATCCTCGAAGTCGGTTCATAGCATCTAACTTCCTGGTTGTTGTTCATCAACAGGAAGGGCTCTACCAGTCGGTCACGCTGACTGCCGCCATGCGGAGAGGCATAACTCTTAAGCACCGTCATCTGTTTGTATTTGATGGCATTGCTGAGTGCCATCACCTTAGCTGCCTGCTGCTCCGTGAGTTGCGGATCGTTCAGGGTATTGAGATCATAGAAACGGTTGAGCTTGTTCTTCAGATTGCGGATGATGGCATCCTCACGGGTCTTGTTCAACAAACGATTCATCACGATGGCCTCATCCTCCGTAAACGAGATACGCGCGATTACCTTTTTAAAGAAGGGGGAGTCGCGGTCGATGGAATAGACACTGCCTCGCTTCTCCACGATAAACCCCGCATCACGGAAGAACTCCAGGTAATAGTAGAAGTTACGGCGCGAGAGTTGCTGACGCTGACAGATCTGCTCTACCGTCATCGTCGTGTTCTCCGCCAACAAGAGTAGCAGATCGAGCTCACTCTCCAGTTTACTATGTCGCATATCAACTACCTAAAAGTCAAAAGGGATTTCCAACTGTCCATCACCCAAGAGGTTATAACTCTTACGGTGATAGGGTGTGATGCCATACTCTTTGATAGCTGCACGGTGCTTCTTGGTGGGATAGCCCTTGTTGCTCTTCCAATCATACTGCGGGTATTCCTCAGCCAGTTGATCCATGTAATCATCACGATAGGTCTTAGCCAAGATGCTCGCCGCCGCTATTGAGAGGTACTTGCCATCACCTTTCACGATGGTGGTATAGGGCAGATCTCCATACGGTTTAAAACGGTTACCGTCGACTATCACAGCCTCAGGACGTACTTTCAGTTGATCAAGTGCCCGGTGCATCGCCAGGATACTCGCATTCAGGATATTGATCTCGTCGATCTCCTCTGCCGTAACGATACCCACGGCCCAGGCTACGGCATCACGCTCTATGATCGTTCGCAATGCCTTACGCTGATGATCGGTCAGTTTCTTTGAGTCATTCAACTGCTCATTCTGATACCCCAAGGGCAAGATGACTGCTGCCGCATAGACACTGCCAGCCAGACACCCGCGCCCCGCCTCATCACATCCAGCCTCTGTCAGTCCTTCGTAAAAGTGGTCTTTTAACATACCTACACCTTATTATATTATATAAGGAAAACTTTAACATTCGTTTTCGAAAATAGTTGTACCTTTGAACTATTTGTGCACAAAGATACAATAATTTTGCAGCAGAAACAAGAAAAAGAATAAAAAAGTACGAGATATGGAAAGACAAATGACCATCAATATGCCACAGTCGATTAACAACAGACTGTCTTCTACCTTCAGTAAGATAACTGAAAGACTGAATATGCCCATCAGAAAACTGAGTAGTTACTACGCCATGGTATTAGAGCGCGACATCAACAGCAAACAGACTTGGGCGCTTTTGGAGGCGCAGGCAGCATTCTTCTTGGGCATATTACCGATAGGTTATGCCTTTATCGTGCGACTCGCCGCATTGGTATGGCTGCTTATCGCACTAAAAAGATGTAAGGAGTTATTATAATCCGGGAATCAGAACATCTGTGCCACGCGCCGTATACCTGCCACAAGTGCATCCACTTCTTCCTTGGTATTATACAAAGCGAAAGAAGCGCGCACCGTTCCCAGTATACCTAAGCGGTCCATCAGCGGTTGTGCACAGTGATGACCGGTACGCACGGCGATGCCTAAGCGGTCGAGCAGCGTGCCCATATCCAGATGATGGATATCCTTTACAAGGAATGAAACGACAGCATCCTTGCCCTCAGCCTCACCAAAAAAACGCATACCGTCGATTGTTGCCATCTGCTGCATGGCATACTGTGTCAGCATCTTCTCATGAGCAGAGATATTGTCCATCCCCAATGCGGTGATATAGTCGATAGCTGTTGCCAGTCCGTGCGTAGCGACATAGTCGGGCGTGCCTGCCTCAAACTTAAACGGCAGTCGTTCGAAAGTGGTCTTCTCAAAGGTGACATGCTCGATCATCTCGCCACCACCCTGGTAGGGCGGCATCTTATCCAACCACTCCTCCTTACCATAGAGCACACCCACTCCGGTAGGGCCGTACATCTTATGTCCGCTAAAAGCATAGAAGTCACAGTCGAGATCCTGCACGTCGACGGCAAAATGGGGAGCACTCTGCGCACCATCCACCATCACAGGAACACCATGGGCATGAGCCACGGCTATCATCTCCTTAACGGGATTGACTGTTCCCAGCACATTGCTGACATGCGTGATGCTCACGATCTTGGTACGTTCTGTGAAGAGTTGCTCATAAGCTTCCTGCAGGAGTTCTCCCTTCTCATTCATCGGAATCACCTTCAAGACGATACCTTTCTTCGATGCCTGCAACTGCCAGGGTACGATATTACTATGGTGCTCCATCGTAGAGACGATCACCTCATCACCTTCTTTCATGAAGGCATCACAGAAAGAGCTGGCCACTAAGTTCAGACTCTCTGTCGTTCCACGGGTAAAGATAATCTCTTCGGTCTTACCGGCATGGATAAAGGCACGCACCTTCTCACGGGCAGCCTCATGCAAATCGGTAGCCCGCTGACTCAGATAATGCACCCCACGGTGTACATTGGCATTCACATTGTAATACTCCTCCACCATCGCATCCACCACCTGACGTGGTTTCTGGGTGGTTGCGGCATTATCCAGGTAAACCAACGGCTTACCGTACACTTCCCGTGAAAGTATCGGGAAATCCTCTCGTATCTTAGCAATATCGTACGCCATATTACTTACACAATTTACAACCCTCGCACTTGCTGAGTTCTCCACGGAAACGCTGCTCTACAAGATAGTGCAGACGGTCACGAAGAGGCTGCAGCTCCATCTGATCAATCACCTCGTTGATAAACGCAAACTCCAAGAGAAGCTTGGCTTCCTCCAGACTGATACCACGCTGACGCATATAGAAGAGGGCCGCATCGTTCAGTTGTCCTACCGTACTGCCGTGTGCACACTTCACATCATCGGCATAGATCTCCAACATCGGCTGGGTGTACATCCGCGCTTTCTTAGAGGCACAGAGGTTTTGATTAGTCTCCTGAGATACCGTCTTCATAGCCCCATGATCCACAAGTACCTTACCTGCGAAAGCACCCACGGCCTCATCATCGAGCACATACTTATAGAGTTCACGACTGCTGCAGCGGGGCACCTGGTGATGAATCAGAGTGTTGTTATCCACATGCTGTCGTTTATCCGCAATCACACATCCACAAAGGAAGCACTCCGCTCCCTCGCCCTTGAAATATAGATCTGTCATGTTACGAGTAACACCATTGTGAAGCGTGATGACATGGTGCTTTACATCACTGTTACTCTCCTGTTGTATATACACATTGCTGACACGCACATTCTTGGCATGCGTCTCTTCCATGCAATACAGGTGCATGCGGGCATTCTCACCAACGTAAGCCTCCACCACCTGTGTGGTAAGGAAATGACAGTCGTCGGCAGTATGGTCACAGAAAAGCACCTTTACCTCAGCATCTTCCTCAACAACGATAAGCACACGACGGTTAACCATCAGATCGACATCCGAACGAAGGATATTAATCACCTGTATGGCACGGTCCACCCGCACGTGCTTAGGAACATAGATCAGCAATCCATCCTGAGCCAGCATCGTATTCAGGGCAGTAACACCATCTGCCTCACTCTTAGCAATCTTACCATAGTAACGTTCCACCAACTCGGGATGCTTCTCTGCTACGACACGCAGGGAATCCACAATGACACCTTCGGGCAGATTACTCTTTGGCAGGGCCTTATCATAAAAGCCATCATTGAGCACGAAATAAAGAGAGGTACTCAGATTAGGCACGTCACAACGGAATGCCTCATAGGGATCTACGGGGATGTCCAAGCGATTCAGGTTCAAACCATAGTCTGGTTCAAACAACTTGGAAATATCCGTATATTTATACCGCTCCTGTCCTTGGGGGAATCCCAGGCGCTGAAAATCCTCAAAGGCCTTGTCACGCACCGCATTCATACATGCGGCACTATGCCCCTTGATCATCTGTTGCGCCTGACGATACAGATCGATATATTGTTGTTCACTCTTCATCATTACTCCTCACCTACTTCTTCCTTAATCCAGTCGTAACCGTACTCCTGAATCTGTTTAGCCAACTCTGCCCCGGCGGTCTTTACGATACGTCCTTTGTACAACACATGTACGTACTGCGGCACAATCATCTCAAGCAGACGGTCATAATGGGTAATCACAATACAGGAGCGCTCAGGGGTAGCCAACTTATTGACGCCCTCTGCCACGATACGCATAGCGTCTACATCCAAACCGGAGTCGGTCTCATCCAAGATACACAACTTCGGCTCCAGCATCGCCATCTGGAAGATCTCATTACGTTTCTTCTCACCACCACTGAAACCTTCATTCACTGAACGGTTAGAGAGTTTTGCATCGAGATCGACGATCTTTCTCTTCTCACGCATCATCTTCAGGAACTCAGCAGCATTCAACGGCTCTTTTCCTTCGTACTTACGTTTCTCATTAATAGCCGCACGCATGAAGTTGGTCATCGACACGCCGGGAATCTCAACCGGATATTGAAAAGAAAGGAACAAGCCTTCGTGCGCTCTTTCCTCCGGTTTCATCGAGAGGAGGTCATGCCCGTTGAAATAGACAGAACCCTCTGTCACCTCATACAAGGGATTACCCACCAACACGGCAGAAAGGGTTGACTTACCCGATCCGTTAGGGCCCATGATCGCGTGTGTCTCACCATCGGCTATCGTCAGGTTGATACCACGTAATATCTCTTTATCGCCAATCCTGGCATGTAAGTTTTTTATCTCAAGCATAATTATTGTTGTCCTTTTAATGACTCATCTAATTTACGAAGAATAACAAGTGGATCTTGCTCTAATTCTTTTTTATCCAGCCCCATAATGTAATCTTTCATACCTGGATACTTACCGAACTCGTCTATTAAAGTCTTTCTTCTTTTCTCGGTTAACTTTCCAGACCTACTTATAAAAGCTTTAGCATACGGCATCCCATCCATCAGATATAATAGACGACTACCTAACATGGGATCAAAACCCAGAAAACCTGATACATAGTCCCCCTTAAACATTAAACAGAGGAGAAGAGGATAATGATAGATCACAGGCGTATTAAATCCAAATGCTAAATTAGCAGGGATCGGTATCCACTTCATCTTAATATTTGGAGTTTCATCATACCATGTTATCAAGCTATCAATATCCCTGTTATTATATTTCTCGTTTTTTCTTAAAATAAATCTATCCATGTGGTTAATACGCACTGTAGAATCCATTGAATTGATTTGATCGGCATAATATACTCCTGGGTGACTAAGAAAATTCCTCAAATAACCCTCTGCAACAGAATCGTTTTTCAAAAAAACTTTTGTGTGAAAAAGATCTTTGGTGGATTTCTTTTGTCCACTTACTGAAACATTACCCAATATTAATATATAGACGAATAAGGATAATCTTAATATATTTATATATTTGTATATAGCCATGATAGTATTTATCCTACTGTTCCCTCTAATGTTACTGATAATAATTTCTGTGCCTCTACCGCAAACTCCATAGGGAGTTTGTTGAGCACTTCCTTGGCATAGCCATTCACGATCAGGCCAACAGCCTGCTCGGTGGGTATACCTCGCTGATTGCAATAGAAGAGTTGCTCTTCTGATATCTTACTGGTGGTTGCCTCATGCTCGAAGATGGCCGTATCGTTATGGGCATCCATATAGGGGAAGGTATGGGCGCCACAGTCAGATCCCAGCAAGAGTGAGTCACAACTACTGTAGTTACGGGCATTATCCGCATTGGCAGTAGCACGCACCAAACCACGATAACTGTTCTGGCTATGTCCTGCACTGATACCTTTGGAGATAATCGTAGAACGCGTGTTCTTACCGATATGTATCATCTTCGTACCTGTATCCGCCTCTTGATAATGGTTGGTAACCGCCACGCTGTAGAACTCTGCCACGGAGTCGTCACCACGTAGGATACATGAAGGGTATTTCCAAGTGATAGCCGAACCCGTCTCTACCTGTGTCCATGACAGTTTAGAGTGATGTCCGCGCAGGTCACCTCGCTTTGTAACAAGGTTGAAGACACCGCCCCTACCCTGTTCATCACCGGGATACCAGTTTTGTACGGTAGAGTATTTCACCTCCGCACGGTCTTTCACGATAATCTCTACGATAGCGGCATGCAACTGGTTCTCATCACGCATAGGTGCTGTACACCCTTCGAGATAAGAAACATAACTGTCATCTTCAGCTACGATCAACGTACGCTCGAACTGTCCGGTATTACGAGCATTAATACGGAAATAACTGCTCAGTTCCATGGGGGAGCGTACCCCCTTGGGGATATACACGAAAGAACCGTCGCTGAACACAGCACTATTTAATGCTGCATAGAAATTATCACGGTAGGGCACTACCGAACCCAGATATTCTCTGACAAGATCAGGATGTTGTTGAATCGCCTCACCGATAGAACAGAAGATGATACCCTTCTCTGCCAGTTTCTCCTTGAAGGTGGTCTTCACCGACACAGAGTCCATGATGGCATCCACTGCCGTACCACTCAGTGCCAGACGCTCCTCCAATGGGATACCCAACTTATCGAAGGTCTTCATCAACTCGGGGTCGATCTCTTTTTTACCTTCGTCCTTCTTCTTTGCCATCGGATTGGCATAGTAAGAAATAGCCTGATAGTCGATATCAGGCAGATGGACATGTCCCCATGTAGGCTGTTTAAGTGTCTGCCAATAACGGAAAGCCTTCAGACGGAACTCCAACAACCATTCCGGTTCACCCTTCTTGGCGGAGATCAGTCGGACCACATCCTCATTAAGTCCCTTATCTATAATATCAGTATGTACGTCAGTAGTGAAGCCAAACTGATATTTCTGCTCCGCCACCTGACGTACAAACTCGTTGTTGTTACTCATTATAATGTTTGCTGTACTTCTATCTCTGTAAATGTCTCGATGGTGTCACCTACCTGGATATCGTTGAAGTTCACCAAAGAGATACCACACTCCAGTCCTGTTGCCACCTCTTTCGCATCGTCTTTATAGCGCTTCAGAGCATCGATCTTTGCAGTGTGAACAACGATACCATCGCGGATGACACGTGCCTTATCTTTGTTGTGAACCTTACCGTCGATAACAAGACCACCGGCAACGGTACCCACCTTAGAGATCTTGAAGACTTGCTTCACCTCGATCTCACCAGTGATCTGCTCCTTGATAACCTTGTCGAGCATACCCTCCATCGTAGACTTCACCTCGTTGATGGCATCATAGATAATAGAATAGGTATTAATCTCTACACCCTCACGCTCTGCCAAGCGACGAGCCTCAGCAGAAGGACGAACCTGGAAACCGACGATGATACAGTCGGTAGAAGCACTGGCCAACATCACATCGTTCTCAGAAATCTGTCCAACAGCCTTGCTGATCACATTCACCTGTACCTTTTCGGTTGACAGTTTGATGAATGAGTCAGAAAGTGCCTCGATAGAACCGTCGGTATCACCCTTCACGATGATGTTCAACTCGTGGAACTCACCCAGAGCAATACGATGAGAGATATCATCAAGACCTACGGTCTTCGTGGTACGCAGAGACTGCTCACGCTGCAACTGAGTACGTTTGTTAGCAATCTCACGGGCCTCTTGCTCACTATCCATCACATGGAAGGAATCGCCGGCAGTAGGAGCGCCGTTCAGACCAAGGATAATCACAGGGTCAGATGGTCCTGCGGATGTGATGCGCTGGTTACGCTCGTTGAACATCGCCTTGATACGTCCGTAGCTTGTTCCTGCGATCACCACATCACCAATCTTCAGTGTTCCGTTGCTCACCAACAGGGTTGACACATAACCACGACCCTTATCCAAAGAACTCTCAATGACAGAACCCGTAGCCTTACGGTTAGGATTAGCTTTCAGATCGAGCATCTCGGCCTCTAACAGCACTTTCTCCAACAGTTCATCCACACCGATACCCTTCTTGGCACTAATCTCCTGACACTGGTACTTTCCGCCCCAGTCTTCTACCAAGAGGTTCATATTTGCCAAGTCTTCACGGATCTTATCTGGATTAGCACCGGGCTTATCAATCTTATTGATAGCAAAGACCATTGGTACGTTGGCTGCCTGTGCATGTGCGATGGCCTCTTTCGTAGTAGGCATCACGCTGTCATCAGCTGCGATGATGATGATAGCGATATCCGTCACCTGAGCACCACGGGCACGCATGGCGGTGAAAGCCTCGTGTCCTGGAGTATCCAAGAAGGTAATCTCCCTACCATCGTTAAGCTTCACATTGTAAGCACCGATATGCTGGGTAATACCTCCGGCCTCACCGGCAATCACATTGGTATTGCGGATATGGTCGAGCAGACTAGTCTTACCATGGTCAACATGTCCCATCACGGTAACGATCGGTGCACGTGCTACCAAGTCGTTCTCATCATCTTCCTCCTCGGTAATAGCGTTCTGCACCTCTGCACTGACATATTCGGTCTTAAAGCCAAACTCATCAGCCACGATATTAATAGTCTCAGCATCCAGACGCTGGTTGATACTTACCATGATACCGATACTCATACAGGTACCGATAACCTGGTTAACACCGACATTCATCATCGTAGCCAACTCACTAACGGTAACGAACTCGGTCAGCTTCAGAACATTGCTCTCAGCCCTTTCCTCAGCAGCCTGCTCACGCAGATGCTCCTGAACGGCATCACGTTTCTCACGACGATACTTGGCGCCTTTCTTATTCTGGTTCTTGCTGGTAAGACGGGCAAGCGTCTCTTTTACCTGACGTGCTACATCCTCTTCGTTAACCTCCAGAGGTTTCTGGATGCGCTTCTTCTTGTTCTTCTTTCCAGCGGCAGCGGCATTCTGATTATTGTTATTATTGTTCTTGTTGCCTTTTCCACCATTGTTCATCGGCTGACGGGCAGCTGCATCGATATCTACACGCTCCTTCGTGATACGAGCACGTTTCTTCTTCTCGTTATTACCGTTGCCCTGCTGCATTGATTTCTCCTCGCGCTCTCTGCGTTTCTCCTCCTTTGACTTCTTCTTAGGACGAGTACTCTGGTTCAGGGAGTCAAGGTCAATCTTACCGAGAACATTCACCTTTGGTGCCAACTTCTTCTCACTGTTCAACACGAAAACGCCAGTATCTGTCGTTCCCTCGGAAACGGTCTTGGTTTCCTCCGGCTGTTCAACGACTTCTTCTTTTACAGGAGCAGTCTCTTCTACAGAAGGAGTCTTTTCTTCCTTCTTTTCCTCAACAGGAGCGGATTCAACCTTCTGCTCTACAACAGGTGTCTCAACAACTTCCTGAGGCTGAGTTTCTACCACTTCCACCGGTTTTTCCTCAACAGCTTGCTCTGTCTTTACGACAGGCTCTTCTGCCACAGGCTTCTCTACCTGAGGTTCTTCCACAGCAACAGCCTCCTTCACCTCCTTCGGGGTCTCAACAACCTCCTCTTTGACAGGAGCTACTTCCTCAGCAGGTTTTGCAGGCTCTGTTTTCTTTCCGAGACTGCTCAGGTCAATCTTTCCTAAAGGCTTAAACTGCTGCTTTACACCAATATTGCTAACCTGCGTTTCTTCACGCTCAGCAGGTTTCTTCTTCTCTTTCGGATGCTTCTGGAAGAGTTTGTCGGCAAGTCCTTTTACCTCTTTATCTTTCTTAAACTGCTTTACCAGCGCATCATACTGCGCATCTGACAGCTTAAAGCTAAGATCGGCACGGACCTCACCCAGATCACTTCTCTTCTCAAGGAATTCAACGGCTGTTTGAAGTCCTATGTTCAATTCACGAATCGCTTTATTTAATCTATAACTCATTCAGTACTTCTTATTGTTCAAATTCTGCCTTCAATATACGCAACACCTGATCAACAGTTTCTTCCTCAAGATCAGCCTTCTCCACCAGCATCTCATGTGGGGCATTCAGCACAGCCTTAGCCGTATCAAGACCTATAGACTTGATAGCATCGATCACCCACTGATCAATCTCATCTGAGAACTCATCCAGATAGATATCCTCATCATCCTCTGTAGAGTCAACCTCACGATAAACATCAATTGTATATTCAGTCAACATACTTGCCAACTTAATGTTCATACCGCCACGACCGATAGCCAGACTAACCTCCTCAGGACGCAGGTAAACCTCGGCCTTCTTGTTTTCCTCATCAATATTAATGCTGGAAACCTTGGCAGGACTCAGCGCACGCTGAATGAACAATTTTGTATTCGAAGTATAGTTGATCACGTCAATATTCTCATTACACAGTTCACGAACGATGCCATGAACACGGCTACCCTTCACACCGACACAAGCGCCAACGGGGTCAATGCGCTCATCATAGCTCTCAACGGCAATCTTTGCGCGGTCACCCGGCATACGTGCTACACGCTTGATGGTGATAAGACCATCATTGATCTCAGGCACCTCTGCCTCAAGCAGTCGCTCCAAGAATACAGGAGAGGTACGACTGAGGATAATCTTGGGGTTATTATTCTCGTTGTCCACACGAGCTATGACGGCACGGATGGTCTCACCCTTACGATACTGGTCACCGGGGATCTGCTCACTCTTCGGCAAGATCAACTCATTGTTGTCATCATCCACCAGCAGCACCTCGCGCTTCCATACCTGATAAACCTCACCGCTTACCACCTGTCCTACGCGATCCTTATATTTATTATAAAGATTATCGTGCTCGAGCTCAAGCACCTTTGAAGCCAAAGTCTGACGAAGGTTCAGGATTGCACGACGGCCAAACTTTGCAAAGTCCACACGCTCTGACACATCCTCACCCACCTCATAGTCATCTTCAATCTTCTGTGCATCAGAAAGACTAATCTCACGATTCTCGTCTTCCACCTCACCATCGGGAACCACAACACGGTTGCGATAGATCTCAAAGTCACCCTTATCCGGGTTGACAATAACATCAAAATTCTCATCACTACCAAAGAGTTTGGTAATCACATTACGGAAGCTCTCCTCGAGCACACTCACCAACGCGGTACGATCGATGCTCTTATCGGTCGTAAACTCTTTGAAGGCATCCAGCATGTTCACGCTTTCTGTCTCTTTCTTTATTGCTGCCATAGCTTATTTGAAACTTATTAAATATTTTGTATACTTCACTTGATCCATCTGGAAGGTATGGGCTACCTCCTGCATCACAGGGCGCTTCTTTCCTTCCACCTTTACCTTCTCCTTGCAAAGGACGGTAAAGTCATTACCTTCCACCTTTGAAAGCAATCCTTTATATTTCTTTCCATCAGCATCGAGCACCTCTACGTCTTTTCCCACAAAGTTCTCATACTGCTGATGAACCTTAAATGGCTGTCCCAAACCAGCACTACCTACTTCTAATTCAAAGTCTTCTTCGTCTCTGTTCAAATGATCCTCTATAAAACGGCTCAGCTCCACACAGTCTTCAATCCATACACCATCGGCATGGTCAATCTCTACTACAATCTTGTTGTCAACACTAATCGCAACGTCTACCAGAAAGTAATCCTTTCCTTCCAACCATTGCTCCACTAAATCTTTTACAACGTTTTTATCAATCATAACTATTATATTAAATGAAAATGAGGAGCTTTGCAGCCCCTCATTCCACTGAACGGATGCAAAATTACGAATAAATCCGCAACCTTGCAAATATTTTCCCTTATTTATAACAAAAATTATTGTTTTGGACTCAAAATACGTCTATATTCCTCATTATCAAGCAACAGACGATAGGCCTCCTTGATTTGTTTATCTGACCGGATGGTATTCTGAATAACTCCCTTTTGATAATAGTAAGCCGCCACGATCTCACTGGCCAACACCTGCTTGACAAGGTCCTTATGCAAATCTAAATCATGACCCGGATCATGAGTAAGCTTCTTCTGAAGACGTTCAAACTCTTCTTTAGCCTCATCATAATAACCTTCAAACTGCATTACCTTCTTCAGGGTTTCCATGACCTTATCGCTTTCGGGATCGTACTTAAACCCGCTTTCCACCACTTTCTTCTTGAAATCCTCATATTCAGCATCTGTGATATCGAAGGTGGCTGCCGGTCCGATGGTCTCATGAGTTGATATGTAATTCGTTACCCAGTTGAACATCACCTCGGTAGAATCTTGGCCAGAGGCACTCAGGTAGTAAATAATATTAGGTAGTGAATCTGGCTTGCACTCCACATCTGGCTTGATACCACCACCATCACGTACTTCTCTGCCATGAAGGGTATGGAACACCTTCGTCAGAGAATCCGGGATATGCTCCACAGAACCGCCATTACCATGCTTATAGTTGATAGCCTGAATACATCTGCCACTCGGGATATAGTAGTGGCTGGTAGTCAGTTTCATCTGGGTATTGTACGGCAAATCGATAGGCAACTGCACCAATCCCTTTCCATATGTTCGAGTTCCGAGAATTACCGCACGGTCAAGATCTTGCAGTGCGCCACTGGTTATCTCACTGGCACTGGCCGTCTCACCATTCACCAACACCACTATTGGCATCACCGTGTCGAGAGGTTCTACCATAGTCTTGTATTCATGGTTACCACGCTTCATCTTTCCACGATTGGAAACGACGGTTATTCCCTTCGGCACAAACATGTTGACGATATTCACAGCCTCCGACTCCGAACCTCCTCCATTTCCACGAAGGTCGAAAACGAGTCCTTTCATTCCCTGATCTCTCATCTCAATAAAGGCTTTTCTCACCTCCCTTGAGCAATTCTCAGTAAAACTATTCAAATTGATATATCCTATCTGATGGTCTTGCAACCCGTAATATGGCAAGGATGGCAACTGTATACTCTCACGGGTGATCTTCTTCTGCAAGATCTTTCCCGTGCCGGGACGACGGATCTTCAGTAAGAAGGTGGTTCCTGCTTCACCACGCAGATGGTTACTTACATAGGCATTGTCTTTCCCCACCATGGTAGAGTCGTCAATACTCAATATGACATCACCTTTTTTTAAGCCAGCCTTAGCTGCAGGAGTTCCCTCGTACGGTTCGTCGATAACTGCGTTTTTTATTTGCATATTATACCGTATCAGAGCTCCGATACCAGCATACTTACCGGTCATCATCTGTTTCAGGTCCTTCGTCTTATCTTCAGGATAATACACGGTATAGGGGTCTAACGACTGCAGCATTCTGTTAATACCGTTCCCTATCACCTGATCGGCATCTAAGGTATCCACATACATCATATCCAGATTACGGTAGATAGCATTGAATATCTCCATATTCTTTGCCACCGTAAAGTTATGATCATCCTGCTTCTGTGCATATATTCCCGAGGACGCTATGAGCACCAACAAAAAGGAAAGAAAAGACTTTTTCATCTGTACACCTCAATTTTTGAATGCAAAAATACATTATTCACTGCTTATATCCTATTATTTATGGAGAATTTTATTGTATTTTATCAGTTTTCTAAAATTTTTCTCCAAAAAGTTTGGTGGATTAAAAAAAACACTTTACCTTTGCATCCGCAATTAAGAAACAAAGCACTGCTTCAGTAGCTCAGTTGGTTAGAGCACCTGACTGTTAATCAGGGGGTCGTTGGTTCAAGCCCATCCTGAAGCGCTTAAGTCCCGAAGTAAAATTCGGGACTTTTTATTTTTCTAAAGTCTGTGTTTATAAGGGATTACGCAACTTTAAGGAATTCCTTGAAACAACAAATTCACTCTGCTGACTATTGGAAAAGTCGAGCTACTGTCTGACAGATATTATGCTGTGCTACCTCTTTACACATAGCCTCGGAAAGAGGTAAACCAGGAGGGTTTATACACTCCACATAGGCAAAACCGGCTTGTAGCAGTTGAACTCTGTCTTTGATTCTTCCCGCTATCAATGCCACGGGAGTATGCTCGGAATGCTGTAAGATACCCATCGGCAACTTCCCCATCAGCGTCTGTCGATCAGCAGATCCCTCACCGGTGATAATAAGATCCGCATCTTTGGCCATTTCACGGAATCCGATGGTTTCGAGCAATAGAGTGATTCCCGATTGACATTCTGCATGAAGGTATTGCAAGAAAGCATATCCCAATCCACCGGCAGCACCAGCACCCTCCATGCAAGACTGGTCATAACCGAATTGTTTAGCAGAAGTCTCTGCAAACCTACTGGCCCTCTTATCTAACTCTTCAACCATCTCAGGCGTTGCACCCTTTTGTGGGGCGAAGACCGCTGCAGCCCCATTCTCACCACATAGTGGATTCTTCACATCTGAGGCGATGGTAAAATTGATTCCTTTCAGGACATCCGTATCATTCCACGATTCGAGTTGAGGAAAAGCATCCACGAGTGCGCGAAGCATTCCCATACCCGCATCGCTCGTAGCACTGCCACCGAGTCCTACGATCACATGCTTTACTCCATTCCGTATGGCATCAGCTACCAGTTGTCCCGTTCCATAGCTCGTCGCCACTAATGGGTTACGTTCATTTTCCTTCAGTAGTGTCAGTCCGCTTGCTTGCGCAATCTCTATGACGGCTGTCTCACCATGTAACAGATAATTTGCCGTTATTGCCCTCATCAGTGGATCAAAGACTTCCGTCTCTTTTATCTCACCACCGATAGCAGCATGGAATGCCTCTAAGAATCCCTCACCACCGTCGCTGACAGGCACCTGCATAATTTCCGTATTCTGACAGATGTTCTTAACACCTGCAGCCGCTGCATGATTAGCCTCTATCGAACTCAGGCAACCTTTGAAAGAATCTATTGCGATTATAACCTTTTTCATTATTCCACATCAAATATGGTCAGAACCATCGAACAAAGATGATAAAAACAAAGAGATTAGATCCTAATCAAGAGCTATATGGAATCACTTAATTATCAACGTATCGTCTTCAAGTCTTACACGGAATCCGCCGAAGTCATTCAAAAGGTCAACAGCCTGATTAAGCGGCTCAGATCGAAGACAGAAAAAGCGCAGTTGTTTCTGCATGAGTTTTTTGTCCTCGAATACCACGTTCACATTATACCAATGACCCAGTGCTTCGACGATTTCTGACAATGGAGCATCGTCGAAATAGATATATCCATTAAGCCAATAGACATAGCTATCCATATTCTCTTCTTTCACATCCATTGTACCAGCGTTATTTACCGTTACCCCCTGTCCAGGTTTTAGGGTTACTTTTCGTGTATGACTGTTTGGGTGTGATTTCACCTCCACTTTTCCACTAATCAATGCCACATGAGTCATTTCATTAGCATAGCTGCGCACATTGAGTTCTGTACCCAGCACACGGGCTTCCAACTGATCGGTAAGAATCACGAATGGATGTTTTTGATCTTTAGCCACTTTAAAATAAGCTTGTCCATGTAAAACCACTTTTCGTTCCCTTCCCACGAAGTAAGACGGATAGGTGATTCTACTGCCTGCATATAGCCATACCTGAGTGCCATCAGCTAAGACAATACGGAAATCTTTACCTAGCGGTATTGTCACTGTGTGAGACTCCACCTCATTACTCACTGCCAGTCCTTGCTGACGGATTGCCTGATAATCAAGCACCTGACTTCCATCAGTTGTTTCTATCAGTTGAGCATTATTTGATGGTGCTTGAAGTTTTTCACCAAGATTGATCTCACGACCATCACCACGATCAAGTACAATCTCTGTTTTGCTATTGTCGCGTTGAAACGCAATGTAGTTATCCGTATTATTAGTTTCTGGCTTTAAGAGCAAGTGCCCTATGCCGAAAAGTAATAATACAGTAGCAGCTATACCAGCAACTCGTAGCCATATCTTCCTCTGCTGAGCTGACTTTTGATTGATGCCAAGATATTCAGGTGTAGTCTTGAAATGCTCCCATGCGCTATTGACATCTACGGAGTCTGATGAAGACTCTGATCGGCATACGGCTTGTTGCAGACCAAGCATGTCGCCATAGACATGCAGGCGTTCCTTGTCGGCCATTAACCAGACAAGTTCATCGTCAGTCAACTCACGTCCTTGTTCGGCGAGTTTGATAATATAGTCCAACGACTTATCGTCTAATGTCATTTCGTTCATGTCCATCTAATATATATATCGTAATGATAATGAAAGATATACCCTCTACCTCTATTTATTTAGATTTTTTAGACATTCCTTCCCTAAATATTCTCAAAGCTTTCATAATGTGTTTGTGAACAGCACTGCTACTGATACCCAGCTCGGCCGCCACATCCGCATATTTTTTCCGTTCAAAGTAGCATTTTCTCAGTACCTCTCGAGTGCGGGGTGATAGTGTATCCATGATGTTCATCATTGATTCTATCTGCCGTTCTGTCTCGATAATAGCATCAATATTGCTATCGTCATATATCTCACTATAGAAATCTGCATAGCGTGCCCTTGCTTTTTCATGGCGTAAGTAATCTACACACTTATTATGCAACAATCGAAATGTAAAACTCTTCAAGTTGTCTATTCCCACTTCGTCAATCCTTTTCCATGCCACCGTCAAGGCATCGCTGACCAGATCACGACACACTTCCTCATCACCTACCATCTGCATGCTAAAATGGAAAAGGCTCTGATAATGATCCTTAAAGAATTGTTCGAAGTCGTTAGATTTACTCACTGTAAGTTGAGGGCTGCTTATTAATCAGTTTCTTATCGACTGCAAAGGTAATCATTTTAACGGAAATAACGGCTTGGATGATTATTTTTTCTTCAATGTATAAGGCCACGGCATCATTTCTAATGCCATGGCCTTCAAGTCAATTGAGAGAGAATACAACCGTTATTTTCTTTGCAGAGGATAAGTCAGGACTGGTGCTTTCTCACTGTTGAGTTGAGCTTTGTTCAACTCACCCTCTTTGATAACAACCGATGAGGGATAGATCACTGAGAAATTATTATCACCAACCATGTTGACGACATTTTCCTCAGACGAAACAGCCAGCAGCGACTCCATTTGAGCCATTGACGGCAATGCGAGTCTGTTGGTTCGCATGAGTGTCTTTTCACCTGTCTTTACATCCATTCTGTAAACGCGAAGTGAACTGTAACCCACCGGACAATCTATGATATAGACTCCATCGAGCTTCTGTTTCTTAGCCGCTTTCATAAGCATCTTCGTCATCTTTTCCTCATTCATCGGCTTGTTGGACTTAATATGTAGTGTACCAACAGAAGTATGAGGAACTGCGCTTCTTGGGTTATTGCCAAAACGAGCGCTGCCAGTAGAATGAGTTGCATACTCTGCAGGTGTGCAACGATTGAGCATCATTTTGAATATTCCATTTTCTACAATAGTCATCTTTGCTTCTGGTTTGATACCGTCTGCATCTATGGTATAACTACCCATAAGAGGTGTGTCTGCATAAGTAGGCATATCAGAATAGTTGTAGATACTCAATTGGGGATCGATTATCTTGTGTCCGATCTTTGCCCCTAATGAAGAAGGATTCTGAGTAAGCGACTGTTGTGCATAGAACTGATTGGCGTGAAGGAAAGTCTCCGTGAACATAGAAGCAGCAGCACTGCCATGATAAACAAGCGGACCTTTATAATATTCATCAACCAGAGGTGCCTTCTTTAGTGCCATCATGTCTTCAGCAAATGTGCGTACCTTTGCCTTGAGAGCATCCAGTGCGGGCATCTCCGAAGGAGTATTATATGCGAGCATCAGGACATCACTTGTCTGAGATCCATTCTCATCGCGGAAGGTAGCCTGTGCTGTGATACGGATAAACCCTTGATGTTGTTTTATTCTCACTCGTTCAGAAGTAGAGCGGTAGACATCCATACAGTTGCCATCTATTCCTACGACGGTATTATACAATTCGGGGAAATCCTTAAACACAGCCGACAGAGACGATGCAATTTCTTTTAGATGCTGTTCGTCGATTATGTAATCGCCATGAAGGTTATTCTCCACGTATGTACCAGGTGCCACACGTTGCATATCTGGTATTTCCTCCAGTTGCTTGGGTAGAGGATGCTCATTCAGCCAAGTCATCTTTTGAGCATACGTATTCAAGGCATATTTATACCCCATATCACTTGTTTTCCAGAATCCCCTGCGCAAGCCAAAATTATCGTCGTTAACGACAGAAGGTAGTCCGGTGCTCAGAATCTGATCGCCACGCAGTTCGTTGTTACGTTTAAAATTACCGACTACCACGCGGGAACTACCGTTCATCTGCCATGGAGTTACTTTGGAAATTGTAATACCACCAAGTTCGGCACGAATATCGATACTACGATAGCGGTTAGTTATGTAAGATACATAGAAGGGACGTGGTGCATTTTCCAGTTGCAGACTGTCTTTCGTACGCCCTATCTCCTCTTCCATGGCTGTCCATATACGCGTATCCATATCTGTCGACTGAGGGGTAGAAGCGACAGGTGCTCCCAACAATGGAGGAATATTTTCACTTTTCTGCCTGCGTTGCGTCTCTATTTGAGTTACGAAGATCTCTGGCGAGGAAGCCGTTACAGGTACCCATCCTGATTCTGCTCCACATACGCCGGTAAATACACTGGCAGTTTTTCCACCTGCTGCTATATTCGAGAACATTGCCAACGGAGTACCTATCAGGTCAACGCCTCTAACCAACTGGTCTGGACGACCATCAACAAACACACGGTATACCTCGATAGGTGTGACATTGAATGAATTCAGGCTACCGCCCTCGCCTGTCAGCGTATAACCACTGGTTACCGTCTTAAAATAATAGCCATAGTCCTTACCCTGTTTTTTAGCCTCGTCAATCAATAATTTACGCAGTTCTTCGTCCGATTTCGGTGCACTCGTTTCGATAACCAGGTTAGACTGGCGTGACACAGGATCACAATTCTGTGATGTACGTCCGTGGCCATTACTCGTCGGGAATCCATCAATGGGAACACGACTCATTAAGAACTCCTTCAATTCACCATTCACCACATTATCAACCCTGCGTGCTTTTACGCCTTCGCTATCGTACAGGTAGAAACCATTTAAGTCTGTACCGGCATATCGACGCAAGGTGGGATCGCTGTAGACATTGAATTCTTTGGGAAGGATCTTCTTGCCCACCATCTTCTTAAATGTCTCACCTCCACTCTTTAGTCGGTGACCTTCCAGACGATGACCAAAGATTTCATGGAAGAAAACGCCACTGGCAGGACCAGACAAAATAGCAGGACCTGTATACGGGTTGGCGACTGGCGCATCACGCAAAGCTTTAAGTCTTGTTATCATGTCGCGCGCATCACTGATCATTTGATCCTCAGAGGGCAGGCTGTCAATATCGTAAGCGAAATAATCTTTCATTAAAGGTAACAGCATGCCGTCAGCAGCTATCACCTCTGCCTGTATCATCACACGTGCGGCAACACGATTCTGTACCACCTCTGTTCCATCTGTATTAACAAAATACACACGGTTTGCTTCGTACTCAAGTATCACGCTTGCCATATTTAGTTCTGGCATTTTCTTGAACACAGCAGATACGGCAGACAGACGCTTTTCCCATTTTTGACGGTCTATCTGATAATGACGATTATCAAGAGGCGCCTCATAGTACTTCTCTACAGGAGCATCTGAGAAACAGGAAGCTTTATCTTCATCTGCAACGGTAGTGCTGGCTTTTGTCTTCGTTTGCAGATATGTATTGTAGGCAAACTGATATCTGGCAAGAGTCTCTTTCCAAATAGCTGCACGGATACCCTCTTCTGCATTATCGTCAACAGGTAGGTAAGTCGGTTGCACACCCTTTCCCCTATTGTTCATGTTTCCCTGAGTGTTAAACTTAAAATTATCCAGTTGTTTATCACCCAGTCTAATTTGTGGTATGACAATACGATAGCGTCCATCTGAAGAATTAGAGATGTCGCCAAAATCACATTGTACATTGGTCTTATAGATATCCTCTACGCGCAGACTCATATAATAAGGTTTTACCTGCTGCTTCTGCAGTTCCTGCATGTCGGCATGCAATTCCTGCTTTAGGATACTTAACAACTTGTCTTGCGCCTGAGCTATGGAAGAGACACCCGGCAAGATTGTCACAAACAACAATAATAATATTTTTCTCATATCTTAATATAATCCAAGTTCTGCAAATGTCAGTTTGTAATACTCATTGACGAAAACTGAGTTGACTATTATTCGTACATACCGAGCTTCTACTCCATTACGGACAAACGGTACGATGACTGTTTCACCAGAGCTGTTTCCGATAACGACATCCTCAACATTGGTTGCTGTAGAGAAGCTACCATTGGCACCTGCTGTCATGATTCTTATCGACGATGGAGCAGAGTCTTTATTCCTGTCAAGCTCATCGAAGTTTTTCTGAACCAGTCGCAAACCCTTCAGATGCGTTACCTTACCCAAGTCGAGTGTCAGCGTATATTCCGTCATGCTCGTTTGAGCATTAGGTTCCCAACAGCTTTTTAGGTTACCATCAATCAGGTATTCTGGATTAGAGTCATAGTTATCACCATCTTGTGGCTGGATAGTAATTGAAGCATGGCTCAGGTCTATGTCATTCAACTGGGGCATCTCAGGTGCTCCCATTTCAGTAACATATCGTTGGGTCAGCGTGCTATAATGCTTGTTGTATCGTTCAACGGTTATATTAGATATTTTCTTAAGATTAGCAAGCACGTTATTGGCAATGACAGGCTCATAGAATACATATTGTCCACGTTCAGCGTCAGCAGCTCCAGCCTCGGTCTGATATCTGTTTTTACCCAAAATCAGCTTCTTAAGATTTGGGAAGTTGTAAAGATCATCCAGTGATGACAGATTCGCATCGAGTTCCAACTCTGTCAGACTTTCAGCCCAGTCTTCCCTGATATTTCCGTTGGCATCCATGGCTTCACTGTTTTCCCCATATTTTGCCTTGATAAAGTCTTTGAAGTCTGAAGTATAGGATTTTTGATGATTCAGGACGAAAGGTTCAAACTCAATGAGGTCTTCGCATCCCGGTACTCTTCCGGTGCGATACAGTGTTACAGGTTTCTCTGTATCTATCAAGCCCCAGTCAAGGCTTTGGTAGCGTGTTGAAGTGGTATACGACTCACGTAGCGCCTGTTTTCTGGTTACTCCATTAGCTGTTGTATATTCAATGACTGCAGACTCTATTCCATCTTGCCATCCCACGAAATAGGTAATCAGATGGTTTTTATAGAAATAATGCTTGGATATAATCCTCGTAAACGACTTTATCACCTCATGATCAGCCGTATAGGGTCTGCCATAGGTAGTGCTTGCGATAGACTCTTTTCCATTCTTATCTACAGAACAAACAGATACAGCATAGTTACCTTCACTCAGATGATCTATACTATAATAGGTGGAGTCTTTGTCCAACATAACAGAATCAGTCAACAGCTCATTACTCCATTTTACCTTAATCTTATCAACCATCGGGTCTACACTGTTTTCCCAACTCACAATAAGACGCTCCCATCCCGAAGCAACATTCAGATGGGTACACTTCCCTAAATAGCGGATGTCGCCATCGCCGGCAAAATCTTTATAAGTATCCTCTATTTTGTCACAAGATTGCATGAAGAGCAAACCTATGATGCAAAGGACAGTATATTTATATTTATTCATATCTTTTCTTATTTTTGAGTGTATATTTCCATTTCGTTGAATGTAACATATTCAGCGATATTCATATTTATATAAGGATGGTTAAACACATCATTGACTACTATCTTCAGATAACGATAACCGCCATCTTGTCCATCTGCAGAGAAGCCTACCTTCATAAAGATGGGAGTACCCTCCATTACCTGTTTCTTGTCACGATAGCTTCTTGCCGCATCTCTGGCATAAGAGTCGCCTTGACAATAAGCACTCCATCTGAGTACTGGTTCGGTATCGCAGTTTTGGCTGAATCCTCCGAGGCGTACCCATGTTTTATTATCCCAATCAGCATGACCTTTTCCGTCGTCTTTAGCTCCGAACACTTCCACGTCGCATGGTAATTTATCAATCATCATGTTATGCCAGATTTCGCGGTAGGGACTGATGATGTCCAGATAATATCTGGCAGCATTGTTGACCATAGCATAAAGGCGGACCTGTGCAGTGATTTTATTCTCACGCATATCGACATACATTGGAGCACCAACGGCATTAGGACCTGCCAGATAAGTATAGAATGGAGGTGATGAGACATTGATGAAATAGCTTTCACCGTTTTTATCTCCGTCGAACAGGTATTTTGCTCCTAATTTATACTCATCATCCTCTACCGACTTGTCTGAATAGAAATCAAATTCAGAAGCATCGAGCATACCAGTGGTATAAGATGCGATATCTGTCCAGACCTTCTCTTTAACCATATAACCGCGGAAGTCCTCCGTACGAATAACGATAGTGTTGACCGAGTTCTGCTGTTTTGGCTCGAACACGAGGGTATCTTTTCCCTCCGTCAGACGGAAACTACTGAGCAATAGTGTGTCTGGATCGCCCGAAATAGGGTCCTTTCCAAGGTAGAAGACATGAGCAATACCGGTAGCACCAGTTGGATTGTCTGTAATAACAGAAAAGCCATTCCATCCCGACATGACCTTTACTCTGTCAAAGAATGAGACAGGAGCAGAGTCAAGCGTACTGAATTTCACAGACACAGGATCAGACTCTGTACCGTTGCGTTTACAGAAAGTAACCGATGCAGGAACGTCCTGTTTTGCCTCGTTAAAACCGATCAACAAGAGCGAATCAGTCATCACACTGGCAGTACGTAAGATATCATCTCCTTTAAAATCCTTGTATCTTACGTTCAGACTGGTAATATCATTGTCGGAAGGCATTTGGAATCGCATCACCGCTCCACCGGCGATAGGTTCAAAGCTGAATGCCTCTGTGCCTACCGGTGGTTGAAAAGTATTATTGTCGTCGTCATGGCATGAAGTCATAACCATCGCAATGGCGGCAATAAGGTATAAACATATACTTTTGTTCATTTTCTTTTTCATATTAATCTGTTTGTATTTTGGAAAAACAAGTTACCATCCAGGATTTTGTTTCACTCCTGATACGAGAATCTCTTCGCTGCGGATAGGGAACAAGTAGTCACGTGGAGCAGTGAAGTTACGTTTCGACCATACCACCACCGGTCCTTCGTAGTTATTGTAAAATCCCTGTGCATTGTTTGAGAGGATGTTCCAACCATACATCGGTTGATTCAATTCGTTCTGAGCAGTCATCCATCGGCGCAGATTCCAGAAACGACGGCCTTCAAAAGCAAATTCATTATTCCATTCATGGCGGATGATTTCACGCATACCCTCCTTCGTTTTCACCTTTTCAGGAGTCTTGGCATAATTTGTCCAGGCATCTCTTACCTTTGGAATACCAGCTCTTACACGCACTTCATCGAGCATATTGTATACGTGTTCATTGGGCTGGTCGAGATATTCGTTCCATGCCTCTGCTGACATAAGGTAAAGTTCAGCCAGTCTGAAGAGAATCTGCGGCAGGTTATAGTTACCTATATTATAGGTATAAGAAGCGAGTGGATTGTCTGGCACCAACCATTTTTTCAACCAGTATCCTGTCAGGCTTTGCGGCTGATAGGGTTCTATAGCTTTTGCCTGTGTGCCAAAGTTGGCTCCCTGATACATGTTTGTCAAGATGGGGGTGTAGATTGACCGTCCGTTCTTCATCATCTTACGATACCAATAAGTACCGTCGGCTGCTATATCCGCATAGAAGCGAGGCTCTCTACGACGGTGCAGACTCATCACATCCGTGTTTAGCGGAACGACATTCTTGTATCTTGAGTCTGTCTCTTTGCTCATAGAGTATTTAGATCCCATCCACTGCTTGTCTTCTTCGATAGGCAGGCCATGCTCTGTGTAGAACATCTCAACCATCTTGATAGATGGAGCGATACATCCTTCTGCATTAGGATCATATATATCAGTAAACGATGCTCCCACATAAGGTACGATGAAATAGGCCGGATTAAGATTGTTTTGCTTTTGGAAAGCAAGTATCACCTCATCGTTGGCATAGTTCAGATCAAGCGACGACATGGCGATATCATTGATTTTGTTCAGCAATGGGGTCTCCATGCTCGATGAACCAGAATAGAGCTTTTTACCAGCTTCTTGTGTACAGATGCGGATAGCCTCGTCGGCTGCCTCAGCGGCCTTTCTCCATTTTTCTTTATCATAGTCGGGGAACATTCGCTTTCCCTCTTTATTCACAAAGTCTTTAAACTGTACATTGCCGTTAAACAGAGGCGATGCGGCATAGAGCAAGGCATAGGCTTTGAGCGTAGCTGCAGCTTCCTTATTGTAGTATGCCCAGCGTGTCTGTTCCTTCTGCTTCATGGTCGGCAATTCTGCAATAGCCTCATCGCAGAGTTTCACGATGGCATTTACACAAGAGTCGATGGGCTGTCTGGGTTGCTGCATAGCAGCGATTTCAGACTTATGGTCAATGTTATTGGGAACGAGTACGATCGGTCCGTAACGTCTCATCATCTCGAAATAGATATTGGCCTTCATTCCCTTCATCTCAGCCTTCCAGAGATCCTTCTCTTGTTGTGTCATATTATAGCAGTTGTCTATCTGCTCTAAGAAGATGTTGATATAGCGCAGAGTAGCAAACAACCCGTCTTTTTTCCATACATTAGAATATGGATCAGCGGCCATTTGCAGGCCATCGCCAATAAACAATCCGCCAAATACATCTTTGTCATTACTCTGCATGCGGGCATATTGACCTGCTACAAGCTCGTCAGCTCCTAATACAGCAGGGTTTCTTAAGAAAGATGTGGCAGGATCTGTTAAGAACACATGGCACGACTTAAACCAATGGTATGCATCCGTGCGTTGCTCAAAAATAGTCTCTACAGTCTGAATATCTCCTTCTGGCACTACATCCAGATAGTCGTCACATCCGGTTGTCAACCATAGGCACGATACTGCCCCAATCAGTACGGAAAGCGAACGTGTAACCGTTTTCCGCAAAGAGACACATTGATTGTTCTGAATTGTTTTCATATATATGTCTGTGTTTTTTAGAAGTTAGAAACTGAGATTAACACCCAAAGAGTAAGTGCGTTGTATAGGATAGTTAAAACCATTTTCGCCAAGCTCAACATCCCATTCGTGGAAATTGGTTATGATAAAGGGGTTGTTTACCCTTGTATATATCTTCAGATTTCTCAATCCTACCTTACGAAGAGATTTTGACGGAAGATTATAAGCCAACTCTAATGATGTACAGCGCAAGAATTTGCACTCACGCATAAAGAAGGTGCTTTTTCTTACCTCAGCATTGTTACGGTTATACCAGTCTTCCTCAGGATTGTGCTGGGTAATATTATACACAGAGAGACGCGGCCAGAATGCCTGTCTGGCTTGATTGTCCTCCGACCAATGGTCCTCGTAAATAGAACGAAGCATGGCATGGTCGTTGACAAATGGTGACAGACTGGAGGGGTTCATAAAGAAAGAACGCTGTCCAGATCCTTGGAAGGCGAAATTGAACTCGAAAGCTTTGTAATTGATAAAGCCTGAGAAACCGTAAATCAAACGGGGAGTCTCCGGGAAACCGATATAAGTGGCATCATTGACGTCAATAATGTTATCTCCGTTAATATCACGATATTTGATATCACCAGGCATCACGTCACCACTCTGTACCGGCGAATTATCTATCTCGGCCTGATCACGGAACAGTCCGTCTGCGATATAGCCGATAGGCTGGCTGATTTCATGACCCAATTTCAGCTGATACCAAGGTTTATCCGTTGCCTCTTCTATTTCCTTATATCTTACTTTATTATAGGTAAGTGTTCCGTTCAGGATCACCCAGAAGTCAGGTGAGAATGCCTTCTGAAGTTTTGCACTTAAATCCACACCCTTAGAGAGTGTCTTTCCGATATTATCAAGGGGATTTACCTCAATACCCATAGAGGCAGGTATCGTGGTTCTTAAAGAGATAATATTGTGGCGGATTTCCTTATACAAATCGGCTTGCAACTCTATAAGACCCTGAAAGAGTTTTAACTCGATACCTAAGTTGCTCTGTTCTGCTATCTCCCACTGAATATTCTCGTTAGGATAAGAATAGTAGATGTATCGGCTGGCATTTCCGCTACCAAATGCTTCCGGATTCTGATTATCCTTCTGTCCTGTTCCACCTTTATAAATAGTTGGTAAGAAAACGAATCTCGGCTCACTGACGATACCGTCGTTACCTACTTTACCGTATGAGAGGCGGAACTTCAGATAACTGAGCCATTTCTCTTGTTTGGCAAGCCATGGTTCCTTTGATGCTACCCAAGCTAAACCACCGGCAGGGAAGAAGCCGAAACGGTTTTTCTTGGCAAATCGCTCAGAACCGTTATATCCGAAGCTGGCCTCTGCGAAATAGCGGTCTAACAGACCGTAAGTTCCACGCATAGAGAATGTCAGGTTTCGTTGTGGCTGACCGTTCAGTACATAGTTAATTGGCGAGAAGGTACGTTCCTGCATCTGGGCCACACCTGTCAGAGATGTTTGATGTAGCATATTCTCCTCTCCTCCCCATGCTGCAGTATGTAACAATGTTGCAGTATAGGCAGTACGTGTTTCAGAAGTAGAGTTTGAGCCTTCACTCTCAAGAGTTCTTCGTGCGAATGCCGAGTTTTGAGGTTGCAGCTTATGAGTACCCGTCTCAAAGTCGTAGTTTACCAACGAGTATTTATATGGGACGGTAGAAAACGCATTTGTATAGTAGTTGGTATGTGAAAGCGATGCACGCAGTCTGAGCTCAAGACCTTTCAGCAATGCAGACAGATTGTGAATATACTCAGCCTGATTGGTTGTCTGGAAACGGGTGCGATCGACATATCCTTTTTGTAACTCAGCATAAGGGTTTATTTTGCCCGAAGGAGTGGTTCCAAAACGCAGATGCGGCCAGTTGTATGTTGCATCGGCAGGATAGAGAGGGGCAAAATCAACAGGTGAGGCATTAAAGGCATAAAGATATGCCTCGCGCTGGTCCTGTATAGGTCCATGGTACTTGTCAAGGGTTGCAACAGAGTTAATAACGAGCTTAATACCTGCTTTTAAATCAATATTCAAATTGGTTCTGAACTGTGTGGTATTATTGGTGATATTACAATCAAACTCATTCAGTTTGTCTGTCTTCAGCATACCCTCATCATGATTGAAGTTAACGGCAGCATAATACTGTACGCGACTTGAGCCTCCACGAATATTTACTCCTCCATGGTGATTCCATGAGAAATCCTTGAACAGCTGATTATACCAATCGTTCTTCGGATAAAGCCATGATGGGTATTTACCAGACTCCGTACGCTGAATACGCTCTACGGTATATACTGGAGATGCGCTGGGATAACGGCTCAGCAGAGCTTGGTTATACATCTTCATATAGGTAACAGGGTCGACCACGTCAATATTCTCTGTAGGTTGGGTAAGGATACTTTCATAGCGGAATGTCGTATATACGCTTCCTTCCTCACCCTTTTTCGTCGTAACCATGATGACACCATTAGCACCACGTGCTCCATACATAGCCGTGGCAGAGGCATCTTTCAAAACAGAGAAACTCTCGATATCCTCTACTTGTAGACGAGAGAGTTCCAACTTCGATGACTCTACGCCATCGATAAGAACGAGCGGATCGGTATTGGCACCACTTTGGAAAGATGTGATACCACGGATATAAAACTTTGTGTTCATCTCACTTTCTGTCAGAGCACCTGGCAGTCCACCGGTCTGCCACGCCACCATACCTGGTATTCGGCCGGCAAACGATGTGGTGAGATCAGAACTAGACACTTTCAAATCACCTGGCTTGACGGTCGTAATAGATGATACCACACTCTCTTTCTTCTGCGAACCGAAGGCAACCACCTGAACTTCTTTCAGCGTTTGCTCATCAGGTTGCATGTCTATATTGATGTTTTTCTTGCCCTTTACCGCTGCAATCTGTTCTTTATAACCAACAAATGAGTAACGCAGAACATCGCCTTTCTTCACTTTCAATGTGTATCGACCATTGATATCTGTCGAGGTACCCATCTTGGTACCTGTGATGAAAATTGTCACGCCAGGCATTGACACACCGTTTTCGTCGACTACCTTACCCGATATCGTGTAAGCTTCCCCTTCATCCTCATAAGAGGAGACCTGCTGATTCTGAGCGTCTTGAAATCGGGACTGCTTGACAGTTACGAACTGTCGGTCGACAACGAAAATTAAATGTTTACCTGCAAGGACTTGCTTCATTGCATCATGAATGGTTTTTGCACGTACCTTACCAGTAAACATAAGGCCTTTTACATCATCGGTGGCATACATGATTTTGTAATCACACTGTTTCTCGATGCGTTTAAACACTTTGGCAAGTGCTTCGTTCTCTACATCTAAGGAGATTTCTTTCTGTGTCTGCGCCGAAAGAGGTACGGCGGAGAATAGCGTGAAAGAAATGACCAGGAAGATGAACCTTAGTACATTATTCATAAATTGTTGGAATTAAATTAAAATATTCTATCTGTTTATTAAATCGGAACAAATAAGAAAAGGACACCCCAAAAACGGGTGTTTTTCCATCTTTTATTGATAGAAAAAGGTTGTAAGGTTGTCGAAAAAACATTGTGATAGTGGCTTTGCTACCTGGCAAAGGTCATTATAGGTTTTCACAAAGATACATTTTTAACCGCAATTCTCAGAGAATTGGAGAGAAAAGAGTACTAAAAGTCCAGGCAATAATACCCTTTCACGCTGAATTCTCAAGAGAATTTGAAACCATCTTTACATTATTCGACAACAACTTATGTTAAATCCATCGTGTAAAGGTCATATATTTCGATAGAAAGACGTATATTTGCAATCAAAAACAGGTAATATTAGACATATGGAGATTTTTGAAGAAAAGCTGCATAACGACTTGTTCCAGTACCTGCTCTCCATGAAGGAGGTGGATCAGCATATGCCAGAGTGCCCGGATGTGGAAGAGAAATGGGAAGAGATTGCCAAGGCTTACATCCCCGACGGTATCCGGGAGTTCCAAGACTATCCATCTGCATCGCTCGGTTGGATGATGTATATCGGCATGGCTGTTGCAAAGATGTGGGATACAGAGTGGGAGATCTATTCTAAGATAGAAGACCTTTATGCCTACATGAGAGACAAACGGGGATACGACAGTATGGATGAGTACATACGTGAAGAGCTCCTGTTGTTGCAGGGTGAGGACTACACGATGCTGGAAAAAGTTGTAGGCGAATGTGCCTCACGTGTCTATAACGCCTTGATGCGACAGCATATCGAGCCCGGCACCAAGGCTGCCTTCGAGGCATTTGTCGCATGCTTACATCAGTTATATCTTTTCGGAGCAGCCATGCAACTAAAGCGCATGGGATATCACATGACAAAGATGTAATCACCATCCTATCATTGATCATACCACAAACAAGTATCTGATGCAGAAAGAACGCAACAAAGCAGACGACTATCGTGAGAAAGCCTATCAGGGTGACACCAAGGCCATGAACAATCTTGGGGTCTGCTATGAGCGTGGATCCGGAGTAAGGATGAATCTGCAGATAGCTTTCGAGTGGTATATGCGAGCCGCTGAACAAGACGACGTATATGGTTGTTTTAACGTGGGTGAGTGCTACTACCACGGGAAAGGGGTGGAAAAGAATGCTGCACTTGCCTTTGAGTGGTATATGAAAGCAGCCGAGAAGGGTGATACGCAGTCGCAAGTGAATGTTGCTAATGCTTATTATCTCGGTGACGGCATCGAGCAAGATCATCACAAGGCATTCCTATGGTATCGCGAGGCGGCTTTTCAAGGGCATATCCTGAGTCAGAAGAATGTTGGTGCTGCCTACTGGAATGGCGATGGCGTAGAGAAAGACCTGCAGGAGTGCGTCTTCTGGTATGAGCTTGCCGCCAATGGGGGTGATGCCCAAGCGCAGTTTGCTACCGGTTGGTTTCTGATGACAGGGACAGGAGTACCTAAAGATGAGCGGAAAGGATTACGCTGGATTCACAAAGCCACCTTCCAGTGTTATCAGCCTGCCATCGATTATTGTAAGGAACATGGTTTGAAATGGTAAAAAGAAAACTATATGATGGAAGATCAATACGGATGTCAACTGGTTCATGTACAGTCAGGTAATAACCTGCCTGATAATTTTATAGCCGATTATCACGTACATATTATAGTAAGACAGGGCAAAATGACTTTCTCCGACGGCAAAAACACGTTTCTTTCTGAAAAAGATCATCTGGTGATATGGCAGATGTCCAACACGATAAAGGACGTGAGCTACTCTGATGATTTCGAAGCAGACGTGCTGTTGGCATCACCACTGTTCTTACAGCAGTATAATCCCGAGATGGTATGGGCATCAAAGGGGTTTATCTTCATCCGCATCACCCCCTCGTTTCTTTTAGACAAGGAGAGCCTGCAGTTGATGAACGCTGATTTTGAACTCTTCCGTGACCGTCTGTCACAGGCAGACAACTCTTTCAAGCGAGAGGTTCTTGGGCGTGTGATGCAGATATTCCTGTATGATTTGTGGACGGTGTGCCAGCATGGATTGTCACAGATGGAGACATCGGATAACTCCGCACGCATCTTCCTCCGCTTCCTTTCACTGGCACAACAACATGCCAGAACAGAACGCGAGGTGGCCTTCTATGCCGACAAGTTGTTTATCTCGCCCAAGTATCTGTCACAAGTGAGTCGCACGATGACTAATCTCCCGGCATCACAATGGATACAGTATTATGCGGCATTTGAGCTTGTATCCCTTCTTAACGACACATCAAAGACCTTGACAGAAGTGTCTGACCTGATGAATTTTGAGAACATCTCACATTTCTCACGCTACGTGAAGAAAACATTAGGTAAGACACCCTCGGCATATAGACAGAAACAGTCATAAAATATTGATACTATTATCATTTCCGCATATTTTGATAATTATGAGGAAATATTGGTAATCGATACACGGTGATTTATCCATACCTTTGCAACAGAATCAAATAAAGCAAAGATATGGATATTTTTGAAACACTTCGTTCAGGGGCAGATGTCGATATGGCAACACCCGAGTATGCAACAGCTATCAAGCACATGACCGACTGTGCCAACATCTGTTTTAAGATTAATACCACGGCTCCACAACCGGAGCTGATCCGTCCGTTGGAAGAAGAATTATTCAGTGGCAATCTTGACCAGACCAGTTATCTGATGCCTCCTATTCAGATTGACTATGCCTGTCAGATGAAGATAGGCAAAGGTGTATTCGTGAACCATTCACTTACCTGCATGGCAGCTGGTGGAATAACCATCGACAATGGCGTAATGATAGGTCCTAACGTACGTATCGTCACCGACAACCATGATTTCCAGAATCGCATGGTACTCCGTTGTAAGCCGGTACATATCGGTCGTAACGCATGGATAGGCGTGGGGGCCATCATCCTGCCCGGCGTCACTATCGGTGAGAATGCTGTCGTGGCAGCAGGAGCAGTCGTCACGAAGGACGTTGCCCCGAATACGATCGTAGGCGGCAATCCAGCAAAATTCATCAAGAACATATAAAAAAGGAGAATATCAATTGGGATAAGACGTTCTTACCCGGGCAGGAACATGCCATCGGCGTCATAAAACCATATTTTTCCATTTTCGACGTATCTTTACGATCGGGAATGGAAAAATATTATTATCTTTGTGCAGGAGATTAACGGCAACAACAAATTGTATGGCCGCCAGCAAGATGAAATAACATTTAAACATACACCGATGAAAGTATTACTAATAAATGGAAGTCCGAAAGATAAAGGCAATACCTTCCAGTCGCTCAATGAAGTAGCCAAGACCCTGAACGCTGAGGGTATAGAGACAGAGATTATCAGTATTGGCAAGAAGCCAGTCCCGGGATGTATCGCCTGCGGTATGTGTGGCAGAACCGGTAAATGCACCTTCAACGATGAGCCCTATTACAAAGTATTAAGAGCCATAAACGATGGCATCGATGGTCTTATCGTGGGTTCACCCGTCTATTACGGCGGTCCTAACGGATCACTCTGTGCATTGCTCGACAGGGTGTTCTACTCTTTAGGTTCTCATTTGCAGTATAAGCCAGGTGCCAGTGTGGTGGTATGCCGGCGCGGAGGAGCCTCAGCCGCCTTCGATCGTCTGAACAAATACTTCACCATCATGAATATGCCTCTTGTCAGTTCACAATACTGGAACATGGTTTACGGACAGGCTCCCGGTCAGGTAGCAGAGGATGAGGAAGGCATGCAGACCATGCGCACACTCGGTCAGAACATGGCATGGATGATCAAAAGACTCAATGTAAGTGAGGAAGGACACCCCGAAAGGGAGCAGCCCACTTGGACAAATTTCATCCGATAATATCGTTTCTTTCTAAATAATGGCCCTATGATAGACGAGATTATTTCCTATAACAAAACATTCGTTGACCAGAAAGGTTACGAGAAGTATCTTACAGATAAGTATCCAGACAAGAAATTGGCAGTATTGTCGTGTATGGACACCCGACTGACGGAGTTACTGCCTGCGGCCCTTGGACTCAAGAATGGCGATGCGAAGATCATCAAGAATGCCGGAGGCCTGGTAATTTCCGCTTTCGACTCTGCCATGCGCAGTCTGATTGTCGCTATCTATGAGTTGGGCGTAGAAGAGATCATGGTGGTGGCACACTCCCACTGTGGCGCCTGCCATATGAGCTACGACCATTTCCATCATGAGATGATCGGGCGTGGCATTCAGCAAGACACGCTTGATATTATTACGAAGTGCGGGATCAACCTTCACCAATGGTTGGAGGGTTTCAAAGACACACCGGAATCCGTGCGTAAGACCGTTGAGACCATCAAGACACATCCACTCGTCCCGAAGGATATCATCGTAAGAGGATTTATCATCGACTCAGAGACCGGCCTTTTAGAGGAGATTCAGTAAAGAGGCATCACTCTATAAGGGAGAGTTAAGGGCGGTACATCACACATAGACAGACTCTTATAATTCAGGGACAGGCACCCCCTTGGGTAAGCCTGTCCCTGAGTGTTATTACCACATTGACTTCACCTGATCTACAATACGATGAAAAGCAATATTTTTATATGATTAGACTGTTTTTTCATGAATACATCTCATTTGTCGCAATATCTGTTTGTTGTCCATACTACGCGATGCGATAGATGCGAAATATGTTGTATGTGCACACAGTCCACCGTAAATTTGCAATAAGAAAAAACAAAGAATAAAAAAATAACGATTATGAAAAAGAAATTTTACCTATTGTTAGCTGTATGCCTCTATGGCATGGTAGTCTGCGCTGACCCTATCAGCAAGCAAGTATAACGCCAAGCCCACCGTACCTGGACTCTACATTGTCAACGGCAAGAAAGTAATCATCAAATGACCGGGCATGACATAAGTGCTCCTATCCGATCTTCTTGATCACCTTACAAGGATTCCCCACAGCTACAGAGTTGGAGGGGATATCCTTGTTTACTACAGAGCCTGCTCCGATAGTGACATTATCACCGATGGTGACGCCCGGCAGTATCGTTACGCTGCCCCCTATCCACACGTTATGACCGATAGTTACCGGCAAGGCCCACTCCCTACGACTGTTTCTCTCTACAGGATCTGTGCTATGGCAGGCGGTGTAGATGCTCACATTAGGCCCGATAAAACAGTCGTCGCCTATCGTCACGTAGGCCTCATCGAGCACGGTAAAGTTGAAATTGGCGAAGAATCGTTTACCCACCCGTATCTGTTTGCCGTAGTCGCAGTGAAACGGTTGGTTTACAATGATCTGGTCATCACCTATTCCTCCAAGCAACTCACGGAGGATCACCCGCATCTTGTCGGTATCTGTGGGATGCAGCGTGTTATATTCGTAGATCACCGCCCTCGTTTCCATCAGTTCCCTGGAAAGGTCCGGATCAACAGCGGAGTACACCTCTCCCGCCAACATTTTCTCTTTTTCAGTCATAAGAAGATACTATTTCACTCGTTCTTTAACCACTAAGGGATATAATTATACTACACTTTGATAAGAGTCCTAGTACATAAAACTGAGAGTCCTAGTACATAAAACTGGGAGTCCGGAGTACTTGGACTAGGAGTCCGGAGTACTTGGACTAGGAGTCCGGAGTACTTGGACTGTGAGTCCGGACCCTCCGGACTGTCATCAAACAACATTCTGGGGATGTCCTTCAATAAATGCACGAACGCTATTTATCACCACATTCACCAGTCGGCTGCGCGATTCATGGGTGGCCCAGATGTTATGTGGCGTGACAAAAGCGTTTTCGCACTGCAACAAGGGATTGTCCACGGCTGCCGGCTCCTCACAGAGTACATCTGTGCAATAGGCCCTCAACCGGTTGTTCTTCAATGCCGCGGCCACATCCTCCTCACTGATGAGTGCCCCGCGCCCGGTATTGATCAGGATGGCGGATGACTTCATCTTACCGATGCTCTCACGGTTGATCATCTGATAGGTGCTGTCGGTGAGCGGACAGTGCAGACTGAGCACATCGCACTCGGCATAAAGCTCGTCTAAAGATAGTTTGGTGATATAGGGAGGGAGTGCCTCCTGCGACTTGCTGGTATATGCCGCCACCTTCATGCCGAAGGCATTGGCGATGGCCGCCACCCGCATGCCGATGTTGCCTAAGCCCACGATGCCGAAGGTCTTGCCCGACAATTCCGTCAGCAGGGTGTCCCAATAACAGAAGTAAGGACTCTCCGACCACTTGCCGCCCCGCACCTGATCGGCATAGTGCTCTACCCTGTTGGTGATATTCAGCAGGTGGGCAAACACCGCTTGCGCCACACTCTCGGTGCTATAAGCCGGCACGTTGGTGACGATGATGCCCCGCTCATGGGCCGCCTCCATATCCACCACGTTATAACCGGTAGCCGTCACACCGATATACTTCAACTGTGGCAGTTGCTCCAGTTCTTTTCGCCCGAACACCACCTTATTGGTCAATACGATATCCGCATCCTTTGAGCGCTCAATCGTATCTTCCTTGTCTGTGCGATCGTAAATGGTCAGTTCTCCGAAATCCTTCAAGGCCTCCCACGAAAGATCCCCAGGATTGGCCGCATGACCGTCAAGGATGACTATTTTCATAGCATTTACCTTTACTTAACACGGTTAAGCGTATACTTCTTATTATCCATTTTGCCGTAAAGCTGCTTACCATCTTTGCTGATATAAAGCGTATCACGTTCATTTCCACCCTCATCGATATAGATGGTATTACCTTTTACCACATATTTTCCTTTCTGGGCAGGCATCACAGCCATGGCGGCCTTCATCAACTTACGTTTTGCCCAACCGATGCCGGCAGCCTTCATGACAGCTTCATCCACCTTCATATCAGCCTTCATCACCAGTTCCTTGTCGTTCTTAAACGTAACGGTAACGGCTGTTTTCATGCCTTTCTTCATGGCATTCATCATATCCTGACCTTCCTTTATTTTCTTGTCAATCATAGCCAACTCCTGCTGATTCAGTTTACGTCCCAGCTTCTTTTCGCCCTTGGCTATTGCCTCTTTTCTTGCTTCTGCCAGTTGTTTTTCCGTATCCTTCATTATATCATTCATCTCGGCGGCCATAATATTGGCATTGTAATACACTCTGCCGGAAAGGTTCGTCTGAGCCTGAACATACTGGGTGCCGCATAGAAGAGCGACCAACAATAAGACATATAACTTTCTCATATTCGTATAATTTAAATGATTTAGATGCAAAATTAAAGAAAAAACTTTATATTTGCAATCTTTTTCTTAAATTTGCACATGATTGATATCTTATTTATCAGAACCATCTAAATATCCTTATTGCATATGAGAGAAATACAAGTAAAAAGATACAGTCTGATGGCCATCATCGTGATGGTGCTCGCCATGTCGGCATGCAGCGGTAAGGTGGCGAACCTTTCACAGAATGAGACGCCGGCACCCAAGGAAGTATCTTTCGAGGTAGCTAAGCACTACTTCTTAAATAGAGGACAGGAGATCCCTGCCAATCCAAAGATCACCACGCAAGAGAAATTCTCTAAGCTTTTCGGCATGGCAGCCGTGATGGGAAAGGATGGCATGCCCACGAAGATTGACTTCAGCAAACAATTTGTAGTGGCTCTCGTGCGCCCCATCACCAATATCGAAGAAGAGATTATCCCGGTAAAGGTGGAGGAGATGGGCGACACCCTCAGATATACCTACGAGATAAAGAGCGGTGAGGA
>OCTW013427365.1_pt1 | contig 40453 bp, 27 predicted proteins | sample 1539671 | NCBI WGS metagenome assembly OCTW01 (sample SAMN02144230, study PRJEB22623) | gut metagenome | biome: sheep rumen | host: Ovis aries | place: New Zealand
TCGCCGATGGTACTGACCCACCAGTTGGGAGAGTAGGTAGCTGCGGTTCTTCGGAAGCCCCGATCGAGTCATCTCGACCGGGGCTTCTTCGTTTACCGACAGCTACTGCATCTCTCCGGGTTCTTCGAAGTGCCTTGGACATCAAGATGTCCAGGGCTCTTTTCGTTTATTATGAATATGTGAATAAATATACATTATGCGCTGTTAAAATGATTTTATATGCAAAAAACTTTTAAAAAGTTTGGAAATTAGATTGCAATTCACTTATTTTGCTCTTAGATTAGTTTGTAAGGTATTCAATATTTATTCACAATGAAAGAGATCAAAGCTATTCTGATTGGCTTGCTCTTTACTGTAATGTCCTTTGGCGCATTTGCGCAGAACATTACAGTTAAGGGTAAAGTCTCGTCCACTGACGGGGAGCCCGTCGTGGGCGCGTATGTCCTTGTGAAGGATTCTACCTCAGGTCAGTTAACCGACTTTGACGGCAGCTTCTCCCTCACGAACGTCCCTGCAAACGGAACTCTGGTCATTGCCTTCATGGGCATGAAAACCATCGAAGTTCCCGTCTCTCCCCAGGTTTCCATCACCATGGAACCAGACTTTGAGTATTTGAACGAAGTGGTCGTAACCGCCATGGGTATCTCCCGTGAAAAGAAAGCACTGGGATATGCTACGCAGGCGGTCGGCAGCGAAGATCTTATCAAAGGCGCCCCCACTGACCTGGCATCGGCCATGTCCGGTAAAGTATCGGGTCTGAATATCACCCCTTCTTCCGGTATGCCCGGCGCTTCCACCAAGATCACAATCCGCGGCTCACGTTCCTTCACCGGTGACAATACTCCTCTGTATGTCATTGACGGTATGCCGGTAGCATCGGCCCCCGACATGTCCACCGACGACAGCGTAACAGGAGCCGACTATGCAACCCGTTCCCTGGATATCGACCCTAACGACATCGAGAGCGTCAATATCCTGAAAGGCCAGGCTGCATCGGCCCTCTACGGTATGCGTGCAGGCAACGGTGTGATCGTCATCACCACCAAGAGCGGTAAGAATATCTCGGGCGGCAAGCCTGTCATCACCATCAGCTCGAATGTTGCGTTCTCCACTTTGTCGGCAAAGCCGGAAGTGCAGACTGAATTTGCCCAGGGAAGCGATGGCGTCAAATTCTCTCCGACAGCATCCACTTCCTGGGGCCCCAAGATCGCAGACCTTCCCGACGATCCATCCTATGGCGGCAACACAGATAACGATTACACAGCGCTGTACGGCAAAAAACCGGGCATGTATTATGTCCCTCAATTGGCCGATGCAGGCGAAGATCCCTGGGTGACTCCCAAGGTCTATGACAACATTGGCGATTTCTTCCAGACCGGTTTCACCTGGAGCAATTCAGTCGGTGTAGCCCAGAATTTGGGCCGCGGAGACTATGCCTTCAGCCTGGGCAACACCCATCAGACCGGTATTGTTCCCACCACCGGCATGGACCGTTACAATGCCAAGCTCAACGCCAGTGCGCGTCTCAACAAGTATTTCACTACTGGCGTAAGCGCTAATTTCGTGAAAACCAATGTGAAGAAGCAGTCCGGTGCCAATGACGGTATCACCGCCATGGTGTACGGCGCTCCGGCCAACTACGACCTCAAAGGCATCCCCAGCCACACCGACGGTAATCCTTATAAACAGAATACCTACCGTGGAACAGCCGGCTTCCCTGCCCCTTACTGGGCCCTGGAGAACAATAACTTCACCGAAGCAACCCAGCGTTTCTTTGGCAACGCATACCTGGCATTCTCCTATCCCATCAATGCCAATATGAAAATCGACGCCAAATATCAGCTTGGCACGGACGCTTACACTACCACATACAACAATATCTTTGGTTTCGGCAATTCAAACGGTAAAGGCGAAATTGACGAGATATCCCAGACTATCACCCAGCTGAACTCCCTGCTCACTGCAAGTTTCGACTGGAACATCACGTCCGATCTCCACTTCAATTTCCTTTATGGTAATGAAATCGTAGATGGCAAGACTGCATACCTGGATGCATGGGGCCAGAACTTCAACTTCGGCGGTTGGAACAATCTTAACAACGCTTCCAACTACAGCTCTTACGCTTCCAAGTCGGCCAGCCGCACCTTCGGTAACTTTGCCAATATTGCCCTGGACTTCAAAAATATGCTGTTCCTGAACCTCACAGGCCGTTACGACAAGGTCTCCTCCATGCCAAGCGGCAACCGCGGCTTCTTCTATCCTTCCGTCTCCCTGGGCTTCATTTTCACGGAGCTGCCCGCCCTTAAGAACGATGTACTCACCTTCGGTAAGATCCGTGGCTCATACGCAGAAGTAGGTATGGCAGGCCAGTTCCTGAACTCTTACTACTCAACGCCCAGCTATGGCGGCGGTTTCTACAGCGGCGCCCCCATCAGCTATCCTATCAACGGTGTTGTAGCTTATGCCCCCAGCACAACCCGTTACAACGAGAACCTTGTTCCCCAGAATACCCGTTCATGGGAAATCGGTACCGAGCTGGCTTTCTGGGAAGGCCTTGTCTCCCTGGATTACACCTTCTCCCGCCAGAATGTCAAGGATCAGATTTTCGCAGTTCCTCTGGCCGGTTCCACAGGATTTGACAGCTTCATGACCAATGCCGGTTCCGTGCACACCAACGCACACGAAATCACCCTGGGCATGAATCCTGTCCGTACCAAAGATATCAACTGGGACTTCGCCTTCAACTTCACCAAGATCGACAACTATGTTGACGAGCTGGCCGAAGGCGTGGAAAGCATCTACCTCGGCGGCTTTGTGGAGCCTCAGATCCGTGCCGGCATCGGCGATAAATACCCGGTTATCTATGGCGTAGGCTATGTACGTGATCCGGAAGGACATGTAATAGTCGACGAAGCCGGCCTGCCGGAGATCGGTGAGGAAAAAGTGATTGGCAGTGTATCACCCGACTTTACCCTGGGCTTTACCACAAACCTTAATATCTACAAGGTAAACATCTCTGCCACATTTGATTGGAAGAAAGGCGGCGACATGTACTGCGGAACATATACCATGATGGACTACTACGGAACCAGTAAACGCTCCGGCGTTTATCGCCAAAAGGATCAGTTCCTCTTTGACGAAGAGCCCAATTCCGTAAAACGTGACGGCAACGGTTTCGCTCCCAACGATATCTATATCAGCGGTGCGGATGCAAAGGATTATTACACGCGCCTTAACGACATCTCCGAGTCCTTCGTACACGACACCTCCTTCATCAAGCTGCGTGACATTACCATCAGCTATCCTTTCTCCATCGGCAAGAAAGTAAGCCTCACGGCAAGTGCTTTTGCCCGGAATATCATCCTCTGGAGCGCACTTAAGGGCTTCGACCCCGAGGCATCACAGGGTAACAATAACATGGGCGGCGCCTTTGAGCGCTTCTCCCTCCCGGGTGCTTCTTCCTATGGTTTTGGTTTGAACCTCAAATTCTAAGAAACTTATGAAAAAGTTTGGATATATTCTCATGGCGGCAGCCCTCAGTATTTTGGCTGCCTGCTCCGAACTTGCGCTGGATAAGGTTAACCAGGACGTCGATCACGCTCCCGATGCCGAAGCCAAGTTTGTCTTTGCCGATGCCGGCCTCGCTACAGCCTTTTCAGTAGTAGGAGGCGACTTCAACACCTATCTGGGCGTTGCAGTCGAGCACTGGGGCGGCGTACACAACCAGCTCTACAAAGCCGAGAAACGCGATGGTGAGTGGATTTCGTCAAGTTGCTTCAACAACAGTTGGGTATCCCTGTATAACACCATCAAGAACTGCCGCATCATCGTTGAAAAGACCGATGACGAAGCCGATGGCGTAGATGCCGGAAACACTGCCCTGAATGCAGCAGGAAAGATTCTCCTTGCCTACAATGCATCAGTTTTGGCCGACCTGTTCGGCGACGCTCCCTACAGCCAGGCCTGTGATTACGACAATTACAAGACACCCGCCCTTGACAAGCAGGAAGATATCTACAAAGATGCCCTTTCCCTTGTAACTGAAGCCATCGACCAGCTGGAAGAAGTTGCAGGTCAAAAAAGCCTTGGCACCGGAAGTTTTGACTTTATCTATGGCGGCAACTCCACAAAGTGGCTCAAATTCGCTTATGGTCTTCGCGCCCGCCTCACCCTGCATACCATACTCCGGGCTTCCGACAAGGCAAGTGCATATACCAGCATCCTGGACGACCTTAACAAGTCTTTCACCGATGCATCCGAGCAGGCTCAGATAGCCGTCTATGACGGTGGAAACAATATCAATCCCCTCTTCGGCTTCTTCTACAGCCGTGAAGGAATTGCAGCTTCTGCGAGCCTCTATGACAAGCTTGACGAAAGGGATGACCCCCGTATGCGCCTGTCCTACTGCTGGAACTGGGGCCCGGTGATTGACCCGGAAGATCCCGAAGAAGGATTCGAGCCAGTGCCCAACGGCGAAGGTATCGAAGAGCAGTATTACTATGCCGAAGACGTCCTTTTCTATGCCATCGACGTTCCCACCCACCTTCTCAGCTATGCCGAGGTTGAATTCATCAAAGCCGAAATCCTGGCCCGTACCGGCGATTATCCTTCTGCCCGTCTCGAGCTGGACAAAGCCATCCTGGCCACCTTCGAAAACGTGAATGCCACGGTCGAATCGGCCCAGCAATTCCCCGACATTTACGGCTACGGCGTTTATGGTCCTGTTTACGCAGGTGAATATCTGTCGGCCGCAGACGCATCTGATTACTCTGCCAGAGTATTCGGTACCCTTGCCGATGAAGAGCTTCTTAAGGAAATCATGATCCAGAAGTACCTCTTCTTCCACAATGCCAACGGCGGCGCCGTAGAAGCCTACAACGATGTGCGCCGTCTGAAAGCGGCAGGCGAGGACTTCATTACCCTGGCCAACCCCAAGAACGCTGCCGGAAAATTCCCTCTGCGCTGCGGTTACGGTTCTTCCGATACCACTACCAATCCTAACGTCCAGGCAGCCTTTGGCGACGGTTCATACGTCTATACCGAGCCGGTCTGGTGGGCTTTGGGCAGTAAGTAAGCGAATCTTCTTTATTTTCTGCAAATAATTTCGTAAATTTGCGCCGCTCCTAGCAGAGTGACGCAAATTTTTTTAATCAAATATTTATTATGCAGATCGTATCCGTATTCGGTAGAGAGATCCTGGATTCCCGCGGAAATCCTACCATCGAAGTTGAAGTTACCCTTGATTCCGGTTTTGTTGGTGTAGCGGCCGTTCCTTCCGGCGCCTCCACCGGTGAGAACGAAGCCCTCGAGCTCCGCGACGGCGACAAGAAGCGCTATGGCGGCAAGGGCGTTCTCAAGGCTGTTGACAATGTGAACAAGGTCATCGCCCCCGAAATCATCGGCATGGATGCCACGCAGCAGCGCGCCATTGACAAGGCCATGATCGAACTGGACGGCACGCCCACCAAGAGCAAGCTCGGTGCCAACGCCATCCTGGGTGTCTCCCTCGCCGTTGCCAAGGCTGCAGCCGCTGAGCTGGGTCTTCCCCTGTACCGCTATCTGGGCGGCACCAACGCCTATGTGCTTCCCGTTCCCATGATGAATATCATCAACGGCGGTGCCCACTCCGATGCCCCCATCGCTTTCCAGGAATTCATGATCCGTCCCATCGGCGCTAAGAACGAGGCCGAGGCCGTGCGCATGGGTGCCGAGGTGTTCCACGCTCTGCAGAAAGTGCTCAAAGGCCGTGGCCTGAGCACCGCAGTGGGTGACGAAGGCGGTTTCGCTCCCGCCCTGAAGGGCATCAACGACGCCCTGGACTGCATCATCGCCGCTATCGAAGGCGCCGGTTATGTGCCCGGTAAGGACGTGACCATCGCCATGGACTGCGCCGCTTCCGAATTCTGCTTCAAGGAGGACGGCAAGTTCTACTATGACTACAAGCAGCTCAAGGACGGCAAGAAGAAAGACCCTCGCGGCCGCAAGCTCACCACCGACCAGCAGATCAACTATCTCAAGCAGCTCATCTCCAAGTATCCGATCGACTCCATCGAGGACGGTCTCTCCGAGGAAGACTGGGAAGGCTGGGTGAAGCTCACCAAAGCCATCGGCGACAAGTGCCAGCTCGTGGGCGACGACCTCTTCGTCACCAACGTCAAGTACCTGCAGCAGGGTATCGAGATGGGTGCCGGTAACTCCATCCTCATCAAGGTGAACCAGATCGGTTCCCTCACTGAGACCCTGGACGCCATCGAAATGGCCCACCGTCACGGCTACACCACTGTCACCAGCCACCGCTCCGGTGAAACTGAGGACACCACCATCGCCGACATCGCCGTCGCTACCAACAGCGGTCAGATCAAGACCGGTTCCCTGAGCCGCACCGACCGTATCGCCAAGTACAACCGCCTTATGCGCATCGAAATCGAACTTGCCGATGAGGCCCGCTATGGTTACAAGAAACTTCGCTAAGTACATCGCAGCAGCCTTTTTGGCTGCCGCCTGTACGGTGCAAAGTCCCGAACAGTTACAGGCTCCGACAGAATCGGAGCCTGTAGCTTTCAGTACCGGTTCCCTCCGTGTCGCCACCGTTGAATTCGACGACTCCCTCCTCTCCCTGATCGAAGAGGAACTCGCCGGAGGCGGGCTTCCGACCAAGTCGGCCCCGCTCAGCAGCGTGATGGAGGAACTGGGAATCCGGAGCATGGAGCGTCTGTTCCCGGTGGGCGGAGCGTATGAAGCCCTCCACCGGAAAGCCGGCCTGCACCGCTTTTACATTGTCCGTTTTGCCGGGCAGCAGCCTGTTACAAAGGCTGTCACCGACCTCCGGAGCGTGCCCGGCATCCTGTCCGTCACTCCGCCCCGGAAAATCCATCACCGCGCCTTCTTCGACGACCCCCAGCTGGCCAATCACCAGTGGCATCTGGTCAACGAAGACTATCCCGAGGCCGACATCCATGTCCTGGATGTGTGGAAAAAGTACACCGTCGGAAACCGGAACGTGGTGGTGGCCGTCATGGACGAAGCCCTGGCCTTGAACCATCCCGACCTGAAGGACAACCTTTGGGACGATGGCCGCGGCCATCACGGCTACAATCCTTTTGAACAGAATTTCGACTTGTCCTGGACGGGCAACCTTGCCGACGGACACGGCACGCATGTGGCCGGCATCATCGGCGCAACAAACAACAATAAGATTGGGGTGAGCGGCATTGCCGGCGGCGATTACGCCAAGGGAATCCCCGGCGTCCGCCTGATGTCGTGTCAGATTTACCTTTCTACCAGTGCCGAAGAGGATGCCTGGTGGGATTACTTGGACGAAATTGGTGAAGACGAAGACGTTTCCGCCCCCCGCGCCTTTGTCTGGAGCGCGGAGCATGGTGCCGTCATCTCCCAGAACAGCTGGGGTTATTCGGCCGACATGGATGACAATGGCACAGTGACCCGTGAGGAACGGGAATACTTCAAATCCCTTACCTTGGACGATTTCCCGGCCCTGAAAAAAGCCATCCAGTACTTTATCGACTATGCCGGCTGTGATCCCAGCGGCAATCAGCGGCCCGACGCCCCCATGAAGGGCGGCCTGGTGTTTTTCGCCGCCGGAAACGAAGGCCACTACAACGTCGATTACGACCCCATCTGCTGTTCCAACGACAAGATCATCTCCGTCGGCGCCTTCGACATGGATGGCAGCGCCGCTTATTACTCCCAGTACGGAAACTGGGTGGATGTCGCAGCTCCGGGCGGTGGAAGCATGGGCGATATCTGGAGTACGCTTCCCTTGGAAAAGACCTCCATCGGCTACGGTGGACGGGGCTGGATGGGAACCTCCATGGCCTGCCCGCACGCCACCGGCGTAGCGGCGCTCATCGTCTCTTACTTCGCCCGTCAGGGCTTTACGGCCGATGATGCCCGCGATATCTTTCTGAGCGGCCTGGGCTCCCGTGTGGGGACTGCCTCCCGGCCTGTCGGAAAACGGCTGAATGCGCTCGCCTCGTTCGAGTACGGCGTAGACAACTATCCTGCCGGCGGTATGGATGCCGACACTCCGCAACCTCCTTACCTGCAGCTGGATGAATCCTCCAAGGAAGTGAAAGCGCATGAAGTGGTGACGGTGGGCATCAACGCCTACGACCCCAACGGCGACGCTTTCTCCTTCTCCTGCTCGCCGGGATCCGACGCCGTAACCTTCGACGAGGATACGTACACGCTGACCATCACGGGTTACAACGCCCAACCCGGGACCTACACCGCGGTGGTGACCGCCAGGGATGCAGGCGGGCTGGAGTCATCGGCCAGCCTTACCTACACCCTGCTGCCGAACCACGCGCCCATTGCGCTCGGAGAGGTGGATAACATCCTGCTGACCGGCTTGCAGAAAGTGCCCCACGTAGAGCTGGACGGCCTGTTTACGGATCCGGACGGTGAAACGCCCGTCGTGTCGGCCTCCACCGGCGATACCTGCATCGGGCTGGATGTGGCCGACAACCGCATCAGCATCCACCCCAAGGGCTACGGTGTGGCCGAAGTCACCATCAGCGCGACGGACTTCCTGAAGGAGTCGGCCCAGATTACTTTCCTGGTGGCTGTGGTGGATCCGAGCCAGCCGGTTACGGTTCAGGACGAGGTGGTTTCCACCGAAGCTGTTATCCGGATCGGCACGGAGAAGCCCGTCGACGTGAGCCTGTCGGCCTACTCGTCTACTGGCGCCCTGGTCAAGAGCGCCCAGTTGAGTGCCAGCGCCTTTTCGCCCATCCGGCTGGACATGAGCGGATTCGCTCCCGGCCGATACACCGTCGTCCTGACCTACGGCGGAAATACCTACCGGGTCCGCGTCGTGAAATACTGAAAATTCAAGGGGTGCACCGAAAAGTGCACCCCTTGAATCTATAACGTGTTCTGTTTTAGGTTGTTGATATAATTGGCTATGCGGCGGAGCTGGTCCGGGATGGCGATGTTCTGGGGACAGTGGGAGAGGCAGACGCCGCAGCCGATGCAGTGGTCGGCCTGGCGGACGGAGGCGACGGCGCGGTCGTAGCTCACGAGGTAGGCCTTCTTCAGTTTCCGGTAGTCTTTCTGCTGGCTGCTCTGGGCGTAGGTGCCTTCCGTGATGGCGCGGTTGTAGTGCTGGAAGGTGCCCGGGATGTCAATTCCCCAGGGGCAGGGCATGCAGTATTTGCAGTCGGTGCAGTTTACCAGCGGATATTCCTTCATCTGGGTGGCCATGCGCTCCAGGAAGTCCAGTTCCTCGTCCGTGAGGGGCTTGAAGTGGCCGAAAGTCTTGATGTTGTCCTGAAGCGGGTCCATGGAGGTCATGCCGGAGAGGGTGCAGAGGACGCGGGGGAAAGTGCCGCAGAAGCGGAAGGCCCAGGAGGCGATGCTCATGTCGGGTTCGCGCTCTTTCATCTGGCGGGCGATCCCTGCGGGAACATTGGCCAGCCGGCCGCCCAGCAGAGGCTCCATGATGACGATGGGGATGCCGCGCTTGTCCAGTTCGGCGTAGAGGTAGTCGGCATTGGCGTTGCGGACACCGTCGGCATGGGTCCAGTCCACGTAGTTCATCTCAATCTGGCAGAAGTCCCAGACTTGTTCGCCGGAGTCGTGCAGCTGCATGAAATAGTCGAACTCCTGCTGGGAGCCGTGGAAGGAGAAACCCAGGTTGCGGATGCGTCCGGCGGCCTTTTCGGCCCTCAGGAAAGGAATCATGCCATTCTCCACGTAGCGGCGGTTGAAGGCCTCTTTCCCGCCCCGGCCGATGGAATGCAGCAGGTAGTAGTCGAAGTAGTCGGTCTTGAGCTGCCGGAAAGAGTTCCGGTACATCTCGATGGACGCCTCGGGGGAGCGGTCGCCGAAGTTGGAGAGCTTGGTGGCGATGTAATAGCTCTCGCGAGGATGGCGGCTCAGGGCTTCCCCTGCAGCCTTTTCACTCTGTCCCTGCAGGTAGGCGGGGGAGGTGTCGAAGTAATTGACGCCATGGGCGATGGCATAGTCCACCATCTCGTTGACGGCTTCCTGGTCGATTACGTCCTTCCCGTCGGCATCCTTGATCATGGGCCAGCGCATGCAGCCGAACCCCAGCAGCGACACCTTGTCGCCGTTCACCGGGTTCTCCCGCAGAACCATCTGCTCCGGACCTTCCGCCGGGGCCGATGACGGGCTTTTCTTGGGTGCGCAGGCTGCCGCTATGGCCGCCGCGCCGCTTATTATGATGAACTCTCTTCTTTTCATGGTCCTTGTCATTCTGAACGAAGTGAAGAATATTAGCAGTGCTGGTTCCTTCCGTTGACCGTGATGGCACTGACGGGCCGCGCCGGGCAGTAGAACTCGCAGGCGCCGCAGCCGATGCAGACCTCCTCGTTGACCGTGGGAATCTGGTTGCCCATGCCCTCGTTGTCCACCATGACGATGGCGCCGGTGGGGCACATCTGGGCGCATTTTCCGCAGGCAGTGCCGTCCTCGGCGACGCAAAGGCTGCGGTTCACATGGGCCGTTCCGATATGGTAGAGGGTCTTTTCCTCCTTTTCAATCTTGCAGATGGCGCCGGTGGGGCAGACCTCCGAGCAGCGGGTGCATTCGGGACGGCAGAAGCCTTTCTCGAAGGACATCTCGGGCTGCATGAGGCGCTCCAGGTCCGTCGAAGGCCGGAGGACATTGTTCGGGCACTGGGCCACACAAAGCTGGCAGCCGGTGCAGTGCCGATAGAAATCCTTCACGCTTGCGGATCCGGGCGGCGTGATGGGGACTTCGCGCTTCGGGGCCTCTTTGGGAAGGACCTCGGCAAAACCGCCGTCCACCTTCTTCAGGGACTGCGCCTTGGCCTCAATGCCTTTGAGCGCCAGCGTCCCTGCCGCAACCGCCGTTCCGGTCATAAACGCCCTTCTCCCACTGTCATTCTGCCCTTTTATGTCATTCTGAGCCGAAGGCGAAGAATCTGCTTTCCCCCACGCCCAGCGGTATTGCAGCGCACCGAACTTGCACTCGTCGATGCAGTTGAAACAGTCCACGCAGCGGCTGTAGTCGATCTTTTCGCTGTCTTTGCCGATCGCGATGCACTGGGCCTTGCAATGCAGTTCGCATGCCTTGCAGTGCTTGCACTTGTCGGCGTCGATGACGGGACGGAACATGGCGAAGCGGGAGAAGAAGCTGAGGGTGGTGCCTACCGGACAGATGGTGTTGCAGTACGTGCGGCCGCCTTTGAAAGAAAGGACAACGATCACGATGAGCGTTCCCAGGGCAATCAGGAAGGTGGGCAGGCTCCGCATCCAGACCTCGCGGGGGTAGATGGCATAGGAGCCCATCCTTTCGGCCAGGGCTTCGATGCCGTTGGCGCCCCACAGGTACAGCGGCTGCAAAAGGTTCTGCACCATGCGTCCGTAAGCGCTGTACGGCGCCAGCAGGGCCACCAGCACCTGCACTCCGGCAATGAGGGCGATCACAAACAGCACCCACACGCCATAGCGCAGCCATTTGAGCTCTTTCTTATACTGGTAAGGCTTCTTGCTCCGGTGGGTTCCCAGCCAGGAAATCCCGTCCTGGAACACGCCCAGCGGGCAGATCACGGAGCAGTATACTCGTCCGAAAATGAGCGTCAGCAACACCAGGGCCACGATGACACCTACGTTCAGGGCCAATACGGCGGGGAGAAACTGGACCTTGGCCATCCAGCCCAGATAGCCGTGCAGCACGCCCGAGACATCCATCAGAAGGAGGGTGATGCCCAGCCAGAAAAGGAGTGCGGCCCAAATACGAATCTTCTTTAACATATCCTTATTATTGTTGTACTCACAAATATAAGGATTTTTTAAAAAATGATTATATTTGCAACCACGTAAAAACAAGAGAAGAACTATGTTACCTAAGGCTAAAGAAATTGTGGACGCCATCACTGTCAAAATGCAGGATGCCGTTGATTATCTGGAAGAGGATCTGAAGAATTACCGTGTGGGCAAAGCCTCCCCGGCCATTCTGAACCCCGTGATGGTGGACTATTACGGGTCGGCCACTCCGCTGACCCAGGTAGCTTCCGTCACCACGCCGGACGCCAAGACCATCGCCATCCAGCCTTGGGAGCGTTCCATGATCGGCAAAATCGAAAAAGCCATCCTGGACGCCAATGTAGGCCTCACCCCCTCCAATAACGGTGAGATCATCCGCTGCGTCGTGCCCGCCCTCACGGAGGAACGCCGCCGGGAACTCATCAAGAAAGCCAAGGCCCAGGGCGAGACCACCAAGGTAACCATCCGCAACGCCCGCCGCGACGGCATCGACCTCCTGAAGAAAGCCCAGAAGAATGACGGCCTCTCCGAGGACGGCGAAAAAGAAGGCGAGGACGAACTCCAGAAAGTCACCGACAAGTGGGTCAAGAAGGTGGATGAAATCATCTCCGCCAAGGAGAAGGATATCCTGACCGTCTAATGCCCCGGCGCGTCGCCATTCAGGGATACAAGGGCTGCTTCCACGAACAGGCAGCCCTGTAAAACGAACTATGATCATTGAACCCGCCCGAAGAACCCTTTCCGTCCAGGAATATTACTTCTCCATCAAAAACAAGGAAATCGCCCGGCTCAACCGAGAACGGGCGGCTGCCGGGAAAGACCCGGTGGTGAACCTCGGAATCGGCTCGCCTGACGGCGCCCCTTCCGCGGAGGCTGTAGAGGCGCTTTCTGCGTGTGCCCGTCGGCCCGGAACCCATGGCTATCAGAGCTACACCGGTATTCCGGAACTCCGCGAGGCCATTGCCCGCTGGTACGCCCGCTGGTATGGCGTCACCCTGGACCCGGACGCTGAAATTCAGCCTCTCATGGGCTCCAAAGAGGGCATCCTCCTGCTGTCCCTGGCCTTCCTGAATCCCGGCGACAAAGTGCTGGTGCCCAATCCCGGATATCCCACCTATACGTCGGCCACCCGGATGTGCGAGGCTGAGGTCCTGAACTACGACCTGGTTGCCGCCGACGGCTGGTATCCGGACTTCGACGCCCTCGATGCCATGGACCTTTCCGGCGTAAAGCTCATGTGGGTGAACTACCCCAACATGCCCACCGGAGCCCCCGCCCGCCGCGACGTGATGGAAAAACTGGTGGCTTTTGCAAAGCAGCACCGCATCCTCCTGGTCAACGACAACCCGTACGGCTTCATCCTGAACGAGCCGCAGTCCATCCTGTCCGTGCCGGGCGCCCGTGAGGTATGCCTGGAGATGAATTCCCTCTCGAAGAGCCACAACATGGCCGGCTGGCGCGTAGGCATGATGGTAGGGTCGGCCGATATCCTCCGTGAACTCCTGAAAGTGAAGTCGCAGATGGACTCCGGCATGTTCCGCGGCATCCAGGAGGCGGCCGTGGCGGCCCTCGACGCCGGTCCCGAGTGGTACAGCGCCCTCAATGCCGAATACCGTCGCCGCCGGGAAGTCGCCTGCCGCATCATGGACCTTCTGGGCTGCACCTATGACTCCGCCGCGGGCGGCCTCTACGTCTGGGGCAGAGTATCGGCCACCGAAGGGGAAGTCCTCAGCGACCGTATTCTGTATGGGGCCGGCGTGTTCCTGACCCCGGGCTTTATCTTCGGCAGCAACGGCGCCGGCTATCTTCGCATTTCCCTGTGTGCCGACGTGCCTACGCTGGAGAGGGCGTATGGGAAGATTCTTCACTTCGTTCAGAATGACAAACTTCGTTCAGAATGACAAGTAGTATGAGAACGGTTGGAATAATCGGGCTGGGGCTTATCGGGGGCTCCATGGCACTGGACCTGAAACGGCGCGGATTCGCTTCGCGTACCCTCGGCGTCGAGAATGACACAGTCAGCGCCCATGCGGCCGAAACCATCGGCCTGGTGGACGAGGTCGTCAGCTACGAAGACTGCATCCGAAGGGCCGACATCATCGTCGTCGCCGTCCCCGTCGGCACTGCCGTGAAAATGGTCCCCGACATCCTGGACCGACTGGAGGGAGAAGGGTCCCCCGCAGGAACATCGGCCCTAAAATCTGTTCCTGCGGGGGACCCTTCTCCCTCCGGGGCATCGGCCAAGATCGTCATCGACGTCTGTTCTACCAAAGAACCGGTGTGCCGGGCGGTGGAGGGACATCCCTGCCGGGCACAGTACGTGTCCACCCATCCCATGGCCGGCACGGAGTACAGCGGCCCCTGGGCGGCCCAGCCGGGCCTTTTCGACGGACGCGCCTGCATCCTGGCCGACGCGGAGGAATCGGCCCCGTCGGCCGTAGAAACCATTGAGGCCCTCTACGGCGCGCTGAACATGCGGGTCCTCAGGATGGACGCCCGGCAGCACGACGTCCATACCGCCTATGTCTCGCACATCTCCCACGTCACGTCCTTTGCCCTGGCGCTCACCGTCCTGGACAAGGAAAAAGACGAAAAACACATCTTCGACCTGGCCTCCGGCGGCTTTTCCTCCACCGTCCGCCTTGCCAAGTCCAACCCCGACATGTGGGTCCCCATCCTCACCCAGAACCGCGACAACGTCCTGCAGGTGATGGATACCTATATTGACAAGATGAGTCAGTTCCGCGACGCCGTCGCCGCCCGCGACGACGCCCGCATCCGCGAACTCATCCTTCAGGCCAACAAAATCAAAAAGATTATCCGCTGACCGCAAGGGGTGCACCTCCAGGTGCACCCCTGTGTGAGCAAATGACTGAATGACAGATAGATATGAGTCACGAACTTGATATTATTCCGGGAACCCAGTGGGGGTTCTTCACCCTTCCCAGGCCGATGTGCATTGCCGGGCCCTGCAGTGCGGAGTCCGAAGAGCAGGTGATGGAAACCGCCCGCGGGCTTGCCGCCTTCGGCATCCATGTCTTCCGCGCCGGCATCTGGAAGCCGCGCACCCATCCGGGCTCCTTCGAGGGTGTCGGCACCCCCGGCCTCAAGTGGCTCCGCCGCGTCAAGCAGGAGCTGGGCATGAAGGTCTGTACCGAAGTGGCCAGCGAAAAACACGTCCTGGAGTGCATCAAGTACGGAGTGGACGTAATCTGGATCGGGGCGCGGACGTCGGCCAATCCTTTTCTCATGCAGGAGATTGCCGACGCCCTGGAAGGCACCGACATCCCCGTCCTGGTAAAGAATCCCGTGAACCCGGATATCGACCTGTGGGTGGGGGCGCTGGAGCGTCTGAACCGTGCCGGCATCCGGAAGCTGGGTGTCATCCACCGCGGCTTCTCCACCTCCGAGCCCATCCCTTACCGCAACGACCCGGGCTGGCGCCTGGCCATCGAAATGCGCACCCGCTATCCCCAAATGGCCTTTTTTGCCGACCCTTCCCACATGGCCGGCGACCGGAAGTACCTCCAGGAACTCTCCCAGCGTGCCATGGACCTGGGCCTGGACGGTCTCATGGTGGAGAGTCACTGCAACCCCGCCTGCGCCCTGAGCGACGCCAAGCAGCAGCTCACTCCGGAAGGCCTGCAGACCCTTCTGGAGAGCCTTGTCATCCGGGACAATACCTCTGAGAATGAAGCGTATAAGGACGGAATCGAGGCGCTTCGCACCCGCATCGACGTCATCGACGACAACCTCCTCAAACTTCTGCGGGAACGGATGGACGTGAGCCGCAGTATCGGCCAGTACAAGAAGGAGCACAACGTGGCCATCCTCCAGGCGGGCCGATGGGAGCAGCTCCTCACCGACATGGTGCAGCGCGCCGCGGCCGAAGGCATCTCTGAGCCGGCTATCCGCGCCATCATGACCGCCATCCACGACGAGTCCGTGCGCGTGCAGAATGAGGTGCTAGAGGCTTGAGAGTAGGGCGGTGGTAAACGCCGCATCTTCCTCGGGGGAGAGGAAGGCCGCTTCAATGGGTAAATAGAACAGCCGCTTGCGGAGGTCTTCGGGAACGGAAACGACGTCCCGGAGGCGCTGTGCGTCTTTTTCCGTTGTCATCAGGCAGGCCGTGGGGTTTTCCCGGACGGCGGAAAGGAGGCTGCGGATGTCCCTTTTGGAGAAGCGGTGGTGGTCCGGGAAACTGATCCGGCGCACAATCTTGTAGGAGTCGGACAGGTAGCTCCGCATGGGAGCGTCATTGGCAATGCCGGTCACCAGCACCAGGCGCTGGGCGTAGGTGTAGCGGGAGTCGGCTTCCGGAAAAACGGGCTCTGGCGTGCTGTAGGCGACGGTGGTAAAAAAGAGGGCCTGTTCGGGCCGAAGATTCAGCAGCCTGCGCCACTCCTGGCGGTCCCAGTCGGAAAGGTCGGCAGGGCATTTGGTAACGACGACCATGTCGGCCTTCTTCAGGCGGGACGGAAGGTCCCTGAGGTTTCCCCAGGGGAGGAGTTTATCCTTATAAGGGGGCCGATTGTAATCCACCAGCACGATGCTCCGCGAGGCGTTGAGCCGACGGTACTGGAAGGCGTCGTCCAGCACGATGAGCTGGGCCCGAGTGGGCTCATCGACCAGTTTCTCACAGCCCTTCACGCGATCCTTGTCCACGGCGACAGTGACGGAGGGAAACTTCCGCGCCAGCTGGAGCGGCTCGTCGCCGTAGAGGCGGGCGGAGCCTTCGCGGGGCACAATCTGGAAACCCTTGCTCTTGCGCTTGTATCCGCGTGACAGGACGGCGAGGTTGCTGTAGGCCCACGCGTCGCTTTTGAGCAAATGCCTCAGGATGAGCTCCGTAAAAGGGGTCTTTCCTGTGCCGCCCACGGTGACATTGCCCACGCAGAGGGTGGGAACGGTGGCCTGGAAGGATTTCTTCCAGCCTTTGTCGTAGAAAAGGTGCCGCAGCGAGAGGATGGCTCTGTAGATCATAGGGACAGGACGTTCAAGACCGAGATGAGCTCCTGATTGATGGGCTTGTTCATCTTGATGGCCTTGGAAATGGGTACGTACACGATTTCGTCGTTCTTGATGCCGATCATCACGTTCCGCTGTCCTTCCAGCAGGGCCTCGATGGCGGCGTATCCCATACGGGAAGCCAGGATGCGGTCATAGGCGGTGGGCTTGCCGCCGCGCTGAAGGTGTCCGAGGATGGTGACGCGGGCGTCGAACTGAGGATATTCATTGCGGATACGGTCGGCGTAGTACATGGCGCCGCCCACACCGTTTTTCTGCGCTTCGCTCACCAGGACGATGGCGCTGTTCTTGGATTTGCGCTTGCCGCGTTCGATAAACTCGGCCAGCTGGTCCACGTCGGTGTTGTTTTCGGGGATGATGGCGGCCTCGGCCCCGGAGGCGATGGCGCTGTTCTGAGCGAGGAAACCGGCGTCGCGGCCCATCACCTCGATAAAGAAGATGCGGTCGTGCGAGTTGGCGGTGTCACGGATTTTGTCCACGCATTCCACAATGGTATTCAGCGCGGAGTCGTAGCCGATGGTACTGTCCGTTCCGTACAGGTCGTTGTCAATGGTTCCGGGCAGGCCGATGATGGGGATGTCGTACTCCCGGGCGAAAAGCTGTGCGCCGGTGAGCGATCCGTTGCCGCCGATCACGATAAGCGCGTCAATGCCCTCTTCCACCATGTTGGCATAGGCCAGTTTGCGGCCGTCGGCCTCCAGGAAGGCTTTGCTGCGGGCAGTTTTCAGGATTGTGCCGCCCCGCTGGATGGTGTTGGACACCGACGAGGACGTGAACTTCACGAACTCTTTGTCGATAAGGCCCTGATAGCCCCGCATGATGCCCACCACGTTCATGTTGTGGAAACGGGCGCTGCGGGTGACGGCGCGGATGGCCGCATTCATCCCGGGTGCATCACCTCCGGAAGTAAGGATGCCGATGGTATCGATATGTCTTTCCATGACGTTTAGAATCAATCTTACAAATTTAGTGAAAATTTTTATTTGTGTCTCATCGACTATTGCGATAGGAATAAACAAAAATAGACTTATATTTGCACAGTTAGGACTAAACGGTTCTTATATCTGGTACCTATTATAAAAGTTGAAGAATTATGAAAGCGAGGTATTTCGTTATATTCTGTTTATTTGTATTCGTATCCTGCTGTAATGATCCTTTTAAAGCAATCGGTGATTTTTTGTTCAAAAAACATAATTCTTTTTCACAAATAGACATAACGTACAAGGGCGAGGTTTACCATTTAACGGGAGAAGAATACACTTTGACAGGAGATTACATTGTCATTGCTCCTTCGCGGCTCTGGGTAACATTGTACGCAGAAAATCCCATGACTGGAGTTCGGAAAATTAAAGGTGGAATTGATGTTTATCTCACAACGGAAGAAAGTTTTTCTATAGGGAATGATTATCTCTGGGGCGACGAAAATTATACTATGAAGTGTGGTTTTATCATCTATTTAGATAGCGAAGATGAAGAGGGGATAAGCGTCGAACCTATTGCGGGACATATAACAATTATTGAACCGACTATAGAGACGAGTACCACCCTTGAGGTAAATGCGGTTCATATTGAATTTGAGGCCTTGGATGCTGATGATAACGTTTGCCATATTGAAGGTATTATTCAATCGGAAAACTATAAAAATCGGAGAAAAACATGATCAGGCCTATGTTGAAAGCCTGAACGCTCAGTAAAACGAATATTACAGCCCATACACCCCTTCGGCGGGAGGGGTTTCGGCGCCCCAGCGGGCGGCGATGGAGTCCAGGATGGAGAAGATTTCGTCCACGTCCTTGGTGGTGACCAGCTTGATGCGGGTCTCTTTGAAGTCGCGGAGGCCCTTGAAGTAGCAGGAGAAGTGGCGGCGCATTTCGTAGACACCGGTGACGGGACCTTTCAGGTTCAGGGACAGCTGGAAATGACGTTTGGCAAGGGCTACGCGGTCTTTTATGTTCATGGGCGGAAGTTCCTCGCCGGTATCCAGCAGGTGCCGGATTTCCGTAAAAATCCAGGGATGGCCGAAGCTGGCGCGTCCCACCATGATGCCGTCCACCCCGTAGCGGTCAAAGGCTTCCTTCGCTTTCTGCGCGGAGTTGATGTCCCCGTTGCCGATGATGGGGATATGCATCCGGGGGTTGTTCTTAACCTCCCCGATGAGGGTCCAGTCGGCCTCTCCTTTGTACATCTGGCAGCGGGTGCGGCCATGGATGGTGAGGGCCTGTATGCCCACGTCCTGTAACCGCTCGGCCAGTTCTACGATGATTTTAGAGTTGTCATCCCAGCCCAGGCGGGTCTTGACGGTGACGGGCTTGTCGGGAACGGCCCTGACAATGGCTTCGGTGATGGCGACCATCTTGTCGGGCTCTTTCATCATGCCGCTGCCGGCGCCCCGGCCGGCGATTTTGCTCACGGGACAGCCGAAGTTGATGTCCACGATGTCGGCCCCGTGGCCGCCGGCAAGTTCGGCGGCGCGGGCAGCCATCTTTGCCGCGTCCACCATGGCTTCCGGGATGCTGCCGTAGATCTGGACGGCCACCGGCGCCTCTTCCTCCAGCGTGCGCATCTTGGCAATGGTTTTCTCCACGTCCCGCACCAGCCCGTCGGAACTGACGAATTCCGTGGTAACCATGGCGGCACCCGCCTCCCGGCAGAGGATGCGGAAGCTGGCGTCGGTGACGTCTTCCATCGGCGCCAGCGTGACCGGCCGGTTTCCCAAGTCTATGTTTCCGATTTTCATTTTTTCCGATTTTTGGGCCCTGCAAAGTTAGTGAAGATTGCCGAAGTGGGCAAATCTTTGCCGCGTGCTAAAACTTTGGACTTTTCAGTTTAGGGCTAAAATGTTTTTTCAATCTAAAAAATAGTGCTATATTTGTCCGCACGAAAACCTAAAACCTACATAACTATTTTTTTAACCAATTTATTAACCCAAATGTGTAACAACAGCTTACGTAAAGTTTGCCTCGTCGTTGCATCGTTGTTCTGTTTTTCTGTCCTGTCCTTTGGACAAGGCATGAATAAGACCATTACTGGTAAAGTTGTGGACCAAAACAACGAGCCGCTGATCGGGGCAGGCGTAGTCGTTGAAGGCCAGAGTACCATCGGTACGGTGACGGACTTTGACGGAAACTACTCGCTGACCGTTCCTGCAAATGCCGCACAGCTGCGTTATTCCTACATCGGAATGACGGACCAGGTGGTGGACATCGCGGGACGCACGGTTATCAACATCACCCTGGCTGAGGATGCTACCATTCTGGAAGGTGTCGTTGTGACGGCACTGGGCATCAAGCGCTCGGAGAAAGCGGTTACCTACAATGTCCAGAAACTGGACGAAAAGGTATTCGTAACCCGGGAAGCCAACATGGTGAACTCCCTCGCCGGCAAGCTGGCAGGTGTCCAGATCAATGAGACATCGGCCGGAGCCGGCAGTGAAACCAAGGTGGTCATGCGCGGTGCGAAGTCCATCCAGAACTCCAACAATGCACTGTATGTGCTGGACGGCATTCCGCTCCCGACCCTGAGCACCGTGACCCCCGGCGACGGCTACAGCATCTACGACGGTGCCGGCCTTTCCGGTGACGGTATGGCCATGCTCAACTCCGAGGATGTGGCCGACATGAGCGCCCTGGTGGGCCCTTCCGCCGCTGCCCTGTACGGCTACAAGGCCGCCAACGGTATTCTGATGCTCACCTCCCGTACCGGTGAGGATGGCGTCCATGTGAGCTACTCCAACAGCACTACCTTCTCGGCCCCGTTCATGCTCCCGCGTCTGCAGAACACCTACGGCGCCAAGCTGGGTCAGTACAGCTCCTGGGGCAGCAAGATGAACGTGGTCCAGGCCTGGAGTATCAACGACTTCTTCCAGACGGGCGTGAACCAGTCGCACACGGTGTCCCTTTCCCTGGGTGGAAAGAACTACAGCACCTATCTGTCGGCCGGCTGGAACGGTGCCAACGGCATCATCCCCAACAACAATTACGGCCGGTACAACTTTACGGCCCGCCAGACGGTGGATTTCCTGAATAACAGGATGCACCTGAGCCTGTTGGGCATGTATATCAAGGTGGACGAGCAGAACATGCTCGCCGGCGGTCTGTACCACAACCCGCTGGTCCCGCTGTACCTGATGAGCCCGAGCGACAACCTGTACGCCTATGCCGTGTACGAGCGCTTCGACCCGGAACGCAACTTCCCCACCCAGTTCTGGAGTGCCAACGAGCTGTCCATGCAGAATCCCTTCTGGCTGGTGAACCGGAACCTGTACAATACGGCCAAGAACCGCTTCCTGGCCGGCGGCTCCCTCACCTTTGACATTACCGACTGGCTGGACATCCAGGCCCGCGTAAGGACCGACTACAATGCCACCATCGCCGAACAGAAGTTCTATGCCGGTTCCAACGGTCTGTTCGCCGGTAAATACGGCCGTTACTACTATGACGACATGAAGACCCGGCAGACCTATGCCGACGTCCTCGTGAACCTGCACAAGACCTTCGGCGAGAATGTCTTCCAGCTGAACGGCGTCCTGGGTGCTTCCATCGAAGACTACTTCTACCGCGGCACCTCCATCGGCGGTGACCTTCTGGGTGTGGCCAACCTGTTCACCTTCACCAACATGGAGACGGGCAAGGCCTTCACCAAGGAAACCTTCCGCGACCAGATCCAGAGCGTCTTCGCCACGGCACAGCTGGGCCTCAAGAACATGGTGTTCCTTGATCTGACCGCCCGCAACGACTGGGCCTCTCCGCTCGCCAAGGCCGACGGTACCGTCAAGCCCATCTTCTATCCCAGCGTAGGTCTGTCGGCCATCCTGACCGACATCTTCGGCATTGATTCCGACTTCCTTACCTTCGCCAAGGTCCGCGGTTCCTATGCCGAGGTGGGCAACCCCATCAACCGTTATATCACCACCTCCACCTATCCTGTGACCGCCGGTGTCCCGCAGACCAATACCTGGGCTGCCGCCGACGACTTCCGTCCGGAGCGCACCAAGTCCTGGGAAGTGGGTGCCGACGTGCGCCTGTTCAAGAGCAAGCTGCAGATCAATGCCACGTACTACAATGCCAGCACCTACGACCAGGTGTTTACCCCGACCATCCCGGGTTCCTCCACCAACGCTACCCTGTATGTGAATGCCGGACGCATTGACAACCGCGGTATCGAGCTTGCCGGCCAGTTCACCCAGAACATCGGCCCCGTGGAGTGGCAGACCAATCTCATCTACACCCGCAACATCAATAAGATCGTGAAGCTCCTGGATACCGAGTACAACGGCATTCCCATCCGCTCCACCGAGGTGTCCGTGGGCGGTTCGTCCGGTGCCAAGCTCTGGCTCACCGAAGGCGGCCAGGTAGGTGACCTGTATGTGAGCGGCCTGAAGACCGACGAGCACGGCTTCATCTGGACTTCCCCGACCGGTGCCGGTGTCACCGCCGCCAAACACGACGGTACTCCCGCCACCATGATGTACGCCGGCAATACGGCTCCTGTGTGGACCGGTTCCTGGCGCAACCAGCTGAGCTGGAACGGCATCACGGCGTCGGCCCTCATCACGGCCCGTGTGGGCGGTGTGGGTGTTTCTCTCACCGAGGCTGCCCTGGATGCTTACGGCATGTCGGTGCGCAGTGCAGAGGCCCGCGACAACGGCGGCGTTCCGCTGAACGTGGTGGGCGACCTGAACGACACCCAGCTGAGCCTCCTGCGCAACAGCGCCCAGCAGTACTACCAGGCCATTTCCGGTGGTAACGGACAGGACGCCCTGGGTGCCTACTACGTCTATTCCATGACCAACGTCCGCCTGGCCGAGGTTTCCCTGGGCTGGCAGATTTCCATCAACAAGCTGGTCCCCTGGATCGAGGCTTTGAACCTTTCCGTGGTGGGCCGCAACCTGGCCATGATTTACTGCAAGGCCCCGTTCGATCCCGAGCAGGTGTCCTCCGCCGGCAACTACGGCGCCGGAATCGACCTGTTCATGATGCCTTCCACCCGGAACATCGGCTTCTCCGCCAAGGTCACCTTCGGCAGCAAGAGCAAGAAGGCCGACGTTGAGGCTCCCGCCTATGTGGCTCCTTACGTTGAACCCAAGGTTGTGGAGAAGATCGTGGAGAAAGAAGTCGTGAAGGAAGTTCCCGTGGAGGTCGTGAAGGAAGTTGTCGTCGCTCCTAAGGGCAGTGTCTATCAGGAGGATATCAACTTCGCGATCGGCAAGTCCAAACTCACCGAGGACGAGGCCTTCAAGCTCGGCCGCATCTTCCAGACCCTGGAAGCCTACCCGAACGCCAAGATTACCGTCACCGGTTATGCCGACACGGCTACCGGCACGGCCGAGATCAACCGCCGCCTCTCCGCCCAGCGCGTAGAGAATGTCTCCAAGAAGCTGCAGGAAGCCGGTATCCCTGCTTCCCGTATCAGCGTGAAAGTCGGTGAAGGCGACTGGGACAAGAATGCATCCCCGGAAGCCAACCGCCGCGTCACTGTCAGTATCGTTAACGAATAAGGAGGCCCCATGATTATGAAACAGTATTTTAACGCTATCCTTGTTGCGGTACTCACCCTGGCTATGACCGCCTGTGTGGCCGACTTTGCGGACCGCAATACCAACCCGGAGCAGGCAACGGACGAGATGCTGGACCACGACGGTCTCAGAGTCGGTTCCCCGCTTGCCCAGATGATGGCCAACGTCATTCCTTCCTATCAGAACAACGACCAGGAAGAATACGGCAGTGCCAACTACCAGGTTGCCCAGGGCCTGAACGGAAACATCTTCGCCAACTACGAGGGTGCCTCCAATTCCGGTTTCGCCCAGAACAACCTCTATAACCTGAACCCCGACGGCTGGTCCAAAGCCATGTTCAATGACGCCTATACCCGCGCCATCAGCCCTTGGATCGGCCTGAATGAAATCCGTGAGGAAGCGCCCGAAGCCGTGGCTTTGGCCGACATCCTGAAAGTGGCTGTGCTGAGCCGTGTGACCGACGTGTACGGTCCCATTCCTTACAGCCAGCTCACGACCGGTTCCTTGACCGTTGCCTATGATTCCCAGGAGCAGGTGTACACCCAGATGTTCAAAGAGCTGGGCGAGGCGATCGACCTGCTGAGCGCCGCCCCCAAGACGGTGTTTGCTCCGATCGCCGGCTTCGACCGCGTCTTTTACGGTGACGCCGTAAAGTGGATCCAGTTCGCCAACACGCTCCGTCTGCGCCTGGCTACCCGTGTCGCTTATGTGAACGAGGAGTTGTACAAGAGCGAAGCGGCTGCCGCCCTCGCCAACGAGAACGGCCTTCTCACCGAGAACGCCATGCTCCACAAGGGCTCCGGCGCGTGGGAGAACCCCATCTTCGTGATTGAATACAATTTCAATGACGGCGACGCCAAAGCCGGTGCCACCATCGTCACTTACATGAACAGCTACAGTGATCCCCGCCGCCCCGCTTTCTTCACGGCCGGCTCCGACGGCAATTACTATGGCGTGCGCATGGGTGCCACGGTGAGCACGGACTATCCCAAGTCCACCCTCTGGTCCAAAGTCAAGTGCACCAACGACGACCCGCTCCTGTGGATGTCCGGTGCCGAAAGCTTCTTCCTGAAGGCCGAATACTACCTGCGCACGGGCGACGCCGCCCAGGCTCAGGAAAACTACGAGGCCGGTGTCCAAAAGTCCTTTGAACTGTGGGGCGTGAGCGGTGCCGACACCTATCTCGCCGTTACCGATCCTGTGGGGACCTACACCGACCCGGTTACCTCCGGCAACTCTTACAACACGGCGCTCACCGCCGTCTCTGTCGCTTGGGACAGCCAGAGCGAGGATGAAGGCCATCTGGAGCAGATCATCACCCAGAAGTATCTGGCCGGCTTCCCGGAAGGCGAAGAGGCCTGGGCCGAATTCCGCCGTACCGGTTATCCCCGTGTCATTCCTGTCCGTACCAACAACAGCGGCGGTACCATCAATACCGACTTGCAGGTACGTCGTCTGCCTTATCCCATCGAGGAATCCCAGGCCAATGGTGCCAACCTCACCTCAGGCATCGCCCTCCTTCGCCAGGAATCTGCAAACAATGGCGGAGACAATGGCGGCACCCGTCTGTGGTGGGACAAGAATCCCCGTTTCTAAACGTGATTGAACGATGAAAAAGACAATCATTACCCTGGCCCTCGCAGCCTTCACGATCGGCACTTTCTCCCGCTGTACGGTAGATCCCGTGCCTTTTGACATGCAGCCGGCCTTGCAATACACGGACGACTATTATGCAGCCCTCCGTGCTTACAAAGAGAGCGACCACTCCATCGCCTACATCTTCTTCGGCGACTATGGTACGCCCTATTCTCCCGCTTTCCGCTTTGCCGGTATTCCGGATTCCGTGGACGTGGTGAACCTCTGGGGCGGTTTCCCCAAGAAGGGCACCCTGGACTACGACGAGATGCATGCGATGCGGAAACTCAAGGGCACCAAGGTGGTAGCCTGTAAGATTATCCGCCTTGCCCCGAGCAGGGTGAACTACTACAGCCAGTCCTGGGCCAAGCAGGCCAAGATTCCGGTGTTCATGAATGCGTACAATGCTACATACGGCACGGAGTATGACGCCAATTACACCGCTGTCTACGAGTCCACGTACCAAACGCTCATCGACGCCGAAAAGTCACCGGAAGACGCAGCGAAAGAAGCGGCCGAATCGGCTGCCGATGCCGCTGCCGCCGCTGCCGAGACCGCTGCCCTGAGCGCCGGCATCACTGCCTTGAGGGCTGACATGATGGCCAACCCCACCCGCACGCTGGTTTCCGGCAGTGAGGAAGACGGCGACGCTGTCTATGAGTATCCCGAGTGGTGCGTTTTCGCCGCCGACTATCTCCTGATGGAAGTCTGGGAGAACGACATCGACGGGTACGACCTGGACTGGGAACCGGAAGGCGACGCCCTGGACGGCGACCGCTTCCTGACGTTCCTCCAGTATCTGGCCCAGTATCTTGGCCCCCTCTCTGACGACCCCTCGAAACTCCTGATCATCGACCGCAACACCCGTTTCATGAACGGTCCGCAGTATGCCAAGTATTGCAACTACTGGATCCATCAGAAATACGGCGGCACCGGCGGAGCTTCCCGTACTACCGACAGCGACTACCCGCTTACCGACGACCCCTCCACCGGCTGGACCAATTCCCAGATTATCGTGTGTGAGAACGTAGGTGACACATGGACCACGGGCGGTCGCATTGAAGAGTTCGCCGCTTTCAATCCTTCACAGGGTGGCCGCAAGGGCGGGTTCGCCGCTTTCCACGGCCAGCGTGACTACAACACCACTGAATCCGGTGCCGACAAGGATATGCCTTACGGGCACATCCGCCGCGCCATCCAGATCCAGAATCCTTCAGTAACCGAGTAAAACAGGAAGGAAATGAAAAAGATTATCACTTTACTCCTGCCCGTCGCGGCGCTTCTTTTCGCTTCCTGCGAGCAGAATCAGAACTTCCAGAAGGTGGTCGAAGCCCCCGCGACCCTGGTCTACGTGGCCGAGGCCGGCATCGACACGCCCCAGCGCTCCAATATTGTGGTGATTCCCACCGGATACATCACCCTGGAGAAATTCTATCAGGTGAACGTGAATACCAGCTACCATGTTCCCGCCACCGCCACCCTGACGGTGAGCGCCGACGATGTAGCCGTTTACAACAAAGCCAAAGGAACCTCCTACAAGATTCTCCCGGCGGAAAACCTGAGCGTGAGCGCTTATGTGAAACCCGCTCCCGTGGAGAAAGAGGATACCGGCGACGAAACTACGGAACCGGAACCCGAAGTGGAGGAACCTTTCGTTCCCAGCAGCTCCGCCACCGTGCACATTGCCGAGAACGAGCGCCTTTCCACGGAATATGTCCGCTTCCGTCTGGGCGGTGACATTTCCGGCCTCACGGACGAGAACTACCTGGTTCCCCTCCGTCTGGAGTGCCAGGAACTGGACCTCTCCCAGAAGCGCAACGTGCTGTATGTCGTGGTGAACATCACCGAGAAACTGGTGAAACCCATCGAGTCCGTGGACGACATTGACGGCTCGCTGGTGACCGCCCGTACCGGCTGGACCGCCACTACTTCCGACGGCATTACCAATCTTGGGAACATCTTCACCAGTTCCAACACTTCCGGTGCCACTTTCCCGTCCGACAATCCGCTCACCTTTACGGTGGACATGAAGGCGGTCCACAATGTGGCCGGCATCAAGCTCCTTTCCATGTATGCTTCCTATGGCTACACGGATGTAATTATCACGAAGATAGCTTACAGCACGGACGGGGAGAACTACGAGGAGATGGAAATTGACCAGGAAGAGGACCTGTACATCGGCTCCGACATGGGTGCCAATGTGGGTTTCTACGTCCCGCTCGAGATGCAGTATGTGAAGGTGACTGCTGCGGTACGTCTGTACCTGGGCAGCCAATACGGCACCTACCGTCGTCTTGTGCAGTTTTACATTTACGAATAAATCAGGAACACGAATATGAAAAAAGTATTGAATACCCTGGCCGTCCTGGCCTTGCTGACGGGTTGCCAGAAATCCATCGGCTATCAGGATGTGCTGTATTTCACGGGTTCCGAGGCTTCCTCTGAAGTGTCCCTGTATGTGGACGGCCCTACCGACGCCTCCTTCACGGTCACTTCTTCCGCCCTGGCAAAGGAAGATGTGAAAGTGGACGTGGTGATTGACGAAGCGGCTGTGGACACGTACAACCAGATTAACGGAACCTCGTTCCAGATGCTTCCTTCCGACAGCTACAAGCTGGAGAACGGGCAGGTGACCATTCCTGCCAAGGGGAATGTGTCGTCGGCCTTTACCCTGTCCATCATTTCCCAGGACAGTTTTGAGGAAGGGGTTACGTACTGCGTCCCGTTCAAGATCAAGAGCGCGTCCAACGGACAGGCTCCCATCGTGGGGAACGAGTACATGTATGCCATCCTCAAATCCGTCATCCATACCACAGGCGTGGACTTCAACCAGCGGGGCTATCTGACCGTTCCCACCATGCTGCACAAGTCCTCCCTGAGTGATATGGGCGCCTGTACGATGGAAATCCGCGTGAAGCCCGAAGGCTGGCAGAGCCGGAACCCGTATATCTCCACCCTGATCGGCGTGGAAGAGAACTTCCTGCTCCGTTTCGGTGACATCTCCTGCGATCCCAACCAGTTGCAGCTGGCCGGCCGCGGCGTGTCCATCACCTCCCAGACGCACTTCGACCTGAACACCTGGTACCACATTGCCATCGTGGACGACGGCTCCACCGCCCGTCTGTATGTGAACGGCGTGCTGGATACCGAGGTCTCTTCGGCCGGCAAGAGCGCCATCAACCTGGCCTGGGACTGGGCCGGCGGTTTCCACATCGGCTATTCTTCCGACGGCCGTCAGCTGGACGGTGTGCTGAGTGAAGCCCGCGTCTGGAACCGCGCCCTCTCCGCCGTGGAACTCATGAACAACCAGTGCATTATCTCCGACCCCAAGAAGGCCGCTGCCGAAGACGCCCTGGTTGCCTACTGGAAACTGGACGAGACGGTGGTCAAGGGCACCAACACGGTGTTCGAGGACCTGACCGGAAACGGTTATGATGCGGTTGTCTCCAGCAGTTATGCCATCGTCGAAGGTGTAGCCTGTCCTATCCTTGACTAGTAACAAGCTCATATTGTGCCTTTTGGCGGGTTTTTCCTGGGTGGTTTCCTCTGCCCGGGAGAAAGACGCCCGTCTGCTGCTCTTTACGCCCTCCACCATTGAAATTGACACCGTCCGCTACGACGGCGGCCCCGTGGAGGTGACCTTCTCTTTCCAGAATGTTTCCGGCAAGCCGGTGACCCTCCTGGATGTCCGCCCGCAGTGCGGCTGCACCGTCCCGGTGTATTCCCGCAGCGCCGTGGGGCCCGGAAAGAAGGGGACTGTGAAGGTGACTTTCGACCCTTCCCAGACCTACGGAGAGCAGAAACGCTACCTGACAGTGGTGTCTACCAACGGCGATTACCGCAAACTGAACACCATCCAGGTGCACGGGTATGTCCGGCGGGACCAGACGCCGTCCGAAATCCGTTTCCCTTTCCATCTGGGAGCGGGAATCCGGACCGAGCTGGAAACCGTGGGGCTTCGCCGGCGCACCGCCGGGGAAGTGGTCCGTCGCAGCATTGTCCTGTACAATGACTCCCAGGTGCCGGTGACGCTTTCCTGGAAAAGCAGCCGCCGCGTGAAAGGGGAGTTGGGCCGGAAGACCCTTGCTCCCGGCGAGCGCACCACGCTGGAGGTCAGCTATAAGACAAAGGGCCTCCCGAGCGGTGAATTCACCGACCGGATCGTGATCCGGGCCGACGGGAAAGCCCTCAGCCCCATCCTGCTGAAAGGTACGATAGAATAACAAGATGAAATTATGAAAAGATTTTTTGCAATCTTCACCCTGGTCGCCGCAGCCCTTGCCATTGCAGCCTGCAGCGACAAGAAGAAGGAAAATGCGGAACCTCAGGGCCCCGCTGTGGTGGTAACGCTCAGCGAGTCCGAGCTTACCCTCACCAAGGATCAGACAGCCCAGCTCACCTGCAAGGCCGAAGGCCTGGGTGACGGCGCCGAGCTTTTCTGGCGCTCCCAGGATGCCGGCATTGTTACCGTCAAGGACGGTCTGGTGACGCCGGTTGCCGGCGGCCGGACGCAGGTCATTGCGGGCTGGCACCAGTACCGCGACACCTGTGATGTGTTTGTCGACGTTCCCCTGGAAGGCATTGTCCTGAATGTGGAAGAGCGTGAACTCAAGCTGGGAAAAACCTTCAAGATGAAGGCTTCGGGTTCCCCCGAGGACTTTACCGACAGCTGGGACCTGAAATGGTCGTCCAGTAATACTTCCGTCGCCACCGTCGACGAGGAGGGGGTCGTGACCGGCCTTGCCGAGGGTGACGCCGTCATCACGGCGACAGTGGGTTCTGTCAGCGCCAGCGCCACTATCAAGGTGCGTGAGAAGATATCGGCCCTTGTGCAGACCGCTGCCAACATCAAGGGCATCTACTTCGAACTGCCCCGCAACTGGGTCTCCAACCAGACTGTGCTCACCTTCGAGTGCCTGATGCGCGGGGACGCCTTCAAGGGCGGCAACGGGTCGGCCGTGAACTCGCTGTTCGGCGTGGAGGGCTACTGGCTCCTGAGAATCGGTGACGTGGCCCCGCTGGCCGACAATCAGCTGGAAGTCGCCGGCGGCAACTGGCAGACCCAGGCTAAGTTCGACGCCGGAGAATGGTATCACCTGGCCGTGGTCTGGGACTATCCCAACCGGAAGGGTTATCTGTACCTGAACGGCGAACTGCTGGAAGAGCACAATATCTCTGCCCAGGCCCGTATCGCCGGTACCAACAGCCAGAAGTGCCGTATCGGCGCCTCTTACCTGGACGGCTCCACGAACAACCGTTACTTCGACGGCGCAGTGGCCGAAATGAGGGTATGGAATGTCGTGCGCACGGCCGAAGAGATTGCCGAGCACATGTACGAGTACGACACCGAAGAGCTGGGCACCGCAGGTCTGCTGGCCTACTGGAAGTTCAACGAAGGGGAAGGCAACACCGTGGCTGACCACTCCGGCCACAACCACCCTGTCACCTCCATCGGCGGCGACATTACCTGGGAAGACGTGGCCCTGCCGTAACCGGTACTTCCTATTGTTTCTAAAGCTCCGTCCCGAAAGGGCGGGGCTTTTTATTTGTTAGGATTTTTCAGTTTATGCTAAAATAATCTAATAAAACTTTAGCGTTAAAATGTTTTTGCGTTTTAAATATTAATACTATCTTTGCGCCCGACAACGAACCAAAACCTCAACTAACATAGTATTAACCAATTCTTAAACTAATGTGTAACAACAGCTTACGTAAAGTATGCCTCGTAGTTGCATCGTTGTTCCTCTCCGCTGCACTGGCGTTTGCCCAGGGTGGCGGACGAGTTGTATCCGGTCAGGTAGTTGACCAGAACAACGATCCGCTCATCGGGGCCGGCGTAGTTGTCGAGGGCCAGAGCACCATCGGTGCCGTGACGGACTTCGACGGTAACTACACCCTGACCGTTCCTGAAAATGCCACGCAGCTTCGTTATTCCTACATCGGGATGACGGACCAGGTCGTGGATATCGCAGGCCGTACGGTTATCAATGTCACGCTGGTCGAAGACGGCAACCTCCTGGAGGGCGTCGTCGTGACGGCACTGGGTATCCGCAAGGAAGCCAAAGCCCTTTCCTACAATGTGCAGGAAATCAAATCGGCCGAACTGACCACTGTCAAGGATGCCAACTTCATGAACACCCTCGCCGGCAAGGTGGCGGGCGTTCAGATCAACTCCAGCTCTGCCGGTATCGGCGGCGGCGTGAAGGTGGTGATGCGTGGCGCAAAGTCCATTTCCAACAACAACAATGCCCTGTATGTGATCGACGGTATTCCGATGCCCTCCCTCCAGACCGGCCAGCCTGAAGACTATTTCAGCGGCATGGGCCAGTCGGGTGACGGCGCTTCCATGATCAACCCCGAGGACATCGAGAACATCTCCGTCCTCAGCGGTGCGGCGGCATCGGCCCTGTATGGCAGCGAGGCGCAGAATGGTGTCATCCTGATCACCACCAAGAAAGGTGAGGACGGACAGCTGCGCGTGTCTTACTCCAACAGCACGTCCTTCTACAGCCCGTTCGTGACGCCGGAATTCCAGAACACCTACGGCGCCGCTCCCGGTGAATTCAAGTCCTGGGGCAACAAGCTGGCCGTTCCCAGCAGCTACAATCCGCTGGATTTCTTCCAGACCGGCTACAATACCACGAATGCCGTGACGGTGTCCTCCGGAAACGAGAAGAACCAGACCTTCCTCTCCATGGCTGCGACCAATGCCGAGGGTATCGTCCCCAACAACGCCCTCAACCGCTACAACTTCGCGATTCGCAATACGACTAAACTCACTGAAAAACTTCGCCTGGACCTCGCTGCCATGTTCATGAACATCCATGAGCAGAACATGGTGTCCGAGGGTCAGTACATGAATCCGATCGTAGCCACTTATCTGCTTTCTCCGAGCTACAGCCTGGGTACCTACCAGCTCTTCGAGATGTACGACGAGTCCCGCGGCTTCAAGACCCAGTACTGGCCTTGGGGCAACCAGGGTCTTGGCCTGCAGAACCCTTACTGGACCATCAACCGCGACAATCTGGTGAATACCAAGAACCGTTTCATGATCAACGGCGGACTCACCTATGAAATCGTGAAGGGCCTGTCCCTGAGCGGCCGCGCCAAGATGGACTACACGTCCGGCCTTTACGAAAAGAAGTATTCGGCCTCTACGGACGGTGTTTTCGCAGAGAAATTCGGCTTCTATCAGAAGAATGACGAGATTACCCGCCAGATTTATGCCGACGTCATGCTGAACCTGGACAAGCGCTTCGGCGACTTCACCCTCGTGGGCGCTGCCGGTGCTTCCTTCCAGGATGTGAATTACAAGTTCTTCTCCGTAGGCGGCAACCTCAATTCGGTGGCCAACCTCTTCACCCTGCGGAACCTGAACGTGGCCAGCATCAAACCCGACGAGAGCCAGTACCACGACCAGGTTCAGAGCCTGTTCGCCACCGCCCAGCTGGGCTGGCAGAGCAAACTCTACCTGGATGTGACCGGCCGTATGGACTGGGCTTCCGCCCTTGCCGGAACCGGCGCCAGCTACGTGGCCTATCCTTCCGTGGGTCTGACGGCCATCCTGACCGACCTGATCCCCGGCATCAAGGGCAACTTCCTGTCCTTCCTCAAACTCCGCGGGTCTTACAGTGAGGTAGGTAACGCTCCCAAGCGTTTCATCCCCTTCCAGAGCTATCCGCTCGAATCGGGTACTCCCGCCACCTCCACGACCTATCCCAACAGCGACATCAAGCCTGAGCGCACGAATGCATGGGAAGTGGGTCTCGAAAGCCATTTCTGGGAAGACAAGATCAACCTGAATGTATCCCTGTATAAGACTTCCACGTTCAACCAGCTCTTCAACCCGGCCCTTCCCAGCTCGTCCGGTTACAGCTCCATCTATATCAATGGCGGCCAGATCGACAACAAGGGTATCGAGGTGAACCTGAGCGTGAACCAGCCCATCGGCCGTGTCATGTGGAATTCTACGCTTACCTATTCCGCCAACCGGAACAAGGTGGTCCAGCTGCTGAAGCCCACCACCCTTTCCAACGGAATCGAGATCTCCCAGGATCACCTGACGCTGGTGGATCTGGGCAGTGTCAAGACCATGATTACCGAAGGCGGCTCCATGGGTGACCTCTATGTCACTTCCCTCCAGGAAGACAACCGCGGCTACATCTATGTGGACTACCAGACCAACGAGGTCATGAAGTCCTCCAACGCCGGTCCCTACAAGGACGGTTATATCTATGCCGGCAACTCCCAGCCCAAGCACAACATCGGCTGGCGCAACTCCTTCTCCTGGAACGGCCTCAGCCTGAACTTCCTCGTCAGCGCCCGTCTGGGCGGTGTGGGCGTGTCCCTCACCCAGGGCCTGATGGATGCCTACGGCACCTCCAAGGTCAGTGCCGATGCCCGTGACGCCGGCGGTGTCATGGTGAACGGCGGCCTGGTCCCCGCTGCACAGAAATACTACGAGTTCGTCGGTTCCGGTATCGGCAGCATGTATGTCTACGATGCCACCAACGTCCGTCTGCAGGAACTCTCCCTGGGTTATGATATCCCGGTGAACAAGTGGGTTTCCTGGATGCAGAACCTGAATGTGGCTTTCATCGGCCATAACCTCCTGATGTTCTACTGCAAGGCTCCTTACGATCCGCAGCTCACCGCCTCCACCGCTACCGGCTTCGACGGCATGGATTACTTCATGCTGCCCAGCATGCGCAGCCTGGGCTTCTCCGCCAAGGTCACCTTCGGCACCAACGCCAAGAAGGCCGACGTGGAAGTCCCCGCTTACGTAGCCCCCTACGTGGCCGCAGAACCCAAAGTGGTTGAGAAAGTGGTCGAGAAGGTCGTGGAGAAGGAAGTCGTGAAAGAAGTCGTGAAGGAAGTCGCTCCCAAGGGCAGCGTCTACCAGGAAGACATCAACTTCACCATCGGCAAGGCCACCCTGGCCGAAGACGAAATCTTCAAGCTGGGCCGCATCTTCCAGACCCTGGAAGCCTACCCGGATGCCAAGATCACCGTCACCGGTTATGCCGACACGGCCACCGGTTCCGCCGAAACCAACCGCCGTCTCTCCGCCCAGCGCGTAGAGAATGTCTCCAAGAAGCTGCAGGAAGCCGGTATCCCTGCTTCCCGCATCACCGTGAAAGTGGGCGAGGGTGACTGGAATGCCTCCGCATCTCCGGAAGCCAACCGCCGTGTCACTGTCAGTATCGTTAACGAATAAGGAGGACAAGGACTATGAAAAAGACATTTTCCCTGATTGCTCTCTCAGTCATCGCTTTGCTCTCTTCGTGTACTGCCCGGTTCGAGGAGTTCAATCACAATCCTGATGAGGCCACTGCCGACCAGATGCAGTACGACAACCTCAATACCGGCGCTTACTTCGCGCAGATGGAAAGAGGTGTCTTCGCCATCGGCGAGAACATGGGCGGCCGCTATCAGATCACCCAGGCCCTGGAAGGGGACCTGTTCGCCAGCTATTTCGCTGCCATTACTTCCTGGGGTTATGCTCCCAGCAACAATGACCACTATGCCCTGTACTACGGCTGGTACGACGCTCCTTTCAACGATGCATACGAAAAGATCATGCAGCCTTGGAAGGCCATCTACGACGCTACCGACGAATTCTCTCCCGCCCGCGCCATGGCTACGGTCATCAAGGTCTTCGCCATGCAGCGTATCACCGACATGTACGGCCCCATTCCCTACAGCAAGTTCGGAACCGCCGTTCAGGTAGAATACGACTCCCAGGAGGCGGTTTACGAGCAGATGTTCGAAGAGATCGCCGCCGCCATCGACGTCCTGACTGAATATGCCAACAACAATTCCGCCGCTTACCTGGCCGACTATGACAATGTCTACGGCGGCAATGTGAGCAAGTGGATCAAGTTCGCCAACACGGTCCGTCTGAGAATGGCCATGCGCGTTTCCAACGTGGCCGAAGAGAAAGCCAAGGCCGAGATTGAAGCCGCTGTCGGCAATGCCTATGGCCTGATGGCCTCCAAGGACGACGATGCCGCCGTCCACCAGAGCGCCGTCCTTACGTTCCGTCATCCCCTTTGGGAGATCGGTACCAGCTGGGACGACGAGCACATGAGCGCCACCATGGACTGCTACCTCAATGGTTATAACGATCCCCGTGTCGCCGCTTACTTCCAGCCTGCCGTCAGCTCCGGCCTGTACAAAGGCGTGCGCAACGGTATCTCCCGGGTCAACAAGAACAACTATCTGAACAATTCTTCCCGTCCCAACTTCGTGCAGAACAGCGACATGCATTGGATGCACGCTGCCGAGGCTTATTTCCTGATGGCCGAAGCCAAGCTCCGCTTCGATATCGGCGACCTTTCCGTAAAGGAATACTATGAGGCCGGTATCGCCGCCTCCTTCGCTTCCGCAGGGGTTTCCGGCGCAGATGCATACATGTCCAACAGCACCAACCTCCCGCTCGCTTCCTTCACGGATCCCTACAACAACCGCTCGACAAGCGTCTCCGACATGCTTTCCATGCTTCCGGTTGCCTGGGATGAAGAAGCCGACGAGGATACCATGCTGGAACGCATCATGGTCCAGAAGTGGATTGCCCTGTATCCTGACGGGCAGGAAGCCTGGAGCGAAATGCGCCGTACCGGTTATCCGGGCTGGGTCCGTATCAGCTCTTACTCGAACCAGACGGAGGTGGCCAGCGGCGAGATGATCTCCCGCCTCAAATTCCCCTCCACCGAGTATGACAACAACTCGAAGAACACGCAGGCTGCCGTCACCCTCCTCGGAGGCAATGATTCCGCCGGTACCCGTCTGTGGTGGGATGTTAAAAGATAAAACAAGTTCGTAAAATGAAAGCAATCAAATATATTTTTGCCGCTCTGGCCGCCGCAGTCCTGGTGGCTTCCTGCGACACGAAGATAGAACCCCTTGCTATCCAGAAGCCGAACCACTATACCGACGCCTACTACGAGAACCTGCGTGAGTGGAAGTCCACTCCGCACGAAGTCTCCTATATGTACTTCGCACAGTGGAGCGCCCAGAACTCCATGGCCATCCGTTTCGACGGTCTGCCGGACAGCCTGGACATCGCTTCGGTATGGGGCGGCGGTATCCCTCCCCAGGAGAATACCAAACTCTGGGAGCAGCTCCGCTGGGCCCAGCAGGTCCAGGGGACCAAGATCATCTACGTGGCCATTGTCCGTCTTTGGGCGGAAGATGATTCCCACGACTTCAAACAGGCCCTGAACGCCGCCGAGGCCATGCCTCAGGACACGGCCGAGGAACGTCAGGCCCGCGAAGAGAAAATCGGCGAAGCCATCGACATGTACGCCATGTACTATGTGGACCAGATCTTCAAAGCCAAGCTGGACGGCTTCGATGCCGACTATGAGCCGGAAGGCGACAAGCTGAACGGCGAGTATTTCGTCCGCTTCATGAAGAAGCTCGGCGAATACATGGGCCCGAACCCCGACCAGACCAAGGAAGAGCGCCTGGCCCTGATCCAGGAGCGCTTCGGCAAGGAAGAGACCGACGTGAACAAGATCCTCATGTACGACGGCACCGGCCGCACCGAACCCGGCCTGCATCCGTACGTGGACTACTATGTGCACCAGAACTATGGCGGTTATACCCCCTCCAAGCGCGGTGACACGCCTACCGAGAAGACCATCTACTGCGTCAACTGGGGTGACAACTGGAACAAGAATGTCCCCGAGCAGATGATTACCCAGGCTTCCTGGGAGCCCGAAGAAGGCCACAAGGGCGGATTCGGCGCCTACTACGGTCAGCGTGACTACTTCATCACTGAATCCAATCCGGAACCCTACTGGCTGTTCCGCCATTGCATTCAGATCCAGAATCCTGCAGTTACCAAATAACGGGAGGAAGCCAAATGAAAAAATTAACTGTTTTCGCTGCCATCGCAGCACTCGTGAGCCTCGCTTCCTGCACGCGGGAAGACCCGTACACGCTTACCGTGGACGCCCCCGAGACGTTGACTTATCTTGACCACAAATACGACGAAGCCCAGGTTCTCCACCGGTCTATCCTGTCCGCTTCCAAGTTCAGCAGCGTGTTCCCCATCAAGGTGAACAAAGCCAAGCACGACGAAATCCGGGCCACCCTGACCTACGACAAAGCCGCCGCCGAAGCTTACAATGCCTCCGAAGGAACCACTTACCCCATCCTGGAAGAAAGCTATATCGCCCTGTCCAAGTACGGCGATGAATCGGCTGCCCTGGAGTGGACCGTTCCCGCCGGCGAACGTACGTCCGTAGACTCTGTCCAGTTTGCCCTCAAAGGGGACCTCTCCGCCCTTCAGGAGCCTGTTTATCTGGCCGCATACCGGCTGGAGGCAAAAGGCGGCTCCGTGAGCGAGGAGTACGGAACCTATATCCTGAAAGTGACGACCGAGCACAGCCTCATCCGTAAAATCACCGCTCTGAGCGAGCTCGTGGGCTCCTCTCCCGCCGACCGTTCCGCATGGACGGCCGACGTGGACGGCTACGAAGCCTACTTCACAGGTGACGGATCCTACAGCTGGGGTGCTTCCTATCCGGATCTGACGGATGGCCAGGTCATTACGGTCGACCTGCATGAAGAGCACCTCATCACGGGTCTGAAGATTTACACTGCCTACGGCTATGCAAATGCTTCTGATTTCATGTACAGCACCGACGGAACCACTTTCACCTCCTTCGGCAATACGGAAGGCGACGGTACCATTACCACAGAAGAAGGGAATGCTACCGTGCAGGCCGTGGCCTTCTATGACTATGTGCCGGCCCGTTACATCCGCTTCACGATTCACGGCTCTTACCTGAGCTGGGGATACGGCCTCACCGGTTTCAACATTACCGAGGTGACCACCACCGAAGCCGAGATTTCCGTTTCCGCAAGCGCACCCTTCGAAGGAAAGATTATCCACAACATGGCCTCTGACAAGCACACCAGCGAGTTCACCGCCGACTTCACGGCCATGACCACCCTCTCCTCCGCCGCCGGTTATCAGGTGTCGGCCGAATATGACGGCTCCCTGGTGGCTGCCTTCAATGCCGCCAACGGTACTTCCTATGTGGCTCTTCCTGCCGAGAATCTGAATATCAGCGGCTCCCCGGCCAAGATTGCGGCCGGCGAGATGGCATCGGCCCCGTTCACGGTGAGCCTGAAGGGCGACCTGAGCGGCCTGATGGACAATGCCGGTTATCTGGCTCCGATCGCCCTCAAGTGTGACGGCGTCAAGATGAGCGAGAATTCCGTGGCCTATGTGGTCATCACCAACTCCTATGTCTATCTGCTGTCCGGCATCACCAGCGCCCCCGGCACTGAAGTGACCGACAAGAGCGGCTGGAGCGTCACGGCCGATGTTCCTTCCCACTCTGTCTACGGCAGCAAGGATATCCACTCGATCATCGACAATGACGTGACCCGCGACGGTGTAAGCCATTATCAGTTCTATTCCTGGAGAGCCCGTGTGACCAATATCATCGTCGACTTCGGCACTACGCTGAATGTGTCCGGCGTCCGCGTGAATCCGACCGACCTGCCTTGCATGGACTACGATGTCGCTTACAGCACCGACGGAACCAACTTCATTGAGCTGGGTACGGCTTCGATGAGCACCGGCACCATGGCGAACCTCAATTCCGACGGTGTCTGCGGCCTGTACAAGGCTGTTCCCATGACCCATCTCCGTGTTACCATGCACAGCAACTACTTCGGCATGTACGAATTGGGTGTGTTCACTAAATAAGCTATGAAAACCATGAAAAAGTATATCTTTCTGACGCTCGCCCTTGCCGTCTGCCTGACAGGCTGCAAGAAAGAGCCCGAATATGGCGATGCGGTCTACATGACCGGCACGCTCACGACCCCTACGATCCAGTTCAATATCGAAGGGGAGCAGAGCATCGGCCTCACCGTCTCGTCCAGCGCCAAGGCCGTGAATCCGGTCAAAGTGCAGATCGCTCCCGATCCCAGCCTGCTGGAGGCCTACAACAACCAGGTGGGCGGCAGCTATGTCCTCCCTCCGGAAGGCAGCTACTCGCTCGAAGGTGGTGACGTGACCATCGAATCGGGCAAGATTGTCTCGACGCCGGCCAAGCTGACGGCCAATTCCGACGACCTGAGCTTCGGCTACCAGTATTGCCTCCCCGTCACCATCAAGAGTGTCGAGGGTGACGGACTGGGCGTCCTGGAGTCTTCCCGCACGGCTTATGTCATGCTGAACAAGGTGATGACGAGCAAGGTGGCCCAGCTCCGCGGCGGCGCCTGGTTCGATGTCCCTTCCTTCTACGATGAGGACAAGGACGGCACCGAGGTCGTGAGCCCGGTGTGGGCCCTGAACGCCATGACCCTCGAGATCAAGGTGCGCCCGGCCAACCTGTCCACCTCCATCGCCGAATCCTCCATCAACCCCATCATGGGCAGCCATGAGAGCCTGCTCCTTCGCTTCGGCGACGGTTCCAGCATCCCGGCCAACAAACTGAATTTCGCCAAGGTTTCCATCGGCACCCCGTATCATCCGGATGAAAAGCCGCACTACGAGTCCACCTTCGAGGAAACCTTCGAGAACGACGTCTGGTACCACATTGCCGTGGTTTACGACGGTTCCAAGGTCCGCTTCTACCTGAACGGCAACCTTGAGATCGAAAAGCCGACCACCGGCGGTGTCATCAACCTGGCCATGTCCTATGGCGGACACGGTTGGGACGACACCTTCGCCATCGGCCGCAGCTACGGTACCCACTGGACCTACAAGGGCTGCCTGAGCGAGTGCCGCCTGTGGACGGTCGCCCGCAGCGCTGCCGAACTCCAGGCCGGTGTCTGCTACGTCGATCCCACTTCCGAAGGCTTGCTGGCTTACTGGAAGTTCGACGGCACCCTGCAGGACGACGGAACGGTCCTTGACGAGACCGGCCACGGCCACAATGCCCATCCCAGCGGCAGCATCAACTGGCTTGACAACCAGAAGTGCCCGTTCTGATGAGGCTGCGTACTGAAATCCTACTGACCATTCTGGTGTGGTTTGCCGCAGGGGCCTGGGCCGCTGCGCAGACCGCACCAGTCCTTTCATTTGACAGGAAAGCCGTCGTCTTTGACACGCTCAGCTTCCGCAGCGGACCCGTGAAAGCGGTTTTCGAATGCACCAATATCAGTTCCAAGCCTGTCCATATCCTGGATGTGCACACGTATTGCAGCTGCCTGCAGGTGCAGTATGAGAAAAAGGCCATCCGGCCCGGGCAGAAGGCCCTTGTCAGGGCGGTGCTGCTCACCGACCGACTCAATGCCTGGCAGGAACACCGTTTCACCGTGCTCGCTTCGGACGGGGGAGAGGTGATGACCAGCTCCCTGAAATTGAGCGGATACGTCAAACGAGACTGACTAATTTGCTTTTCTGACAAATAATTCTTACCTTTGCGGTCCCTCTGGAATAAGGGGGATCGCAACTTTTTATGTTAAACCATTAATAATCAAGACAGTGGACACACTTAGCTACAAAACAGTTTCCCTGAACAAGGCAACT
>OCTW011618363.1_pt1 | contig 40349 bp, 19 predicted proteins | sample 1539671 | NCBI WGS metagenome assembly OCTW01 (sample SAMN02144230, study PRJEB22623) | gut metagenome | biome: sheep rumen | host: Ovis aries | place: New Zealand
GTAAGCTCTAATATACTATAACATTCGGAAGGTCACATGTATAAAGGCTTCTATGAGGTTTATAGATTTTTCCCCGGACACCAATAAAATAGATGCGTCCTTAATATATAAATAAAGTACGCGCGTGAGGCCGGGCACAAAAAAAGCAGTGGCGAAACTTCCTGAGGAGTTTCGCCACTGGCTATGGTGTAAACCTGGCGTAAGCCGTCGTTACACAGTCTTGATCCTTAACAGGATTCTGTGAATTCTACTTTGCTGCTTCTTCAACATCATCCTCCTTCTTGATCTTGCCACCGAGGATAAGGTAAGCCAGCGGGGCTGCGATGAAGAGCGATGAGAGGGTTCCGTAGATAACACCCAGAATCATTGCAAACGAGAAGCTGCGGATGCTGTCGCCACCGAGGAAGAAGATACACAGCAGCACGAGCAACGTAGTGGTGGACGTGTTGATGGTACGTGCCAAGGTGGTGTTGAGCGACTGATTGAAGAGCAGCTGCTTGTCGCGCTTGGGATAAAGCTTGAGGAACTCGCGGATACGGTCGAAGATTACCACCTTATCGTTGATGGAGTAACCGATACACGTCAGCACGGCGGCTATAAACGTCTGGTCAACCTCAAGGCTGAACGGCATTACGCCCCACAGAAGCGAGTAGGTTCCGATAATCAGCAACGAGTCGCAAATCAAGCCCACGGTGCTACCGATGGAGAAGGCCACGTTGCGGAAGCGGATGAAGATATAGAGGAAGATGGCGATGAGGGCGAAGATTACGGCCTTGATAGCGCCGTAGGTTACGTCCTTAGCCACCGACGGACCAACCTTCTGAGAAGAGATGATGGAGCCGCCCTTCTGGTTGTCACGATCCTTAAACTGCTCGAAAGGAACTCCGGCAGAAAGCAGGTTGCCTTCCTTGAGCGATTTGTAGAGAATAGTCTCAATCTCATTGTCCACGGAGGGATCGTTGCTCTCTATCTTATAGTTGGTGGAGATGCGCACGGTCTTGCCGTCGGTGCCCAGTGCAAGCACAGCCACATTGGCCTCGCCGGCATTGGCTTGAACGAGAGCCTTGACATCCTCGGGCACTACCTCCTTCTCAAACTTGACAGTGTAGTTGCGACCGCCGGTAAAGTCGATACCGCTGCTCAATCCGCGGGTGAAGTAGGAACCGAAGCAGACAGCCAGAGCCACGCCCCATACTACGAAGCTGACCTTGTATGCAGACATAAACTTATACTTGGTGTTCTGCATCATGTTCTTAGAGAACGGAGTGGTGAAGGTCAGGTTGAGCCACTTATCCTTCTTGTGGAAGTGCTCAAAGACGATGCGAGTCAACCATACGGCGGTGAATACAGATGCCAGCAGACCGATGATGAGGGTGGTGGCGAAGCCGCGGATGGGACCGGTACCGAAGTTGAACAGGATTATACCAGTGATGATTGAGGTAACATTGGAGTCGATGATGGCAGAGAAGGCATTGCCGTAGCCATCAGCGAGGGCGGTCTTGATCTTCTTGCCTGCACGCAGCTCCTCCTTGGTACGCTCGTAGATAAGCACGTTGGCATCCACTGCCATACCGAGGGTGAGCACCATACCGGCAATACCACTCATGGTCAGCGCTGCCTGGAACGATGCCAGCACACCCAAGATGAAGAAGAAGTTGATGATCAGGGCGCAGTTGGCAACCATACCGGGCTTGATGCCGTAGAGCAGACACATGTAAATCATCAGCAGCACGAAGGCCACGATACATGACATGATACCCTTATTGATAGACTCCTGTCCGAGGGACGGACCTACGGTGTCGTCCTGCACAATCTTGACGGGAGCATCCATCTTACCGCCCTTCAGCACATTGGCGAGGTCCTTAGTATCCTCGGTGGTGAAGTTACCGGTAATCTGCGAGTTGCCGCCGTTGATTTCACTCATCACATTGGGAGCACTGTAAACCACGCCGTCAAGGACGATGGCAACAGCCTTGCCAATATTATTCTTAGTAAGGTTCGCCCATACGCGCGCGCCGTCGTTGTTCATCGACATGCTTACCTCAGGCTTGCCATACTGGTCGAAGTCTGCCTTGGCATCGGTAATGGCGTTGCCCTCCAGCGGAGCCTTGCCGTCGGCAGTGGTGCGAATGGCATAGAGCTCAAAAACATCGGCGTTGGGGAACATATCGCTGGCCTTCACGCCCCACTTCAGCGAGAGGTCGCCACGCAGTGTGGACTTAGCCTCGGGAGAATTGAGGATCTTGTTGACCTCGGCGGTATCGTAGGACATAACATAGCCAACCACAGCGCTACCGCCACGGGCATTCTGAGCAGGCATCACCATGGAGAGCAGCGGGTGAGCCTTCTTGTCAGCAGCTGCCTGAGCAGTGTTCTGGGACTTCTTGACCTCGGGCTTGAGCTGAATGCCGACCTTGGCAGTGTCGGCAGCAGCCTTCTCCTCGGCAACGGCCTCCTCCTTGGCAGCAGTGCTGTCGGTGGCAGCGCCACCGCCCACCAGCTTGCTGTCGAGGGCCTGCAGCTCCGGCCAGATGTCGGGGAAGCTATAAGTCTCCCAGAACTCAAGGTTTGCACTGGTCTGGAGGAGCTTACGTACACGCTCGGGCTCCTTTACGCCCGGCATCTCCACCATAATTCGGCCAAGGCTACCCTCCAGTTTCTGGATGTTGGGCTGAGCCACGCCAAAGCGGTCGATACGCGAACGAAGCACATTATATGAATTGTCGATTGCGTCCCTCACCTCAGCACGGATCACCTTCTCAATGTCGCTGTCAGAAGACTGGGCATTGATTTTCTCACTGAGCTGCTGGGTGGCGAACACTGCGGCAAGCTTATTCTTGCCGGCAATTTTCTGGTAAGAGTTAATAAACAGGGTGATGAAGTCATCCTGGCTCTCGTTGGCCATCTTGTTGGCTTCCTCAAAAGCCTTCTGGAAGTTAGCGTCGCTGACGTTGTCGGAAGCGAGAATCTTCACGATGTCGGGCACCGAGACCTCAAGAGTTACATTCATACCGCCCTTCAGGTCGAGGCCGAGGCCAAGCTGATACTCCTGGCACTCCTGCAGGGTCTTAAACATCCACACGCGCTCATTCTTCATCGAGTCAAGATAACGCTGGCCCATTGCGGGAGCCATCTTGGCGGCCTTTGCCTCATAGTGGCTGGTCACGAAGGAGAACGACAAATAGTAGATGCACACAAGTGTAAGCAACACGGCAAACACTTTTACAAATCCTTTGTTTTGCATTTTGTTATTGTTGTTTTATGTTTATATTATCTCGTTACTGAGCCCTGCGTGCCGGCTGCCGGCACAACTTTGCATTATTGGGCGTGCAAATATAGTATTTTTTTTCTATCCTGCTAAGCTACGGAGTATTTATTTCGCCAAATCGCGGCATTTTGTCCCGCTTTTGCTACCAATCGACAGCAAAAACCTATTTATTTACGCGCTTAAGCCATGCCTCTATAGGATAATGGTCCGACATCTTTTGACGCCTGTCAACCCGTGCACCGAAAGCGCGCCAATGACTGCTGCACAGTATGTTGTCAAGGCGGAAATACATCTTGTTGAGGTGATAGGAAATGCCAGGACCATTGCCAGAAGCCGTGTAGGCGTCGTTTAGCATACGGCAGAGGCGGGTGTGGACATAGGAGAGCGGAGTCTCATTGAAGTCACCGCACACGATGATTGGCTTGTCGCCCTGCTGCTTCAGGTAGAGAACCAGCGAGTCAACCTGCTCGGCACGTCGCATGCCGGCATCATTGACCTTGCGCCCCAGACGCATAATATCCTCGCTGGTGCTGTCATTGTCTGAAATGGTAACGATTTTCTGATATACGGCCTTGTCGTCCGGATTGATGGCGTTGGAAACAAAATGACAATTGACTACCACCACGGTGTCGCTCTCTATCTTTACATTATAGGCAACGCAGACATGGCCCGGCGAGGAGGAGTGAATCACATGGCGGTCAAGTATGGGATAATTAGAGAAAAGGGTGAGCGAATTGCCGCCCTTGGCAAAAAACACGGAGTCACGATACTGCCAGTGAGCAACGGCATCCTCTACCACTTTTTTATGGCGTGGGTTATAGCTGCTCTCCTGGGCACAAAACAAGTCGGCATCGCTGTTGCGCAGATAGTCCATCATCTGGCTGTGAATGACAGAATCTTTCTGTCCCCAGCCCAAACCGTAGGTATTGTAGCTCACCACCTTGATGGCGCCCTTGGGCACAGGCTGCGGCATATTGATAGGGCAATAGGTGCGCAGCTGGAAGACACATAGTAGCAGCGCGCAGAAACTCACCAGCCATCGGCGTGACATCACCACCAGCCATCCAGCCATAAAGAGGAATGCCACTAACACAAGAAACGGAAAAAGCAAGGCCAACGAGCCTTCCCATCCAAAGGTATTGGGATTGATGTAGCCGCCCCAAGCAGACAACAACAGCATCACGGTCACCACGATGTTGAGCACCAGCAGCAGCCTCGAAATTATCTTGCCTATATGCCTGTGTACATTCATTGTCTTGTCGGATTCCGCCTTTGCGGCTCTTCTAATGGTTGCGGAAGTCAAAGATTGTCTTTTTCTCCTCGTCGGTCAGGCAATCATAGCCTGAACGCTTTACTTTCTCCAGTATACGATCCACCTCTGCCTGGCGTGCCCTGCGACGGGCAAGTTCATCGGCATATTCATCGATGGAATCGACGTTTTTTGTCTCTTTCTCCTGCTTTTGAGCCGGCCTTTTGACACGTTCCCATACACTCTTCTTGGGCTTGTATTCGCGCCAGGAGCTAAAGCCTCCTCTGCCTATGCCTGACTTGTGACGCCAATAAAGTATCAGGCCCAATCCAAAGAGCATACCGCCCAGGTGAGCGAAGTGTGCCACATTGCTGCCGCTGGAGCCGAGACCCGACAGCAGTTCAATCACTGCGTAACCAATTACCAGATACTTTGCCTTGAGCGGAATAGGCGGAATGAGCAGCAGGATGCGCTCGTTGGGGAACGTCATGCCGAAGCCGAGCAATATGCCATAGACGGCACCCGAGGCTCCCACAGTAGTCCACATGCGCAGATACTCCTTCATGGGAATCTTGTTTACCCCATCCGACACCATATCAAAGTTTGCCATGCCAGAACTGGCGTACTCTATATACTGCACCAACTCCTGGCACAAACCGGCACCCACGCCACACACCAGATAAAATATCAAGTACCTCTTGGCGCCCCACACCTGCTCCAGCACGCGACCAAACATCCAGAAGGCCAGCATATTGAAGAAAATATGCTCGAAGTTGGCGTGCATAAACATATAGGTGAGCAGCTGATAGGGCATAAAGCTATCTGACTTGAAGAAATGCAAGCCCAGCAAGTCGTTGAGGTCTATGCCGTTGTTCTGCAACAAACCCGTAGCGAGAAACATCAGTATGTTTATCACCAACAGGTTCTTGGTTATAGGGGGCATCTTAAACATGGTGCGTCATTTTTCAATTAAGAATGCAAAAGTAGGCAAAAAAATCCACATTTACCACATGAGCACCCCTTTTAGCGCATATTATTGTTCTTTTTATCTTTCTTCGCTTTACTTCGCCACCTTATTATTATTAAAAGAGGCGTGAGTGCGTCCTAGCACAAAAAACAAACACGTTTTTTTTGTTGTACCCTCGGTTTTCACTACCTTTGCAGCCAAATAACCTAATTTGGGTTATTATAGCCAATCGACAAGAACAATCAAGCACAACAAACAACACAAAGATAGACTATGGACATTCAAAACGTGATACAATCGGCTTGCGCCAAGGCTGTCAAAGAATTATACGGTGCCGAAGTGGGCTCCGAGCAGTTACAGCTGCAAAAGACAAAGAAAGAGTTTGAGGGCCACCTCACGCTGGTGGTGTTCCCCCTGCTGCGTATCTCCCGCAAGAAGCCCGAGGACACCGCACAGGAGATTGGCCAGTGGCTCGCCGACAATGAGCCCGCGGTGGAGAAGTTCAACGTCATCAAGGGCTTCCTCAACCTCAGCGTAGCCACCTCCAGTTGGACCACGGTCCTCAACAATATAGCCCGTACTGATGACTACGGCACCGTGAAGCCTACTCCCCAATCGCCGCTGGTAATGATAGAATACTCCTCCCCTAACACCAACAAGCCCCTACACCTGGGCCATGTTCGCAACAACCTGCTGGGGTGGTCCATCAGCCAGATTATAGAGGCTGCCGGCAACCGCGTGGTAAAGACCAACATCGTCAACGACCGCGGCATACATATCTGCAAGTCGATGCTGGCATGGCTTAAGTGGGGTAACGGCGAGACTCCCGAGAGCAGCGGCAAGAAGGGCGATCACCTCATCGGTGACTATTATGTAGCCTTTGACAAACACTACCGCGAAGAGGTAAAAGAGCTGACAGTACAATTCAAGGCTGAAGGCCTCGACGATGAGGCCGCCAAGTCCAAGGCAGAGAAAGAAGCCCCGCTCATCCAGGAGGCTCACAACATGCTGGTAAAGTGGGAGCAGAATGATCCCGAGGTACGCGCTCTGTGGAAGAAGATGAACGACTGGGTTTATGCAGGTTTCGACCAGACTTACAAAGCGCTGGGCGTAAGCTTCGACAAGATATATTATGAGTCCGATACCTATCTTGTGGGCAAGGCCAAGGTTGAGGAAGGACTTGCCAAAGGAATCTTCACCCGCCACGCCGACGGCTCGGTGTGGGCTGACCTGCGTCCCGAGGGACTGGACGAGAAACTGCTGTTGCGCTCCGACGGCACCTCTGTCTATATGACCCAGGACATCGGCACCGCCAAGCTCCGTTTCGACGACTATCCTATCGACAAGATGATTTATGTGGTGGGCAACGAGCAAAACTACCACTTCAAGGTACTGTCAATCCTGCTCGACAAGCTCGGCTTCGAGTGGGGCAAAGACCTGGTACACTTCTCCTACGGCATGGTTGAGCTGCCCAACGGCAAGATGAAGAGCCGCGAAGGCACCGTGGTAGATGCCGACGACCTTATCAGCGAGATGATTAGCACTGCCCGCCAGACCAGCGAAGAGCTGGGCAAGTTTGGCGACATGAGCGAGGCTGAGCGTCAGGAAATTGCCCGCATCGTGGGCCTCGGTGCACTCAAATATTTCCTGCTTAAGGTTGACGCACGCAAGAACATGCTGTTCAATCCCGCCGAAAGCATTGACTTCAACGGCAACACTGGGCCATTCATCCAATATACCTATGCCCGCATCCGCTCGGTGCTGCGCAAGGCCACTGAGGCCGGCATCAACTTTGCCGAAGGAGTGAAGGATGACACGCCCGTCAACGAGAAAGAGCAGAGCCTCATCCAGCACATGGCCGATTTCCCCGCTATAGTGCAGCAGGCTGCAGCAGAATATAGCCCCAGCACCATCGCCAACTACTGCTACGACCTCGTCAAAGAGTACAATCAGTTCTATCATGACTACACTATTTTGGGCGAATCCATCGAAGAGAAACGCCTGCTGCGACTCGTCATCTCCGAGCAAGTCAGTCGCATCGTCTGCACTGGCATGAGACTGCTGGGCATCGAGGTGCCTGAGCGTATGTAAGCAGCATTGCTGCGCCCGATATCTAAGTGCTGCTATACAAGAAGAGAGCTAATATATGAGTCCTGCTCCAATTATAAAATAAGGTGAGTAAACAAAAACCTAAATACTACGTCGTATGGTCGGGGCGTAAACCCGGCATTTACCTCACGTGGGACGAGTGCAAGAATCAGGTGATTGGGGCACAAGGCGCGCGCTACAAGGCTTTTCCCACAATGGAGGAAGCACAACAAGCCTTCGAGGGCGGTGCACCACCAATCACTCGTCCCAGAACCTCACCCCGCAAGCCCCAGACCTCCAACCTCAACAACGAGATTATACAGGACGCCCTCGCCGTCGATGCCGCATGCAGTGGCAATCCCGGCATGATGGAATATCGCGGAGTAGATGTCAATAGCCGCATACAACTCTTCCATTTCGGCCCAATCATGGGCACAAATAATATAGGTGAGTTTCTCGCCATAGTCCACGCCCTCGCCCTCCAGAAACAGCAGGGCACCTCCTACCCCATCTACAGCGACAGCCGCAACGCCCTGCTATGGATCAAGGGCCGCAAATGCAAAACCAAGCTCCCGCTCAACGACAAGACTGCCAAGGCTCATGAACTCATTGCCCGCGCCGAGCAGTGGCTGCACAACAACGACTATTCACACATTAAAATCCTCAAGTGGCACACCGACCGTTGGGGTGAAATACCTGCCGACTTCGGCCGGAAATAAAATATCCCTTCTTCCTTATCCTCCTTTACGCATTCCCTCCTCAAATGAAAGAATTCTTCCACCTGATGCGCAAATACTTCGTCCGATATAAACGCTATATCGGCGGCACGTTGCTTTTCAATATATTGGCAGCGATATTCAATGTATTCTCCTTCACAGTGTTGCTGCCTATTTTGCAAATCCTTTTTAAGGTCAACACGGAGCGCTACCAGTTCATCGAGTGGGGTACCGGCGATTTCATAGACACAGCCAAAAACAACGGCTACTACTACTCGCAACTAATGATTGACTCCTACGGCCCCGCCACCACCCTGCTCCTGCTGGGCATCATCCTGGCTGTACTCACCATGTTTAAGACTGCCGCCTATTTCGGCGGTTCGGCATGCCTTATGCCGCTGCGCACCGGCGTGGTACGCGACATCAGAGCCGATATCTACAAAAAAATTCTCCGCCTGCCCCTTTCCTTCTTCTCCGAGGAACGCAAGGGTGATATCCTGGCTCGCGCCAGCACCGATGTCAACGAGATTGATGCCTCTATCACCTCCTCGCTTGACATGGTAATCAAAAATCCCATCTTCATCCTCATCTACCTTGGCACCCTGCTGGCTATCAGCTGGCAGCTCACCCTGTTCACCCTGCTTGTGGTACCCTTCATGGCCATGGGCATCGGCCGCATAGGCAAGAAACTGAAACAGAAATCCCTATTTGCCCAAAGCAAGTGGAGCGACGGCATCAGCCAGATAGAGGAAACCCTTGGCGGTCTGCGCATCATCAAGGCCTTCATAGCAGAGAGAAAGATGGATAAGCGCTTCGAGAAAGTCAACAACGAATTTCGTAACGCCTCCATGCGCGTGGCCATACGCCAGTCGGCAGCCCATCCCGTCAGCGAGTTCCTCGGCACCTGCATGATTGTGGTTGTCCTATGGTTTGGCGGATACCTTATTTTCTCAGGCAATTCGCCCATCGATGCCAGCACCTTTATATACTATCTGGTCATCCTCTACACCATACTCCAACCCCTCAAGGATCTCTCCAAGGCAGGTTACAGCATTCAGAAGGGTATGGCCTCCATGGAGCGTATCAACAAGATACTCAATGCAGAAAACAATATCAAGGAGACAGACAATCCCATAACAATATCCCAACTCAACGACCGCATAGAACTGCGCCACGTAAGCTTCAGCTACAATGAGAGCAAGCAAGTGCTTAGTGATATCAACCTCATAGTACCCAAGGGGCAGACCATCGCCTTGGTTGGCCAGTCGGGCTCCGGCAAATCCACCCTCGTTGACCTCATCCCCCGCTATCACGACGTTAGCGGTGGTCAGATTCTCATCGATGGGCAAGATATCCGCCAGCTCTCCATCCAGTCATTACGCTCGCTTATTGGCAATGTCAATCAAGAAGCCATCCTTTTCAATGACAGCGTATTCAATAACATTGCCTTCGGCGTAGAAAACGCCACAATGGAGCAAGTGGTGGAGGCTGCCAAGATTGCCAATGCCCACGACTTCATCATGGAGATGGAACACGGCTATGACACCTCTGTAGGCGATCGCGGCTGCCGCCTCAGCGGCGGTCAGCGACAGCGCGTCAGCATAGCCCGTGCCATCCTCAAGAATCCTCCCATCCTGATACTTGACGAGGCCACCTCAGCCCTCGACACCGAGAGTGAACGACTGGTGCAGGAAGCGTTGGAGCGACTGATGAAGACCCGCACCACCATAGCCATAGCCCACCGCCTCTCCACCATTAAGAATGCCGACCGCATATATGTGCTTCATGACGGCCACATCGTGGAGAGCGGCACCCATGATGAGCTCATAGCCCTCGGCAAATACTATAAGAAACTCAACGACATGCAACAGCTGTAAGAGGGTTGAAAAATTGAAGAGTTGAAGAATTGAATAGCTGACGGATGAAAGCGCGCCTCAAATATCTTGGTTTGTTTTTCATTATTATCCTCACCACCTTTCTGATGATGAAGGTGGTGTTTATGCTTTACAATGCCAAAGGCAACGATTTTGGCGTGACCGATATCTTTGCTGTGCTATGGCACGGACTGCCCCTCGACCTCTCCACCACTTCCTACCTCACTAGCATCCCGTTGCTCGTCAGCATTATTTCCCTCTGGATAAGCGGCAAATGGCCGCGACTCACTACAAAGATCTACTGCTGCATCATAGCTCCGTTGCTGTCCTTAATACTGGTGGCTGACACGGTACTCTACAGATTCTGGCAATTCAAGCTCGACGCTACCATATTTAATTATATAGACAGTCCCAAAGAAGCCGTTGCCAGTGTGTCTGTGTGGTTTGTGCTTGTCGCAATTCTCTGCATCGCTACCCTCACAGTCCTGCTACTCATTGCGCTGAAGAGAGTGTGGAGAACAGCAGAGGCGCTGGGACGCAGGGATGCAGAGCCCGATGCGCGAACAGTCTTTTCAAAGATTTCCAAAGGGGGTCCAGGTCACAAAGCATTGTCTCTCCTTGTTTTGCTCTTCACTGGCGGCGTATTGTTTCTCATGATTCGCGGCGGCGTAGGCCGCTCCACCATGAATGTGGGCTACGTCTATTACTCTCAGGACCAGTTCCTCGACCACTCGGCCGTCAACCCTGCCTTCTCGTTGTTCAGCTCCTCCCTAAAGGTACATAAGTTCGACAAACTATACCGCTTCTACCCACCCGCCGCTTGCGACAGCCTCTTCTCCCAGCTGCAATATTCAACGGAGAGCCTTGACCCCGACACACTGCTCACAACCCGTCGCCCCGACATTGTAATGATAATAATGGAAGGATGCGGCTCCGTCTTTTTGGACAAGAACATCACCCCCAACCTTAACCGTCTGGCCGAAGAAGGAGTGTTCTTCTCCCGCTGCTACGCCAATTCATTCCGTACCGATCGCGGCCTTGTCTGCGCACTCAGCGGCTATCCCGCCTTCCCCGACATCTCCGTCATGAAACTGCCCGAGAAATCGCGCACCCTCCCCTCCATCGCCAGGAGCCTCGCTGCCAACGGCTACAGCACCCGGTTTCTCTACGGCGGCGACATCAATTTCACCAACACCAAGAGCTACCTCCTCTCCACCGGCTTCCAGCAAGCCCGCGGCTACGATACCTTTCCCCTCTCCGTACGCCATACCCACTCATGGGGAGTGCAAGACCACATCACCCTCGACACCCTATATAGTATTATAAGTTCAGAAGTGCGAAAGTGCGAAAGTTCGAAAGTTACCCCCCCCTCCTTTACCGCCTGCCTCACCCTCTCCAGCCATGAAGACTGGCAGGTGCCCTACCAGCGCATCAAGGGAGACCAGATAGCCAATGCCATGGCCTATCTCGACCACAGCATCGGTCAGTTTGTCAGCCGTCTCAAGACCAGTCCCGCATGGGACAATATGCTGCTCATCATCCTGCCCGACCATGGTATCACCTATCCTGCCGACATCACCGAGGCCAACCCTGAGCGCAACCGCATACCAATAATTTGGACAGGAGGAGCAGTCAGGCAGCCGCGGCGTATCGATAAGCTCTGCAACCAGACCGACCTTGCTGCCACCCTCCTCGGCCAGCTCGGCATCACTCACAACGACTTCACCTTCAGCCGAGATATCCTCAGCCGCACCTACACCTACCCTCTTGCCATCCACACCTTCAGCGGCGGCATCACCTTCATCGACTCCACAGGCTACATAGTAGAGGACCTCAATGCCAAGAAAATTATATCAAGCAACAAGAAGGGAGCAAACAAGGAAGAAATCCTTTCACTTCCTCACGCATACCTGCAGTACGCCATCAACAATTTCGCGGAACAATAGAAAGACATTATAGGAAGATTTGAAGTTTGAGGTTTGAGGTTAGAGGTTTACCAGACTTGGCGTCTATAACCACTAACCTGTAACCATTCATTCTATAGTCATGAGCGAGCGGCTTGCGCAAACTGGCGTGTCAAGTTCCCCATCTAAGCGGGGTCCCCTCTGAGGAAATAAATATGGATTTCCTCGCGTACAGCGAGGGGGTGGCCCGTAGGGCCAGGGACGTATGAGGGTAATTTCTAATTGCCGCTTCGCTCTCACCTCCGCTGTCCGCACCCCGCCCTTTGGGCGACAGTGCTGCTTCGGTTCGCGATGCCTACGGCATTGCTGCTTCGCTCTCACCTCCGCTGTCCGCACCCCGCCCTTTGGGTGACAGTGCTGCTTCGGTTCGCGATGCCTACGGCATTGCCGCTTCATCATAGCTCAAACAATCTTGACTCTTTACACGATAAAAAACCAGCCCTCATACTTATATGAGGGCTGGAAATGCTTAACAATTCGTTTAATTTCATCAACAGACGTTTTCTCGCCTCAGGATAATCAAAGCAAGCTTTGCCTCTCCTTGCGGCTTATCGAAAACGTTCGTTTAATTTCATCAACAGACGTTTTCTCGCCTCAGGATAATCAAAGCAAGCTTTGCCTCTCCTTGCGGCTTATCGAAAACGTTCGTAATTATCTCGTTATCTATTGAGCTGTAATTACAGTCTTCTTGCCGTTGATTATGTAGAGACCCTTGGGTAACTGGCCGCTGGGAATTGAGATTTTGCGACCTTGCAAGTCATAAACAGTTCGAGAGTTCGGGAGTTCAGGAGTTCGAAAGTTATACTCCACCGCCTCCACGGCATCAATGATTGGGTCTTTGTTTTCTTCAATGTAAGCCAGTTTCTTGGCATAGGCAGCGGCATAGTGCTTCATGCCCAGATCAGTGGGGTTGATGCCATCAAGGAAGTCCTCCTCATTGAGTCCCAGCTCCTCCTGAGACATATAGAAGAGGTTAGTGTAGCCGTCTTGCGTGAGTTGGTCATAAGCCTCCCTAAGCTGTTCGTTAGCCCTGGTGTGGAGTTCTTCCTCTGCGGGACGGATGAGGCGGTCAGGAGCCCCGGGACTCTCCACCAGCAGCACAGGGCGGTTAGTCATAGCCTGCAGGATCTTGACTCCCGCTACGACGCGCTCCTTGATGAGCTGGGGCATGGTCTTCATGTCGGGCATGGCATCGATGATGAATACACGGGGCTTGAGGTCGGCCATCACATTGAAGATGCCTTCGTCCAGCTTGGCGTTGTCGGCGAAGCCCATGTTGACAATCTGCGCATCAAGCTCGCGACCCAGCATGTTGGCCCATGAGTTGCCGGGGCGGCTGGCTGAGCTGCCTTGCACGGCAGAGGAGCCATAGACCACGATGGGCTCATCGTCCTCCGGCACCTCGATGTACTGGAAGGAGGCTCCCTCGTCCACTCCTACCTCCAGCTTGCTTACGCCGTTGAAGTTGGGCATGTAGAGCATGTATTCGCACTCTTTGTTGCCCTCCATGTTCTGCGGCACGATGTTGCGGAAGTTGGCGGTGGCAGGGGTGCCGAAGCCGTAGTTAAGGTGGTTGCCCAGCCAGTGGAAAGTCTTGCCGTCGTCACTGCGGGCATAGAGGTCCACGCCGCTCTGGCCGAAGGAGGACATATTGTAGTGCTGCACGGCTTGCTTGGTGAGGGTGAAGCGAACTCTGATGGATGTGGCGTCGGTGCGGAAGCGCACATAGAGACCTGCACTGAGCTGGGAGGCGTTCCAAAGAGTGACGTTGTTGAGCTTGGACTTCTTGGTGATGGGCAGTCGCTGGAATTTATTCTGCGAAAGCTGAGGCCAGCCCTGGCCGAAGATGTGGAATCCGCCCTCGCTGGCGTCATACCACGTCTGTGCATGTGTTCCAAGGCTTAAAGCCAAGCCAGATATACATAGAAGGGATATAATAATCTTTTTCATTTGTACACGTATTTTAGGGATTGGTGAGAAGATCATTGAGGTTATCCAGCAGGGAGCGAAGTTGGGTTACGTCTTCATCAGTTGCTGTCTTGTCTTGCTTCTTTAGGCGAGCCTGAGGCAAAGCCGCATAGAGATTGTCGGCAGCTGACTTCACATCCTCGTTGGTGGAGTAGAGAGAGGAGTCAGCAGACTTAGCCCTGTAAACCTGAAACTCACCGATACAGAAGGCAGGTCCGCCTCCGATGATGGGGCTGTTGCTTGCCGTCTCTGCTACTTCAAATCTGACGTAGCGGTAGGTCTGCCACATGATGATGGCTTTGGAGTCGTAGTAGGTGACGTCGGTGCCTGTGGGCAAATTGGTGAGGCGCTCTATATAGTTCCAGTTGACGGAGTCATTGCTTGCGTAGACGTCAACAGTCTTCCATGGGAAGGTCGGCCAGCTGGGGTTTCGTCCGTAGCGGAAAACAATGGCGTCGGCAGCGTTGTCCTTGAGGTCTACTTGCAGGTAGTGGTAGCCCTCTGGCGGTGTGCCGTGGTTGCGATTGTGGAGCGAGAAGAAGTAGGAATTGAGATTGCCGTCGATGAGGTTAGCATATTTATTGTTGGGGTACGGACAGTTGCAGAAGAACTGGCAGTGCTCTGGGTCGTTGTCGTCGGCTTCTGTCACCAGTTTCTTACTTTCGTCGGCTATTGCATCCTCACCATAAGCCTGCAGGTATGCATCCTCTGCCTTGGTGATAAGGCTGTCGAGGGCTATCGACTGAGACGTTTCGCCATTGATGGCGTTTACCACATCCTTAGCTAAGCGGCGCAGGTTGTCTACATCTTCGGCGGTAGCAGTGTTAGCCTCTACTGTGGCGGCAGCTTGCTCCATAGCAGCTTTAAGAATGTCGGCAGCAGTTTTTACAGCAGCATTGGTCTTGTAGGGAGCATCGTCGGCAGACACAACCGGGTACATCTGGAATTCACCAATGGCAAAGGCTGGTCCTGCTCCAATCTTAAGGTTGCCTTCAGTAGCGGTAACCGAGAACCGGATGTGGCGATAGCTCTGACCAAGACTGATGATGGGGGAGTCGTAGGTGCTGCTTGAGGGCAGACCACTGAGCTGAGTTATCTCTGTCCATTGTTCGCCATCGTTGGAGGCCAACACCGTAACATCTTTCCATGAGAAGGTAGGCCACGAACTACTCCTGCCGTAGCGGAATATGAAAGCATCAACAGGTTTGTCCTTGAGGTCTACCTGCAGGTAGTGGGACTCTGTGGGTTCACCGTATGTGCGGTCATGAATGGTGATAAAGAAAGTGCTCAAGTCGCCATCAATCAGATTGCGATAGTAACCCCACACACGAGTATTCTCGGGCATCTTGGCATTAGAGGAGAACTGGCATTGGCTGGCATCGTTGTCGTTAGCCTCCGTAATCAGTTTCTGACTGTCGTCGGCTTTAAGGTCCATAGCCCTATCAAGTGTTTCTTGAGCTTCGCCAATGGCAACTTGCAGTTCCATTGTCTCCTCGGTTTTCAGCGAGTGCAGCGCATTGTCCAAGACATCGGGGTCAGTAACTGCGCGTATGTACCATGTGTACCATCCGTAGGCCTGACTGGAGGGGTCGGTAGCGCTATAACTGGAGGTAGACATATTAAACACATCGGCACCATCGGCAGAGCCGAAGTAGTTGCTGTTGGGTATGTACGGCAGACTATTGGCAGTATTGCAGATGCGGAAGCGTGCGGACCAGTCAGTCTCGGGAGTGATGACCTGATTGGTAAGCTGCTGGGTGCTCATGGTGAGCGACTGGCCATTGCCTGCGGTATTGATGTAGGTGGATGTGGCGCAGTTTTGTATAGCCCAATTGCCATCGCTCTGCTGCGTTATCTTATAGATATATGAGGTGCTTAGTGAGTCGAGCTTGGCCCAGTTGAGGGCAGTGCCCTTGGTGTACATGGCCATCTCGTAGCCCTTGGTGTCATAGAATCCGTCGAAGGCGCTCACGATATAGTAGTAGCCTTCCTCCATGGGGTTGCGGGTGGTGCGTATCTCCTCCATGGTGGAGCGGATGTCGGCCATGAGCCCCTCGCACTGGGCATCGCATGAGTGGCTGTCAATGGCCTCCTGGGCGGCGGTTAGCAGCTGGTCGATTTTCACTTTCAGGGTTTCGGGCGTCTCGCCGGGATTGCTGCCGAAGTGCCATTTCTTAAGCTCGTGGCGTGTCTCGCGCACCAGTGTGTCGATGGGAAGGCCTTCGCCGCCGTTAGCGGTGTCGGGGTTAGCTATGATGTAGTTGATTTTTTCAATATAGGCATCGGCGTATTCACGCATGCCGATGTCATTGGGGTGGGTGCCCTCAATCATGGCATCCTCGGTGGCGCCAATCTCCTCCTCGGTGAGATAGAAGACATTGCGAATGCCTTCGTATTTTATTTCCTCATAGGCTTCCTTAAGCTTGGCATTGCCCTTGGAGTCGATGTTGTCCTCGCTGGGCGACATCACCTTGTCGGAGTTGCCGAAGCTCTCTACCAGAAGGATGGGGGCGTCGCTCACGGCGCGCAGCTTCTTTACTCCGCTGAGTGTGCTGTTGACTATGGAGCCCGGCGAACTCTTGATGTTGGGTATGGCGTCGATAATGAAGAGCTTGGCCTGCTTGAGCTCGGCTAGCATATCGAAGACCCCGCTCTCCATAAATGCGCTACCGGAGAAGCCTAGGTTGATGACATTGCTCTCCAGCTCACGGCCAATGATGCTGGTCCATGCCATGCCCGGACGACTGGCCGAACAGCCCTGGCAGATGGAGGTGCCATAGGCCACGATGGGCTTGTCGTCCGCTGGTACGCTCACGTACTCAAAAGTGCAGCCTTGATCCACGCCTACGCTCATGGCGCTGACTCCATTGTACATGGGGAAGTAGAGCATATACTCAGGGTCGCTGCCATCATCGGAGGAGGCGGGGGTGAGGTCGGAATAGGTGTATGTGGCATTCTGACCGTTGAAGGAGAATTTCTTCTGCTGGCTTACCCAGTGCCACTGGCCGCCCTGCTGTCTCCAATAGAGGTCAACGCCGCTCTGCAGCGTAACAGGCATGTTATGGTAGCTCAGTGCGCTGCCAGTGAGAGTGTACTTAACGTAGATGGTCTTGGTATTGGTGGTGAAGCGCACGTTGAGGCCTGCCGTGTTCTTCGACAGGTTCCATACACCGCTTGGCACCTTGCTTTGAGCGCTGGCGGGAAAACGCTGATAGGTAGAGCCTATCTCAGAGGTCCAGCCTTGGCCGAACAGGATGCCGCCTTGATTAGCGTCATGCCAGATTTGGCCGTTGACAATTGATAATTGACAATTGACGATTAAGGCGAGCAATATTATTAATTTTCTCATATTACTGAAGGATTTAAACTTTTTAATAATCATTGTCGTCGTTATCTTGGCTGTCAAAGATTGTTGGACCCCAGAAACTTCTGGACTTGTCGGAGTCGCTGTCATCAGTCTTGCTGTCGTCTTTGGATACGTCAAGCATCAACACGGGAAGGTGAAGATGCACGTCCTCCAGCATCGGGGTGATATATTTTTTCTTCATGGCGAGAGTTACTTTATAAGGATTTTCTGTGAGGTACCATTGTTATACCTTATTATATTAAGGCCTTTTTGTAGAGTACTGCGCTTTGTGCCGTCGGCAGAGTAGATGGTGTATTGTCCACGTTTTTCCATTCTCTGCTCGTTGCTGTCTATTCCCGTGGGGTCGTCGTTGCTGAGGCTGAGCTTGAAGGTGTTGCTCGCTGCATCGCCCAGGTTAAGATAGAAGCGGAACGCCTTGATGGTGGACGTGGCAGTGGTCTTTACAAAGACGTCGTCCAGGTCTAGCTTATAGTAGCCTTCGCCGAGGTCTTTGTTGGTGTAGGAACCTATTATCTTGTCGGTGTTTACAGGTGTGATGGCTGCCATGATCATGTCGGTAAAGGTGAGCTGATAGTCGGCGGTGACGGTAGTGGCAGGCAGTTCTACTATGCAGGGAGTGCCAGCTGCTACGCTGGTTGTCTCGCTGAAGGTGATAGTGCTGCCGTCTACTCCGCTGAAGGTGTAGAGCTTGGCGCCCTCAACGGGAATGTTGATGACCCTCAGGTCAAGCGGCACGCACACGGTGTTGAGGCCCGCATAGAGTTTGCGTGTGATGGTGGCGCTGCCGGCCACGAGGCTTCCTTCCATGGGGGCAAAGTCGGTTTTGTCCAAGAGGCTCAGATTTACACAGTAACCGTTGCTTACAATGTTTGTGCCGAGCAGACTGCCGTCGCTGACATAGACGAGGGCATTGGTGCCGCTCACCAGGGCGCTAAGTTGTTCGGCGGTGGTGCCGGCGGGTAGGGTGGCTGCTGTAAGGTCAACGGCTGTCACTTTCTCCTTGCTGTCGATGAAGGTCTTGAGGATCGTGAGGTCAACCTCGCTGTCGGTGGTTATGACACCATCGGCATAGGTGTAGTCGGCTCCTAAGATGTTAGCGATTACTTCGGCGGGCACGCGCTTGAGATACCAGGCATCGAAATCGCTGGTGCCCCGCTTGTAGTAGCGGCCTACGGCATTGTCGCCGTAGGTCTTGATGTAGTAGGTAAAAGATGTGCCGCTGTCTGTCCACTTGAATTGACCTTCGGCATCGTAAGTAAACTTCTGGTAGGTGGCTGTGGGCACGTCGCTTACCAATGTCACATTGTTGGCATCTATCTGATTGCCTACATAGAGGCCGCTGCCAAAGTTCTGCACAGTGTACTGTCCCGTTGTGGTTTCCTTGATTTGCCAGATGGCATATTTGTCGGGGGCGTTGTAGCTCTTGCGCTGTACTAAATTGCTGCCATCATTAGGGTCGCAGGCTCGGGTGTTAGTGCCGGCGAGTGAGCTCCATGCGCTCTCTATGTAGTAATAGTCGTCGGTGATGGGCAGCACTTCCAGGTTCTTCACAGCTTCGTAGGCCGATATGAGGTTGTCGATGGCAGTGCGTATCTGCTGGCGTGTGCTTGTGGCGGTGAGGGCATTTACTGCAGCCAGGGCATCGGTGTAGGGCTGCACCTTGCTCTCGTCGAAGCAGCCGGGGTCGCTGCCTGTGTTGGGGAATGTCTTGCTGCCATATTCGGCAATCACTTCGGTGAGTTCGTCTTGGATGCTGAGGTTCTGCTCGCCGGTATAGAGGTTCCATGCCGGCCACATCGTGTTAGTGGTATAGGAAGTGTTGGTGTTGTAGCTGTCGTACATGTAAACATAGGTGTAGCTACCAAAGCTTACAGGGCGCAGCCAGTTTTCAGAGTCAATGGAGTATTGTATTATCGCAGCATCGGGGTTGCCGTAGTCGTTGATGGTGATTCCCTGCTTGTTTTTTACATCTTCAATGCTCAGAAAGCTGAAGGGGTAAGCCATGGCGGTGGTGCTAACCATGTCCTTTTTGTTGCTGCCCGTGCCAGTGAGGTCGGTCGTGCCGAAATACTTGCCTGAGGTAACATCCTTGAGGTAGTAGGTCGGCTTGTCGGTGTAAATCTTGTCGTAGCCTCCGGTAGCCTCCAGTTGCCATACTGCCGTGGCGTTCTTGCTGTCGGCATTAGTCAGCACAGCGTTGTTGCCAGTAGCTCCCGTGTTGGCCACCATGTAGAGAGGGTCTTTGTAGTTGGTGGTGTTGCGCGCCCCCCTCTCAAATATCACCTTGGAGCCGTCGGTAAGGTCGTTAACGCTTATGGCCCAGTATTTCTTGCCGCCAGCCACGTAGGGCACTTGCTCATACACGGCTTGCAGCTGGTCTTTAAGGTCGGTGTAGTAGGAATTTTCACCAGAGGGAGTATCGTCGAGCGCTGTCTTGGCAGCTGCCAAAGCGTCTGCCAGCGCTGTCTTCTGTGCTGCGGTAAATGCTACGTCATCGTATGTGGGGTCTGTCATGATGGCGTAGTAACCGTTAACCTCATCATAGTATGCCTGCAAGGCTGCGATGCCCTCCGCGGCCTTACTGCTGTTGGGTTCCTCTGCTGCGTAAGCATTCCATGCATACCAGTCGGCATTGGTAGGATATTCGGTGGAACTGATATAGTAAACCTGGGTATATCCGCCAAATCGACTAAGGCGGAACCATGTGCCGTCGCTGTTGCTATGGTGAATGAATACTGCCTTGGTATTGCCATAGTTATTGACGTTGTGGCCTTCCTTGGTTTTTATTTCGTCGGCGGTGAGCAGGCAGAAAGTATATGCGAGGGTGGTGCCTTCCACCATACGTTTGTCTCCTTGGTCTATTGAGGTGGTTGAGGATGCAGCACCATAGTATTTGCCAGTGGTCACGTCTTTCAGATAAAAGAGAGGCTTGTCAGTGTAGATGGCATCATAGCCACCGGCACTTTCGAACACCCACTGGGCCGCGGTGCCAACGTCAGCCAGCGCCTCATCGCACATCACTGCGTTTGCATTAGCGTTGGTGGGATGCGCCACCATGTATTTTCCGTTGTGGGCGGTCGGACCGCACTCCAGATAGAGTTTCATTCCTGCCTTGATTTCTGATGCCCCAACGAGCACAGGGTCATCAGCAAGCGCCGTTATGCTAATAGCCGTTAGGCATATTGCTGTAAGCGCAAAATGGAGATAAAATCTGTGTTTTTTCATTTTTTGTAAGAATGTCTGTATTGTTAATAATTGTCTGGATTATAGATTGTTGTGTTCAAATTTAGGAATATCTTTTTCTTTTGTTCGAATGTCATAATGGACGAATGTGTTTTTTGCTTGCCGAAATGCGAAGATTGCAATGCGAAGATTGCAAAAACGCAGTAAAAGGTTCTTTGTCGTATGAAAAAACAATCCGCCTGACAGGCGGATTGTTGTCAAGGAAGACTTTCTGGCAATTTGATTACCTAGCCGTCGGCCGGCAAGGAGATTTAATTGCCAAATGCTTATATTGGCTAGTTGTTAGAAAAGTCTACTTTACTATAATCTTCTGGCCGTCGGCTACGTAAATGCCAGCAGGCATGGGGATGAAGTGAGTGCCTTGCACGAGTTCATTGAATACGCACTTACCGTCAACGGTGTAGATGCGGAACTCTTGTTTGTCCTTGCTGGCGATAACGACTCCTCCGTCACGCGGGGTGATGGTCTGAGCATTGCCATCGGCGATGGCGTCGTAGATGCTTGTCTCGCCATCGGCTTCTGCCACATCAAGTTCCTGGCGGTAGAGGGTGAACTTGGTAAAGTTGCAGCGGCTATAGCTGGTCATGCTGTAGAGGATGCCAAGACTTACCTGGGTGTCCTGCCCAAGGAGGAAGTCTATGCCAGTGGTATTGACTACATTGGCGTGGGCCAGCGATGTGTTGAGGGTGGAATTGGTGCTCAGTTCATCGCCGAGGGTTGCCACGATGTTCACATTGCTGACGCTGCCAGAGATGGAGCTGGGTGTGGCCTCAAAGTGATACTTGCCTGCGGGCAAGGTGACTGTCTGGAATACACGATGATCGTTGATGGACGATGCGAACCCGAAGTAGGTGGTGGAGAGGCAGAGGTCGCTGTAGTAGTTCTTGTCAACGTGTGCTCCGGTGGTGGTGGTTCCCTCTGTGGTGGAACCTATTACCTGCCAGGGGCTGCCGAGGGCGTAGAAGCGGTTGGTGTTGTAGTTGTTGACAAGGGTGTTCTCATCATAGACGAATGGGCGCTGGTAGTTTTTGAGATAGGTGTCGGTCACGTCAAGGCTCTTGATGTCGGCAGGCTCAAGGTCAAGGGTGAACACTCCGGTGGCCAGTGGCCATGCGTCGCCGTCAGGGCCAAAGCCTGTGCGGATGCCGTCGTGCTTCTGTGCAGAGTGGTCGGTTACGTTGCCCTGGCCGTCGTTGAAGTCATAGTAGAGTGCCAAGCCTGATGTCTCCGCGGGGTTAGTGATGGGTGCGTTGGCATTGGCCTTGACGGCTGAAGCGGTAAGTGCCTTGCTCCATATGCGCACTTCGTCGATAAGGCCTTTGTAGGGGTTGAGGGGGTCGCTGATGGTCATCATGCCGTTCCACTTGCCTATGGTGTAGGTGAGCTTGCTTTCAGGCTCGGAAAAGACTTCGCCATCGCGGAAGAAGCGCACGGTGCCGAGGCTATAGGTAATGGCGTAATGGTGCCACTGGTTGAGGATGACGTAGTTGGAGGGGCTTATCATTGTGGAGCCGTTGATGACTATCTTGTAGGCTCCGTTGGCCTCACCGCCCATGTGAAGGAAGTCGTTGGCTGTAGCAAATCCGCCTGCACCGGTGTACTGCTGGGGGTTCATCCACCACTCAATGGTCCAGGTTTTGGAGTTGGTCTGTAGCGGGCAGATGAATGTAACTGCTTGATCGCCGGCAAAGCTGAGCGCGTTCTTGGCATCGGCATTGCTGACATAAAGACGACGCTTCTGGGTTAGCGACTTGCTGCCCACGTCGTTGGAGGTAGTGAGTGAGATGTCGTAAACTCCAGGATGCTTGGGGGTGTAGGATGAGTTCTGGCCATTGACTCCGAGCACGCGCTTGCCGTTGTCAAGAATCCAGAACCAGTTGTCGGCTTTGCCGCGGCTGTTGTCAACAAGGTATGTCTGCTCGCCAAGAAGTATGGCACTGGGGCTTACGCTGAATCCCGGTGTGGGGGCAGCTGCCTTGACGGTTACTTTCTTACTCTTAAGGGAGGTGCCGGAAGGGTTGGTGGCCGACAATACTACGGTGTAGGTGCCGGGAGCATCATAGACGGCTGTAGCATTGGTGGTGTTGACAAGCTCGGTGTGGGCTCCGCGAATAGCCCACGTGTAGGTGGTGTTGGCTCCTGTGGAGCGGTTGATGAAACTGAAGAGCTCACCGGCTTCCTTGGTGTCCTCGGCTATGTCGAAGTCGGCTACTGGCTTGGTGGCGGGACGTACGTAGATATCCTTGGTCACCTCGGAGATGCTGCCGTCGGCATTAGTAAGGGTCAGAGTTATGGTGTGGTCGCCTGGGGTATTGTATATAATGTGGGGCGACTGGGTGGTGAAGGTCTCTGTCTGGGCTCCGGGTGCGCTCCACTGCCAGCTGGTACAAGACAGAGGGGCTATGGCGGTGTACTGCACAGGCGAGCCTGCGAAGGCTGAGTCTTGTGCGGCTGTGATGGAGGGGGCTACTGCTATCTTGCCTCCGTGCAGAATACTGTTGTCAATGGTAAACGCTTCCTGACCGACTCCTCCAATAAGTGTGGCGTGCATACCACTGGCATAGTCACGCACCTTGAGCTGGCCGTTTTCCTCTATGGTGGTCATGGGCAGATAGACTAGCAGGTCGTTCATCACTGCGGGGTTGGCAATGGCTTCATCCTTGCCTCCGAATATCTCAGAAAGGCTGCGGACGGTCTTCCAGATGCGCAGTTCGTCAATAGTGCCTTCCATGAGGCCGTCGGTGAGTCCTACTATGAAGTCGCCCATAGCAGGCACACCACTGAAGGTGCTGGAAGTGACGCTCTTCTTCTTCATTCCATCGATGTAGATGGTGATGATATTGCGATCCACCACAATGGCTACGTGCTTCCACTGGCCGTTCTTGATTTGCGAGGCCGTTGTGGTAGCGAAGTCGTTGGAGTTGGCAGTGCTCCATCCGGCAGTTATCTGACCGCTGGCTGAGGCGGTGATGAAGAAGTCGCCGTCCTCGCTGCCCATCTTATTGCTCAAGGAGTTGAGCTTGCTGGTCTTGAGCATAAATTCAAAAGTGGCCTGATAGACTTTCTTGGGGAATACGTTGGGTACGCAGAGCCCCTGCTGCGTTAGGGCAAGCACCTTGTTGTCGGTATTGTCAAGGATGCTGGGTGTGCTGGCATTGTTGCTTTGTTCGGAGATGAGCTGCCTGCCGTTGTACTTATAGCCTGCAGCTACGGAATAGACGGCATCGGGGTCCTTGACAGTATAGCTGTTGCGCGAAGTGGCTACACTATCGATAAGTTCGCCACCTTTATATATATAGTATTTATTGCGTGACAGGGTTGTGGCCTCGGGTGTGTTCCAGGAGAGGGTTGTCTTGTTAAGCGTGGCATTGAGCGGGGGATTGATGGCCTCGCCGGGCACGGTGACTGCAATAGTGATGGCGTCGCCGCCTCCCTGTATGTCTATGGTGTCAATATCGAAAGGAATCTCCACGGGGTTGTCCTTGTCATACTCGTAGTTAAGGATAGAGGCCTTGTAAAGATGACCCTGACCTATTCCGCCAGCCTTAGTTTTGATGGTGAGGAAGTACTTAACGGGCTTTGTTTTGTCGAAACTTTCGCCGAGATCGGTGAGGTCATAGCCAAACTCCATAGGCTCATAATGATAGCCGTCAGCCCAGCGGCCCAACATCGGGCACTCAGGCGACACACCGTTGTTGTCCCAGTCTTTGTTGTCAACTTGCTGGAAATGTACGAAGCCTGCGCTCTGCTCGGGTTTAGTCTTGCTGGTGTCCTGGGCCATACCGCCAAAGAGGGAGAGCTCCCAGCGGTGGTCGTAGTCCATCAGAATTTTGATGGTGCGCAGGGGACGATAGTTGTGACGGTAGTGATATAGCTCGATAGCCCATGGCAGTGTGTGATTACCCGCTGAGTTAATCATGGAGTAGCTGTGGGCATAGGGGCAGTAAATGAAACCCTGATTACACCAGCTTGCACCCCATGAGTTGCAGATTATCCATGCGCCTTTTTCGTCCTTGTCCTCCTCGCCGGCAATGCCATTCTGGTCAAGGTCAAACTCAATGCGGTCATCGTAGCCACAGATGGTAAGGCCATGGTCGTAGGTCTTGCCCCAGCGCCAAACATATTTCTTTCCGCTCACTCCGAGCTCATCATTGACGGCTGTGGAGGGAATGTTATCCCATGTACCGCCGCTGGCAACGCCGAATCCGGCACATCCGCCCTCTATGTAGCCTTCTTCACCATAGTGATTCCAGAGCCACTGCTTCAGATCCTCGCGGGCACCATACCAGTCACTGAAGTTGGTGCCATAGAAAAAGTCAACCATACGGTTGTGCATGGCGTTAAACCAATTATCGTAACCTTGCATCCATCCGAAGTAGTAGTTTTCAGGTACCTGGTAGCCGAAGCTATTGCTATAGGTGCGGCCACCGTAGTGGGTAACATTGGGGATACCGTTGCCGACGCCCATTGGAGTCTTGGCTACTCCAGTGTTGGTAAAGAGCCAGGTAAAGTGGCTGGGGTACTGGTTCTCCTCAAGCGATGCATCGGTATTGCGCATATTGTTCATGTCATGAGTGAAGATGTAGCCAATGGCCTGAGCTGAACCGCAGGAGCCGCCACTCTGGTTGAATACTGGCGGGAAGAACATACTCAGAGCATTGTTCAGATGATCGGGGCGCTGAGTGGCTGAGCCCGACTTGGCGGCAGCCTGCTTCTTAATTTTCTTGAACGGACGCTCCAGAGCGGGGTCATAGGGTCTCCAGTCAGGGTACTTGCTCAAGTCCACATCCTGAGCAGTGGATGTCTGCGCCGTGCCCAGCAGGAGCAGTGCGCTCATGGCCGCAAGGGCCAGGTTCTTAATCTTTTTCATTTTAAGCAATTATGTTTTTATCCGTTTGTTTCGTCGTGCGAAATCTCTTCATGCAAGCGTGTAAAAAATGGCATACAAAATTAGAAAATATTTATGTATGCCCGTACATTTGCATAACAAAAAACTGCTTTTGCTATGTTAAATTTCCAACAGCAAGCAGGAATAAGGCGTTTTCTATAAGCCAAAAGTCGTAAGCTTCGCGAAGACGTCGTCGGTGGTCGCTGCATGCAGCGGACCGATATCAAGAAGTCTGAGAGTAGCGGCAAAACCGTAGGCTATCTTACATGTACTATGCTGAGGCAAGAAAAGGTGATTGTGAAGAAAACACTAAAAGAATAAAGTGTGCGAAAAATTAGTATATAAACACAACAGGCCTTGCTTAGTCTAAACATTAGTCTTCCAGTGGCGCGTAGAATACCATCTTGCGGTCTGGCAGCAGATTGGGATATATAATACTGATAATGTCACCCAGTAGCAAATCGGGTCGAAAGGGTGCCTCCTCGTAGAAGGGTACAGAGAAGGCGTTGCAGCCAAAAATGTGCTTCTGCCGGAAAGCCTTGAACTTGCCGTACACGGAGTTCTCTTTCAATATCGAGGCGTAGTTGAAATCCTGCGGACGACTGTACTTGATAATCCAATAATCAGCATCTTTACCTTCCAGTAACACTTTCTCCAACGACAGGGGCTGACTACCGCTCACATTGTCGCTGGCTATAGTGAAGTTGGCACCTGCGTCTTTATAGAGGGTACCATAGATGCTTCCGCCGCCTGGCATATACCACGTGTTACCGTTAAGCATGTCAGCCAGCAACTTAGGATGGGTCTCTTCCTTGGCAACCAAGGTCTTGAAATCGTTATAGTTTTTTTCGATTTCATCGAAGAGTTTGTTGGCCTCTGTCTCTCGGCCCACCAACATACCGTAGAACTTCATCCACTCGGCACGGCCCAGGGCCGAGGTCTCCATATAGTCGGCACACTCAATGATAGGGATGCCCGTCTTCTCAAGCAGACCATAGCTTGCACCCTCGAAGGGCGACATTAACAGGGCATCGGTGCGCAGCTGGGCAATCATCTCCACATTGGGGTTGAGACCGCTGCCCACGTCCTTAATGTGCCCGCTCTTAATCTGAGCCTGTATGGTGGGGTTGAGGATATATTTGCCCTCGCAGATGCTGCCCACCTGGTCTAAGGCCCCCAACTTATGCATCAGACCTGCGTGGACGGAAGTGCTAATGCACAGTCTTTGCAGCGGCACCCTGATGGCAGTGACACCCTCGGGCACAGCAGCAGCGTTGCCGTTGCTGTCTATAAGCGCATACTGGTGAAGCACAGAGCCGTTCTTCCACGGGTCACTAACGCTCACTAGCCTATAGCCGTCATGCTGCTCCATGCTGAGTAGCTTGGCGTAGCGCATGGCGATGGCAGTGCCGGCCTTGTTGCCGACACTGCCGCCACAGCTTGTTAGGATCGCCACGCAGGCGATACTTATAATGTATGTTAAGAAACGGTACACCTTATTTAGTAAGGAAAACAATTCTGCCGGCACTGATGCCAACGGGGAACTGGTCAAGCTTCATACCATCAGCACTGAAGCGGTAGCAGGTGCCGGGGCTGTTGTAGTCAGCGCTATAGTATCCGCTGCCATTGTCCTTCTCAGCATAGCCAGTAATATAGATGTCGCCATTCTGTGGATTGGCTGCAATGGCACAGGGGTAAACTACGGGTTTGTCAAAGGTAAGGTTCTTTACGCTCTGGTCGATGGCAGAAATGCGGCCGAAGGTCAGCTCAGTCTTGTAGTAGTTATTGTCGAAAAAGTAGATGTCATCCAGCCCGGCAGCGCTGGCAGTAGCCTCTGCAAGTTTGGTAGTGGTTCCATCGGTGGCGAGGGCATAGATGGCGGGGTTGACCTTATATGTCCAATCGTCGTTATACTCACCGCTGCAACCTAGGTAGAGCTGGTCGTGTACGCTGTAGATATCTACGGGATTTACGGGTACATTGAGGGTAGCGTCAACGGTGAAGTTGGCAAGGTCAATCTTAGTAACGGTGTTGCCGCTGCCGTAGCCAGAGTTGGCTACATAGAGTTTGCCTCCCTGGATAGCCAATGCCTCGGGATAGGTGCCAGTCTCAACGGTACCTACAATCTCTAAGGTTGTGGTATCAACCTTGGTCACGTTGTTGCCGTAAAAGGAAGTAACGTAGATGTAGCCGTCGTTAGCTACAATCCTGCGTGCGCCGCTCAAGTTGATCTGCTTGATGCTCTTGACTGTCTGGGCATCAGCCACCTCCAGCACGTTCTCGTCAGTGTTAGCAATATAGAGTTTGCTGCCGTAGGCAACGATGTCGTTGGCAGTGCCGCCGAAAGCACGTCCGTTCACTGCCTCAAAAAGGCCGTTGGTGTAGTCGCTAGTGGCGGGGTTGTAGAATGTCAGGTCACCATTGAGGGAACTGTAGTAGTTGCCTTGGCTAAGCACATAAACACCAGTAACATTTACGCCTGGGTCCACCGGATCAATTACAGGCTTGTCGTTGTCATCATCGCTGCACGCTGTCATTGCGAAAGCGCATGCAGCCATCAAAGCAAATTTCAAAAGCTTTTTCATAGAACTGATAATTTTTTTAAGGGTTTTTAATGGTTTGTTCTTCTACTTTCAACTATTTACAACAAATTTTCAATACACATTGATTTACATCTCCCATCTCACCATGCAGCGCCAACCCGTGCCCGGCATGGGATAGGCGGTGATTACCTCATATTGCTTGTTGAACAGATTGCTCACGCTGAAAGAGGCGATGAGTCGCTGACGGCCTCTGAGATGAAATTCGCGGAAAAGGCTGGTGCCCAACTCTGAATAGCCGCCCAAGCTAGTGCCTACGGTATGCTCACTGGTAGCCCAGCGCTTGCTCACACCGTAGGCTGTCAGCGATATATTTACCCACGGATTTTTCCATGTGAGGGCTGCACTGTAGTTATGCTCAGGAGTGTAGGCAATCTGTTTGCCAAAGGTGTTAGCTCCGCGTGAAGAACGATCCTCCGCGTTCATATATGAGTAGTGACCCTGCATCTCCAAGGCGTGGCCGTTAGCTATGTCGTATGCGCCCCTCAGACTCAAGTCTGCGCCCTTCACCCTAACCTCAGCTGCGTTGACGTTTTGCGAAATAAAGAGGTTGAAAGGTATACACACAATCTTGTCCTTTACCTTATTTATATAGCCATCGATAGTCATCGAACCGCTGAGTTGGGGAGTTATCTGGCCTTGCCATGTGAGGCCAACGTTCCATTGACTGGTACGTTCGGGTTTCAGGTCGGCAGCACCTCTATGATAGAAGTAGAGTTCATTGAATGAGGGCATACGGAAGATGTCTTTCCACATTGCTCTAAACTGCCATCCACTGCCCAGACGTGCAGAGGCGCTAAAACTGGGACTCCAGTGGCGATAGTCAGAGACTGCTGTGCCGCGCTCGACATGGTTGATGTAGGCAGAGTGCAGTATGCGGGCTGTGGCCGACAGAAAACCGCGGTTCCATCGAGCAGAAAGGGTATTAAGCCATGCCGTACGACTGGGCTTGACATCTGGTGCCATAGGACAGTAGCAGTTGAGGTCGTTGTGCAGATAGTCGGTGGCACAACTGAGACGCAGGCTCTCTGTGGCCTTCCACTGCGCCGCGGCAGTAAGGTAGCCCTCACGCTGCCAATAATTGCCGTCCATACGACCCTCGGGGTAAAGCTTGTCGCGATAGTCGGTGTTGGCCCAGTTCCATTTGGCTGCGGCCTTTAGTTGCCATTTGGGGCTCAGCAATCCACGATACTGCAACTGGCCAAAGGCTGTGCGCTCACGCAACTGCTGCTGGCTGTCGTTGGTATAGTAGCGCACTACTCCGGGCAACTGGCGGTCGTTGTCGTAATAATATAGTTTAAGGTTAAGGCTGTGGCTGTCGCTGAAAGTGTAACGAGTGTTCAGCTCGGCATGGCCCTGGTTCATCCTGGAGTGGACGCGATGCTTGTGGATGCGCTCCTTAATATTGTAGATGGTAAAGGGGTAGTCATTCTCGGCATAGACATAGTCGGCCTGCACATTGACGGCCACCTTGCCCCAGGCTTTCTCTGCGCTCAGCATGGGGCTGGTATATCCCCAGGCTCCCATCACAGCCTGCGCCATAAGATGGAGGTCATGGTCCTTGTGGCTGACGCCCTGGGTACTGATGCTCAGCAGGCTGGGCATCACAGTCTCACGAGCGGCAATGAAGATGTCGTTGCCCTCACCAATCAGCAAGTCAAGTTGCTTCACTCCGTTGAGGGTGTAACGCTGCAGGTCAATCTGGCCGGTCTGTACGTCGCTCAAAGGAACTCCGTCGTAGCTCACACCAGTGAATTGGGCTCCCATTCCGCGTATGCTGACAGTCTTGAGACCTCCGGCGCCTCCATAGTCGTGAAGAGTCACACCGGCCATGTGGCGCACAGCGTCGCTTACCGAACTTGCACCCATCTGCTCCATGTCCCTGATGGTAAGAGTCTGCTCTGGGGCTGAGTTGTTGACAGCTTTTTGCTTGTTGCTGCCACTTACCTTAACCTCACCCAGCCGACGGCTCCTGAGAGTGTCGACTTGCTGTTCATGCATAGCATTGCCTGTAAGGCAGAGCATGAAAGCAAACGCAGTGAGTGTGTGTCTTAAGCGGAAGAAATGTTGCATAGTTAACATCGGCCTTTCCTCGAGACCGTGGATAGTCTTCATCAAGGCAGGTCTTCTGACTTGCTCCCAGCGTCTCGCGCCTTCCCAAACCCTAGAGCTCAGTGACATGTCATGCGAGCGAAGCAACAAATGGAGCTTACAGCAGCGGGACTGTCGGGGATTTTCACCCCGTTCCCTTTTAATTGCATGGATGAAAGTCATCCATATAAACCTTGACGCGGCAAAATTAATAAAAAAATCAGAAAAAGAGTTCTTTCTTGATTTTTTTTGTAAAACAAGGCATTATTTTCCTTCCACCATCTGTCCGTTGACGGCTATGCCCTGCGCATTGATATGCAGTCGCTCGTCGGGGCGTGAGCTGGTGTAGAAGATGACTTGGGCCTTGCCTTCAGGAGAGGTGACGAGCGACGGATTCCAATAGAGGGTGCGGCGGTGGTCGGTGTCGGTGGGAATGTCCTGCTGGCGGTAGTCGGGACTGTAGAACTCGGTGCAGAGTGAGTATCCGTGGAGGTTGATCCATCGGGTGCCGCGGCGGTAGCTGTTAGGCTCGCGCATGTCGGTTCGGGTGTAGAGGAAGAACACTACGCGGGCACTAGGCATGGGGTTGTTGGCATCGCGCAGGGCATGCTGCAGTATGTTGCTGGCCACGGCCTCGTTATCCACTATGCTGAGCGACTGAAACCGGTTCATGGCATAGTTGCTGCCTGTCAGGGCTTCGCCCTCGGTGAGATAGGCGGCGGTCATCGATGCACCGGGGAAGTTGTTGTCCACCACTACCACCACTTGGCGGCCCCTGTACCACATCTCACCGGTGGTGATGTCGTAGTAGAAATTTTTGTTGCTCTTCGAGAGCCACTCCCACACCACGGGTACTTCCTCGCCTTGGTCGAGGTAGCGGTCGAGCTCGTTGCGCAGGTTATAGAATATGGCGGCGCTGCCTTTGGTGGCGCTCTCGCCGCCCATCCATGTGAATCGGGCTCCAGGATTGTAGCCGGGCCTCTTCTTGCCCTTCACGATTACTTCACCAAGTTGGATGAGTCGCGAGACTTGGTCGGGAATAGTGTCCTGCCACTCAAAGGTGGCGGGCTCATGTGCCAGCGCATCGACGCGGCTCTCCATGATAGCCACGCTGGAGGCTGTCTGCAGTGGCTCGTAGGGCATGGCAGCGGGGGCAAAGTCGCGGTCGAGCATGAAATGAGTATATACGCGCTTGTCCTTATTGTTGGTCACGGTCATCACGGTGGGGGCGTCGTCGTTGAAGTCGGGCAGCTGCACGGCGAAGCGGCCGATGCTGTCGGTCTGTACGCTGAAGATCTTGGTGCCGTTGATGGTCTGCATCAGGAAGTTGACGTCCAGGCTCCCCTCGCGCTCCAGGCTGCGCTCGGCGGCCTTAGTGCTGCTTAGGGTGCCGATGAGGGTGAGGCCGTCCTCGGCTGGTTGCTTCAGTTGGAAGGGTTCCACGCCGCTCATCTCCTGCCATTGGTATCTGCGCCAGCCCTGCACCATCAGCAGCAGGTCGAGAGCCTGGCGGTGAGCCTCGTCGGCGGATTCAAAGTAGTAGTCGGGATTGTGGATATAGCCCTTGAGCTCGGAGCTGAGCAACATCTCCACCCGCAGCCCGTGGCTATCGGGACCAGTCTCGGTGGCAGCATCGCGCACAGCCAGCGAGAAGTCGGCTTGCAAAGGCCGGCCGTCGCTGTCACTAAGGCTGATGTCGAGCACCACGGGCTGGAAGGGATGATATACCTCCTGGTTTTGCCTTATCTCCATCTTGGGCGCAGCCTTGTGGGGCTCCACCCATATCAGCCTCTCGCTGAGTACCATACCATCGGCGGTAAAAAGCGTAATTTGGGCGATTCCATCGCGCAACTTTGCATAGGGAATGTTTATCTTTACATCCGGATTGGGGGTAACAGTGTTGAAGTAGAGCAGGGTTCCTCGGCACGTCACGCTGAGGCCCAATGTGTGCCCTGCCATGCCCTGAGAGGAACGCATGATAATGTCGAGCCCCTTGTCTTTAGAGCAAGCGGCGCTTATATCGCAGCCCTCAGAGCGCAGCGTGGGCAAGTTGAAGCGCACGCTGCCACCGGTCTCAGTCTTAATTTCTGCATAGCCACCGCCCCATGTGGCCGGCAGTTCAAAAAAGCCCATTCCGTCGTGGAGAACACTGGACTCCGTCACCTCCTGGCCTCCTTCGCCATAGATGCTGAGACCATAACTTGCGGGCTGTCCCAGGCGATCGGTGAGTTTGTAGGCCACTCGGGAGGGCACCCCGCGGGTGATGTGGCCACCTTCGGGATAGAAGGTGAGCATTAGGTCTTTTGACACCAATGTGCCGTCAGTGATCAGCGGCTCAGGCGCACGACGAGTCTCGGAGCCTGAGAAGGGGTCGTTGTCGTATTCGTGGAGCACCATGCCCGTGAAGTTGACGGTGTCCTTAGGCTGCTCAAAGATAGGTATGACGCGGGAGTAGATGTAGGCCTGGTCCCAGTTGAGCATGGCACGGGTATAGGCCCGTAGCTCGTAGAATCCCTGATGACACTCCACGGGATTGAGCTCGAAGTCGCCATATGTGCGGCCGTTGTCCACACGCAGTGTCTTGCGCTCCACCAGCTGGCCGTCGGGGTTGAGCAACTCCACGTAGAGCACCCGACTCATATCGGTGGGCAACAGGCTGGCGGCCTTGAAGACGTAGGCCTTAAACCACAGGCGCTCGCCAGCTATATAGCCGTTGTTGTCGAGATGCAGGTACACCTTCTCCTGAGTAAAATTGTTGTTGTAGGTCAACATGTTGCCTGCAAACAGGGCCATACGCTTGAGAGCTGAACTGTCGGCAAATTCGGCTGTCTCTGGGCAGGCTGATGCCGTGGCAAAGATGAGCGCGAGGGCTGCAGCCAATAGGGTGAGGAATGTTCGTTTCATACAGCGGATTGTCTGAAATACGGGTCTGTTCTTTCTGCAAAGTTAAGACGAATTCTGTGAAAGCGGAGAAAAAGGAAGCGTTTTTCTTTTAGAAGAGCGCATTGGCGCCTTTATGCCCTGTCGTGTAGCCATAAAGTTAGCATAGGATGCGTAAAAAGCCTTTTTTCCTTAATATATATAAGGTGGGTAACAAAAAATTTCGTAAATTCGCGCCGCGCAGTAAGAAATTATGCCGATTAATATCTTTTCAACTAACAACTATATAACAACAAGTAATGGAACAAAAGAAACTTTTCTCTGATTTCGCGCCCGTGAGCAAACAGGAATGGCTGGATAAAATCCAGGTTGACCTGAAGGGCGCCGATTTCAACAAGAAGATGGTGTGGCGCACCAATGAGGGATTCAGCGTGCAGCCGTTCTATCAGCAGGAGGATGTTAAGGACCTCCCCCTGATGAACTCCCTGCCCGGCGAGTTTCCCTATGTGCGCGGCAACAAGGCTGACGATAACACATGGTTTGTGCGTCAGAACATCTGTGTCAGCGATGCCAAGGAGGCCAACGCCAAGGCACTCGACATTCTCAACAAGGGTATTGACTCGCTGGGCTTCTGTGTGCCGGCCGACAAGCTGAGCGCCGAGTTCATCGAGACCCTGCTCAGCGGCATCTATGCCGACTGCGTGGAACTCAACTTCAAGACCTGCCAGCGCCATTCCGTGGAGCTGGCTAAGCTGCTGGCCGACTACTTTGACCGCAAGGGCTACGACAAGGCCAACATCTGCGGATCTATCAGCTTCGACCCCATCGAGCGTATGCTCGTCAAAGGCAAGGACACCTCTGCATTGGTGGGTGAGGGCAAGGCTATGATTGAGGCCCTCAAGGACTTTCCCAAGTTCCGCGCCATCGCCATCAACGCCTTCAGGCTTACCGACAGCGGCGCGTTCAGTTATCAGGAACTCGGCTACGCCCTGGCATGGGGCAACGAGTATCTGCAGCAGCTGGTTGATGCCGGAGTGCCAGCCGAGCAGGCTGCCCAGAACATCAAGTTCAATATGGGCATCAACGGTGTCTATTTTATGGAGATTGCCAAGTTCCGCGCCGCTCGCATGCTGTGGGCTCAGATTGTGAGCCAATATACCGAGTGCAAGGAGAGTGCCAAGATGCACGTCTGCGCCAGCACCACCACTTTCAACCTCACTCTCTTCGACAGTTATGTCAACATGCTGCGCACCCAGACTGAGACCATGTCAGCCGCTCTGGCCGGTGTAGAGAGTATCGTGGTTACTCCCTTCGACGAGACCTTTGAGATACCCACCGACTTTGCCGAGCGCATAGCACGCAACCAGCAGCTCCTGCTCAAGGAGGAGTGCCACTTCAATAAGATTGTGGATGTGGCCGGCGGCAGCTATTTCGTCGAGCACCTTACCGACGCCCTTGCCGAGCAGGCCTGGAAGCTCTTCCTCAGCGTAGAGGAGGAGGGCGGTTTCCTCAAGTCTGTGCAGGAGGGCAAGATTCAGGAGGCTATCAATGAGACCAACAAGCAGCGTCATGCCAATGCCGGCAAGCGCAAGGAGTTCATCCTCGGCACCAACCAGTTCCCCAACTTCACTGAGAAGAGCGAGGGCAAGACCCCGCTGGAGTGCTGCTGCGCCTGCAAGCATCAGGACGATGCCGACATACCCGCCATCAAGCCCACCCGTCTGGCCAGCGACTTTGAGGCTCTGCGCCTTAAGACCGAGCAGGCAGCAAAGGTGCCCGTGGCATTCATGCTTACCATAGGCAACCTCGCCATGCGCCAGGCACGCGCCCAGTTCAGCTGCAATTTCCTTGCTGCAGCTGGCTACAAGGTGATTGACAACCTTGGCTTTGAGACCGTGGAGGCCGGTGCCGAGGCAGCCCGCAAAGCCGGTGCCGACATCGTGGTGCTATGCTCCAGCGATGATGAGTATGCAGAGTATGGCGTGCCCGCATTTAAGGCTGTGGGCGACAGCGCCCTGTTTGTCATTGCCGGTGCTCCCGCATGCAGCGATGAGCTCAAAGCAGCCGGAATCGAGAACTTTATCCATGTGCGTGTGGACCAGCTCCAGACACTCAAAGAGTTTAACGCTAAACTGGGAATCTAAGCCATGAGAAAACAATTCAACAACATAGATATTTTTGCTGGCATTCAGAAGAAGAACGGCCAGCAGTGGCAAAAGGAGCAGGGCATTACCGCCAACTGGAAGACTCCCGAGCAGATTGATATCCAGCCCGTCTATACCCGCGAGGATCTGGAGGGCATGGAGCACCTTGACTTTGCAGCCGGCATCCCGCCGTTCCTGCGCGGCCCCTACAGCATGATGTATCCCTTCCGCCCGTGGACCATCCGCCAGTATGCCGGCTTCTCCACCGCAGAGGAGAGCAACGCTTTCTATCGCCGCAATCTGGCCAGTGGCCAGAAGGGTCTCTCCGTAGCCTTCGACCTACCAACCCATCGCGGCTATGACCCCGACAATGAGCGCGTAGTCGGCGACGTGGGCAAGGCAGGCGTGAGCATCTGCTCGCTGGAGAACATGAAGGTGCTCTTCGCCGGCATCCCCCTCAACAAGATGTCTGTGTCCATGACCATGAACGGAGCTGTGCTCCCCATCCTGGCCTTCTATATCAATGCCGGCCTTGAGCAGGGCGCCAAGCTCGAGGAGATGGCCGGCACCATCCAGAATGATATCCTCAAGGAGTTTATGGTGCGCAACACCTATATCTATCCGCCCGCATTCTCCATGAAGATTATCGCCGACATCTTCGAGTTCACCTCGCAGAAGATGCCTAAGTTCAACTCCATCTCCATCTCCGGCTACCACATGCAGGAGGCCGGTGCCACCGCCGACATCGAGCTGGCCTACACCCTGGCTGACGGTATCGACTACCTCCGCGCCGGTGTCAACGCCGGTATCGACGTAGATGCCTTCGCACCGCGACTCAGCTTCTTCTGGGCCATCGGTGTCAACCACTTCATGGAGATTGCCAAGATGCGCGCAGGCCGCCTGCTCTGGGCCAAGATTGTCAAGAGCTTCGGCGCCAAGAATCCCAAGTCCATGGCACTGCGTACCCACTCCCAGACGTCCGGATGGAGTCTCACCGAGCAGGACCCCTTCAACAATGTGGGCCGCACCTGTATCGAGGCCATGGCAGCCGTGCTGGGTCACACCCAGAGCCTCCACACCAACGCACTGGACGAGGCCATCGCACTGCCCACCGACTTCTCTGCACGCATTGCGCGCAACACCCAGATTTATATCCAGAACGAGACCCAGGTCTGCAAGCACATCGACCCGTGGGCCGGCTCCTATTATGTAGAGAAACTCACCGATGAGCTCGCACACAAGGCATGGGCCCACATCGAGGAGATTGAGAGCCTCGGCGGTATGGCCAAGGCCATCGAGACCGGCGTGCCCAAGATGCGCATCGAGGAGGCTGCTGCCCGCACCCAGGGTCGCATCGACACTGGCAAGCAGATTATTGTTGGTATCAACAAGTATCGCCTTGAGCATGAGGACCCCATTGACATCCTCGAGATTGACAACACCGCCGTACGCAAGCAGCAGGAGGCCGCTCTGGCCGACCTTCGCGCCCACCGCGACGAGGCAGCCTGCCACGCCGCCCTAGCAGAGATAACCAAGTGCGTGCAGGAGTTTGCCGATGGCAAGAAGAGCGAGAACAACCTGCTTGACCTCGCCGTCAAGGCCGCCGGTCTGCGCTGCACCCTCGGCGAGATCAGCGATGCCTGCGAGGCTGTGGTCGGTCGATACAAGGCTGTAATCAAAACCATTTCCAACGTGTATTCATCTGAGAGCAAAGAGAGCGACACCTTCCAGGAAGCGCGTCGCCTAACCGAAGAGTTTGCCAAGCGTGAGGGCCGCCGCCCGCGTATCATGATTGCCAAGATGGGCCAGGACGGCCACGACCGTGGAGCCAAGGTGGTAGCCACCGGCTATGCCGACTGCGGCTTCGACGTAGATATGGGTCCGCTCTTCCAGACTCCCGCCGAGTCTGCCCGCCAGGCTGTGGAGAACGATGTTGACGCACTCGGCGTCAGCTCACTCGCAGCCGGTCACAAGACCCTCATCCCCGCAGTCATCGAGGAGCTCAAGAAACTGGGCCGCGAAGATATCGTAGTTACCGCCGGAGGCGTAATCCCCGTCAACGACTATGACTTCCTCTACAAGGCTGGCGTTGCCGCCATCTTCGGCCCCGGCACTCCAGTCGCCTACTCCGCTGTGGAGCTGATGAAGATTCTCCTTGGCGAGCAGGCCTGATGCCTACGCAGTGAACCAAGCCCTCCTTCACAGGTGCGCAAATAGGCATAGCAAGGGAGGCAAGATACTAGTCTAATAAGGTGAGACCCTCGTGGTCCCACCTTATTATATATATACAGCCACAGCCAAAATCTTAATTTGTATGATTTTTTTTGCCGTCATTTAAGAATTCATTACTTTTGCATTAAATATAAAGCCTACGAGCACAATGCATAAAATAATGTTCAAGAGATTTGCAGCGACACTGCTGCCACTGTTTATGATGATTGTAGTGGCACATGCCACCGACTACGGCTTTAAGATTGGCGGTGTGAGTGTCACCTCCTCCAACGCCAGCAATGTAACCGGTTCCAATATCAAGGCCCGTGATTCATCAAAGCCTTTCTCGGTGGTGTACGATGCAAGTACAAATACCGTAACCCTTACGAACATCAGTATCATACGTAGTGGCAAGGACAACCGAGCCATCCTAAACGAGAGCAACGCAGGACTGACCGTTGTCTTCAATGGCGAGAACTTCCTCTCCGCCGAGAACTCCTCTCCAGTGAGGATAAACGCCGGAACCACTATAAAATGTGCCGGCGGTGCCTCGGGGGCCGTGACAAAAATCTATGGCGACGAGGAGGACGCCATCACGGTGGGCAACGACAAAACTTTCTGTAAAATTATAGACGCTCACTTGGTAGTTGTCGCCTTGTCAAGCGATGCCATCTGTGCTACTTCTCAGAAGCAGTACCTGTTCATTAACAACAGCAATATTGACTTTAGGACCCAAGCATCGGACGGCCACGCCCTGTATAATTTCTATTATGTGGAAATGGGGAGTTCCAATATCTCTTTTATGGCACCTGACAGTGCCAACGTGTTTGCCGACAACAAGAATATATACATGAATGACGACATGGAGTTTGCCGGTCCCCAGGCAGGAGGATTTACGTATGGTCGCGTCAGAGACAATCCTTATTATGATAAGAGCAAAGGATTTGTGCTGGAAAAGGCACGCTACACACTGGTTTCAGAAGTGCCTGACGAGAAACTGCGTGAACGTATAGCTTATGCTGCACGAGCTAAGTATTCGTCGCAGAGAAACAGCACGAATATTTATGCTAAGCGGTACACCTACCTCTTTCCCAGCGATATAGAATACCTGACGACGCTGAATGCAAGTGGTGAAGGCATTTCTAATGCTAAAGGCATAAGTTTATTGACCAAGCTCGTGACGCTAAATGTTAGCAACAACAAACTGACGTCTATAAACCTAAGCTATAATACCGCGCTGCAGAACCTTAACTGCAGCAACAATCAGTTGACTGCGCTTGACGTGAGTGGCAACACTCAGCTGAAGCAGTTGAATTGCAGCAGCAACAGTATTACTAAACTGACTGCTAATTGTAAGGAATTGGAGGTCCTCAAGTGTGACAACAACCAAATTGCCAGCCTTGACCTGTCTGCAAGCAGCAAGCTGCAGGAGCTGGATTGCCACACCAACGAGCTGACGTCGCTGACGCTCAGCACCAGCTGCCCATCCCTGACGGCCCTCCGTTGTTATGAAAATAAACTGACAGGATCGGTTGTGACGTCTGTTATTAACAGCTTGCCCAGCTCGGCGAATAAGCAGCTGTACATGGTTTATCACAAAGCGGGATATTACGACGGCAACCTGTGTACTGCCGAGCAGGTGCAGAGCGCAAAGAATAAGGGGTGGACCGTTCTCCACTACGACGACAGGCAGGGCGAAGGCGCATGGAATCCCACCAGCGGGTGTGACATCTACCAGCTGACGCTGGGCGGAGCTCAGGTAAGTAGCTATAACTGCAGCGACCTGGGCAGCGGTGCCAGCTATAATCCTTCCACAAAGGTTCTTACCCTCAAAGGTGGAAATATACCGAGTAATAGTTTTGGACTAACCGATCGCCACGGACTCTATAGCGCAGTCGATGGCCTGACGATAGATGTGCAGGGGAAGACGACTATCACAGGTATTAATCAGAGTAATGATTATAGTATCGACAAAGCCTACCATGCAATGCGCCTCGATGCCAGTGCCAGCATTGCGGGCAATGATACGCTCGAACTGGAATATTATTTCGGCAGCACTGATGCCACCGCTGCTATCTATGCTAAAGATTCAAGGGTACATCTTACCATTGGCGGCAACGTGGTGGTAAGTGCGAAAGGAAGACGTTGCGGCATGTGGGGAGGTGGCAACCTTACGATAGGGGATAACGCGACGGTGACTGCTGGCAATTATTGGCTGGAAGATATAAGCCCTATCTACAATTGGAAGGACATAATATTTGATGGCCGCTATCGCGTAACCGAGCCGAATGGTGCCTACTATAAGGACAATAAGTTCTATGAGTACCAAGGAAAATTGTTGGAAGGAGAGACTCTGACAATCAAGCGGATTGCCCGTGGCGACGTCAACTGCGATGGACAAATCAATAGCGCAGACGTAGTCAGCATCTACAACTACATTCTCAAAGGCGCTGCCTCCACCATCAGGGATGAGGATGCCGACGTTAACGGTGACGACCAAATAAACTCTGCCGACGTGGTAGATGTCTATAACATTATTATCGCAGGAAAATAAGTCGTTACTTTTTTCGATACAGACCATGTATAAATAAACAACATACATTTATCTCATTATCCCACTCCATTGAGTGGGATTTTTTATCTCTTCACAAACCTATCGCAATAGGATTTTGTTTTTTCAAAAATCATAGCCAGACATCTCCATCATTCCACAACACATTCTCAATAATCTTGCAATAATAAAGGCAACAATATAGCAGTTGGCACAGATTACAGTCTCTGCGAAATAGTCATGCTCTCTCTGCGCCAACATCTGTGTCATTGCCTATAAA
>OCTW013432842.1_pt1 | contig 40341 bp, 44 predicted proteins | sample 1539671 | NCBI WGS metagenome assembly OCTW01 (sample SAMN02144230, study PRJEB22623) | gut metagenome | biome: sheep rumen | host: Ovis aries | place: New Zealand
CGCCAGGAGCGCATCGACCTCAGCCGCGACTACATCCGCCGCTTCCAAGGCACCGATGTCGCCGCCCAAGTCGCAAAGTTGTATGAGAAGTAAAGACTATAGAGCCTATAGCTTATAGCGTATTTGCAGCAGCAGATCGGTTAGCGAAGAACGGTCTACCTGTTGCAGTCCACTGCCTATGCTCGAACGGTCGAAGTAATGTGTAGTTCCTATCTTTGCCGTCGCCATCAGCCGTTGTCCCAGGTCTGCTCGAACCATCACACTATAGCGCATTCCACGTCCGTAGTACATGGGAAATCCAAAGTCGTAGAGCACGGACGATTCATATTGGTACAGTCTGCTGTCATAGTCGTCCGTACAGAACCACCCTACGTTGGCATGCGCCTTCAGCCAGTGCCAATGCCATTGCCCTTGTCCGCTGACCATGATGCCGCGACTGTTGTTACCTTGATATTGGCACACGACGCCATCAGCCTGTGAGCGCAGTGACCACTGGCCGTTGATGTCCCATTGCGCCCCCATCCTCAGTTGATGCTCCGTGCGGTTCATGAGCATCGTCTTGTCGTCGTTGTCGCGCTGACGGATGTGCCAGCGGTAACGTCCCGTCAGTGTCCATTGTCTGGCTTGATATCGGGCAGACAATAGAGCATCAAAGGCATCACTGGATGACGACACCAAATAGCGTGCCCATGGGAAGTGGGCATAGTCCACATAGCCTTGCAGCAGCCATCGGACCGAAGGTTGCCACGAGGCACCTACATAGAAGCCATGCTCGTTCTGTACGCTGCTGCCCTCGCTGAAACTCCTGGCCTGCAGGGCTGTGTAGCGCTTGTCGTAGTAACGGTGCAACAACAGGAGCGTCAGCTGATCAGTAGCTTTCAGACTGACGGTGTGCAAGGCAGCCAGCGCTCCCAGCCGGTTTAGTGCCGTCTCACCCGCCAGTGTCCAGCGGTGGTCGTTATAGCCATAGTCCATGCTGACGTTTAGGAAGTTGTTGCCCTCAGTGGCATAGCGGTGGTAGTGAGGAGTTAGGGATGTTGATCCGAGTGGTTGCAACGAACGGTCGAAGTGTGTGAATACCACATTGCCATGGGCATATAGTGTGCCGCTACGCCATCCGATGCTTGCGCCCAGGTCTGTCTTCTGAGTGTTGTGCTTCTTGTCCATCTCGGTCGGAGTGCGGTGGTAGCCGCTGTTGATGAGCGTGCGTACTGAACCGTCGTCGTTCAGCGTGGCATCGACATAGCGCATCGAGGCGAAAGCTGTTGCTTGCCAATGGCGGGTGAGCTGCACCGTGGCGGCAATGCCTTGCAGATAACCAGTTGCAGAACGCGAGCTGTGTGCCGTCAACGCATGTGTGGCACGACCCATCGACTGCAGTGTGGCCAGCTTGCCCAAGTGGAAGCCCGTATTCATGATGAGTCCCATACCTAACTGCACACGATACATTCCAAGGTTCAGCTCCTTGAGTCGCCCTATGTCGCGCAGCTGAACATAGTAGCTGTAGTGGTCGTACCCCATTTTGTTCTTTCCACTGAAGAATGGCTCGCCGGCATCCTGTGCCGCCGTTATCCCGAACTTGATGCGATTGTTGTAGTTAAACTGATAGTGCACATCGTTGCGATAGCGGTAGCCTAAATAGCCGTTATGGTCACCGCGACGTTCGTAGAACGGAATTTTGGCCGTTGCCATGAACGTGTGATGGCCGTATTTCATGACCTTGTCGAGGGTGGGCCATGGACGCTCGGGGGATTCGTCGCCAATGGTGACGAAACAGCGTAACAGTTGGCGCGTGGGAGGATCCAGGGGTTTGATCATCTGTAGCTCGCTCAGCGAGCGCAGGGGGCGGTAGCGGTCCAGATATTCCACCAGTGCCTCGACCTGCTGTGCCGACAAGAACGGCAACTGTTCCAGCTCCTCGCGGCTGGTCTGGTTGAGGTTGATGGGCTCGGCAGCGCGTTCCTCCAGGAGTGAGAGGGCCTCTTCTCCATAGCTCTGGCCGATGTCCTCGACATCCTCGGCGGTGAGCCATCGCTGCAGCACGTCGCGCCAGTCGCTATGTGCGTCATGTCCGTTGCTCTGCGCGCAGCAGGCTGCCGCAGGGAGGCATAGCAAAAGCAGGAGGAGGGTGAGGAGGGCCGTTAGCGGCCGAGCCAGCATTTTGCTCATATTTTAATGGTGCTAGTTTTTATTGCCTGCAAAAGTAATCATTCTTTGGCAAAATTCCAAACGTTCCGTTCAAAAATAATATTAAAAATCCGCCCAGAAACCTCGCGGCTCCCGGGCGGACAACGTGATTGAAAACAATCTTTTGCTATTAAAAAACTACTAATAAATAACCTATTGTGCTCTTTATCTGGTCTTGAGGTACTCAATGGCGTTGACGGCCATCTTGAGGATGGTAGCCTGGTAGGCGTTGTTCTTCGGGTTGGCGCTCTTGTCGGGCGTACCGTCGAGGTTCTTCATGGAGAACTCGCAACCGCCGTTACCGATGCAGAGGACGGTACCGCACTGCTGATAGCCCTCGGGGGCCTTGGGTGCGGGCTGTGCCTCCCAGACGTTGAGCTGGCTGACCCAGTCAATCTGGCTGTCCCAGACGCCGAGGGGATAGATGCCGTACTGCTCGGTGACGAGCTTGTAGCACTCCTCGTCCTGATTCTCCTTGCCGGTGAGGACGGCCGGGATGTTGAAGTAGAGGCAGTTGTGGTTCTCCGTCCAGCCGGCACCCTTCACGGGCAGCAGCATGCAGCGCTCGCCCTTCTCGGGGTTGAGGCCGCTGTAGAGCGGGTGGCCGCTGAAGTCGATGGTGAACTTGCCACCGGGGTTCAGGCCGAGACCCATCTTCCACGTGTCGTTGTTGACACCGATGTTGCCCATATCAAAGCCGTGGTCGTTATTCTTGAGCATGCTCATGTCCAGACGTCCTATGGTGCCGATGTACGGTGTGGCATAGCTCCAGAGCAGCAGGCTGCCGCCCTGCTTGAACCACTCGGTGATGTACGGTGTGGCAGCCATCACGTCGTCGGGCATGTTCCAGATTTCGTCTTGCGAGGTGGCGTTATCCATGTCGCGCAGCCACCACAGCACACGGTACTTCTTGATCTTGTCCTGGTCAGTGATGCTCTTGAAGGGCAGGAAGTCGGCATCGGGATACTGCTGGTGCAGCCACAGCCAGGCGGAAGCCTCGTCGTCGTCGCCCTTCTCCACCAGCTCTTCGGGAGTGGCGTAGATGCTGAGGAAACCGACGGCCGTGCGGCCTACCTTGACAGAGCCTTCGGCGGGCAGCGACTTGCCGCTCTCGTTTTCGGCAATGAGGGTGAACTTCCAAACCTCGTCCTTGGCGCAGCCGCTGACGATATACTCGGTGGCCTTGCCGTCGATGGTCTCCTCGACGGTGCGCGTGCCATTGGTGGCCGTGACGTTGATCTTGGTAGCGTCAGACACCTGCGGCCAGGTGCCCTTGGCGCTGAACGACGTGCCGTTGTCGACAGACTCCATCTTCAGGTCCTTCACGGCATAGGCGCCGGGGCGGGTGTACTGCATGAGGGTGCCGTGCGACTGGATGACATCGCCTCCGTTGTTCTGCATGAGCTTGAAGATGAACTCATAAGGCTCGTGCGTAGCGAGGTTCTTCAGGGTGAAGGTGTTGTCAGGATAAGAGGTAAAACCCTGTACCTGCATGCCGTTACGATAGACGGCCACCTGCATGGTGCCCTGGGCGGGCTTGGGCCACGTCAGCGTATAGTCGTAACCATTGGTGCCGCTGGTGACACCCTTGATGCTCGATGCATCGGGTGAGGGCAACTGCATAGGAGCAGACCCGGGCAGATCCTTGTCCTGGCAGGAAGCCAGCAGCAATACGCCCATCAGCGCCGCACCTATATGATGATATATGCTCTTCATAATTATTCTTTTTTTAATGTTTAATCTTTCATTTTTCATCTTTCATCTCCTTAGTATCCCTTGTTCTGCTTATACAGTCCCTGGACATAGTTCATCTGGTTGTTGGGAATGGGGAAGTACTCGTTCTTGCCAGACGTGAAGAAGGCTTTCTTATAGTAGAGCGCATAGGTCTGTCCCTCGTACTCGTCCTTCTGCTCGCTCTCGAAGTACTTGTTGAGCGTAGTGCTCAGCAGACCCCAGCGGCGCAGGTCGAAGAAGCGGTGACCCTCCATGGCCAGCTCGACGCGGCGCTCCCAGCGCAGGGCCTTGCGGGCATCGTCCTGAGTGGCAAAGTTGTCGTAGGTGCTGATGTCGCACTGATCCTGGGCGTAGCTGATGAGCGAAGTGGCAGAGATGTCCTTCTTGGCACGGTTGCGGATGTCGTTGATAATCTGACGGGCCTCGTTGTTGAAGTCGCCGCTCTCGATGAGCGCCTCGGCACGCATCAGCATGACGTCGGTGTAGCGCAGCACATAGTCGTTCTGGCCGAAGGCCTGCCAGGGGTTGTCGTAGTCCTCACCCTTGGAACGCTGCGGAATCTCCTTCATAGAGCAGTAGTAGCCATAGGTATTCGGGGTACGGCTGTTCTCCTTGGTAAGCGTGAACTGGGCTTCGTACTTATAGGGGAAGGTAGGCATGCCGACGGTGTGGAACAGACGAGGGTCGTACTTGTAGCCGTTCGAGGCGCCCTTGGTGAGTGTGACGTTGTGGTCGGCATCGAAGTCGTCCATGGGCAGGCCGTTCTTGGTCTTGAAGGCGTTGACGAGGTTCTGGGAGGGCTTGTGGAAGTCCCATCCGCACGACCAGATTTTCCAGACACCGTTCAGCATGTTCGACCAGTTGGCGCGGCCGAAGGTGGTGCCGTCGTCAGCCTTGTTGGAGTGCTGTACGGCGAAGATGCTCTCCTTGGAGTTGGCATAGTCCTGCAGGAAGATGTGGCCATAGGTCTCCAGATAGTCGTACTCCGATTTCTTGACGTCTTCGGTGTACTTCAGCACCTTCTTGATTTTCTCCTGGTCGACGTGGCTGTAGCCGGTCGTTGCCTCGTAGCCGTCGCCGTAGGCCCAGTTCAGGTAGCACTTGGCCAGATAGGCTGCAGCAGCCACCTTGTGAGCGCGTCCGGTCTTGCCGGGGGCAGCCTCAGGCAGGTTGTCGTAGGCGTACTGGAAGTCGTCGACGATGTGCTGCATGATTTGGTCGTGCGAGCACTGCGGGGTAGCCTCGATCTGCTGGTTGTCCATACCTTCGGTGATGAAGGGAACGCTGTACCACATCTGCTGCAGCTTGTAGTAGAAGTGGGCGCGGAGGAAACGTACCTCGGCCTTCAATTGCTTGACGGCGGCAGTCTCAGTGCCGGCATTGAGCGCCTCCAGGGCGCGGTTGCAGCGCGAGACGGCGCTATAGAGTTGGTACCACAGTTCGTCGAACTCGCCGCGGTCGGGCTGCAGGGTAGAGAAAATCTCCATGGGGTGGTAGCCCGTATCGTTCTCACCAGAGCCGCCCTTCAGACAGTCGTCGGCACTCATGTCGCCATACGGCCACAGATTGAAGGGGTAGGAATACCAGTCGTTGCCCAGCTTGGCATAGGCGGCGGTTACAAGCTTGTCGGCGTTGGCGTACGCCGTCTCCTCGTCGAGCGTACCCTGTGGCTTCACATCGTCGATGCTACAGGATGCCACCAAGACGGAAAGCATCATAGCCGAAATATATAATTGAATCTTTTTCATAATTCTTAATTCTTAACTCTTAATTCTTAACTCTATTAAAATCCCACCTGTACACCAAAGGTGAACGATGCTGTGTGAGGATAGTTCCATGCAGTGTTCTCGGGGTCTGAGCAGGTGAGCGACTTGGACTTGATGGTCCAGATGTTGTCGGCCGACACATAGACGCGGGCATTGCTGAGCAGAATCTTCTTGGCCCATTCCTGAGGAACGGTGTAACCCAGCTGCAGGGTGCGGAGCTTAGCGTACGAGCCACTCTCCACGAAGTAGGACGACAGACGGCCCTCGTCGGCGCCGTTCGAGGTGGTCAGCGCAGGAATGTCGCTGCCGCGGTTGGCGGGCGTCCAGGCGTCAACCAGGCGCGAACCCTTGTTGGAACCGGCATCCGTGATGCTCCAGAAGTCAGTCTGGTACTTCTGGTCGTTGATGACGTCGACACCGGCAACGCCCTGCCAGAACATGGTGAAGTCGAAGTTCTTGAAAGCGAGGTTGATATTAAGACCGTAAGAGAAGTTGGGCACGGGATTGAAGATCCAGGTGCGGTCCTTCTCGTTGATTTTGCCGTCACCATTGAGGTCGGCATACTTCAGACCACCGACGCGAGCACCGTCCTGTCCGCTGGCCAGCACTTCCTCGCGGCTCTGGTAGAGACCCTCGACGACATAGCCGATGCGCGAGCCGTAGGGCTTCTCGTCCTGAGCCAGGTTGTGGAAGTCGTTGTGCTCATAGGAGTTCTTCGTCTTCTCGGGCAGATAGGTCACCTTAGAGCGGAAGAAGTCGATGTTGCCCTGGACGTGATAGGACAGGCCGTAGGATGTCTTGTGACGATAGCCCAGCATCAGCTCCATACCCCAGTTCTTGAGCGTAGGACCGTTGATCCATGTCTGGCCGCCGAAACCGATAGCACCTAAGAAAGCGGGCTGGACAAGCATGTCCTTGGTCTCCTTGAAGAACAGGTCGTAAGAACCGTAGAGCTCGCCGTTGAACAGGGAGAAGTCGGTACCGAAGTTCCACTGAGAGGACTGCTCCCACTTCAGGTCTTCGTTAGCAGACTGCACCTTGTAGTAGCCTGAAGGCAGCGTGCCAGACTTCTGCAGATTGAGGTCGTAGGCGGTAGAGTTCTCGCGGGAAGAACCGTAGTCGGCTGAGTACAGACTGAAATGAGCTGTGTTTGAATTCATTCCCTGGTTACCGGTGACACCGTAGCTGACGCGGATTTTCCAGTCGCGCAGCCAGTCGGCATTGATGTGCTTGGAGAGGCGATAACCCAGAGACACGGAGGGGAAGGTACCCCATTGGTGGTTCTTACCGAAACGGCTTGAACCGTCGTGACGCAGCGTAAACGATGCCAGCAGCTGGTCGTTCCAGTTGTAGTCAATCTTGCCGAAATACGACATCAGCTTATAGTTGTCGCCTCGGCCGGTAGCGGTCTGGATGCCTGTTCCGGCATCGGGCCACATGTAGTCATATTCCTCCAGTGGGAAGTTGACGCGCTTCGACGAGAAGTCCACGAAGTTGTCCTGGTGAGCCTCCAGACCAAGCAGCACATTCAGATTGTGGTTGGGCAGGAAGTCGAAGTTGTACTGCAGCGTGTTCGACCAGGTCCACTTTGTGCTGTGGGTCTGTGCCAGGGTGCTGGCATTGGTGCTGTTCTTCACCACGTCCGACGTCCAGGTGTGCTGCAGCGAGCGGATATTGCTATTGGTGTAGTCGATACCGAAGTTAGAACGGAACAACATACCCTTGATGGGAGTGACATCCACGTAAGCATTGGCAAAGATGCGCCATTTCTTCAGGCGGTTGTCCTTGTTGTGATAGAGCTCGCGCATCGGGTTCTGTCGGTCGCTCATACCTCCTACAGGACCGGAGAAGGTCACGCCGTCGTTCTCGTAGACGGGCAGGGTAGGAGCTATCTTCAGTGCGTTCTCCAGCGGAGCGCAGTCTACATTATTCGAATAAGAGAACTGGGCATTCTCGCCGACGGTGATGATGCTGTTGAGCTTGTAGCTGCTGTTGAAACGGGCCGAGAAGTTCTCGAAGTCCGTGTACTTCAGCACACCGGTAGCCTTCTTGTAGCCAAACGAGAAGAGCGATGAGCCCTTGTCGGTAGCCTTGGACAGGGAGAGGTCGTAGTTCTGGGTAACACCCGTACGTCCAATCTCGTCCACCCAGTCGGTATCGCTATAGCGCATGGTTTTGGCTGAGTTCATATAGCCGTCATAGTAACCGCCGACGCTGTATGACTGCATGGTGCCCGTCGCAGGATTATAGACCGTGATAGGTGTCCCGCCGGCGACGTCCAAGGCCAGGCCGTAGTTCTGGGCATAGCCCTTCGGATCCTTGCCGTCATTTAGCGCAGCTTGCACCAGGGCAGTAGCATATTGCTGTGAGTTCAGCAGCTCCATCTTCTGGACCATCCAGGAAGCAGAAACGGAGGCGTTGAAGTCGATGCTGATCTTGTCGCCCTTCTTACCCTTCTTGGTGGTGATGACCACGACGCCGTTGGAAGCGCGCGAACCGTAGATAGACGCCGAGGCAGCATCCTTCAGCACCTGCATGGTCTCAATGTCGGAGGCATTCAAGCTGTTCAGCGAACCACTGTAGGGCACACCGTCTACAATATAAAGAGGCTGTGTGCTGGAACCGCCCATAGAGCCGATACCACGAATCTGCACGTTGGCCTCGCCCGAGGGAGAACCGTTCGAGGTGATGGTCATACCGGGAATCTTACCCTGCAGCGACGACATGGGGTCGGTGCTGGTGGCCTTGAAATCCTTGGTTTCAACGACACCTACCGAGCCCGTCAGGTCGGCCTTGCGCTGTACCTGATAACCCGTGACGACCACCTCGTTCAACGTCTGGCTGTCGTCTTCCATCTTGACCTGCATGCCGTTCTGGGCAGGCAACTCTACTGTCTTGAAGCCGATGTAGGAGAAGACCAGCGTCTTACCAGTCTGCACCTTCAACTTGAAATTGCCGTCGAAATCGGTCACCGAACCGTTCGACGTTCCCTTCTCCATCACTGTGGCACCGATGATGGGCTCGCCCGAAGCATCGACGACCTTACCGGTGATGGCATCCTGCGCGTACATTATAGTACATAGCAGGAGCATCGAGAAACTCAGAATGAATCTTTTCATGTGTTTCATTTGCATTTAAAATTGGTTAGTAACTTTGAAAATTGTGCTGCAAAGTTACGTCCTTTTGCGCGTATCGTATAAAAAAGATGTTTCATTGCCTACAAAAAATCGTTCATGAAACAAAAGTTGTAGTTTATGAACGATTTTTGTTAGTCTGCCAGATAATGTACAGTCGATGGTATTAGAAAAAAACAGTCTCCGCTGTTAATAGAAATTATAAGGTCTTGCTTTCCTTGCGGCGCTTGAGGGAGAATGACGACGTGAAGCGGAGCACGGAAACAAATGCATCGGGGCTCAGCATCAGGAGCCGCAGGCGCAGGTAGTACTTCAGACCAACCTCGTCAAGGCGAATGGGCATGAAGGTCTTCAGTTCATCGCGAACCTCGAGGATGATGGTTTTGAGTTCCGTGTCGTAATCGGGGATGCGCGCCAGGTCCTTAGCCAACTTGATGCAGCTGCGCAGGTAAAGACGGCGGTTTTCCGATTCCCACCCTGGTAACAGCTGATGGTCGGTGATATAATGGTAACGCTCCTTGATAGCCCCGAAATAGTGGTTGCCGCGCTTGGGGTTGTAGGAGTGCAGCGAACTGCTGCCGAGTTGGCGATAGTGGTAGAAGGCATGGTTGAGCAGGACAACCCTGCGGGCATGGCTGATCCACTTGAAGATGGTGGCGTGGTCCTCGTAAGGATTGAGGTCGGGCATCTTCTCCTGCACCACGTCGCGCTGGAACAGCATGGACCACAGATAACTGCCGATGCGGTTTTGCAGCACCAACTTCACAGCCTCCATGGCATCATAGACCGTGATGGTCTCGTCGGTATGGACGTGCTTCTGTCGTCCGTCGTACTCTTCAATGTATCCGCAGATGATGACTTCAGCCTGTTGCTGCTGAAGGGTACTGACCATGGTCTGGTACATGTCGCTGTCTATCCAGTCGTCACAGTCGATGAAACTGATGTAGTCGCCGGTAGCTATGGCCACTCCGGCATTGCGGGCTGCAGCCTGGCCGCTGTTCTGCTGGTGGATAGCCTTGATGCGACTGTCTTTTTGGGCATACGCTTCGCAGATGCTGCCGGAGGAGTCCTTCGAACCGTCGTCAATGAGCAGCAGTTCCCAGTGCGGGTAGCTCTGGGCGAGGATGGAGTCCAGGCACTGCGGGAGATACTTCTCGCCGTTATAAACGGGTATGATAATACTGATGGTGGGTTGTTTCATAGCTATTACAAGGTAAGATGGTCTTGGGAGAGGAAACTGGCCAGTGAACGGGCATCGTCGAGGAATGCCCGAGGGTACTTGTAGGTCAGTTTCTGGACAAAGGTGGCTGCCCGGGCTTGGTCGATGAGTGCTTCTGAATAAGCGGCGCCGCTGGTTAACGGCTGTAACAGCAGGTGCATGGACTCGTCACTGGCGACAGGCATCTCCGAGAAGAGGCTGCGGAACTGCTCGTCCTGCTGCAGCAAGGCGATGAACATGAGGTGCAGCGTGAAGTAGTTGACGAGCGTGTCCTCGTGTTCCCAGTAGGCGCTCATGGTGGCACACCACTTACGCATAACGTAGTTGTTCTTCCGACAGCACATGAAGCAACTCTGTATCAAGGTGTAGGAGAATTCGCCGTGTGTGCGCATGATATAGAGCGGTGACTGCAGAATGTCGGCAGGAATGGGACGCGTGAGCAGGCACGTAGCGTCTATCCAGCAGCCTCCGTGGCGCGCCAGGGCATAGATGCGGAACAGGTCGGAGAAGTGGGTGTTGGTGATGATGCCCCGCTGCCACTTGTCGACAATGACGGGCGACAGGTCTACGTAGTCGGCATAGTTGGAGGCCGTGACGATGATGAGCTGCTGGTCGGGCGACAGGTTGCGCCGGATGGAGCTGACACAGTTCTGCACCAGCGTGGGGGCTTGCTCCAGGCCTTGCAGCCAACAGACCCAGACGGGGTTCTGCAGCGTGTCGCCCTCGTATTCGGCGATAGCAGGCTGCTGCGTGTAGTGCTGCTTCAGGTAGCGGATGCAGCGCTCGGGGTTCAGCGGGTCCAGCCGGTTGCGCAGCCGGTGGCGCTTCTCCCTGTTGCGGACGAACATGGAGCAGACATTGGCAAAGAACTTGCCGACTTTTACCTTGATATAGAATAAAGGTGTCATGGCCTTTCTGACGTTACGTTATATTCTCTTTGCAAAGGTATAAAAAATAATGATACCTATCCAATCTCTATTTGTTAATAATGCTAAAAAGCCATCTCCAAATAGGACGGATGTGAACAAAATACACTACTTTTGCGATATCTATTGAAAACCTGCCCATGATGTCACATCAAGACCGTCCCCTTGTCAGTTGGATAGTGCCCGTTTATAATACGGCGAGCTATCTGCCGCAGTGCCTGGATTCTGTCATTGCACAGACGTACCGGCACTGGGAACTGCTCCTGATGGACGACGGAAGTACGGACGGCTCGGCAGCCATCTGCGACCAGTATGCCGCCCAAGAGGAGCGCATCAGGGTTGTCCATAAGCCGAATACAGGCAAGCCCGACACACTGAACAAGGCCATCGGGATGGCACAGGGCGACTATGTGGGTGTGATTGACAGCGACGACTGGCTGGAACCGGAGATGTGCGAAGTGCTGCTGCAAGCCATGCAACAGACGGGTCGGGATGCAGCGGGCTGTGGCTATAGGAACGAGTTTGTGGGGGAGACGGTGCTGGACGCTGTCTGCCAGGAGCGCCAGGTGCTGAGCAGCACGGAGGCTATCGTCCTGCTCTGCGACCGCAAGCTCTACGGTTATCTGCATGGCAGACTGTATCGTCGCCAGCTGCTGGTGGAACCCGTTCCGCCGCTGCGCCGCTACGAAGACTTCGCCGTGCTTTACCAGTGGCTGTCGCACGGTAACGGCATGACGCTCGTGCCCGAATGCCTGTACCACTATCGCCAGCGCCGCAGCAGCATCATGAATAGCGGGAGCGATCATATGTTAGGCTATGTGCCGCTGCTGGCCGCATGCTACCGACTGTTGAAGGCGCAGCAGCTGTTGCCCGATGAAGAGAACCAACGCCTGCTGGTGAAAAACTGCATCCGCATTGCCAAGGACATCGCGCGGGAAGAAGGCGATGAGGCTGTGGCACACGTTACCGCCATCCGCGACACCCTGCTGCAACAGAACCTCTCACCCCATACCCGCCGCTACGGCTTGAAGCTCCGTTGGCGCCAGTGGCTGCTCAACAAGAGCGTCACCGCCTTTATCGCCGTGATGCGGTTAGGGCACAAGCGGGGACATGCAGACCATTTTGAATACTACAAATAATGCCACTATGCCTAAATATTCTATCATAACAGTATGTTACAACGAGGCAGCGGACATCAAGGAGACGCTCGACTCGGTAGTCCGCCAGACCTCCTCCGACTATGAATGGATCGTGGTGGACGGAGGATCTACCGACGGCACCAAGGACATTCTGGAACAGTATGCCTCCCGCTTCGCCTGGTGGTGCTCGGAACCCGACAAGGGCACGTATAATGCCATGAATAAAGGCGCCCAGCATGCTATGGGAGAATACCTCATCTTTATGAATGGAGGCGACTGTTTTCACAATGAGCATGTGCTGGAGACCATGTCTGCGCACCTGTCGGCAGACATCGTGGAAGGCCAGGCCCTGCGGAAAGACAACCACCAGCTGCTGCATGAGCACGATGCAGACATTATCCGACAGCTTCTGGTAGACGGCATCAACCATCAAAGCGTTTTCATCCGTCGCAAGCTGTTGTTGCAATATCCGTATGACGAGAAATACAAGATTGTCGCCGACTGGAAGTTCTGGCTGCAGACTCTGTTGCGCGACAGGTGTTCCTATGCGCACGTGGCGATACCCGTGGCCGATATTGACATGACGGGAATGACTTATAGCCAGTTTGCTACGAACCTAAAAGAGCGTGATGAGGTGCTGGCGGAACTGCGGTCTGATGAGGTCCTCAGTCCTATCGCAGGAGTTCTGCGGGAATTCAACTACATGTCTCACAACACCTTGGTGCAATACACCACCTTTCTTGATAAAAATTGTCGGTGGGGCTATGAGTTGGTACGCAAGATAGCCAAGCGTATTGTGAGGTGGCAGCGCAAGAAGAAACGCTTGTAACCCCTCACCCAATGATGAGCTACGGCACAGCGCATCAACTTCATGGTGTCAGGACAAGCATCTTCCTGAAGCCATTGCAGGATGAGGTGTTTCTCCTTTTCCCATGTGGCATGCCCATCTACAATCGTCTGATAGGCGTTGCGCTGTAGCTCTTGGATGCTCCGCTCGGGAACCTTGACTGCCCTGCCGCAGTGTGAGGGACTGTCCTCCTGCCAAGGGTAGAGTAGGCCGTTGACACCATCTGAAATATATTCATTCATGGTCGGGGTGTCGGAGGCTATGACGCAGCGGCCGTGAGCCATGGCTTCCAGAAAACTCATACCGATGCCTTCGTAATGGCGCGGAGCCATAAAAAGCGCAGATTGCTCCATTGCCTGGCCAAATTCGGACTTGTTGTCAAACCAGGTAGAATAAGAGAAGTCCACCTCTTTCAGCAGGCTCCTGGTTTCTTCGTCATAAGCATTTAATGGTTTGATGTCGTGTCCAGGGTCGACAGCCTGGTGCAGATGGATGTGACGAATGCCCAGCGGACTGACGGCTTTGGCTAAGGTGCTGAGATTCAAGAACGACAGGCGCTGCCAGAAGAAGAGAGAGTGCTCATCGCCCCAGTTCTGGATGTCGGCAGGTTTGGGGAAATACTGAATGTAGCGCGTGTCGAATCCATTTTCTTTCAGGTCTTGCTGCAAAGCCTTGGAGAAACAGATGATGAGGAACTGCTGGAACTCCTTCCAGACACCGGCCCTCAACCCGTTCATGGCCTGATAGTGGTCATACATGGGGAAGAAAACCCCTCGCTGCCAGTGAAGCAACTTCTTGAGCTCTGTGATGTTGGGAGTAATTTGCCAGACCACCAAGACGTCGAAAGCCACGTCGCTGAACTTCTCGAACTCTGAATAGACGTAAGGCTTGTCAGGGTCCATATACAGTTCTGACACATCGTAGGCTTCCTTCAGCATTTCCAGCAGGAATACTGACGACTTGGTCTTCAAGTGGTAGGTATGACCAATAAAAAGTAATTTTTGCATGGCACTATTGTGTAAAACTCTCGTGCAAAGATATGAAAAAAAAATGAACCGGCATAAGAAATAGAATAAAAAGTTTGGCTTAATTATTATTTATTACTATTTTTGCACTCAAGAAACTTATATTATAGATCGAATGCAGATTACAAAAAGTCCCAATGAAAAATCACAGTGTGCGGCATCCTATGACGTGACTGTGGTGACCGTTGTTTTTAATGCTGTCAAAAGCGGCAGGAAAGAGATGCTTTTACAGGCTCTCGATTCTGTTCAGTCACAACGTGATGTCAATGTAGAGCATGTTGTTGTTGATGGTGCGTCCGAGGACGGGACTCTTCAACTCCTACAGGATTTTAACGTCACCAGCCATCCTCTTACCATCCTTTCAGAGAAAGACTCTGGTATTTATGAAGCGATGAATAAGGGTATTGCATTGGCGCGTGGTAAATATATTACATTCCTCAATTCGGACGATTTCTATCATAATAACGATGGCTTGCAGTTGTCATTCAAAAAGTTGGAAGAGACAAGTTGCTCTTTTTCCTTTGCTCCTGTCAAGGTAGTCGGTGATGTTTTTCCTAATAATCCTCAAGAGTGTCCACAGATGTATCTTGACGAGATTATATATAAATCTGTGATTTCTCATCAATCGATCCTTGTCAATACGGAGCTGATGCGTCAGATGCAAGGCTTTGACTTGTCCTATAAAATAGCAGCAGACTATGATTTTCTTCTTCGCATGGTTTTAACGGGTAAACGGGGCTGCTTAGTGGATTGCGATTTTGTGACGTACAGAATGATAGGTATCTCCTCAACGAATATTCCTTTCTCGAGACGTGAAACATCTCTGATACTAAAAACTTTGTACAACAAATATGCAGGTGCTCATTTAACAGATAAGGAGGCTTATCGCCTTTGTGTAAAAAATGAGTTTCCTGCTAATGATCTAGAATTGGAAAGGCGTTTACATAATCTTATCCGGGATAGCTTTGTGGGCATCTCCTATGCTTATGCTATTGATAAATTTGTTATCCAGAAGAAAGAGATTAAGCGCTTAACTTTGAAGCACATCAGGCACCTGAAGATAATTCGGATTGGCATTTATGTCATTGTCATGCTATGTGCCTTGTTATTGGTAATCGTTACAATGTTGTCTTGAAGTAGTCGATGGTCTTGCGGAGGCCTTCGTCTAAGGCGACTTTCGGTTCCCAGTTGAGCTTCTCCTTGGCCAGCGTAATGTCCGGACGTCGCATCTTGGGGTCGTCGGAGGGTAGGGGCTGGAAGATGATACGGCTCTTGGAATCCGTCATCTGGATGACTTTCTCGGCCAACTCCAGCATGGTAAACTCTCCCGGATTGCCGATGTTGACGGGACCGGTAAAATCATCATCCGTGTTCATCATGCGAATCATGCCTTCCACCAGGTCGCTGACGTATTGGAAGGAGCGGGTCTGCGTGCCGTCGCCATAAATGGTGATGTCCTCGCCTCGGAGCGCCTGCATGATAAAGTTGGAGACCACACGTCCGTCGTGCTGGGCCATGCGGGGACCATAGGTGTTGAAGATACGGATGACCTTGATGCGTACTTTGTGCAGGCGGTGGTAGTCGAAGAACATGGTCTCGGCACATCGCTTGCCCTCGTCGTAGCACGAGCGGATGCCGATGGGATTTACATGACCCCAATAAGTCTCAGGCTGCGGATGGATATTGGGGTCGCCATAGACCTCGCTGGTCGATGACTGCAAAATTTTACAATGGGTGCGACGTGCCAGTCCCAACATGTGGTAGGCGCCAAAGATACTGGTTTTTGTCGTCTGAATAGGGTCGTGCTGGTAGTGGATGGGTGATGCGGGACATGCCAGATTGTATATCTCGTCAATCTCGGCCCAATAGGGCTGGCAGACGTCGTGGCGTACGATTTCGAAGTTGGGCTTTCCCAACAGATGCCATACGTTTTCTTTGCTGCCGGTATAGAAGTTATCCAGGCAAATGACGTCGTGCCCGTCATTAACCAGTCGTTCGCAGAGATGTGAGCCGATAAAACCAGCTCCCCCTGTTACTAAGATGCGTTTCATGCTCATGTGTTTTTGCTATTTAAATGTTTCCTGATAATGAATAGTCTGATGTATAGATGGACGGTACACTGCTACAGCTGCTGCATGTCGTACAGGCGCTTGTAGTAGCCGTTCTTGGCGATGAGTTCCTCGTGCTGGCCGACCTCCACAATTTCGCCTTCGTAGAGCACATAGATCTCGTCGGCGTTCTTGATGGTTGACAGTCGGTGAGCGATGGCAATGGTAGTACGCGACTTCATGAGACGCTCCAGAGCCTCCTGTACCAGGCGCTCCGACTCGGTGTCAAGTGCCGAGGTGGCCTCGTCGAGAATCAGGATAGGCGGATTCTTCAGAATGGCACGGGCAATGGAGACACGCTGGCGCTGGCCGCCCGAAAGACGTCCGCCACGGTCGCCAATCATGGTGTCGTAGCCGTTCTCAGACTCCATGATGAAGTCATGGGCATTGGCTATCTTTGCAGCTTCGATGACTTGCTCCATCGTCGCATTCTCCACACCGAAGGTGATGTTGTTATAGAAGGTGTCGTTGAAGAGGATAGCCTCCTGGTTGACGTTGCCGATGAACTGGCGCAGTTCGGAAATGCGGACATCCTTGATGTTCTTGCCGTCGATGAGCACCTCGCCCTCCTTGACATCATGGTATCGGGGAATGAGGTCTACCAGCGTAGACTTGCCAGAACCCGACTGTCCGACGAGAGCGATGGTCTTGCCCTTGGGAACCGTTAGGTTGATGTGCTTCAGCACGGGACGTCCCTCTATGTAGCTGAACGACACGTCGCGCAGTTCTATCTCCTTGTCGAATGATGTCATGGGTTTCGGATGGACGGGCTCCTTAATGGGATTCTCGGCCTTCAGGATAAAGTCGATGCGGTCCATGGATGCCAGTCCGACGGGAATCTGGTAAGAGGCCTTCGACAGGTCCTTCAGCGGGTTGATGACGCTATAGAGAATCACCATGAAGAAGATAAACGTTGACGCATCGATGAGGTTCGAGTCATTGAGAATCAAGTAGCCGCCAAACCACAATACAATAACGATAATGATGGTTCCCAGGAATTCAGACATGGGATGTGCTGCATTCTGGCGCATAGCCATGGAACTGACATTCTTTCGGAACTCCTCGTTGATGTTGACGAAGCGCTGCTGCATCTTCTTCTCGGCAATGAAAGCCTTGATGATGCGCAGACCGCCAAGTGTCTCGTCTAACTGTGCGAGCATCTCGCCCCACTTGGCCTGAACAGTTGCCGACTGGCTCTTCAGTTTACGGCTGACGGTGCCCATAATCCATCCGGCCACGGGGGCCACAAGAATCACAAAGAGCGTCATCTGCCAGCTCACCCACAGCATGGTAGTGAAGCAAACGATGATGGCGATGGGCTGGCGTATGAGCATGTTAATACTGCTGGTGATGCAACTTTCCACGGCACCGACGTCACTGGACATACGGGCAATGATGTCGCCCTTGCGCTCCTCGCTGAAGAAACTTAGCGGCAGGCGGAGCACTTTCTCGTACACCTCGATGCGGATGTCGCGTACCAAGCCCGTCTGCAGCGGAATCATGATGGCTGCGGAGGCAAAATAGCCAAAGGTCTTCAGTCCCGTCATGATAATCAGTGCCGCACCCATAAAGACCAGCGTCATGAAAGCACCATGGTTGGCTATTAGCTCCTGGGCGTAGGCATAGCCGTTGTTGAGGATGAGTTCTTTGTCCAGCGTGCCCCACGTCCACTCTTTGTACTCGTACACGGTGGTGTCAATCTTAAACAGGATGTTCAGGATAGGGATGAGCACGACGAATGAGAACACGTTCATCCACTGCGTGACGAAGTTGATGACGACAGACCAGACGAGGTATTTGCGATACGGCCTCAGGTAGCGGGCCATGATGGAAAGGAATTGCTTCAGCATATATTATAATAATGTGTATTGATTCTCGGTTGCAAAGGTACGAATAATTTTTGATGTAGTGATGCTTTTTGCGAGTTATTTGGTGTTTGACGGTTGTGGGTCAAAGAAACACTCGTCGAAGTGGCGCATTTGGTGTTCGAAGCGCTGAAATGACTGCAGCGTTACCTGCTGCAGGTCGCCAGCCATCCAATAGAGTGGGGTGTCGTGGTACATCGAGGCTATCAGCGTATAGGAACTGGGAGGTCCTATCAGGTAGTCGCATTTGGACAAAAGACAGAGGTCTTCTGCCGGAGAGCCTTGAGGGAAAAAGACCCGAACAGGCGAAAGCTCTTTGCGGTAGCGCTCCTGGTCCAGTTGGAAGTCGTTGGTGCAGATGTAGACATCGACTTGCTTTCCGGTCAGCTGATGGGCTACCCGGCTTATTAGACCGATATATTGCGCATCGTCAAAATAGAAACGGCCGTTGCACCACGTCTTGTAGTCGCCACGGCGAATGTGTACGCCCAACTTGATAGTGTCAGCAGAAGATGGTTGCATCCTTTTAGCCACCTGCTCATGAACTTTCGGAAGAAAGTCGAAGCACGCTGCAATCTCACTCCGGTACTTCATGAAAAGATCTGGGAATCGTATCCACCAGCCTTTCAGCAGTATATGCTTGTGGCTGGAGATGTAAGCCATCTTCGCATCAGTCTGTCCGTCTGTGAAGTCAACGATGGGAAGCAGGTGTAGCTTAGCCGCCAACTTAGCCAGGACGTAAACGAAGGCATTATGATATCGCGAGTGGGAAATACGGAAGTCGGGGTATTTGTAGGCAAAGCGCATGGACATGGTGGAGCGGCCGTGCTCACGCCCCCAGGCATAGACGTGTCCGTACTGGAACATGTTGTTGGCCATGCGGCCTTTGTCGGTGACGAATATCATGATGTTGGTGTCTCCTTTCTTTTGCGTAAATCCTCCACCGAAGAGGTGATATCCACTCGACCGGTTTCCGGGTCGTAGCGCAGGTTGAACTCCTCGTGGGTGCGCTTCCAGCGGTTATGTGTCCACAGGTAACAGGCCGGGTCGCGGCGGATAGATGCCTCGAGCATCTGGAAATAGATGTCGGTGATTTCAAATTCCTTCATCTTCTTCGGTTCACGGGTGATGAGCTTGAAATCAGCTTCATAGTATCCACGCTTGATGCGCTGTATATCGAGATAGATAACGGCGTGTCCCGTCTGGCGCGCCAGTCGCTCGGTGCCAGTCAGCACGGGCGTGTCGTGGTTGAGGAAGGGAAGCCAGTGGTGGATGTTGTTCCAGAAGGGTACTTGGTCGCTGATGTAGCCAATGACTACTTGGCGACCTTCCTGCTTGTACTGGATGATGCGGCGCAGCGTCTCGGCCATCGGAATACTGACGGCGCCCCACCGCTGACGAAGGTTTAGGAAGAGTTTGTCGAAGTCGCTGCTTTCCAGCACATGATATATCTGACCGCATAGTGCATCGGGCGTAAGCCACAAGGGTAGGGAGGTGACCCACTCCCAGTTACAGTAGTGTCCCAGATAAATAGCACACGACTGCCCTTCCTTGACTATCTGGTCGATGAGTTCAGAGCCATGGAACGACATACGTTTCTTCATTTGTCGTTCGCTCATGGTCAGCATCTTGATGCTCTCCACCAAATAGTCGCAAAACCACTGGTAGAAGCGGCGTTCTATCAGACTCAGTTCCTTGTCGTCCTTTTCAGGAAAAGACTCCTGAAGGTGTCTCTTGACCAAAGGACGTCTGTATTTGATGAGGTGGAAAATAATCAGGAAGATGAAATCTGATAACCCGTAGAGAACCCATAGTGGTAACAAAGATGTCAGATAGACAAGCGCATAAGTGATATGATAGAAGATACTCCTCATGGTACTATGATCTAAGTTGGGAACTTTTGGCGGTGTTCTTGCTTTCCTCTTCATACTTCTTGGCCAGGAAGACAAACTGATAGTAGCCGTCCAGCACGGACTTGATGAAGCCGGGCTTGCCGTCGCGGAAACCGCCTTTCAGTACATAGGTCTTGAAGAAACGGAAGAAAGGTCGCCACAGCAGGGCTACGGTGCCATAGTGACGATGACGCTTGCGCTCCAGTTCGTTGAATGTATATTGGTTGGTTTTGGCGACGATGTTTGCTACCGAGTCATTGGCCAGATGAATGAAAGCTAGCTGTTGCTTACGTCCGGGAATGTACTCTACCTTGCCGTCAATCTCAGGAGTGCTGTGAACGAAGGGAGGCCAGTGTGTCTTGTCCTTGCGGAAGAAGCGCAGGATGTGGTCAGGGTAGTGGCAGTGCAGGAAACGCCCCATGAAGTAGTTCTTGCGGGGAATGAACAACCCATCGGCACCATGATTTTCTATATGCTGATAGAGATAGTCCTTCAACTCGGGCGTGACCAACTCGTCGGCATCGACCACCAGAACCCATTCGTGCTTTGCTTCGTGGATGGCGTATTCACGGGCAGGTTCCACGATGTTGTACTGCTTGCGCTCGAAGGTGATGATGCGACAACCATACTGTCGGGCAATGTCCAAGGTTGTGTCCGTACTCTCCATATCGCATATCAGAACCTCATCGAAGTCCTTGACGGACTCCAGAACGGCCGCTAAATGCTGCTCGGCATTATAGGTGTTGATGACGACACTAATTTTGTTCATGCTGCAAATTTACGAAATAATAATGAAATGTAGGCTATGAATTATGAATTATTTTGTACCTTTGCGCCAAATTTGATAAAGAATGTGTTTATGATAGAGAAATGTAGGGCCTTTTTGGCAAAGCCGTTCTTTCACGACTTCCGTACACTGTTGGGGTTATGGCTGCTGTTGCCGCTCATTGCTGCTATTATGAAGTTGCACAGTTGTAATAACTTCCTGATATTCCGCGGCGTCTTCTGGCATGCATGGCAGGGAACATCCTTGTATAGCCTGTATCCGGATGAATATCGGGACTGTAATCACTATGGGCCTTTCTTCTCAATGGTTATCGAGCCGTTCGCCGTTACCCCATTGTTCGTGGGCTTGTTGTTGTGGTGTGTGGCGTTGAGCATGTTTCTCTACGTCGCCATCCGCAAGTCGCAGTTTACTCGCTACCAGCAGCTGTTTATGCTATGGTTCTGTGCCCATGAGCTGCTGACGGCATTGTATATGCAGCAGTTCAACATCGCCATTGCCGCCATCATTGTATTGACCTATTACTGCATCGAGAAGGAAAAGGATTTCTGGGCGGCGTTCTTCATCATGCTGGGCACATTTGTTAAACTCTATGGCATTGTGGGACTGGCCTTTTTCTTCTTCTCCAAGCATAAGATGAAGTTCATCGGTTCCCTGGCGGTTTGGGCAGTAGTGATGTTTGTCGCACCGATGGCGTTCTTCGGACCGGAATATATCATCAGCCAGTATCAGGAGTGGTATGCCAGTCTGGTAGAAAAGAATGGCGAGAATGCAGATGCCATTGCGCAGAATATCTCGTTCCTCGGACTGGTGCATCGCACTACAGGAAGGCAATTCAACGACCTTTGGCTGATGGTGCCCGGCCTATTGATGTTCGCCATACCTTATCTGCGATTGTCGCAATACAAGAACATGGCGTTCCGTCAGACACTGTTGGCATCGGTTTTGATGTTTGTCGTCTTGTTCTCTACGGGCAGTGAGTCCAGCGGCTATATCATTCCCTTTGTGGGTGTCGTTATCTGGTTCACGGCAGCTCCTTGGCAACGTACGGGATGGGATATCGCCCTGATGGTGTTTGCCTTTGTGCTGAGCAGCCTGTCGCCCAGCGATCTTTTCCCAGCCTATCTCCGCAAGGAGTGGGTGCAGCCCTATGCGTTGAAGGCGCTTCCCATTACCCTGATATGGCTGAAGCTCTGTTATGAAATGTACTTGAAAGACTATGCAACAAAGAACATTCGATAAGGCTGCTGCATTTTTCCGGAAACCTTTCTGGAGCGACTGGCGTACAATCACCGGTCTTTATATCCTGATTCCCATCATTATCGGATTGCTGAAATGGACGAAGGAAAACGACACCTACCTGATTTATAAGTCGGTGTTTTGGAATACCATCCACCAACTGCCGCTCTACGAGTTCTATCCGTATCTGAAAGGCGACTGCAACCACTATGGTGTCGTCTTCTCATACATCATAGCTCCTTTCGCTGTATTGCCGGACACCTGGGGAATGCTGTTATGGGAGTGTGCACTGGTGGCAACGTTCTATGTGGCGGTACGCTACATGCCTCTGCAGCGGTGGCAGAAAGTCTTTATGTTCTGGTTCTGCGCCCACGAGGTGTTGACACCTCTGTTTGTCGAACAGTACGACTTGGCGATGGCCGCCAGCTATCTGCTGATGTTTGCCTGTATTGAGAAGAAGCAACCCGTTTGGGCGGCCTTCTTCATCGTACTGAACATCTTTATCAAACTCTATGGTGTCATGGGACTGGCATTTTTCTTCTTTATAGAGGATAAGAAGAAATTCATCCTGGCATGTCTGGGATGGGCTGCGTTGTTCTTCGTGGCGCCGATGCTCATCAGTAGTCCAGAATATGTCGTCCAGCAATACTTTGGCTGGTATGAGTCATTAGTGGCTAAGAATGCTCAGAACTTGGCTGAGGCTTTCAATACCACGAATACGTCGCTATTGGGTATTCCACGAAAGATATCCGGTAATACAGAATATAGTGACCTGTGGCTGATTATTCCAGGCATTCTGCTGTTCCTGTCGCCCTATCGCCGCGTTGATCAGTATAAGCATGTCGCCTTCCGCTATGCCATGCTGGCATCCGTCACGATGTTTGTGACCTTGTTCTCCACCGGTACGGAGAGTTACGGCTACATTGCCCCGATGACGGGTTTCGTCGTTTGGTTCACGACAGCTCCTTGGAAGCGGGGCCGCTGGGATTTGGCACTATTGATTTATGCCTTCATCTTCACCTCTTTGTGTACGAGTGACGTGTTCTTCCCGCGCTTTATCTGGAAACAATTGATAGAACCCTACGCGCTGAAGGCATTGCCGACAACCATCGTCTGGTTCTATCTGATGTGGGAGATGAATACGAAGGACTATTCGCCTAAAATCTCTTGAATATTGTACAGCGGACGGCGTTTGACCTCGTTGTAGATCTTACCGATATAGACACCGGTGACGCCGATGGATATCAGCACAAAGCCGCCGACCAGCCAGATGCTGAGAATCAAAGATGACCAACCCGGAACTGCTGTGCCTACAATCAGCGCGTGCAGCACATAGATGGCTATGCAGAAGCTGATGAAGAGGAAGGCAATGCCCAGATAGATGATGTTGTATAGGGGCTTGACGCTAAACGACGTGATGCCGTCGAGTGCCAGGTTGAGCATCTTGCTGAGGGTGTATTTGGACTGGCCGGCCTGGCGCTCACTGATAACGTCATCGACCGTGGTCGACGGCAGACCAATCATCGGTATCAGGCCACGCAGATAGAGGTTGCGCTCCTCGTAGCCTGCCAGCATCTGCAGGGCGCGCCGACTCATCAGTCGGAAGTCGGCATGGTTAAAGACACTCTCCACTCCCATCGAGGCCTGCAACTTATAAAACGCCTGTGCCGTCATGCGCTTCATCAGCGGGTCGGCCGTGCGCGAGACCTTGACACCATAGACGATATCATAGCCTTCCAAATGGTCTTTCACCATTTTGGGAATGCATTCGATGTCGTCTTGCAGGTCGGCATCAATGGTGATTACTGCGTCAGCCCAATCCTTGGCCGTCATCATACCGGCCATGATGGCATTCTGGTGTCCCACATTGTGGGCGAGGTTGATGCCACGAACGAAGTGGTTCTGCTGGTGCAGTTCGCTAATGATACGCCAAGTGGCATCGCGGCTGCCATCATTAACGAACACCATCATACTGTCCTTACTGATGAGCCCGTCGGCTATCATGCGTTCAAACAATGCCGTCAACCGCTCTACGGAATGGTGCAGCACGGCTTCCTCGTTATAACAGGGCGATACAGTCGCTAGCTTGATCATTCTTTTTTCGATATTTCGTTATTTCGTTATTCCGTTATTCCGACATCTCGTCATTTCGACGTGTCGAGCTTTCGGGTGACGAACTCGTTGAAAGTGATAAACTCGTGGTTGCGGGCTTTCAGCATCTTGATGAGGCTGTCTAAACGCTGCATCATCTCCTTGCCGCTATGGTTTTTGATGATGAACGGCATCTTGAACTCAGGATGCTCTTTCAGGTCGTAGAACTCCCAAGGGTGGAAATAGGTGACGAAGTAGCCGTCATGCTGGAGGGTGCGACGCACGAAAGCATGGTACAGAGACTCCGGCAGATTGTGCAGGGCCAGCCAGAACAGCGGGAAGCGTATCCACGGTGTGACGCTGGCGGGAATCTGCATCACCTTACCCTTCATGAACCAGGTACGAGGATCCGTCAGGTGCATATAGCGTCCCGGGATGAACGCGGGGTTCAACGATGAGTTATAACGGTAGCCGGCCTTCTCGATCTCCTCGTCGCTAACAGGAAACATACGGGGCTGGCGGTAGCCATAGACCTGTCGGCCGGTGACGCGCTCTACGATGACCTTCGACTCCGCAAAGTCAGTGGCCTTGGGCTGCCAGTGGTCCACACCGTGGCAGGCCACCTCATGGCCTTCGTTCATGATTCGTCGCATCACTTCCGGTGCGTTTTCGGCAAAGTTGCCCGTACAGAAGAACGTTGCCTTGACACCGTTCTCTTTCAGTACGTCCAATATGCGGTTGGTGCCTTCCTTGGAAACCTTCATACCCTCTTCCAGCGTAAAGTCTACGCCATGTTCGCGGGGTACGTCAAACTCCTCTGTGTCGAAACTTAATAGTATCATAGTCTTATACCTTATTATATTATAGCAAACGCTTCAAAGCGTCATTTATTTTGTAATCGCCTATAAAGTGTCGTCGTTTTGGGGCAACAGTACCACGCCGTGCTGCTTCTTGCCGTCCATCATGATTTTCAAGGGACGGTCAAAGCATACGTGGCGTACAAACTGTGTCTCCTGAACGGCTGGCATCTTGTCGAGGACGTCTTTCTGCAGCACACCGTCGCCTGTATAGGTGTTGACGGTGAAGTAACCCACGCCAAAACTAGTCAGGTTCTGGAAGAAGTGCGTGCCTTGCGACGGGTCTACGTGGTAGTTCTTCAAGCCAGCCTCCACAATGACGCGAGCAGCAGAGATGTGCGGCCACTTGACGGGGATGCCCAACCAGTAGTCGCTGGAACCCCACCGCCCGGGACCGATGAGTACGTAGTTCTTGCCTTCTTCCAAGAAACGGCGGTTAATCTGCTCTATCTCGTTGGCAATCTGTGGATTGTTGACGGCTGTGAAGTCGTCGTCGGTCTTGATGTATACGACATCGGTGACATCTTCTGAGATGCCGTGCCCTAAAGAGTTGTGCGAACGCAGCAGACATTGCTCGTCGGGAATAGCCGACAGGTCTTCGTCCAGCACCTGCTTGGAGTCTACGATGGGGCGTATCTGGAGGAGATAGAATTCGCCCGTGTCTCCCAAGTTGCAGGCAAACTCAATCTCCACGGGACGGCGCATCTCCTCAGCACCGTATTTCTGCGACAGTTGCAAGATTTCGGGCAAGGGGAAAATGCCGTGCTGCAGGACGCCGGAGAACGAGATGACCTTGCGTCCGCCTTCGTAGATACCGTCGCGGATAATCTGGTCGTTGGGGTCGTAGGTAGAGGCAATACCTTGCAAGGAACCATCTTTGTCGGCTTCCTTGACGCGCAGGTTCAGGATGTTGAAACCGTCATCCACCTTGAAGTCGTCGCCCACATGGCTCATGTCCAGTGCGTAGAAGCGTGTCTGGGTCTCACGGAGTGCTGTTTCCATTTCCGACGTTTGCAGCACTTGGTTAGGATGGTAGGGCGAGACACGCAGCGTCTGGCCACCGTCCACGATATATTTTCCCAGTCCCAATGCCAGTGAGGCGATACCCTCCTCGGCCAGCTCGTCGCCGATGGGGTAGTAGTTTAGCGAGCGCAGCACGCCGCTGAAAGTGGGGTAGAAGCGGTCTCCGTACTGTTGTCCCACCACTTCTTGCAGGATGACGGCCATCTTCTCTTGGTCGATTACATTCGACGTAGCCGTCATATAAGCCTTCGAGTCTTTGTAATATACTGAGGCATAGACGCCCTTGATGGCACAGGCCAACATGCGCAGCATCTCGTACTTGTCTTCCAAGTAGGGAATCATGTACGTGGAGTAGATGCCGGCGAACGGCTGGTAGTGCGAGTCTTCTAACAGCGACGACGAGCGGACGGCAATGGGGCGTCCGCCGATGGCGTCGAAGAAGGTGAAGAAGTCGGCAATGAGTGCATCGGGCAACTGGGCACGCAGGAAATGCTGCAGGATGACCTCGTCGGAAGCATCGCTCAAGGCAATAGACCACAGGTTGTTCTTGTCCATGAACTCATCGAAGAAGTCGGTGCAGAGTACCACCGTCTTCGGAATCTGGACGGTGGCATTTTCAAACTGGTTCAGTTCCGGATGTCGCTTGATGATGTTGTCGAGGAATGCCAGGCCACGGCCCTTGCCGCCTAACGAACCTTCGCCGATACGGGCAAAGTGGGCGTAGCGGTCGAACTTCAGTCGGTCGAAGACGGCCACGACACCGATGTTCTTCATGCGACGATACTGTACGATGGCGTCGAAGATAATCTGGCGGTGAGCATCAACGTCTTGCAACTTGTGCCACGTGACATGCTTTAGGAAGTTGGACACGGGGAAGATGGCACGGGCACAGAGCCAGCGGCTCATGTGGTTGCGTCGGATGTGGTGCATCAGCGAGTCGTGGGGAATCTTGAAGATGTTGTCCTGCAACTCCTTCAGCGAAGCAACGCGCATAACCTCCTCCTTGGTCTCGGGGTCGCGGAAGATGAAGTCGCCGAAGCCCATGTGTTCCTCCAACAGATGGCGCAGGTCGACATTGAACTTCTTGGAATTCTTGTCCAGGAAGTCGAAGCCGGCATTCCAGGCCTTCTGCTTGTTCTCCGTCTCCGAGCTCTGCAGGATCAGGGGCACGTATTCGTCGCGATGGCGAATCTCGTTGAGCAGCTTCAGTCCCGCCTCGGCATCGCCCTCCTCTACATGGCTCAGTCGGCCTTCGTGTGCATGGATGGGAAAGCGCGTGTCCGAAATCACGCCCAGCACATTGTCGTGATATTGCTCATACCAGTACATGGCCTCATCGTAGTTGGTGGCCAGCACCACCTTCGGTCGGCCGCGCTTACGCTGTGCGGCAGCGTGTGGGTTCAGGGCTTCTGTCGAGAAGTTCTTCGACTGTGCCAGGATATAGTTATAGAGGTTGGGCAGTACCGAGGAGTAGAAACGGATATTGTCCTCGACCAGCAGAATCATTTGTACGCCAGCCTCCTTGATATCGTGCTCGATGTTCATCTTGTCCTCAATCAGTTTGATGATGGACAGGATGAGGTTGGTGTTGCCTAACCAGCAGAATACATAGTCGAAGATGGTCATGTCCTCGTTCTCGATGCGCTTGGTGATGCCGTGCGAGAACGGCGTCAGTACGACGCAAGGAACCTTTGGCGCCATGCGCTTTACGTCACGGGCTACGGCAAAGGCGTCGTTATCGGCATTGCCAGGCATGCAGATAACCAAGTCTATCGACATGGTTTTCAGTACATTGTCGGCTTCCTCCGTTGTCGACACCTGCGTAAACGATGGGGGATATCGCATACCCAGTTCCGAGTACTCATCGAACAGTTTCTCGTCTATTCGGCCGTCGTCTTCCAGCATGAAGGCATCGTAGGGGTTGGCAACGATCAATACATTGAAGATACGTCGCGTCATCAGGTTGACGAAGCTGACGTCCTTCAGGAAGAAGTTGTTGAACTCCTGCGGAATGCTTGTTGCGCTTTGTCCTTCGGACTTAAAAAGGTCTTCGTTGTTCATACTGTCTGCAAAAATACAAAAAAGCCCAAACACAACAAAAGATTCCCTACTAACAATTGCTAAAATAATTAAATAATGTTGTATTGCGGCTCAATGATACCGATTCTATGTTGCTGACAATACGTTGCATAGAGGAAAGGAGTGGCTCATAGAAGTGTATTGTCATCTATATCGACTCTCGCCTCTCACCGCTTACGTCTTACCTCTAAACGGGGCTCACACACCGTCCGAACCGTTCGGACTGGCAGTCCGCGCCGTTCGGACAGCGAGTCCGGACTATTCGGACGGGCATCAAGAATGGGGGAGCGTTGCGGAAGCTGTAGGGTAGGAGTGGAAGTCGAATGGCTCCGAGGTGAGGGTGCAACGGACCTGTAAGGTGGGCTGGGTGGTTAAAAAAGTATAAAAGATGTTATTTTGGCAATCGTAAGTATTGTGTATGTTATTTATTATGTGTACCTTTGCAGCCGCTAAAGTATGTATTGCGCTGGCTCGAATGCCATCAATGCACTGAAAGTAAGCGACTTAGCCTTCAAATGAGAAGAAGCGAGCGTTTCTTTTTAAGTGTTTTTGTGGTCAGGAGGGAAGCGTGATGGCACTTAAAAAGAATAGAAACATTATACATTATTTATTTAAATTAAAACTGAAATGCCAGGATTATTAGGAAAGAAAATCGGAATGACATCCGTTTTCAGTGCCGACGGCAAGAACGTGCCGTGCACTGTTATCGAAGCTGGTCCTTGTGTTGTTACTCAGGTGAAGACCGTCGAGAAGGACGGTTATGCAGCCCTTCAGTTGGCTTATGGTGAGAAGAAAGAGAAGAACACCACGAAGCCTATGATGGGTATCTTCAAGAAGGCTGGTACTACACCAAAGGCCCACTTGGCCGAGTTCAAGTTTGACGAGGAGTACAACTTAGGCGACACGATTACCGTGGAGCTGTTCAACGACACCGAGTTCGTGGACGTTGTTGGTATCTCCAAGGGTAAGGGTTTCCAGGGTGTTGTGAAGCGCCACGGTTTTGGTGGTGTTGGTCAGAGCACTCACGGTCAGGACGACCGTCTGCGCAAGCCCGGTTCTATCGGTGCTTGTTCTTATCCCGCCAAGGTTTTTAAAGGTATGCGCATGGGTGGCCAGATGGGTGGCGACCGCGTGACAACGCAGAACCTGAGAGTGTTAAAGGTGATACCGGAGCACAACCTGATTCTTGTAAAGGGTAGCTGCGCTGGTTGCAATGGTTCAACTGTTTTAATTGAGAAGTAAGCTATGGAATTGAACGTATTGAATATCAAAGGTCAGGAGACCGGACGTAAGGTTACGTTGAACGATGCTATCTTCGGCATTGAACCTAATGATCACGTCATTTATCTGGACGTTAAGCAGTACATGGCCAATCAGCGCCAGGGTACCGCAAAGGCAAAGGAGCGCTCTGAGCATGCCGGTTCAACCCGCAAGCTGGGTCGCCAGAAGGGCGGCGGCGGTGCTCGTCACGGTGATATCAACTCACCTCTGCTGCGTGGTGGTGGCCGCGTGTTCGGTCCTCAGCCCCGCGACTATGGCTTCAAGCTGAACAAGAAGGTGAAGGCTCTGGCCCGCAAGTCGGCTCTGTCGTACAAGGCTCAGGAGAACGCTATCATTGTCGTTGAGGACTTCGCTATGGAAGCTCCTAAGACGAAAGAGTTCTTGAGCATTGTTAACAACCTGAAAGTTAACGACAAGAAGGTACTGATGGTTTTGCCGGAGGCTAATAAGAACGTTTATTTGTCGGCTCGCAACCTGCAGAAGGCTGAGTGCATCCTGGCCGCCAATGTCAATACCTACAAGGTACTGAACGCTGACGTGATGGTTGTTACTGAGAAGTCTCTGGAGACTATCGACGGTATTCTGGGCTAATTCGTAAATTGTAAATCGTAAAATAGTAAATAGATATGGCATTTATTATAAAGCCTCTGATTTCAGAGAAGATGAACAACATCACGGAGAAGTCTTCTACCGACAGAACCTTCAAGGCAAAGACGGGTAAGCACCGTGGTGAGGAAGTAACGAAGAAGGCTCAGCCCAAGTACGGTTTCATCGTTAAGCCCGAGGCTAACAAGATTGAGATCGCCAAGGAGGTTGAAGCTATGTACAACGTTACAGTAGAGAATGTGAACACACTTCGCTATGCCGGCAAGCGCCAGTCGCGCTGGACCCGTGCAGGTCTCGTGAGAGGTCAGAAGAATGCGTTCAAGAAGGCCATCGTTACTCTTAAGGAGGGCGACAGCATTGATTTTTATAGCAATATTCAATAATAAGAAATGGCAGTACGTAAATTAAAGCCCGTTACTCCGGGTCAAAGACACAGAATTATTGGCACGTTCGAGGATATTACTGCATCCGTGCCAGAGAAGTCTCTCGTTTACGGTAAGCGTTCTACCGGCGGTCGAAACAACACCGGTAAGATGACAGTCCGCTACATGGGCGGTGGTCACAAGAAGAAGTATCGTCTGATCGACTTCAAGCGAGAGAAGGATGGTGTTCCAGCTGTAGTGAAGACAATCGAGTATGATCCTAACCGTTCAGCTCGCATTGCCCTGCTTTACTACGCTGATGGTGAAAAACGTTATATCATTGCTCCTAACGGACTGGAGGTAGGTGCAACCGTGATGTCAGGTGCTGACGCAGTACCCGAGGTCGGTAATGCACTTCCCCTTGCAAACATTCCTGTAGGTACCGTGATTCACAATGTTGAGTTGCGTCCCGGTCAGGGTGCTCTGCTGGTTCGTTCGGCTGGTAATTTCGCTCAGTTGACCTCTCGTGAGGGAAACTACTGTGTGATTAAGCTCCCTTCAGGTGAGACCCGCCAGGTACTCTCAGCCTGCAAGGCTACAATCGGTAGTGTTGGTAACTCTGACCACGCTTTGGAGCAGTCGGGTAAGGCCGGTCGCTCACGCTGGTTGGGCCGTCGTCCTCACAACCGTGGTGTTGTTATGAACCCGCACGATCACCCGATGGGTGGTGGTGAAGGCCGTCAGTCCGGTGGACATCCCCGTTCACGCAAGGGCTTGTACGCTAAGGGTCTCAAGACTCGCGCTCCGAAGAAGCAGTCGAACAAGTACATCATCGAAAGAGCTAACAAGAAGTAATCACTTAGTAAGTAAAGAGTAAATTATGAGTCGTTCATTAAAAAAAGGCCCGTACATTAACGTTGCTCTCGAGAAGAAGATTCTCGCTATGAATGAGAGCGGCAAGAAGACAGTCGTCAAGACTTGGGCCAGAGCTTCAATGATTTCCCCCGATTTCGTGGGACATACAGTTGCAGTTCATAACGGAAACAAATTTATCCCTGTTTACGTTACTGAGAACATGGTAGGACACAAGCTGGGTGAGTTCTCTCCCACGCGTCGTTTCGGTGGCCATGCCGGTAACAAGAAGTAACCCATAGGGAGATTTAAAGATTAAAAATGAAAAATTAAATATGGGAGCAAGAAAAAGATTAGCTGCCGAGCAGAGAAAGGCGGCCAATAAGACAAAGAGCTTTGCAAAGCTGAAAGGCTGTCCCTCTTCCCCTCGCAAGATGCGTTATGTCGTTGACATGATCCGCGGTATGGAGGTGAACCGTGCACTGGGTGTGCTGCGTTTCTCTAAGAAGGCTGCCTCAGAGAATGTAGAGAAGCTTCTCCGTTCGGCTATTGCCAACTGGGAGGCCAAGAATGACCGCAAGGCTGAGGACGGTGAGCTGTATGTAAGCCGCGTCTTCGTCGATGAGGGTGTAACAATGAAACGTATGAGACCGGCACCTCAGGGCCGTGGCTATCGTATCCGCAAGCGTTCGAACCACGTGACTCTGTATGTTGACGCTAAAACTAATGATTAATAAGTATGGGACAGAAAGTAAATCCAATTAGCAACCGTCTTGGTATTGTCAAGGGTTGGGATTCCAACTGGTTCGGAGGCAAGAACTTCGGTGACAACCTGGTAGAGGACCAGAAAATCCGTAAGTATCTGAACGAGCGTCTGGCCAAGGCAAGCATCTCGAAGATTGTCATCGAGCGTACGCTGAAGCTGGTAACCATTACTATTTGCACAGCCCGTCCGGGTCTGGTCATTGGCAAAGGCGGCCAGGATGTCGACAAGCTCAAGGAAGAGCTGAAGAAGCTCTACGACAAGGAGATTCAGATTAATATTTTTGAAGTGAAGAAGCCCGAGCTCGATGCAAACATCGTTGCCAACAACATCGCTCGCCAGATAGAAGGTAAGATTGCTTACCGCCGTGCTATCAAGATGGCTGTTGCCAACACGATGCGTGCCGGAGCAGAGGGTATCAAGGTGCAGATCAGCGGCCGTCTGAACGGTGCTGAGATTGCACGTAGCGAAATGATCAAGGAAGGCCGCACTCCGCTGCACACCTTCCGTGCTGACATTGATTACTGCCAGGCAGAGGCCCTCACGAAGGTTGGCCTGCTGGGTCTGAAGGTTTGGATCTGCCGTGGTGAAGTTTATGGAAAGGTAGACTTGGCTCCTAACTTCACTCAGGAGAAGGGCGCAGCCCGCTCTAATGGTGGTCGTGACAATGCTGGCAGACGTTTCCGCAATAAGAAAAAGTAATTATCAAAAGTAAGAAGCAATCATGTTACAACCTAAGAGAGTAAGATATAGAAGACCGCAGGACGGACGTGGCAACAAAGGCAACGCCCACCGCGGTACGCAGCTGGCTTTCGGTAGCTTCGGCATCAAGACCCTTGATGCGAAGTGGATTGACAGCCGCCAGATTGAGGCAGCCCGTGTTGCCATCAACCGTTATATGAACCGTGAGGGTCAGGTATGGATTCGCATCTTCCCGGACAAACCCATTACTCGTAAACCTGCTGATGTACGTATGGGTAAAGGTAAGGGTGATCCCGCAGGATGGGTCGCTCCTGTGACTCCGGGTCGTATCCTCTTCGAGGTCGAGGGCGTTCCCTTCGAGGTTGCCAAGGAGGCTTTGCGCCTCGGTGCCCAGAAGCTGCCCGTGAAGACCAAGTTTGTTATTCGCCGTGATTACGATAAAAACGCTTAAGCTATGAAGATGACAGAAATTAAATCTCTCGAGACCAAGGAACTGGCCGAGAAGTTGGAGACTGAGGTAGGCAAGTATAACCACATGAAGTTGAACCATGCCATCACTCCTATGGAGAATCCATCACAGATTAAGGCTGCGCGTCGTGACATTGCACGTATGAAGACAGAGCTCCGTCAAAGAGAACTTAACAAATAATAATGGTCCAGATGGAAACAAGAAATTTAAGAAAGACAAGACAGGGTGTCGTCATTAGCAACAAGATGGATAAAACCATTGTTATTGCAGCTAAGTTCAAGGAGAAGCACCCGATTTATGGTAAGTTCGTTCAGAAGACGAAGAAGTACCATGCTCACGATGAGAAGAATGAGTGCCAGGTAGGCGATACCGTACTCATTATGGAGACCCGCCCACTCTCTAAGACTAAGAGATGGCGTTTAGTACAAATTGTAGAAAAGGCTAAGTAAATATGATACAGACAGAAACAAGACTTACCGTCGCAGACAATAGCGGTGCACGCGAGGCTCTCTGCATCCGTGTTCTGGGTGGAACCCGCCGCCGTTATGCAAGCGTAGGTGACGTGATTGTCGTTGCTATCAAGAACGCAATCCCCACAAGTGACGTGAAAAAGGGTGCAGTGTCTAAGGCTCTGGTTGTTCGCACTAAGAAGGAGATTCGTCGTGCCGATGGTTCTTACATCCGTTTCGACGACAACGCCTGTGTATTGCTGAACAATGCCGGTGAGCTTCGTGGCAGCCGTATCTTCGGCCCCGTGGCCCGTGAGCTCCGTGCCGTCAACATGAAGGTTGTATCACTTGCACCTGAGGTTCTTTAACATTAAAAAGTAAAAGTAATGGCTAAGTTACATATCAGAAAAAACGATACAGTCATCGTCCTGGCCGGTGAGGACAAGGGCAAGACTGGCAAGGTGCTCCAGGTTCTCAAGGAGAAGGAGCGTGCCATCGTCGAGGGCATCAACATGGTCTCGAAGAGCACGAAACCGAGTGCAAAGAACCCCCAGGGAGGTATCGTGAAGCAGGAGGCTCCTATTCACGTATCTAATTTAAGTCTCATTGATTCGAAGAGCGGCAAGGCTACTCGTGTAAGCATCAAGCACGAAGGCAAGAACGTGGTTCGTATCGCTAAAAAGTCAGGGGAGGAGATTAAGTAATGAATACAGCATCATTGAAGAAGACCTACCTGGAGCAGATCGCTCCGGCATTGGAGAAGCAGTTCAACTACAGTTCTAAGATGCAGGTGCCCGTCCTGAAGAAGATTGTTATCAATCAGGGTTTGGGTGATGCTACTCAGGACAAGAAGATCATCGACGTTGCTATCAACGAGATTACCACCATTTGCGGTCAGAAGGCTGTGGCAACCTATTCTAAGAAGGATATCGCCAACTTCAAGCTGCGTAAGAAGATGCCCATCGGCGTGATGGTAACTCTTCGCCGCGAGCGCATGTACGAGTTCCTGGAGAAGCTGGTTCGCGTGGCTCTGCCCCGTATCCGTGACTTCAAGGGTATCGAGAGCAAGTTCGATGGCCGTGGTAACTACACACTGGGTATCCAGGAGCAGATTATCTTCCCTGAGATTAACATTGACACCGTAGACCGCATTCAGGGTATGAATATCACCTTCGTGACGTCTGCCAAGACCGACGAAGAGGGCTATGCACTGCTGAAGGCCTTTGGTCTGCCGTTTAAGAACGCTAAAAACGATTAAGAGATATGGCAAAAGAATCAATGAAGGCCCGTGAGGTGAAGCGCGCTAAGCTCGTCGCCCGTTACGCTGAAAAGCGTGCCGCCTTAAAGAAGATTATCGCAACGTCTGAGGATCCCGCTGCTGCCTACGAGGCTGCTCGCAAGCTGCAGGCCATCCCCAAGAACGCCAACCCCATCCGCCTGCACAATCGTTGCAAGCTGACGGGTCGTCCCAAGGGATATATGCGTCAGTTCGGTCTGTCGCGTATCCAGTTCCGTGAGATGGCATCAAACGGTCTGATTCCCGGCGTGAAGAAGGCAAGCTGGTAATTTAGGAAAAAAGAGATTAGTATTAATATTGTCGGGGCAGTCCCGATTAATTAAACAATTTATTTTATGACAGATCCAATAGCAGATTATCTGACCAGACTCAGAAACGCCATTATGGCCAACCACCGCGTGGTTGAGGTTCCTGCGTCTAACTTGAAGAAGGAAATCACCAAGATCCTCTTCGAGAAGGGTTACATCCTGAACTACAAGTTCGTTGAGGATGGCCCTCAGGGCACTATCAAGGTGGCTTTGAAGTATGACCCTGCCACCAAGGCTAATGCCATCAAGTGCCTGAAGCGCGTGTCTACTCCCGGTTTGCGTAAGTACACCGGTTACAAGGACATGCCGAGAGTAATTAACGGATTAGGTATTGCAATTTTATCTACATCCAAAGGTGTAATGACTGACAAAGAGGCTTCTCAGCTGAAGATCGGCGGCGAGGTGCTCTGCTACGTCTATTAATATTGGGAGGATTCGAATATGTCAAGAATAGGAAAATTGCCCATTAGCATCCCTGCCGGTGTTACCGTAGCACAGGGTCAGGACGGAGTCGTTACAGTAAAGGGTCCGAAGGGTGAGTTGTCTCAGTATGTTGACCCGAGCATCAAGGTGAGCATCGCCGATGGTCACGTGACGTTCGAGATTGACGAGAACAGCCCTGTCAATATCAAGCAGAAGCAGGCTTTCCACGGCCTCTATCGCGCACTGGTAAACAATATGGTTGTCGGTGTGAGCGAGGGCTATAAGAAGGAGATGGAACTTGTTGGTGTCGGTTACCGTGTTTCCAACCAGGGTAACATCATCGAGTTCTCTTTGGGTTACACGCACCCCATTTTCATCCAGCTTCCTAAGGAGGTAAAGGTTGAGACCAAGATGGAGCGTAACCAGAATCCCCAGATTGTCCTGGAGTCTGCCGACAAGCAGCTGCTCGGAATGATTTGCGCCAAGATTCGTTCTTTCCGTATGCCGGAGCCTTACAAGGGTAAGGGTATTTTGTTCAAGGGTGAGGTTATCCGCCGCAAGTCGGGTAAGTCAGCATCCGCTAAGTAATTAAGAATTAGGAATTAAGCATTAAGAATTCAAGATTATGACTACAAAGAAGATTGAAAGACGAATCAAGATCAAATATAGAATTCGCAAGAGCGTGTTTGGTACTGCAGAGCGTCCCCGCATGAGTGTGTTCCGCAGCAACAAGCAGATCTACGTTCAGATTATTAACGATTTGGAAGGTAAAACCCTCGCTTCTGCATCGTCGCTTGGTCTGGAGGCTATGCCCAAGATCGAGCAGGCTGAGAAGGTCGGTGAGATGGTAGCCAAGAAGGCTCAGGAGGCTGGCGTTAGCGCCGTTGTCTTCGACCGTAACGGCTATCTGTATCATGGCCGTGTAAAGTCTCTGGCTGATGCAGCACGTAAAGGTGGACTTAAATTTTAAACGATTATGGCAATGAACAGAGTTAAGATAAATAGTGACGTTGAGTTAAAGGACAGACTGGTTGCCATCAACCGTGTTACCAAGGTAACCAAGGGAGGTCGCACCTTTACATTCGCAGCCATCGTCGTTGTCGGTGACGGCAACGGTGTCATCGGCTGGGGTCTCGGCAAGGCCGGTGAAGTCACCGCCGCTATCGCCAAGGGTGTGGAGGCAGCCAAGAAGAATCTGGTGAAGGTTCCCGTTTTGAAGGGTACCATTCCTCATGAGATGGAGGCCCACTTCGGTGGCGCTCAGGTGTTCCTGCGTCCGGCAGCAGCCGGTACTGGTCTGGTGGCCGGTGGTGCTATGCGTGCCGTACTGGAGAGTGTTGGTGTGAAGGACGTCCTCGCTAAGTCGAAGGGCTCTTCCAACCCCCACAACCTGGTGAAGGCTACCATCAAGGCCCTCAGCGAGATGCGCGACGCCTACACGGTGGCCGGAACTCGCGGTATCAGCATGAACAAGGTGTTTAACGGATAAATAGGAGACTGTAACTATGGCAACAATTAAGATTAAGCAGATTAAGAGCAAGATCGGTTATCCCGTAGATCAGAAGCGTACCCTCGAGGCCTTGGGTCTTCACAAGATTTCCCAGGTTGTTGAGAAGGAGGACACTCCCGTTATCCGTGGTATGATCCGCAAGGTTCACCACCTGGTGACCGTAATCGATTAATGTCAAACCAACTATTTTAAAACGCAAGATTATGAAACTACATACTTTAAAGCCGGCTGAGGGCTCTACGCACGCTCGTCGTCGCATTGGCCGTGGTCCCGGTTCGGGTCTCGGCGGTACGTCAACCCGTGGTCACAAGGGCGCTAAGGCTCGCTCAGGTTACAAGAAGAAGATTGGTTTCGAAGGTGGTCAGATGCCTCTGCAGCGTCGCGTTCCGAAGTCTGGCTTCAAGAACATCAACCACAAGGAGTACTTTGCCGTGAACCTCTCCACGCTGCAGAAGCTGGCAGAGGAGAAGAAGCTCACTAAGATTGGTATCGCCGAGCTGGTAGCAGCCGGCCTGACCAATGGCAAGGAGCTGGTGAAGGTCCTTGGCAATGGTGAACTGAAGGCTAAGATCGACGTGGAGGCTAACGCCTTCTCAAAGACTGCCGAAGAGGCTATCAAGGCAGTTGGTGGTAATGCAACAATAATCTAAACAAGACAATGAAGAAGTTAATAGAGACACTGAAGAACATTTGGAAGATTGAGGATCTGCGCCAGCGCATCCTGATCACAATGCTGTTTGTAGCTATCTACCGTCTGGGATCATTCGTGGTGCTTCCCGGCATCAACCCCGGTATGTTGGATAAGCTTCAGTCGCAGACCGCTGGTGGCCTGATGTCACTGCTGGACATGTTCTCCGGTGGTGCATTTTCCAACGCATCTATCTTTGCGCTAGGAATCATGCCCTACATCTCTGCTTCTATCGTTATGCAGCTGCTCGCTGTCGCTGTACCTTATTTCCAGAAGCTGCAGCGCGAGGGTGAGAGTGGCCGTAAGAAGATTATGACTTATACTCGGTACCTGACGGTCGCTATCCTGATCTTCCAGGCACCGAGCTACTTGGTCAATCTGAAGATGCAGGCCGGAGCTGCCTTGGCAACAGGTATTTCGTGGAATGTCTTCATCTGGCCTGCCACGATTATCCTTGCTGCCGGTAGCATGTTCATCCTCTGGCTTGGTGAGCGCATCACCGACAAGGGTATTGGTAACGGTATCTCGCTGATCATTATGATTGGTATTATCGCACGCCTGCCGCAGGCGTTTATCCAGGAAGTCACCTCACGCTTCACCGCCATCACGGGTGGTGGACTGGTGATGTTCCTCGTCGAGATTATCATCCTCTACCTCGTCGTGTGCGCTGCCATCGTCCTCGTACAGGGCGTTCGCAAGATTCCCGTGCAGTATGCAAAGCGTCTTGTAGGTAATCAGCAGTACGGTGGAGCCCGTCAGTACATCCCGCTGAAGCTGTTCGCCGCTAACGTGATGCCAATCATCTTTGCTCAGGCACTGATGTTCATCCCGCTGGCTTTCGTGCAGTATGCAGCGCCAGAGAATGCAAGCTGGTTTGTCCGTTCCATGCTCGATCATCACAGCTGGACGTACAACATCATCTTCGCATTCCTGATCATCGCCTTCACCTACTTCTACACTGCTATTACGCTCAATCCTACCCAGATGGCAGAAGACATGAAGCGCAACAACGGCTTTATTCCCGGCATCAAGCCCGGTAAGCCCACAGCCGACTACATCGACGAGGTGATGTCACGTATCACTGGTCCCGGCTCACTGTTCATTGCCTTCATCGCCATCATGCCCGCTCTGGCAGGACTGCTGAATGTGCAGGATGCCTTCTCTCAGTTCTTCGGCGGTACATCACTGCTGATTCTCGTTGGTGTCGTGCTCGACACGCTCCAGCAGATTGAGAGTCACCTGCTCATGCGCCACTATGACGGTCTGCTCAATTCCGGTCGCATCCACGGACGCGGCGGTGTGAGCGCCTACTAAGCGTCAGTATGAAGATTTTTCTGAAGACTGAAGATGAGATAGAGCTGATGCGCCAGGCCAACCAACTCGTTGGTAAGACCCTTGGTGAATTAGCAAAGCATATCAAGCCTGGCGTAACGACCCTCCAGTTGGATCAGATAGCCGATACGTTCATCCGTGATCACGGAGCCGTTCCGACTTTCAAGGGTTTCCCCAATCCCTATGGAGGGCCGTTTCCCGCCAGCATCTGCACCTCGGTGAACGACGTCGTCGTACATGGTGTCCCCAATGCGGAGACGGTACTGAAGGACGGTGACATCATTTCCATCGACTGCGGCACGCTGCTCAACGGCTTTTGCGGTGACTCCGCCTACACGTTCTGCGTCGGCGAGGTTAGCGACGAGGTCAAAGAGTTGCTGCGCACCACGAAGGAAAGCCTGTATAAAGGCATCGAGGCAGCAGTCGCCGGTCGCCATCTGGGTGACATCAGCGACGCTGTGCAGACGCACTGCGAAGCCAAGGGCTACGGCATCGTCCGCGAACTGTGCGGACACGGCATCGGCCGCGAGATGCACGAAGACCCTCAGGTGCCCAACTACGGGCGCCGTGGCAACGGAGTGATGCTCAAGTCCGCCATGTGCATCGCCATCGAACCGATGATAACCATGGGTCGTCGCGATATCTGGATGGACAAGGACCGCTGGACTATCCGCACACAGGATGGAAAGCCTGCTGCCCACTTCGAGCACACCATCTGCATCCGCAAGGGCCAGGCAGAGATACTCTCCTCCTTTCAGGAGTCGGAAAGCATAGAAGGCAAACAATATTGATACTTTAAAATGGCAAAGCAAGGAGCTATCGAGCAAGACGGAACTATCGTAGAGGCATTGTCCAACGCCATGTTCCGCGTAGAGTTGGAGAACGGAGTGCCCATCATCGCCCATATCTCGGGTAAGATGCGCATGCACTACATCAAAATCCTTCCCGGCGACAAGGTCAAGGTAGAGATGAGTCCCTACGACTTGACAAAGGGCAGAATTGTGTTTAGATATAAGTAAGTTGACAGTTGACAATTGATAATTGACAATATAAGTTATGAAGACAAGAGCATCATTGAAGAAGCGCACACCGGACTGCAAGATTGTACGTCGCAAGGGTCGCCTGTTCGTAATCAACAAGAAGAACCCCAAGTACAAGATGCGTCAGGGTTGAGCAGTTTTATGTTAAATAAGCATAAAAAGGTAGCGGAGTCTCGGAAATTCTGCGTACCTTTGCATGCTTTTTAGCAAAAATTCGAATTTTACACATTATTATTTTATTATTTTAGTTTAACCAAATGGCAATAAGAATTGTTGGAGTAGATTTGCCCCAGGAGAAGCGTGGCGAAATCGCATTGACCTATATCTATGGTATTGGTCGAAGT
>OCTW011520696.1_pt1 | contig 40327 bp, 33 predicted proteins | sample 1539671 | NCBI WGS metagenome assembly OCTW01 (sample SAMN02144230, study PRJEB22623) | gut metagenome | biome: sheep rumen | host: Ovis aries | place: New Zealand
GAAACAAAAAACGGCGAAGCCCGCGAGGCTTTGCCGTTTTTTTATCATCGGATCGAGAAAGGATCAATTGACCGAGTATAACAGATCGTTATAGGTCGGGAAACGCCAGAAGGCGGCGTCCACGATGACTTCGAGGGCGTCGATCGCTTCGCGCGCATTTTTCATCGCGGGGCGAACCTCGCTCTTGCAATAGGTCGCTTTTTCAAGAGAGGAGAGCGTTTTCGCGCGCTCCGCTTTTTCTTGTAAGTCGATCATCAAAGCGGCGAGTTTTTCGTTCAGGTCGGAAACGTCTTTCAGAATTTTGCGTTCGAGAGAGGCGGAATCTTCGCCGAGGATCGAACTCTTTTTCATAATAACGTCGCAAAGCTCGTTTTCGTATTCTTCCGCGGCGGGAATAATATTGTGCCTCGTCATTTCAAGAACGGTCAACGCTTCGAAGAGAACGGAAGTCGAGTAATTTTCGAGCAGGATCTCGTAACGCGAGCGTAGCTCGGTCTCGGTAAAGACATGGTGGCGTTTGAAAAGTTCGATATTTTCGTCTTTTACGAAATAGGGTAGGGCGTCCGCCGTTGTGGCGAGGTTCAAAAGTCCGCGTTTTTTCGCTTCTTCCGCCCATTCGCGGCTGTATCCGTCGCCGTTAAAGATAATTCGCTTATGACGAACGATCTCGCGGCGGATCAAGTCGTTTAAGTCGGCGTTGAAATTCGCGCTGCCTTCGAGCGCGTCCGCAAATTCTTTGAGCGCGTCCGCAACGATGGTATTCAAAATGATATTCGGATCGGAAACGGAAAGGCTGCTTCCCGGCATACGGAATTCGAACTTGTTACCCGTAAACGCGAAGGGACTCGTTCGATTTCGATCCGTCGTATCCTTGGGGATCTTGGGCAAAACGTCCGCGCCGATCTCCATTTGTATTTTTTTGCGCCCTTTATAGGTGACCCCTTTTTCCAAAGCGCGCAAGATCTCCGTCAGCTCTTCTCCGAGCGACACGCTGACGATCGCCGGGGGCGCTTCGTTCGCTCCGAGGCGGTGGTCGTTGCTCGCGCTTGCGACGCTGATGCGCAAAAGGTCCTGATGCTCGTCGACCGCTTTGATGACGGCGGTCAGGAATAAAAGGAACTGCGCGTTTTCGGACGGAGTTTCGCCCGGCTCGAACAAATTGACGCCGGTATCGGATAAAAGGCTCCAATTGTTATGCTTGCCGCTTCCGTTTACGCCCTTGAAGGGTTTTTCGTGTAACAAGCAAACAAGTCCGTGTTTTTCCGCCGTCGCGCGCATAACGGACATCGTAAGCTGGTTGTGGTCGTTCGCGCGGTTCGCGCCGATGAAGATCGGGGCGAGCTCGTGTTGCGAAGGGGCGGCTTCATTGTGTTTGGTTTTGGCAAGAACGCCGAGTTTCCAAAGCTCTTTATCGAGATCCGCCATAAAACTCATAACGCGCGGTTTGATCGCGCCGAAATAGTGATCGTGCAGCTCCTGTCCCTTGGTGGGCGGCGCGCCGAAGAGGGTTCTTCCGCAGGTTACGAGGTCGGGTCTTTTGAGATACAAAGATTTATCGATCAGGAAATATTCCTGCTCGGCGCCGACTGTTGGGGTCGCCGTCCTTCCGCTTGCGTTTCCGAAAAGGGAAAGGATCCTCGAAACTTCTCTTCCGAGCGCTTGAATGGAGCGGAGCAGGGGGGTCTTTTTGTCGAGCGCTTCTCCCGAATACGAACAAAAAACGCTGGGAATATAGAGCGTTCCGTCTTTAACGAAGGCGTAAGAGGAGGGATCCCACGCGGTGTAACCGCGCGCTTCGAAGGTGTTTCGAAGTCCGCCGTTCGGTAGGCTGGACGCGTCAGGCTCGCCGTAAGAGAGTTCTTTGCCGGAAAAGCGCATAATGACCCCCTCTCCTCCCTTAACGGGGGAAATGAAGCCGTCGTGTTTTTCGGCGGTGATGTTCGTCATCGGTTGGAACCAATGGGTAAAATGGGTCGCACCGTGTTCGGTCGCCCAATCCTTCATCTTTTCCGCAACGACGCTTGCCACGTCCTCTCTGAGCCTTGCGCCGCTCTCCGCGGTGGCTTTCAAAGAATCATAGATCTCTTTGGGCAGCCTCGCTTTCATTTCTTCGTCGCCGAAAACGGCGCTTCCGAACAATTCGGGAATCGAATCCATATTTCCTCCTTAAAAGGATCCGCGCGATAAAGAAGCGCGAAACGATCTTACAATATAACTATGCCGTTCTTTTTCGCCTGTGTTAACGTGTCGTCGTCCCACAAGGAAACCTGAACTTCACCGATATGCGCTTTTTCGAGCATCAGCATGGAAAGGCGCGATTGTCCGATGCCGCCTCCCATCGTCAGGGGAAGCTCGCCGGCAAGAACGGCTTTATGGAAGGGAAGGGCGCGGCGATCGTCCGCCCCCGCTTTTCTGAGTTGCTCGTCCATACTGACTTCGTCCACCCGAATACCCATCGAAGAAACTTCGAAAGCGCGTCCGAGAACTTCGTTATAAAAAAGGATATCGCCGTTCAAAGCCCAATCGTCGTAATCGGGGGCGCGACCGTCGTGTTTCTCTCCGCTTTTCAGCTTATCGCCGATCTGCATAACGAAGGCGGTTTTGTATTCCGAAAGGAAGGCGTCTTCTCTTTGCTTGGGGGTAAGGGAGGGATAAAGGTCTTCGAGTTGCTGCGTGGTGACGAAGGCGACCTCGCGGCAAAGCTTGGTTTTAAGCGCGGGATATCTTTCGTTTACAAGATCCTTCGTATCCGCGATGGCGCGAACGATCAAGCGAACTTCTTCTTTTAAATAATTCTCGTTTCTTTCGCGGCGGCTGATGACCTTTTCCCAATCCCATTGATCCACGTAGATCGAATGGAGATTGTCCATCGTTTCGTCGCGACGGATCGCGTTCATATCGGTGTAAAGTCCTTGCCCGACGGGGAACCCGTAGTTTTTCAAAGCTTGGCGCTTCCATTTAGCGAGGGAGTGGACGATATGCGCCTCGTTTCCCGTCTCTTTAATATCGAAATTGACGGCGCGCTCCACTCCGTTCAAATCGTCGTTCAATCCCGTTTTGGGATCCACAAAGAGGGGGGCGGAAACGCGGATCAGATTCAAACTTTCGGAAAGTTTGTCTTCAAACGTGCGTTTGAGAAAGCCGATCGCGACCTGCGTGTCGTACGTACTGAGAATGCTTTTATAGTTTTCGGGAATGTAAAAATCGCTCATAATATGTACCTCTAGCTTTTATTATAATAAATTTTATACCCGTGTGACAACAAAATCGAGTCGTTTTGGTTTTTATCCCCCTTTCAAACGTGTTATAATGTCGTTAAACCGCTTTTAACGGAGGGGAAAATGAGAAATTGGCAGCAAGAAAAGGAAAAGAGAGTCGCTTTTATTCGCAAAATGCTGGAAAAGAGCGGTGCGAAAGGCGTCGTTTTCGGCAATAGCGGCGGCAAAGACAGCGCGCTCGTCGCGGCGCTTTGTTCGGCGGCAACGGAAAACGTGCTCGGCGTGATGATGCCTTGCGCTTCCAAACGCAATTTCGGAGAGGATCTCGAAGACGCAAAGAAGGTTGCGGAAAAATACGGCGTTCCTTCCCTCGTCGTGGACTTGACCGAGGTTCGCGCTTCGCTTCTCTCCGCCATCGGGATCCCTCTTCAAAAGAATGCGGCGATCTCCAATATCGCGCCCCGCTTGCGCATGACCACGTTATACGCCATCGGCGCGGAAAAAGGCTATCTCGTTGCGGGAACGGGGAATAAGAGCGAGCGATATATGGGATACTTTACGAAATTCGGAGACGGCGGTTGCGATTTTAACCCCATCGCCGATCTGACTGCGGGCGAGATCTTCGATTTTTTGTCTTTCCTCGGCGCGCCCGAACACGTGATCCGAAAGGCGCCCTCGGCAGGGCTTTTCGAAGGGCAAACGGATGAAACGGAAATGGGCGTGACTTACAAGGAGATCGACGGCTATCTCGCGGGAGAAAAGGTTTCGGCAGAGGCGGAATCCATCATCAAACGGTATCACGCCGCGAGCTTGCATAAAATGACGATGCCCGCCGTTTACGAAGAAGAGGATTGATCCGATATGTTTAACGTCGTTTTGATAGAGCCGGAAATTCCGCAAAATACGGGCAATATCGCGCGAACCTGCGCCGCCACGAACACCCGATTGCACCTGATCAAGCCGCTCGGCTTTTCGCTGGACGAGAGATCCGTTCGCCGCGCCGGGCTGGACTATTGGGACAAAGTTTCCGTTACGGTGTACGAATCGCTCGCGGATTTTTACGAAAAAACGAAAGCCGCCGTTTCTTCGGGCGCAAAAATGTATTACGCGTCCACCAAAGGCAAGATCGTTTATTCGGACGTTTCGTATCGAGACGGCGATTTTCTTCTTTTCGGGAAAGAAACGAAAGGGATCGACGAAAAAGTGCTCTATGAGAATTACGACAGGACCGTTCGCATTCCGATGTGGGGCGAACTTCGTTCTTTGAATCTTTCGAACAGCGTTGCGATCGCGCTGTACGAAGCGCTTCGCCAAAACGGATTTCCCCTCTTTACGACGGAAGGCAAGCTCCGTAACTATTAGCCGCAAGGCGAGGGTATTTCTCCTCGTTTTTTCGAATAAAACGAAAAATATTTTGCTTAGACCTGTTGAAAAGCAAAATCGCCTGTGCTATAATAACAAAGGATTACGAGACCTTTCGTAAAATAAAGATAAGGAGATAAAAACTATGCCCAGAGTTATCAGTGACGAATGTATTATGTGCGGCGCTTGCAGCGCAACTTGCCCGGTCAGCGCGATCGCGGAAGGCGACAGCAAGTATATCATTGACAAAGAGCAGTGCATCGACTGCGGCGCTTGCGAAGCGGGTTGCCCGGTCAGCGCGATCTCGGAGGAATAAAAAGCGTTTAGCCACCGACCTTCCGGTCGGTGGTTTTACGAAGCGGAAAGAAAGACTTGATCGAAAAGTCTTTTTTTAGGCATCGTCAAGGAGTCTGCAATGCAAATCAACACGGCGTTATTTGAAAGAGGAGATAAGATCGGCGTCGCCGTTTCGGGCGGAAGGGACAGTATGAGCCTTCTGCATTATCTCTTGCAGGAAAAAAACAGTTTGATGATCAACGTCGTCGCGATCCACGTGGAACACGGGATCCGCGGCAAAGAAAGCTTGGACGATCAAGCCTTCGTTCTCGACTATTGCTCGAAGAACGACGTTCCCGTTTGCTATACGAAGGTGGACGTTCCTTCTTACGCGAAGGAGCATTTGATCGGGCTCGAACAAGCCGCGCGCGAACTCAGATATAAGTATTTCGACGAGCTTTTGCGCAAAGGCGTCGTGGACAAGATCGCGACCGCCCACCAGCTGGACGATCAATGCGAAACGGTTTTGATGCGCATCTTCCGCGGAACGGGCGTAAAAGGCCTCGAAGGCATTCCGAGCGCTCGCAGCGGCAGGTATATCCGTCCGATGCTGTCTCTGTCTCGCGCGGAAATAGCGGAGTACGCCGAAGCGAACGCCGTGCCGCACGTTGAGGACAGCACGAACTATAATCTCGAATACACTCGGAACTTCATTCGCCACGAGGTGTTTCCCGTCGTGGAAAAGATGTTTCCGCAATATAGAAAAAGCATCGAAAGGCTGACCGGCGCCGCCAAAGAGGCGATCTCGTTTATGGACAGCGTCGCCGTACCTTACGAGGTGGACGATAAGTCGAGGATCGTTTTTTCGGTCGAAGCCTTGAATGAAGCGCACCCCGCTCTCGTTCGTCACAGCATTCGAAAAGCGATGATCGAGCAGGGCTTTGCCCTCGATTTCGAACAATGCAACTTGCTGGACGTCCTCTCTCTTCTCAATAAAGAAACGGGAAAGGAAGTCAGCTTATCGCAAGGTCTGATCGCCTTGAAGGCTCCGGGCCATCTCGTCATTATGCGCGCGGTGGAGAGCGAGCCGTACGAGATCCCCTTTCATGAGGGCGAGATCTCCCTTCCGGACGGGCGTACGCTCGTCGTCGGAGAGTATCACGGCGTGGGGCTTCGCTTCGATCCGAAGAAGATCCCGGAAGGCAGCGTGATCCGCAATCGCCGCGAGGGAGACGTGTTTACGACCTTCGGCGGTTTTACAAAATCCCTCGGAAATTATCTGACGAATATCAAATATCCGAGCCGTGACAGAGACGAATTGCCCTTGATCGCGTGCGGAAAAGAAGTTTTCGTGATCTGCGGCGTGGAGATCTCCCAAAAAGTAAAGGTGGACGAAGAAACGGAAGACGTTTATACCGTAAAAGTCGTCAGCGGCTGATATGCGCCTATTGGAAGTATTGAAACAAAAAGCGGGCGACGATCTGTATCTAGTCGGAGGCGCGGTTCGAGACGAGCTTTTGTCTTATCCGATCTCCGATCTGGACGTCGCAGGCCCATTTGCCCCCGAACAACTCGAAGAAAAGCTCGGGGGGCTTTTTACTTTTAAGGACGTCAATCCGCGCATCGGAACGGTCAAAATTACTTTGGATGCGGAAAATTGCGAGTACACCCGTTTTCGGAAGGACAGTTATCCCTTGCTCTCGGGGCGGCATCGCCCGGACGGCGTCAGCTTCGTACAAACTTTGGAAGAGGACGCGTTCCGCCGCGATTTTACGATCAACGCGCTGTATAAGAGATTATCAGACGGGCGGATTTTCGATCCTACGGGCGGGCTGGACGACTTAAAGCGGAAGCGCATTCGAACGACGCGCGCTCCCGAGGAAGTCTTCTCGGAAGACGGGCTTCGCTTGCTTCGCCTCGTTCGTTTCGCCGCGTCGCTCGGCTTCGAGATCGAGGAGAAAACGATGGCGGCGGCGAAAAAATACGCGCCCCTTCTGGCGGATATTTCTCCCGAACGCATACGCGAAGAGTTTATGAAGATCCTGACGGCGGACAAGCGCTACGGCGTAAAAGACGCGGTTTTTCGCGGCTTGGAAATGCTTCGGGAGATCGGGTTGTACGAGTTCTTTTTGCCCGAACTTCTCGAAGGGATCGGCGTTACGCAAAATTCGAAATATCATCGATACGACGTGTATTATCATACGCTCTATACCTGCCAAGCGGCGCCTCCGGAGCTTCGCCTTGCCGCGCTTTTACACGATATCGCAAAACCCCTTTGCGTAAGGCGGGACGGAAATATGTATCTTCATTCCGCGGAAAGCGCCGTCATGGCGGAAACGATCATGCGGCGATTGCGGTTTTCCAAAAAGGAGATCGAGAGAGTATGCGAGCTCGTTCGCCGACATATGTTCGATTTTAACGGGGAAGCGAGCGAGAATAAAAAACGCCAATTCGTTTTGCAAGAATGGGATCTCCTCGAAGAGATCGTTGCTTTGAAACACGCGGACAGCGTCGGAACGGGGTGTTTTACCGAAAACGGATTTGCGACCCGTCTTCTCGAAATCAAAAAAGAAATGAAAGAGGAAGGCGTTTTCGTCAGCGTTAAGCAACTTCCCGTCAAAGGGATCGACCTCGTTCGACTCGGCGTAGAAGAGGAGATACGCGCGGATATATTGAAAACGCTGCTCGAACGGCAAGCCGTTCGAGGCGCCAAAAGAGACAAGGAAAGCTTGCTTTCCGAAACCGAACGAATTCGAAAAGAGATCCTTAGGAGAAACGAAAAATGAAAATTGCGATATTGATCCTGCTTGCCGTTATTTTGATCCTGCTCCTTTGCTTGCTTTTCCTGATCCTTAAAAGATCGGGCGGCGGCGCGAGCGCGCGCGAAGTCGAGGACATCGTAAGGCGAGAAGGCGATTACCAATTGAAAAGCGTTCAAAATTCGATCAGCGGCGTAAACGGCGCAACGATGAACGCGGTCAAAATGGTCTCGGAGGCGCAGGGAACGAGTACCGAAGCGTTTATGCGCCATATCTCGGAAAACGCCGCCCTTGCGGACAAGCGCCAACAGGAGTTTATGGCGAACGTCGAAATGCGGCTCGAAAATATGCGAACGAGCCTTGTAAGGACGCTTGCGGACGTCAGACAGGAGAACGCGGCGCAGCTTGACAAAATGCGCGAAGTCGTGGAAGAAAAAATGCAGTCCACCTTGACCGAGCGGCTGAACGCTTCTTTCGCGCTGATCAACGAACAGCTCGATAAAGTGCGCGAAGGGCTCGGAGAAATGCGGAATCTGACGGACGGCGTAACCGATCTCAAAAAAGTTCTCGGCGGCGTAAAAACGCGCGGCGTTTGGGGCGAAGTTTCCCTCGGATCGCTGATCGAGGAAGTTCTCGTAAAAGAACAGTACCTCGTAAACGCGCAGATCGGGAATAAGAGAGAAGCGGTGGAATACGCCGTTGTTTTGCCCGGCAAGGGAGAAGAAAAAGTTTTGCTCCCGATCGACGCCAAATTCCCCCTCGAAGATTACCAGCGCCTTGCGGACGCTTCGGAAACGGGGGATAAAGATCTCGTTGTCGCGATGGGAAACGCGCTCGAACGCCGCATCAAAGAAGAAGCGAAAACCATTGCGGAAAAGTACGTCAAACCGCCCGAGACGACGGATTTCGCCGTTATGTATCTTCCCATCGAAGGGCTGTATTCCGAAGTTACGAAAAGGCAAGGGCTTATGGAGTTCGTCCATAATAAATACCGCGTTTTGATTACGGGACCCACGACGCTCGCCGCTCTTTTGAATAGTTTACAGGTCGGATTCAAAACGCTTGCGATCCAAAAACGCAGTCGCGAGATTTGGAAACTTTTATCTTCGTTCAAAACGGAGTTCGCTCGTTTTTCCGAGTTGATCGACGCAACGCAAAAGCAGATCGAGCGGGCGGCGGGCGGCTTGCAGACTGCGTCCGAAAGATCTCTTTCGATCCAAAAAAAGCTTTCGAAGGTCGAGCTTATCGAAGAGCCGTCGGACGAGGCTTAAAGCGAGGGCTTGCACTTTGCGCGCGCGGCGTGTTATAATACAAAAATGAGCATAAAAAAGAAACTTCTCTTGACGAACGTTTTGATATTCGCCGTTATGGTCGTCCTTGCCCTCGGGTATAACCTTTTTGCGACCGCGCTGAAGGATAAATTCTCGATTATGGATACGACGTCGGACGAGATCGAGCAGGTTTCCTTGGTTCTGACGGACGGTTCGCTAGACGAGAAGGCGAAGGCGGATAACCTTTCGCAGCTCGGGTTCAAACTCTCAACGTACGACCAAGCGGGAACGCTCGTTACCGAGTACGGTTACGAGCTGAAAGGCTATACCTTTACCAGCGTTTCTTCCACGCCGAAAATCGTTATTTTCTCAAACAAAGTCGTTTTGGAATCCAAGATCGGCGCAAAGTATTACGCGGCGGTCAAGATCTCTTCCAGAGAAAAGCGGTTTAATTATATAAACAGCCTCGCGATCGCGATCATGATCGCGGTGTGCGGCGCGGCGGTGTTCTTCGCTTGCTATTATCAGTATAAAACGATCTTCCCTCCGCTCCAAATTCTGCGCGGCGGCTTGAAACAGGTCGCGGCGGGAAATTATTCCTATCAACTGCGCGGCGGAAAGAGAGACGAGATCGGGTCGGTCATCGGCGAATTCGAGATGATGCGGCAAAAACTGGCCGATCTCGATCGTCAAAAGTCCGAATTCGATCGCCAAAGAGGAGAGATCATCGCGGGCATATCTCACGATCTCAAAACGCCTCTTACCACCATTCAGGGCTATACGAAGGGCCTAATGGACGGCGTTGCGAATACGCCTGCGAAAACCGAGCGCTATCTCAAAACCATTTACGAAACGACCCTGACGATGAATTCCCTCGTCAATCAGCTGAACGAATTCGCGAAGATGGATATCGACACGATCGAGTACAGCTTTATGGAGCGCGATCTCGTTAAACTGATCCAGGATTTCGCGGCGATCCACGTTCCGATTTACGCCACGAAAGGGTTGCGCGTCGTAACGGATTTCCCGAAGGAGCCGGTTGAAGCGGATATCGATAAAGAGCAATTTTTGCGCGTGATCCAAAACATTTTGGATAACAGCGTAAAATATAAAACCAAGCCCGAGGGCGAAGCGCGGATCAAGGTGTACTCGGAAGACTGTCAAGCCGTTCTTGAAATTCAAGACGACGGGCCGGGCGTTTCGCCGCACGAGATCGAGTACATTTTCGAAAGTTATTACCGCGGCGACCCCTCCCGAACCAATCCCACCACGGGCAGCGGGCTGGGCTTATCGATCGTAAAAACCGTTATTACGGCGCACGGCGGAACCGTTCGCGCCGAAAATGACGGCGGGCTGAAAATCATTATCAAAATCCCCCAAAGGAGGAAAAGAAATTGAGAAGGATCTTAATCGTTGAGGACGAGAAGAACATTGCCGAGATCGAGCGCGACTATTTGGAGCTGGACGGCTTCGAGGTTGCGATCGAGCATAACGGCGCCGTCGGTTGCGACAGGGCGATCAAGGAGGATTTCGACCTCGTGATCCTCGATATTATGCTTCCCGATATGGACGGCTTTGAAATTTGCCGCGCTTTGAGAAAGGAAAAAGACGTTCCCATTTTGATGGTGACGGCGAAAGTCGCGAGCATCGATAAAGTGCGCGGACTCGGCATCGGCGCGGACGATTATATCGTAAAACCCTTCGATCCCGCGGAACTCGTTGCGCGCGTAAAAGCGCATATCGCGAGATACGAGAGGATCAAAGGCAACGTACAGGATAAAGGGGTGGATATCGAATATCGAGATCTCTCGATCAAGCCTTTGTCCCGCAGAGTCTTTTATAAGGGCGAAGAGGTGTTTTTGACCGCGAAGGAATTCGACCTTCTTTATTTCCTCGCAAGCAATCCGAACGTCGTTTTCCGCAAAGAAACCATTTTCGATAAGGTTTGGGGCGTGGATTCCTTCGGCGACGCGGGCACCGTCGTCGTCCACCTGACGCACATTCGCGATAAGATCCCGATGGATTATATCGAGACGGTCAGGGGCGTGGGATACAGGTTCAGCATGCAGCCCGAACAGTAATGTTTACGGGAGATTATCATACCCATACTCGTTTCAGCGACGGAAAGGGGAGCGTTCTTGAAAACGCCCTTGCCGCAAACGCGGTCGGCTTAAAAGAGATCGCGATCACCGATCACGGATTCCGTATCCCCACGATGAGCTTTGGGAAGTTTCTGAAAGCGAAAAGGGAATGCCGCGAAGCGGAAAAAATGGCGGGCGTTCGCGTTTTGGCGGGCGTGGAAGCGAATTTGATCTCGGACGAAGGCGATCTGGACGTAAAAGAAGAGGAGCTGCCCGAAATCGAGTTCCTGATCGCGGGGTTTCATAAATTCGCGATCCCGAAGAACGTCAGAACGTTTTTCGATACGTACGCCGTAACCTATTTTAACGGAGCGATCCGAACGGGGAAAAAGGCGATCGAGAGAAATACGCGCGCGCTCGTTCGCGCGATCGAAAGATACCCCTTAAACGCCGTCGCGCATCTCAACCACGCGATGAAGGTAAACGTTTTCGAAGTGGCGCAAGCCGCCGCGAAAAAGGGCGTTTTGATCGAACTCAACGCAAAGCACCTTTCCGATCTCGAAGGGGAATGGAATGCGCTTTTTCAAAGCGGCGCAAACTTTATTTTGAGTTCCGACGCGCATTCGCCTTTCGCCGTAGGGAAGATCGAAGGAGCATTGCAAAAGGCGCTTTCCGAGGGGATCCCCGCGGAAAGGATCGTAAATTATATCGGAGATTGACTATGCCGAGACATTTTTCGCACTATTATTTTTCTCAAAAACTCGTTGCGGACGCTTCTTACGCGATCTCCGCTATCGTAAAACTGTATCCGGACGCATACCTGCTCGGATCGTTCGGCGCCGATCTCTTTGCCGATAAAGAGCATAAAAAGCGCCTTGCGGACGCAGACCCCGTTCAATTTTTCGGCGTTACGGCGCGCAATATTTTTACGAACGGATCCAAATGCCGCCTCGCTTATATGCTCGGCTTTACCTCTCATTACGCCCTCGAAAGGGCGGGGAATCCCTTCGTCCATTATTTTGCCGCAAACGGCGTTCGGGGATATTACGGCGGGAAAAGCGAAACGAGGAGCGAAGAGGATATCGAGATCGGGATCGACCGCCATTTGATCCGCGATTATCTCGGAACGGCGAAAGCGCTTTCCCTCGTTCAGGGGATCAGCGTTCGTAAGCCGGTTTTGGAAGAGATCGCCGCTTTTTATGTGGACGTTATAAACGACCTCGCGGACGTGTATTTGAATTATCGGAAAACGCTTTCTCTTCTTTCGAGCGTAAAGGCGGATATGCCATTGTCCGAGGGGCTCGGGCGGATCGATTATATGAACCGTGAACACCGCGAATGGCGCGCATATACGGGCGAAGTAACCTCGCTTTCTTTCGACGAATTGATGGACGAACAGCGGATAGTTGCTTACGACCTTTTGGAAGAATATATGAAGATGGCGCGTAGCAATAAGCAAACGGACGAATCCAAATTCGGCTATACCGCGTCGGGCAATCCCAATATTTGAGTTTTTGTTTTTCAGCTTGGTTTTCTTGCCGCTTCGCAAGTATTTTATAACTCGCGATACGCTCGACTTCGACTTTCTATAATTCGCGATACGCTCGACTCCGCATTCTTTCGAACGCTCCGCTCGGTATGACAATCTATAACTGTCATTTCGTACCGTAGGTCCGCGTAGAGGCGGAGCCTCATAGCGCTGCACCCGACCCACAATCGTTATAATAATTCGCGATACACTCGACTTCGCATTCTTTCGAATGCTCCGCTCGGTATGACTTTTTTTATTGTCATTTCGAGCCTGCCGAGAAATCGCCGATTATTCTTTCCTTCCTTGACCGACTTTATCCATATCGCTTGTCGAGAAATCGCCGATTACTCTTTCTTTCCCTGACTGCCTTTATCCATTCGTTCCGTTGCGCCCCGCCGAAACGGTTTTTTGTTGCATTTTCTTTTTTCTACGCTTCGCTCAAATACCGCTCGATCGCTTTTTGTATTTCGATCGCAAGGCGAAGCCGATAATTCGGATCGGTGATCAGCGCTTCGTCTAAGGGGCTGGAGAGAAACGCGCATTCGATGATGATCGAGGGTGCGCCGCTGCATTGCGCGATAAAGTAATCTCCTTTTAAGGGAGAAAAACCCCTGCCGAGAGTGGGCTCGTTCATAACGGCGTTTAATTGCTTTTGCATAAGAGAAGCGAACGCTTCCGAATGATCCGTTGAATAAAAAACCTGGATCCCTCGCCTGGACGCGTCCTCGTATCGATTCATATGCAAGCTGATTACGAGCTTCGGATCCGCTTTTTCGATGATCCTTTTGCGCGCCGCCATATCTTCCTTTTTATTGTATGCGCCCGAAACGAGAGCTTCTTCCGAAACACGCGTTTGAACCGCTTTGAATCCGGCGGAGGAGAGAAGTTCTCCGAGGGTCAGCGCCATTTTTAAGTTCAGATCGCTCTCTTTTACGCCCGTTTTCGCGCCCGTTACGCCGGGATCGGCGCCGCCGTGTCCCGCGTCTAAAACCACCGTAAGGCGCGGCGCTTGGGAAAACGCCCTCCGGCTTCCTCCGTTTGCGGCGAGAACGAGGGCGGGGGTCAGGGCGGCGATCAAAGCGAGGATCGCTCCTGCGCATAAAAGGCTATTGAATCGAACGACCTTAAACATATTTCGCGCTCCTTTTCCGAAATTCGACATTTTTATGCGTAAAAAAATACAAAAATGAATAAGTAATCCACTTATCCACAAAGTTATCCACATTTTTTGCGGTTATGCACATAGAAATTCCCCTTTCGAATGAATCTTATTCGAAACGGGTTTCGGATAGAACGAAAAAAAAGAAAAGAGAAAGAAAAACAAAAAGCGGTCAGTAGCTTTGCCGCCCGAGAAGATAGTCCACCGTTACGGAAAAGAGATCGGCAAGGCGGCAGAGCGCGCTGAAATCGCATTCGCGTTTCCCGCTTTCCCAATAAGAGATCAATCGGACGGATACGTTCATCTTTTGCGCAAGATCGGCGCGAGTCATCCCGGCTTCCAAGCGTAATTCTCTGACCCTCTCGGCAAATTTAATCATAGCTTTACTATAGAACAAAAAGTTCCGAAAGCCTTGACTTGGAACAAAATGTTCCATATAATAAACGCGGGAAGCGGAGCGCCGCTTTTCAAACGAGCAAAGGGAAGAAGGCTTTATAAATCCCTTCAAACGCGCGGGCGAATCGCAATAACAAAAGCGTTCGGCTGCCTGAATGCCTTGATAACGATCGAGACCCAAAAGATAATCCGCGGAAACTTTGAATAAAGAGCAGATCAAATAGATTTGCTCGGCATTCGGGGATGAGCGCCCTTTCTCCCAAAGGGAGACGGTATCTTGCGAAACCGAAAGAGTCTCGCCCATTGCCGATTGGGTAAGATTCGCTTCTGTTTGGATCTCCTTGATCCGATCCGATATGCAGAGTTTCAGCGTTTCCTTCATTCCTGTATTGTACGAAGATTTTTCGTTTTAATATTGACTTACGAGAAATCCTCGTAATAATATAAAACAAAATAAGCAAAAGGGGAAAAAGCTATGAAATGTCCGAAGTGCGCAGGCGAACTGCGCGAAGAGAACGAACTTTTGGTTTGCGATTCTTGCGGCGCAATCTATCCGAAAGGAGTCGAAACGCCTGCGGAAGGAAAGGATTCGGTGGAAGTTCGCCCGGCGGCGCAAAAGAGCGAAGAGCAGCTGCGCATCGAATTGCTCGAGCGGAGGCTTGCGGAAATGGAAGCGAAACAAACGGCGGGGAAGGCTTCTCCCGCTTCTTCCGCAAAAGATAAAATTAAGAAATTCTTTCAGTCGATCCCCTCTTTTATTCGCTCGCATAAGAAGGCGGCGGCGTTTTCCGCATTTGGCTTGCTCGCGGTAATTTTGATCATCGTTCTTTGCACGTCTCTTTGCGGCGTAAGGGGCGTGTACGTCAATAAGGCGAACGCAGAAGATTATTACGTGTTCTCCTCCGGTTCCTATATCGCGGTTTCAAACCTCGGCGGAGAGGATATGGAAGAGAAGGGCAAATGGAAAGCATCCGGCGGGAAAATTACCTTTACGGTAAAAGACGAGATGTTTGGAAAAATCAGCGAATCCTTCGACTTCAAAAAGAGCAAGGATAACGATTTGATCGAGATAGACGGAACGCAGTACGAAAGAGTCGCCCGCTCGATCAAGAGCAAAGTGAAAATTACGCTGGACGCAAACGGCGGCGAGGGCGGCATCCATAAGAAGATCCGAATCGGCTCTAAGATCGAAGTAAAGGAGCCTACCCGAGAAGGGTTCGTTTTCCTCGGCTATGCAAATTCGGAAGGCGAATTTTTCAACGATTACGAGCGCATTTGGAAGAGCGCAAGTTACAAAGCGAAATGGCGGTGCGTGGAGCATCCGGAAAGCGCGATCCAAGAGAAGGTTTTGAAAGAGGCAACTTGCGGCTCGGACGGTTTGCGCGGGCGCGTTTGCTCCGTCTGCGAATGCGTCGTTTCCTCCGAGATCATTCCCGCAACGGGAGAGCATGCTTACGGTGAATGGAAAACAGTCGTCGCCGCGACTTGTACGGAAGACGGCGAAATGCAAGGCACTTGCGCCGTTTGCGGAATAAAGGAATCCGAGAGCATTCCCGCAACCGGACATTACTATGACGTTCTTACGAAAAAATGCGTCGGGTGCGACCAAACAGTTTCGTCTTTTGCAGAAAACACGATGATCGCTTTCGGTTTATATCCGCAAACAAAAGTGACCGATCGCTCTCTTACGAGCGCATTGGACGCGGCGGCGGGCACCTTGCCGACCTCAAGCAACAGCCGAGCTTGGACATCCTACAGATATTATAACGACGGTTCTATCTCGAACTATATGTGGTACATTGACCTTGAGCAGGGTGGCGAGAAGTACCGCGGCGTGTACTTCACGTCGTACAGACCGTACGACTCGTTGTTACAAAATAGTTCCGCGAGTAACAGCCTTCAAGACGACAACGGCTACAATACGTCCACCGTCTATTGGTTCAAGTACGAGCCCATCAAGTGGCGCATCCTGTCGGAAGCGAACGGCGAAGCCCTGATCCTCTGCGAGAGCATCATCGACAGCCAAGAGTATTACAACAGCACAAATAGTCGTACGATCGACGGTCAAACGGTTTATCCAAGCAACTATGAGTACAGTAATATTCGCGCTTGGCTGAACGACACCTTCTACAATACGGCGTTCAATGATCTCCAGAAGCAGATCATCCTGCTGACCACGGTGGATAACAGCGCGCGCAGCACCAACAACACCGAGGATTATGTCTTCCTTCTCAGCGAACAAGAAGTAACGAACAGCGCCTACGGCTTTGATAGTAGCTACAGTATCTACGATTCCGCCCGTGGGAAGATAACCACCGACTATGCCAAGTCGCAAGGCGCGTTTACATATACGAGGTTGGGCTTCGTGGGTAACGGTTATTGGTGGCTTCGTTCGCCGAGCTATAACTATAGTAACCGCGTGCGTCGCGTGGACTACTATGGTAGCGCCTTTGACTACGACTATGTGTGCGTCTCGGACTACGGCGTTGTCCCCGCTTTGAAAATTAAGTTGGATTGATCGGGCGGGGCGTACAGTTCGGAGAATCAAATAAGGGATGGAGAAATCTCCGTCCCTTTTTCTTTTTCGATCGGCGGAGTTTTCTTTGCTTTTTCTTTGGAACTATACTATAATAAAGAGCGGTAGTTCGGTATGATGAAAGCTCCCTTGGATAAAAATAAAGTAAAGCAGATGAATCCGCTCGTTTTGTCTTTCGTGGGAGACGCGGTGGAAACGCTTCGCGTCCGCACCCGCCTCGCGCTCGAAAGCTCCGAAAAGGCGCACGCTTTGCATCTTAAAACCTCCGCTCTCGTAAACGCGAAAGCGCAATCCGAGCAGGTGGAAAAGATCTTATCTTGCCTGACGGAGGAAGAAGGGGAGATCTATCATCGCGCGAGAAACAGCAAGAATCATCATCACGCGAAAAACTATTCGGTTTCCGATTATCGCCGCGCGAGCGGGCTGGAAGCGGTGATCGGATATTTATATCTTTCGGGCGAAGAAGAAAGGCTTTCGGAGCTTTTCGATAAAATGGAGAACGTATGATAGTAGAAGGGAAAAACGCGGTAAAGGAACTGATCAAATCGGGCAGAACGATCGACAAGATCTGCGTGTTGAAAGGCGATAAAGCGGCGGAATCGCTCGCGCTGCAAGCGAAGGAAGCGGGCGCGAAAGCCGTGTTTTGCTCGCGCGAAAATTTGGATAGGCTGTCCTTTTCCAAAAAGCATCAGGGCGTTCTCGCTTATACGACGGAATTTTCGTACAGCGATCTGTCCGAGATCCTCGAAGAGAAGGAAGAAGGAAATCGCCTCGTCGTTATTTTAGACGGCGTGGAGGATCCGCACAATCTCGGGAGCATTTTAAGAAGCGCGGAATGTCTCGGGGCGGCGGGCGTCGTAATCGGGAAACACCGTTCGGTTTCGGTAAACGAAACGGTCGTAAAAACCGCGTGCGGCGCGGAAGAGTACGTAAAGGTTGCCCGCGTAACGAATATAAACGACGCGATCCGTACTTTGAAAGAGAACTTTTTCAAAGTATATGCGATGGATATGAGCGGGAAGGATCTTTTCGCCGCCGATCTTTCGGGCGACGTGGCGCTCGTACTCGGCAGCGAGGGAAACGGCGTGTCCGCCTTGGCGAAAAAGCTCTCGGACGGCGCGGTCAGGATCCCGATGATGGGCGAGATCGACAGTATGAACGTGTCCGTGGCGGCGGGTATCGGAATGTATGAATACGCGCGCAGAAGGGGCGCGGGGAAATAAAAGAGGGAATGGAAGAGAAAATCGGCGCGGAACAAACCGCCTTGTGGCTGACGCGGGAAGAAGTAGAAGAGCGCGTAAAAGAGGGCAAGGTAAACGGAAGGCAGGATCTTCAAACCAAAAGCGTGTGGAAAATCGTGTACGCGAACGCTTTTACTTTGTTCAACGTTCTGAACGTGATCCTCGCCGTATTGATCCTCGTTATGAGCCGCGGAAAGCGCTGGAACGATACTTTATTTATGGGTATCGTTTTTTTTAATTTGTTCGTTGGGATCTTCCAAGAGATCAAAGCGAAGAAAACCATCGAGAAATTGTCTTTGATCTCCTCTCCCAAAGTCGCCGTTCTGCGCGACGCGGAAGAGACGGTCATTCCCGTGGAAGAGCTCGTTTTGGACGACGTTATGATCTTAGACGCGGGGCGGCAGATCTGCGCGGACAGCGTTGTCGTCAGCGGGAGCGTGGAAGTAAACGAAAGTATGATCACGGGCGAGTCCGACCCGATCTTGAAAAAGGAAGGAGAGGAGCTTAAAAGCGGCAGTTTCGTCGTCAGCGGCAAATGCTCGGCGCGCGTTTTCCACGTGGGCGCGGACAACTATGCGACCAAGATCGCCGCGGGCGCCCGCTATATCAAAAAAACCAATTCGGAGATCTTGCGATCCCTTCGCGCGATCATTCGCCTGATGAGCATTATCGTCGTTCCGCTCGGCGTCGCGCTTCTTTTGAAGCAGTATCTCATCGTTCATAATTCGATGGACGAAGCCGTTCTCAAAATGGCGGGCAGCGTCGTTTCCATGATCCCGCAGGGGCTTATCGCGCTTTCCACGACGGTGTTCGCGGTGGGCGTCGTTCGCCTTTCTACCTATAAAACCCTTTCTCAGGATCTTTACAGTATCGAAACGCTTGCGCGCGTGGACGTTCTCTGCCTGGACAAAACGGGAACGATCACCGAAGGTTCGATGCTCGTAACGGGCGTTCAAGCGGAAGGCGCAACGGAAGAGGAGATCAAAAAGATTTTATCGTTTATCTCCAAGAGCGTTCCGGATAACAATCCGACTTACGAGGCGGTCAAAGAGTTTGCAAAAGAGATCGAACCGCCCTTCGAAGCGACCGAGATCTATCCCTTTTCCTCCGATCGAAAGTGGAGCGGCGCGAAAGGGGAAAAAGGCGCCTATTTGATGGGCGCGATCGAGTTTATCGCTCCCGAGCTTGCTTTTTCGTTCGAAAAGGAATGCGAAGAATTTCAAAAGGAAGGAAAGCGCGTTCTCGCCGTTGTTTCCGCTTCTGACGTTCAAGAGGGAAAGGCGAAAGATCCCGTTGTTCTCGGGTTCGTTTTGATCGAAGATAAGATTCGCGAAGAAGCGCCCGCGACCCTTCGCTATTTTGCGGAGCAAGGGGTGGATATTCGCGTCATATCGGGCGACAATCCCGTAACGGTCTCCGCCATCGCGAAGAAAGCGGGGCTTGCCGGAGCGGAAAAATATACGGACGCGTCCTCTTGGGGAGAAACGCCCGATTACGGCGCGCTCATATCGGAATATAAAGTGTTCGGTAGAGTTACGCCCGAGCAAAAGCTCGCCTTGATCAAAGCGTTTAAGGAAAAGGGGCATACCGTGGCGATGACGGGCGACGGGGTAAACGACGTTCTCGCGCTCAAAGAAGCGGATTGCAGCGTCGCGATGGCGTCCGGCAGCGACGTGGCGAAGAGCGTGGCTTCCCTCGTTCTTCTCGATTCGAATTTTGCTTCGATGCCCAAGATCGTAATGGAAGGGCGCCGCTCGATCAATAACTTACAGCGTTCTTCCTCTCTCTATCTCGTTAAGACGATCTATGCGACCTTGCTCGCGATCATTTTCCTCTTCATCGGAAGTTATCCCTTCGAGCCTTCTCACCTGACCTTGGTCGGCGCTACCGCAACGGGGATCCCTTCTTTTCTTCTCGCGCTCGAACCGAATAAAGAGAGGGCGGAAGGCAGCTTTATCTATAACGCGCTTCGAAAAGCGCTCCCCGGCGCGCTTACGATCGTTGTGGGGATCGTGGTGATCCAAATTATCGGGAAAGCGCTTCCGCTATCCGTCGAAGAGGCGGATATGCTCTCCGTTTTGATGGTCGCCGTTGCGAACTTTATGGTGTTGTTTCGCGTTTGCTTGCCGATGGACGGAAAACACGCGGCGATCTTTTTTTCGATGCTCGCTCTTTATATGCTCGGATGGATCTTTTTCCCCGGCGTGTTCAATATGATGAAGATAAGCGAGATCTCTCTCAAAATGCTGTATATCCTTTTGGCGCTGACGGGTTGCGGCGCGCTGATCTTCGTTTTATTTATCTTTTTGGAAAAGCGCCTCGCGAAAAGAGGAAAGCCCAAGATCCTCGAAAAGCTGAATTTGGAATGATCAAGCGTCGCTGAGGCGAACGGTGATTTTAAGGTCGAGAGAGAGATCTCTCGGCTCTTTTTTTTCTCCGTATTTCTTATGATATTTGCCGCGAAGAGAGAACACGTCCAACCCGAGCGCGCGCCCCGTTTCTTCGGCGGCTCGTATCTTTTCTTTGATGAATCTCTTCGTGCTTTCGGTAACGAAGGATTCGGAAAGAGAGGAATCGTCCTTGCTGATCGATTGGGTAATGACGTTGATGAAATACAGGGCGCAGAGGGAAACTTTCCCGCTTTTATCGATCTTCCAGCAGTCGAGGGATCGCTTGATATTGACGTCCATATGCCCTTTATCCGTGTCGATCTCCATGACCAGCCCTTCCGCTTGCGCCGCGAGTCCGAGCGCGGCGGTTACCGTTTCGCTTGTTACGAAACCTTTTCCGTCATCTGAAAAGAGGACGGTTTTGGAGCAGTCGAAGGCGTAATTTTGCTCGTCGCTTCCCGTGTTCGCCCCGCCGATCGCTTTGGGAACGGGAAAAGCTTCTATCCAAGGAAGATAGGGAGTGTATCCCTTGGTTTCGAAGTTTGTAAAGAAACTTTTAAGGGTCGCCGTGGGGTGCCCGCCCGTGGAGCTGTTGATCTTGTTCAGCTGTTGCAGATAAACGGACGCCGCACCCTGTACGGATACGCTTCTTTCCAGCGTTTCTTTCGCCGTTCCTTTGACCGCCATGATGGACACGTCGTCCATGATCGAATCGTCGGCGAACAGCTCGCTCGTAATTTTTTTTACGCCGTTTGTAACGAGTCTTTCTCCGAACACGAGCATATGGCAGTGGAAATAGGCGGGTTTATAGGCGGTCGTTCGCGCGATCTCGTCCATTGCGCCGACGAGGGTAGGCGCCTTTCCGCTCATAACGGCGTAACGATTCGGCGCTCCCGGCGCGGAACTTTCCCCCGCGACCGCGATCTGAACGGTCACTTCGATCTCTCCCTTTTCCGTTTCGTCCACTCCCATTCCGACCACGATCGCTTTGTTCAATATAGGTTGCGGGACGATCAAATTCCCGATTACGGCGCAGGCGATCACAAGCAGGGTGATCGCGATCATTTGCTTAGTTCGTTTTTTCATTTTCTTTCCTCTTTTTTTTCGCGATCGCGAAAACGCCGAACCCAACGGTCAGAAGCGCCGCGCCGATCGTAAAAGCGTTCATTATGCGCGTCATAAAGCGTTCGTAAGCGTTCGCTTCGTCCAAAAAGGCGAGAGACAGAGCGAGGGCGAAAATCCCGATCAGCAAGAAACAGGAATAATCTTTTTTCGCGGGGATCCCGACGGCGGTTTTCAAATAGCAAAAGTTTTGCCTGCCCGATAAAAAAACGAGGGAGAGATACACGGTCGAAAGGATCGCCCAAAGTATGATGACCGGCCAATTGGCAGAACCGAGCTCGTCCGTGTTCGCCTTGAAGGTGCTGAGCTTGATAAACGCGTAATCAGTGGACTTCGCCGCGTCGCCGTAAACCGCGGTAAACACGCCGTAAAAGATGAGGAGTAGCGTAAGGGAGAAAAAGAACGAGGCAAGCGCCAGCTTTTTCTTGCTTCCTCCCTTTTCTTTCTTTTCGCTTTTCGCCTTTTCCGCGGCGGCTTGTTTTTCGGCGTTTTCTCTTTCGCCTCTCTTTGTCTTGCCGGAGGGAGAAAGACCGCTGAGATCGAGAAAAGCGACGGCGGCGGTGTCTCCGAACCAGCCGAGACCCGCGTAAAATCCTTTCGGCAGGGAAGAAAAGTCGGGATTGACCATCGCGAGCGCATTGAACAGTTCTCCTTTCGTCGTCGTAAAAATGATCACGAACAGGAACACGAAGGCGAAAAGCCAAGTAAAGATCTCAAGCGATCTGCCGATCCCGGCGTAACCTTTCGTTGCGAAAAGAACGCAGGCGATCAAAAAGAGAACGGTAACGGGTAGCACGGGAATGTTCTCGAAAAGGGACAGGGCGTAATAGGTGGAAATTTCGCGCGTAAAAGCGGAGAGTTTCAATATGAAAAACGCGAGGAAAAAAAGCGCCGCCGCGATCTTAACGGGCTTTTTGAGTTCGATGAGAAATAGCCCGCCTTCTTTCGCGATCTTGGTTGCGAAAAAAAGGAGGACGCAATCGAAGGAAGAAAGCAAAAAAACCGCCCATATCGCCTTCCCGCCCGCGCCCTTCGCAAGGACAGAGGGGAGAGTACAGAACTTGGTCGCGATGAATAAAACGACCGCGATCAGGCAGAATTCCGCGTAAGATACTTTGCGCGTTTCTTTGAGTTGAACGTTATTGACGTCCGTTTTCATCCGATTCCTCCTTTTCGCCGAGCGCTTCGAGCATAAAATCGTCTTTTCGGATACGCACGGGGTTTTGATTGTCTATGGATTCCGGTCTGTTTTCCATATCGTACAGTTCCAGCTTTACGAAGCCGTCTTTCAGATCGCTTACGAGGAGCGGAGCGTAAGGACTCGTATAATTCGATCCGAAACTTTGCAGCGTAACGAGATGCCCGCAGAGGATGACGACGGCGAGAATGATCCCGAGAAGCCCCATCAAAGCGGCGGTCGCCACGAATAAAAGGCGCAGGATGCTGTACGTTCCGACGTCGTCCGGAACGAGATACAGCCCGATCGAGGAAAGCGCCGTAACGAGAACGGCGGGCGAACTCAAAAGTCCCGCGCTGACCGCCGTTTCTCCGAGAACGATCGCGCCCACGACGGAGAGCGCCATACCCACGTATCGCGGCATTCTTACGCTCGCTTCGTTCAAAATGTCGAAAATCAAAAGGACGAGAACCATTTCGAGGGTAGGAGAAAGGGGGGTCCCGTTCGTGCTGTTTATAATGGTGATCAAAAATTTCAGCGGCAAAATCTGATATTGAAATTCCTGAACGGCAACGAAGACTGCGGGGAGAAACAGGGCGATGACCGCGGCGAACAGGCGCAAAAACCGCGTTACGGTAACGCGCGTGTTTCGCTTGAAGTAATCCTGGCTGTCTTGAAAGCTCTCGATGAGAATATGCGGAACGGTCAGCGCGATCGGACTGCCGTCCACGAGGATCGCGACTCTTCCTTCGAGAAGTTTCGCGGTAACTACGTCCGGCTTTTCGAGCGATCCCACCTGCGGAAAGAGGGAGCTCGGAGCGTCCTCGATAAACTTCGTCAGATACGAACTGTCCACTACGCCGTCTATCTCGATATGCGAAAGCCTCTCGTTTACGAGGTCCACCGTCTTTTTCGCGGCAACGTCCGAAAGATAGCAAACGCAAACTTTCGTCTTGCTGTATTTCCCGATCTCTCGCTCGGAAATAACGAGGCTTTTGGTTTTCAGGCGGCGGCGAAGCAGCGACGTGTTGATCTGAATATCTTCCGTAAACCCTTCGCGCGGGCCTTTGAGTACGCTGCTCGTGGGCGGTTCGCTGACGCTTCTTCGCTCCCATTTTTTAACGGAAAAAATGTAAAAATGATCGTCTCCTTCGATGAAAAGCGCCGTCGCGCCTTCCGCGACGAGGTCTTCCGCTTCCGTTAGGTCGGCGGTTATTTTGACGGGGGAAGTCGTAAACACTTTTTCGTGTATATTCTCTTTCGTCAATTCGCCTTTCAAAAGCGAAAGCGGCCGCATAACGTTGTTTTCGAGAAGTTCTTTATCGGTCAGCGCGTCGAAAGTAACGTAAAGCGCTTGCCGACCGCCCGCTTCGGCGGGGCAGAAGGTTAAGTCGGAGCTTTCCCCGAAATCTTTTTTGATTTGCTCTTTGATCTCTTTAATGTGCATATGCGTAGTATAGGAAGAAAAAGGAAAATTATAAATTAGGCGAAAAAACCTTCTTTTCACACTCGGCGTTAACAAAATTTGACAATCGGGAATTCGGCATAAATATTGACAAGATCGCGCGCGTGTGTTATTATGGATATACAAAAAATCTTTTTTTGGAGGTTTCTGTATGAAGAAAAAGTTTGGCATAATCGTAGCCATCTTGCTCTGCGCGGTTCTTCTGTTCAGCTTCGCTGCCTGTGGCGGCGGCAAACAACCCGAAGCTGCAAAAGAATCGATCCCCGGTGTAACCGATGCGCAGATCGCGGAGATGGACTCGTCTATCGGGGCGTATCTCGATAGTTGGCTCCTTGCGAACGCGCAAGAAGACGTAACCGATCAGACTGCGGTTTTGAAATCGGCTCTTGGTGCGTCCGACGCCTTTACCTTTATGAATAGGGAAAGAGAAGAGTACGCTCCTGTCGTGCAAGTCACGTTCGACGAAAACTCGAACAAGTACACGGTCGTGTTCTCTTGGAACAAGGGCGCGCTCAAAAAGACGTACGTAAAAGAAGCGAAAGTCGTTACTTATACGAACTGGGCGGGCAAAATGAACAAAACCGCGGATTATACCGCGCTGACCGAAGAAGGCGAAGCGGCGGGCGCGATCGATAAGATCGTTAACGCGGCGTTCAGCACCATCAACAACGTCGGCACGAACGCGCAAACCGCGAAATTCGGCGTGGACGGAACGATCGGCTTCGAAGTGATGGGCTATAATTACGGTCTCCAAATCAAAGGAAACGTGGACCTCGAATCCCGCAAGGATACCGAGCTCGCGCTTTTGATCGTTGACTCCGGCAAGAACGTCCGCGGCGGACTGTATTATCAAGGCGCCGAGGAAGACAAAGATTGCAAGATCATTCTCCAAATCGGCGAGAAGTACAGATATCTCGATTACGCGATCCTGAACGACCTTCTTTCGAAGATCTTGACTCCGGCAGAAGACGCGGGCGAGGATTTCCTCCCCACCGGAACGCTTGCCGAGATCCTCGCGCACTATAATGTCAATTCCACCATCGCGAGCACCGTTTCCGCGGTTATCGATATGATCGCGCAAGGTTACGTAAAGGAGGGTACGAACGAGACCACTTACATGATCGACATCAACCTCTCCACCGTTGTGTCCACGCTTTCCGAGCTTCTCGGCGATGTTCTTTCGGGCGTTTCTTTTGAAGGTATTCCCTATCTCGAGGACCTCGATATCGCTACGATGCACGGCCTCCTCGGCCACGTCACCATCGCGGCAACCGTTGCCGGCGAAGAGGAAGACGAACTGACCGATTTCGAACTTGCGGTAAACCTTCCCGCTTGCACCTTCTACTTGAATGAGGAAGAGGGCGAGGACGCGACCAAGCTCGATATCCCGTCCATCAGCTTCGCGCTGTATCTGAACGATTTCTCCTTCATTACCGAAGGCAAGATCGCGAACGTGATCCCCGCGGAAGCGGCAGACGCAGAGTACTTCAGCCCGACGAACGTAAACGTCAGCGGTGACCTTTACATCAACGATACGAACATCGATTTGGACGACACCTTCCATTTCTCCTTCGTAACGAACGTTAACCCCTTCAAGCCCAGCAAGGCTGCGGGATCCCTCGTCATCAAGCAAAGCCAAGGCGCTACCTATAACGAAGCGACCGCGTCCAACTTCCTGACGATCACCTACGAACAATCTTCCAAGACCCTTTGCGTCAGCGGAACCGCGTTCGGTATGGATGAAGACGACGGCAACACCATTTACACTTTCAGCTTTGCCGATGGCTCCGCCGCGCTTGATACCATCAAACATTGGCTCGGCTTGGATAACTGGCAGGGTATCGGATTTGACGAAGAACACGGTCTCTATATCAGCGACGAAGCGATCGCGAAATCTTCCGCGAAAGCTCTCCTCCAAAACGACCTTGCGCAAGCGATCACGAAGTACTATGCCGCTAAGATGGCGGAAAATACTTACGACGAAGGCGAAGAAACTCTTGCTGCGGAAGACGAAGGTTTCAGCTTCGATATGATCGGCGATCTCTTCAGCGGTGTTAAAGATCTGTATGATCAACTCGCGAAAGGCGGCGCTATCGTGATCGGTGACGGTTCCGCGAAGATCGACGTCACGCCCGAAGTGATCAACACCGTGACCGCCGCTTTGAACGAGATGCTGAATCTCGACCTCCCGACCGATATCGACGATCCCAAGTTTGTTAAGTTGTACTTCAACTACAAAGACGAAGACGTGGATTACACCGATAAGCTCTTCGCGACCGTTTCTTACGGCGGCAACCTCTTCGAGATCACATTCGACGGTTCGAAGGACAACGAGTTCACGATCAACTTCGTTATGACCACCTCGACGAGGATCTACACCTGCGTCGTTACGGCGGAAGACGAAGTTGAGACCGAGAGCGCAACGAAGTGGACCTTTGACGTAACCTTCGATATCACCGATAAAGAAGGCAATTCCAAGAGCCATACCGAAGTGAAGCTTTCGAATTTCCACGCAAACTGGGGTGCGGATAACACCGATAACCTCGAGCTTTACAGCGCGGAAGAAAAAGCGGGTGCGACCTCTATCTTCGCAGACGACGGTGTCGCGACCAAGCTCGTTGAAAAGATCGTAAGTTTCTTGAACAAAGACGCGATCGAGCCCTATGCGGAAAAAGTCGGCAAGATGATCGTCGACATGATCCTCTGATTCGGATCGCAAACAAGAAAAGCAGGGCGGGGATCTACTTCGCCCTCGAATGAAAACAAGATCCATCGGGTTTTCCCCCGATGGATTTTTGTTTGGCCGCCTTCTTGACTTTTTCGTTAAATTGGGTTACTTTGTAAGAGTTACCAAGTAGGGAGGCGCATATGGATTGGGCGGCATTTTGGAGTAAGGTCAAAAACTTCTTCACGGGAAACGTTTGGAACATCGTTAAGTTTTTCGCAATACTTTTGATCGGGATCGTTTTGATCAAGATTTTAATGACGGCTTTGCGAAAGATATTCTCCAAAACGAAGATGGAAGCCGTTGCGCAGAATTTTCTGCTCGCCGTCGTTAAATTTTTCCTATGGCTCGTTTTGGTTTTGGTGCTTTTATCCGTCGTCGGCGTTCAAATCTCGGGGGTCATTACGGCGCTCAGCGCGGCGATCCTTGCGATCGGTATGGCGCTGCAAAGCAACATCTCGAACGTTGCAAACGGCATCGTCATCGTTGCGAACAAAATGTTTAAGAAAGGAGACTATATCATCGTGGACGGGCAGGAAGGATCGATCGTTGAGATCAATTTTCTGTTTACCACGCTTTATACTCCCGACAATAAAAAGATTACGATCCCGAATTCCACGATCGTAAACAGCTCGGTCGTAAACGCGGGTGCCAACCCGAAACGCCGCGTAAATTTTACCTTTCCCGTCGCTTATGAATCGGACGTTGAGCTCGTTAAAAAAACGGTGACGGACGTAATGCGTTCGAACGGGAAGGTTTATCTCGATCCCGAACCCTTTTGCAAGCTCAAAACCTTTAATTCGAGCAGCATCGACTTTTTCGCGAATTGTTGGTGCGATTCCGCCGATTATTGGGACGTTTATTATTACGTTATGGAGCACGTTTATAACGAGTTTAAGAGAAACGGGATCTCCGTTCCATACGAGCAGGTCGAAGTTCGCGAAAGAAAAGACAGGGTGGAAATGCCGTTCGATCCCGCTCCGCTTCCCGAGCGAGTGGAGAAAGAACGCCCCGCGGAACACGATGCGCTTTCGGATTTGAAAAAGTATTACGATGAAGCCGTTTCCAAAATGGAAGAAGCGCATAAAAAGAGAAAAGCCGAAAAGAAAGAAAAAAAGGCTGCCTCTTCCGCGGATTCGGCGCGCGATAAGCGGGATTCCGATCCGGCGTAATCGATTCAAGCGTAGTCCGGGAAAACGGTGAGCGGCTCCTTGCGGGGCGCTCTGCCACGCGGATCTTTTTTGAGAAAATCATACGCTTTTTCTTTGCGCGATCGAATGCGGCAGCGTAGCGTTCGAAAACAAAAAAGGGCGCGGTTCTATCCGTGCCCAAGCCTTTTTGTAAAAGGCGGAAATGAATTCTTATTCTCCTTCCGAAACGAATACGCCTGTGTTTTCGTCTTCACACGTTGGGTAAAACGCCCAATTCCCCTCGGGCGGAAGGTCTCTTACGCCATCTACGCCGTAATACACTTTTTCCTCTTCCTCATTCTCGGAAACTCCGAGATAGTACGCGCCTTCGTCCGTCTGGATCTTTGCCCATCGAGTGCTTGGTAAAACGTCTTCAAAAAGAGTAATCGGCTCCCCGCTTTCGATGAGCTTTTTCGCTTTATCTTTTCTTGATTCCGTTTTCGTTTCTTGTACTTCGTTTATGCCGAAACGTTCGGATAAATCTTCGGTTTCCTTTTCTTTTTCCGTAGCGACCTCTTCGACTGCCGATCTTTCCTTTTCCGCGCTTTCGATCTCTCCTTTTTCTTCGATAAGAGCCTCTTCTTCGGCGTTTTTTCGGGCGTTTTCCGCGCTTTCGATCAATTTCCATCGAGTCAGAGCTTCGTTTGCGCAGCCGATGGCGCCGAAAAAGTATTTTTCGCTCTTTTCGGCAAGAACCGCGATTTCTCGGATCGGAGCCGAGAGAGGCGCCTTCCACGTCCCGTTTTCACATTCGGCGATCGCTCCGTTTACGGTAGCTGCGAGAACGTGAAGCTCCTTTTTTACTCGGATCTCGATCCTTTCTTTTGCAGTCACCGTGCAAAAATCGATTTCGGAACCGCTTTTCAAAATCATCTTTTTTTGAAACATATTTTCCTCCGATGCGGGCAATATTGTAAGAGGGGGCGTTCGCCCCGCGCGCCGTAGCGTGTATCCCGCCAATTTATTTCTTAAAATAATTGCAATATTTGCTTTTATATACTATAATTATTTATCGGGGATAGCATTTATTCCTTCTTTAATTCATTCGGGAGAATCGAATATGCGTAAAAAGTTTTTGTTGATTGCAATCGTGGCGCTTGTTTTGACTTGCGCGCTTACCGTTCTTTGTGCTTGCGAAAGCTATAAAGCGTCCGCCGTAAAACCCGTTGGGGATAAAAACGCGGTCGTGGAAAGCAATGGCGGCCTCGTTGTAAAGCAGGGCGGCTATCTTTATTTCGTAAACGGTTATTCCGGTTATCTCTCGGAAAACGGCAAAGATAACTGGTTCGGCCATGTGACCAAGGGCGCGATCGTTCGCGTCAGCTATCATGCGGACGGCTCCCTCGGCAACGATTACGTCGTCGTCGTTCCCAAGAGCGTGATGGCGGATTCCGAGAACGTCGGTTTCTCTATTTTCGGCAACTATATTTATTATGTAAGTCCGAGCGCGGAAGAAGATCGCTCCGGTTCCGTTCAAACAGATACCTTGCAATTTATGCGCACTAGGCTCGACGGAACGGGAACGCAGGTCATCTTGAATTGGGACGGCACTTCTGTCAAGTACAAGTACACTCCTTCTTCTCTCGTTTATTTCGACAGCGCGAACAGCAAACTTTACAGCAAGAGCTTGTCCGTTAAGAAATTCAAGAAGAACGATAAGGGAACTTGTATTGCGGATAAAGTTACGAGCGTTTACTTCCCGCCGTGTGATTCTTACGATCCCGCCTCTAAGGAAAAGAACGTAAACGAGTACGTTCTTTACACCAAATCTTCGGAAGACGCTTACGAGTACGGAAATACTCTCTATATCGCGCATTCTTCCGGAAAGGATGAAAAAGTTTTGATCGGAGCGGATAGCTATGAAAGCGGGAAATACAGCGTCAGCGTTCTTTCCTCTTCCGTTTCGGGCGATAAACTCGCGATTTATTACACCAAAACCCGTTACGTAGGGACGTCTTCTTCCGGTACCGTGGTCGGAACGTTCGCTTACGAGTTCCAAGATAAAAATTTCGCGTTCGGCGAGGCGGCGGAAGTAAAGCTTTCTTCCGAGAGCCTTTCGAACCTTTATCCGATTTCGTACGGAGAGGGGATCGTCAGCGCGGGAAGCGGAAAAGCGGTCGTGTATTATACGGACGGAACCGCACCCTTGACCTTCGGCGATCTGACGTTGAACACGCTTATCACCGTTCAAAACGGGATTTTCTATTACGTAAACGGAGACAACTACCTTTGCTATTACGCGATGGATAATTCCGCAAACGCCCATTTCGCGCTCAACGCGGAAGATAAGGTCATGACTTCCTTTACCGGCGCGGAATATTTTGACGGATATCTCTATTTCATCGTGGACGACGATTACGATTACACGCATCGCCTTTCCCTCGCCGGCGTCAGCGTTTATGACGATTCTTCTTTCGACTATGCGCGCATCGGGATCGTAACGAGCGCCGATCAAGCGAAGATGGATAAAGAGGCGGAAGAAGATTCCGACAACGATTGATCGAACTTTCTCGGATCTTGCCCGACCGTTTCGGTCGGGCTTTTTTTATGAAATACGGAAAAATCGGGATATTTCGCGCTCTTCATATGAAAGGGAGAGAAGATTTGTCTTACTTTCTTGAAAAAAATATTCGCAAATCATAAAAAACTGTTTACAAACAAATAATTTATCCATATAATAATGGCGAAAAGGCGATAATGCCCGAAAAAGGAGTTTTGCGTATGCCGACTTATAAAAAATGTCCGCGTTGTGAACTGAATTATATTTTGGAAAGCGAAGACTATTGCAGCGTATGCAAGGATGAGCTTCACGGGATCATCCCCGTTGAGGAAGATGACGATCTTTTGAGTAAGGTTTGCCCCCGATGCGGCGCGCCCATTTCGGAGGATATGGATTACTGCGAGAATTGCCGCCAAGATCTTCTCCGTTTGAAAGCCTTACACGAGGATGACGAGGAATGGGATGAAGAGGAAGAAGAGGAAGCGAACGAAAATTTGGACGAAGATGAGGAGCTTGACGAGCCCATCGCGGACGATGACGTCGTGGACGACGAATTTAAGGACGAGGAAGAGGAAGAACCTATCGAAGATTACGAGGACGAGGAAGACGAAGACGCGCTTCTCGGCTTCGATACGAACGTGGACGACGTGGAAGACGATTACGACGAGGACGATCCCGATCTTTTGGATGACGACGACGACGAGTAGCCCCTTCGTTTGTTTATTGAAATGCGCTTAAAATTCGCCGAGCGATTGTCGCTCGGCGTTTTTTATTGTTATTTCGGATATACTAAACGATATGTATTATTCGTATCACGCAAACGCGAAAAAATTGATCCGCGAAGGGCATTTGGTAGAAGCGCGACTGACGAAAAAAGGAAACGCAAGCGTTCTTCTTTTGATTTTCGATAATCATCGTCCGATGCCCGTAAAGGAAGAGAGGATCGCGGAGTACGCCGAGCTTATTCGATTGAAAAAACCGCCGTCTGAGCTTTCTTAAACCCGTGAATAGGGGGAGAGGGAGCTTCCGACGACGGTTTTATGCGTTTCGAATGCAAAAAGAGAATTACATCTTTTCGGGCGCGGCGATCCCGAGAAGCGTCAAGGCGTTTTTCAAGACTTGGCGTACCGCAAAGGTCAAAGCGAGTCTCGCTTCTTTTTCTCCGTCAGGCGCGTTCAAAATTCGGTTATCGATATAATATTTGTTAAAGGCTTCCGCGATATCCACCGCGTGGCGCGTAATAACGGACGGCTCTCTCTTTTCCGCCGCAAGTTTGACCGCGTTTTTGAAAGAAGAGATCAAGGTGATCAGCTCGTGCGCGTTTTCAAGGCAGGTAAAATCCGCTTTTCCCGCGTCAAAGGCGCCCGCCTTTTCGAGCAGGCTGGAAGCGCGCGCGTGCGTGTACTGAACGTAAGGGCAGGTTTCGCCGTCGAAATTCAGAACTTTATCGTAGCTGAACGTTATATCTTTGATCCGGCTGTTAAAGAGCGCGCCGAAGATAACGGCGCCCACGCCGACCTGCTCCGCGATCTCGCTTTTATTTTCGAGGTTCGGACTCTTTTCTTCGATCACTTTTTGCGCCTTTTGAACGGCGGAATTCAAAACGTCTTCAAGATAAACGACCTTTCCTTGGCGGCTGCTCATCGTTCCGTCCGCTAAAGAGACCATTCCGAAAGCAACGTGTTCGAGATCCTTTGCCCAAGGTTCGCCGAGTAGTTCCAGCACTTTGAAAACTTGCTTGAAATGCAAATTTTGCTGATAGGCAACGACGTAAAGGCATTTATAAAAATCATATGTATTTTTTCTGTAATACGCCGCGGCAAGGTCACGCGTCGCATACAGTGTGGCTCCGTCCGAACGAACGAGCAGGCAGGGGGGCATATCCTCTCCGACCTGAACGACTTTCGCTCCGTCCGAATCCACCAAGAGCCCCGCTCTTTCGAGTTTGTCGAGAACGGGCTGCATTTTATCGTTGTAAAAACTTTCGCCCGCGTAGCTGTCGAATTCGATCCCGAGCCGCTCGTAAACCCTTTTCGCTTCCGCAAGGCTGATCGTTTTGAATTTTTCAAAGAGCGCGAGCGCTTCTTCGTCTCCGTCCTCGATCTTTTTGAAATACGCTCTACCGAGATCGTTTAAAGAATCGTCTTTTTCCGCTTCCTCGTGAAATTTAACGTATAGCTTATGAAGGGCTTTTACTCCGCCTTTTTCAACTTCCTCTTCATTGCCCCACATTTTATAGGCAACGATCATCTTGCCGAATTGCGTTCCCCAATCGCCGAGGTGATTGATTCGAACGACGTTATAACCGAGAAAGTCAAAGGCGCGCGCGAGCGCTCCGCCGATCACGGTGGAAGAAAGGTGCCCGATGTGGAAGGGCTTCGCGATATTGACGGAAGAAAAGTCGATACAAATCGTTTTTCCGTGGCCTTCGTCGCTTCTGCCGTAATTCTCTTGATCCCGCAAAACGGAAAGCAGCGTCGTTTTCGCGAGATCTTCCCTTGAAAACTTGAAATTGAGATATCCGTTCAGCGCAGTGCAGGATAATAGGAAGGAGGGAAGGGAGGAAGTGATCTCATCGGCAAGCCCGCTTGCGATCTCCACGGGGGATTTCCTGAGCGCTTTCGCAAATCGGAAACAGGGAAGCGCTACGTCCGCAAACGCGAGATCTTTGGGGGGGGTTAAAAGAGAGAGGATCTCCTCTTTCGAAACGCCGTCGATATGGATTAAAGATGCGATTTTTTCGTTATTTGTCATATTAAACGTTGAACCTGAATAAAACGACGTCTCCGTCTTTCATTATGTAATCTTTGCCTTCGCTTCTGACCTTGCCTTTTTCCTTTGCAACGGTCAAAGAACCCGCTTCCATCAAGTCTTCGTACGACACGACTTCGGCGCGGATAAAGCCTTTTTCGAAATCGGTATGGATCTTTCCGGCGGCTTGCGGCGCTTTGGTTCCTTTTTGGATCGTCCAAGCGCGCGTTTCTTTTTCGCCTGCGGTCAAATAGGAGATCAATCCCAAAAGCTCATAGCCCGCTTTGATCAGCATCGAAAGGCCGCTTTCTTTCAGCCCGAGTTCCTCGCGGAACATATCGCGGTCTTCTTTGTCTAAGGCGGAAAGCTCCGCTTCCACTTTCGCGCAAAGTTTGATCACTTTCGCGCCTTCTTTTTCCGCGATCTCGCGAACTTGCTTTACGAACGCGTTGTCTTCTTTGTTTACGTCCGCTTCCGCAATGTTTGCGACGTAGATTACTTTTTTGGTCGTTAAAAGGAACAAGGAATCGTAGTACTCTTTCTCTTCATCCGTTGCACTTATACTTCTGCCGGGGTTTCCTTCCGAAAGATGGGCGAACATTTTTTCAAGCATTTCGATCTCGGGCAGATATTTTTTATCGCCGCTTTTCGCTTGGGTTTTGACCTTTTGGAGTCTTTTTTCCACGCTTTCGAGATCGGATAAAATAAGCTCCGTATCGATGATCGCGATATCGTCTTTCGGGGAGATCCTTCCCTCTACGTGCGTTACGTTCGGGTCTTCATAGCAGCGAACGACGTGCGTGATCGCGTCCACTTCGCGGATATGGGAAAGAAATTTATTTCCGAGTCCTTCGCCTTTGGACGCGCCTTTGACAAGCCCCGCGATGTCCACGAATTCAAGAACGGCAGGGGTAACTTTTTTAGAAGAATAGAGAGCGGCAAGATCGTCCACTCGCTTGTCCGGAACGGGAACCACGCCTACGTTCGGTTCAATGGTGCAGAACGGATAATTCTGGCATTCCGCGCCCGCTGAGGTGATCGCGTTGAACAAAGTGGATTTTCCGACGTTTGGCAATCCTACGATACCGAGTTTCATTTTCACTACTCCTTTTGGCATAAATGCCGATCGTATTTCGTAAAATGTAAGGTTATTATACCCTCTTCGCGCGCGGAAATCAATTAAATTGAGATAAAACGCGCTTTCTACTTGCTTTGCAAGTAAGAGGTTTCCCGGAAAAAGCGCAAACGCGCTTGCGGGGGAAAAAAACGGGGCAGCCGTCCGCGCCCGAAAAGGAGGATTTATGAACTATTTGAAAGCGATCTTGATCGGACTCGTGCAGGGGCTTACGGAGTTTCTCCCCGTTTCCAGCAGCGGGCATTTGATCCTTCTTGAAAAGTTGGGGCTTGCGCCCACTTCGGTTTTTTTTAATCTGACCTTGCATCTGGCAACGCTTTTTGCCGTTCTCCTCGTTTTGCGAAAGGACGTCGTTTGCCTTTTGCGCCATCCGCTTTCGTCCGATTTGAAATACGTCCTTTTGGCATCCGTTCCGACGGCGGCGATCGCGCTTGCTTTTTCTTGCTTTTTCCCTTCTCTGTTGCTCGGGAGTATGCTTCCGTTCGGTTTTCTCGTAACCTCGATGGTCCTTCTCGCGGGCGAACTCTTTTCTCCCCGAGATCGCTTTTTGAAGATCGGGATCAAAAACAGCCTTGCGGCGGGATTCGCGCAAGGGATCGCCGTTTTGCCCGGCGTGTCGCGGAGCGGCTTAACGATCTCCGCTTTGACTCTCTCGGGCGTGGAGAGGGAAGACGCGGCTCGCTTTTCGTTTCTTCTATCCCTTCCCGTTATTGCGGGCGGGTTTCTTCTCGAAGGGGTGAAGAGCGGGTTTTCCGTTTCCGGAGCGAACGGATGGGAGATCGCGCTGGCGGCGGGCGCCGCGCTTCTTTCCGGCATTTTTTCCGTTCGTTTTATGCTTCGCAAAATAAAAAAGGGCGTGAAGCCCTTCGTTTATTATACTTTCGTTCTTGGGATCGCGACTTTCTTTATCCTTTAACGGGAAAGATTTCGAAAAAATCGCTCGGGGATCACGGTTTCTTTCAAACCGCACGTCATATCCACACGGCATCGCCCTTGATAGGAAACGACTGCCACGTTGAGCGGGGTATTTCGGCTGATATTCAAAAAGAACCGAACGTCTTTTACGATAGCGGTTGCTTCGGGAGAAAGCTCGATCACGCCTACGTTCGATAAGATCGCGGTTTGGCGAACTTTATCGATTATCTTCTTTACAAGTTTGAAAACCGGTCTTTTGATAAAAAGCGGAATCAACTTTACGATCGGCAGGCGGAAACACTTTTTGATGTCGTCAACCTTGTTTTGCATTCCTTCTTTCGTGATTTTCGAGCGGAATTGCGTTTTGACCGTTTCGAGAAGGGCGGGGAAGGAAAGATCGGACGCGTTCTTTTCCACGTTGATCCGCTCGAAACAAACGAAGTTTTGAATGGTGTTCGAAGGGAAGAAGCGCCTTAAATTGACGGGGACGAAGAGAGAAAGCGGCTTTTTGAGCGGCGCCGAATAATCTTCCAAGATCGCCGCCACGTAACAGGCAGCGATGTACTCCGTGATCGTGGCGCCCGCTTCTTTCGCTTTCCGTTTAAGATTCGGAAGGTCGATCTCTTCCGAGATCAAGCGGGGAACGGACGCGTAGTTGCCCGCTTTTCCGAGGGCGATCACGCTCTTTCCGTTATAGTTTTTGAGAGAGATGGCGCGTAGTGATTTTTTTTGCCCGTATTGCATAAAAGCGTCGGTCATGATAAGATCGCGCGAAAGATTTTTTTTATCGGAAACCTTTCTAGATATTTCCGCATAACGGGTCAGAAGATCGGAGAGGAAAAAAGCGCCGACGTTTCCGTCCGTGATCGCGTGAAAAACTTCGAGAACGATTTCGCGTCCTTTATACGCGACTCGGAAAGGATATCCGTTCGTGTCCTTTTTTTTCAAAGGGGAAAGAGGGGGTGCGTCATCTTCTTTTACGGGAACGGGATCGAGGGAAGCTTTCAGTTTATGCCAAAAGAAACCGCAAACGATTTTGGACTTAAAATTCGGGTAAAGGGGAAGAACGTCGCGAAGAGCAAGAGTTAGCGCCTCGGGATCGACCTCCCGATCGAGCGTCGCGGAAAAGCGAAAATTGCTTTGCGTGGTTTTACTCCGCATCATCGGATAGGCGAGCGCGGAAAGATCGAGCGGATAGTAAACGTGTTTCATTCTTATTCCGCGGCAGGCACCGGAAGGGTGACGTGGATCAGTTTTAACAAGGGATTATTCAGCATCAAAGGTTTTGCGATCGCGCCTTTGATCATAAACTCGTCCGCCGCATGCGCCCAGTTCGCGCCGTCGTCAAAGCGGGCGACGATCGCGCCCGCGCCCCAAAGAATAACGAGGAGGATCGCGAGATTGAAAACGAGGCCGATCAAGCGATCGATCTTGCTCGGCGCGGAATTTTTATCCAAAAACCGATAAATCTTTTTGCGAATGATATTGCGAATGATCGCAAGAATGATAACGAGGACGATCCAAACCGCCGTTTCGTAAACGTATTTCGTTGCGGTGTAAGAGAGGGAAGTACGGAGAGAAACGCCGGGAGCCGCCGCTTTATCCGCAAAAGAAGCGATGAAAGAGCCCACGTAAGGAACGTGATCCGTGACCGCTTGTTTTAAGGTGATCTCGCCGACGTAGAGTTCGCTGTCTTCTCCTTTTGTAACCACGGTATCCAAAAGCGTTCCGAAATCGCCGCTCGAAGGGAGGGCTTTCCCGATGGGTTGCATTAAAACTTTCGCCGCGCCGGTGTAAGAAACCGCGCCGTCTTTTTCGCTCTCCAAAAAGAGAGGGCAGAGGGCGGAAGAAATAAACGCCGCGCCGACCATAATAACGAGAAGCATAAAGAACCCGAAAAAGAGCTTGGCTCCTCCTTTGATCAGACCGATGAGGGCAAACAGCACCGCCGCGCCGATGATGACGAAATCCATAATAGCCATATAGCTATTATATAATATCGCCGAAACAAATGCAACCATTTGTAAAAAAAGGAAAAGTGGGAAAAATTTCCGATATTCCACCGCCGTTTTCTTCGATTTTTTTCGGCGGGAGAGAATTCGAAGCGCGCGTATTTCCTTTGAATAAAGGGCAATAATAGCCTATGGATTATGAAAAACGCCGTCGTTATTTGCATCGGAAGCGATAAGGTTTCGGGGGACATGCTGGGCCCCCTCGTGGGAAGCGCGCTCAGGGAGGATTACGCCCTTCCTTTTCCCGTTTACGGCGCGGTCGGGGAGAGCGTAAACGGGATCAACCTCGGCGCATACGTGGCAATGATCAAGCGCAGGCACGGAGATTCTTCCGTGATCGCAGTGGACGCCGCGCTCGGGAAAGAGGCGGACATCGGGCGCATTCGCCTGAAAAGAGGGGGCATCAAGGCGGGCGGCGCGCTCGATAGGAAAACGGAGGCGGTGGGAGATCTCGGGATCGTAGGGATCGTTGCGAAAGAAAGCGATCCGAAAGACGTTATGAACGCGCTTCTCGCCGTTCCCTTTGAGTTCGTCTCTTCTCTCGCCGAAAAAATCGCCGAAATGATCTATACGGTTCTCGTAAGCGAAGCGTAAAGAGGCGGCGCCCTTGTCGCCGCAAAAGGCGGTTTCTTTTCAGCCGCAAATTTAAGAAATCTTTTGTTGATATATTACTTTTGGCTATGATATAATATACTATCGAAGAAAAGTACCCTTCTTTTTTAGAAAAAGAAGATCGGTTTTTGGAGGAATCAATGTTCAGAAGCAAGGCGTCAAGGACGGCAAGCGTCATTATTACGATTATCATTTGCATCGTGCTCGTCGTGGTGCTCGTGGAACTGTTCGTACAGCATCCCGAAGAACTTTCTTACGACGAATTCTTTGCCCGCCTCGAAAACGGAGAGATCAAATCCGTGTACGTCGAAGGGAATTACAAGATGAACGTGTTATACGTCGGAACGAAATCCAAATCCATTTCGAACAATCCCGACGCGTTCGTGTACGTTCCCAATCGTTCGGACCCGATCGAAAAGATATACGATATGGCGGAAAACGGAAGCGCGTCCGTTCCCGCGATCATCTATAACGATCCTTCGAAGAACAGCATTTGGATCTCCCTTTTGCCCTTCGTGATAGGGATCGTGCTCGTGGGCGTGCTTTTGTTTATTCTGAATCGGCAAAATATGAGCGCGAATAACAAGGCGATGAGTTTCGGCGCGACCAAAGCTCGCGTTACGGGGAACGTAAAAGAGCGTTTTACGGACGTTGCCGGTGCGGAGGAAGAAAAGGAAGAGCTCCGTGAGATCGTTGAGTTTTTGCGCAATCCCGCGAAGTTCCAAGAGGTCGGAGCAAGGATCCCCAAGGGCGTATTGCTCGTGGGCCCTCCCGGAACGGGTAAAACTCTGTTTGCGAAAGCGGTCGCCGGCGAAGCGGGCGTTCCCTTTTTCAGTATCAGCGGCAGTGACTTCGTGGAAATGTTCGTCGGCGTGGGCGCGTCTCGCGTCAGAGATCTGTTCGTGCAGGCGAAAAAGAATATGCCCTGTATCGTGTTTATAGACGAGATCGACGCGGTCGGCCGTCAGCGCGGCGCGGGCCTCGGAGGCGGTCACGACGAAAGAGAGCAAACCTTGAACCAACTTCTCGTTCAAATGGACGGTTTCGAGCCGAACGACGGCGTTATCGTTATGGCGGCGACCAACCGCGCGGACATTTTGGACCCCGCGCTTCTCCGTCCCGGCAGATTTGACAGACAGGTGTATGTAAACGCGCCCGACGTAAAGGGCAGAGAAGAAATTATGCGCGTCCATTCGCGCAACAAACCCCTTTCGGGCGATATCGATTTCAAAACCGTCGCGCGCCTTACGATCGGCTTTACGGGCGCGGACATCGCAAACCTTTTGAACGAAGCCGCGATCCTCGCCGCGAGAGCGAATCGCCGCGTGATCTTGATGCAAGATATTTTGGAAGGGATCAATAAGGTCATTATGGGGCCGCAAAAGAAGAGCCGCGTCGTTACCGAAACGGATAAGCGCATTACGGCGTATCACGAAAGCGGTCACGCGATCGTGGCAAAAGTTCTCGAAAACTGCGACGAGGTACAGGAAGTTTCCATTATCCCGCGCGGAATGGCGGCGGGCTATACCCTGACGCGCCCCGAAACGGACGATAACCACGTTACCAAAAACAAATTGCTGGACGAGATCTGTATGATGCTCGGCGGCAGAGCGGCGGAAGAGATCGTGATCAAAGATATCTCAACGGGCGCGAGCAACGATATCCAGCGCGCTTCCGGGATCGCCCGTTCGATGGTGACCGAATGGGGTATGAGCGACGTGATCGGGAACGTGTACCTCGGCAGCGACCACGAAGTCTTTATCGGCAAGACGTACGGTCAGCATAGCGACGTCAGCGAAAATATGTCCGGCATCGTGGACGCGGAGATCAAGAAGATCATAGACGAAGCCTACAAGCGCGCGCTCGGTATTCTCAGCCGTTATCGCGACGTTATGGAAAAAATGGTCACGCTTCTCTACGAAAAAGAAACCATCATCAAAGAGGAAGTGGACGCCTTGTTCGAAGGCACTTCGGTGGAGGACATCTTGAACGGATCGAAGCCCGCCGAAAAGAAAGCCGAAGATGAACAAAAGCTTGCTATCGTTTCGGAAAAGGAAGAAGCGCTCCCCGAAACGGAAAGCAGCGCGGAAGATAAGGGCGAGGAAGAATAATTCTCGCTGTTCAGTTAAGAAAAAAAGTGCGGTTTTAGTGCGGTTCCATTAGGGATTTTACAAAAAAATAAAATTCAATGATAATTGCACTTTCAAGCGGTGGGCATTCAAGGATTTGGATTTATTTTCCAAGTCCTTTTTGTTTGGGACGGAGAAAATTTTTAATTTATATAAACATCGTTTTAATGTTGGGTGATGCTTTGTGAAAATTGCCGAGAAGGGGGCTTGAAATACTTGAAATTTTCTATAATGAATAGTACAATATTATAGATTTTTTACATTTAGGGAGTTGACAAGTCAGATGAAGATTGCGACAATCTTTGACAGACAGACAGACAGACAGACAGACAGACAGACAGACAGACAGACAGACAGACAGACAGACAGACAGA
>OCTW011554687.1_pt1 | contig 40301 bp, 62 predicted proteins | sample 1539671 | NCBI WGS metagenome assembly OCTW01 (sample SAMN02144230, study PRJEB22623) | gut metagenome | biome: sheep rumen | host: Ovis aries | place: New Zealand
ATTATACCATGTCCAGTGAGGAGTTATTTGTTTTTAGGTAACAAAAAATGCCGTATTTATGCGGTGTTGTGGCGTTTCGCAAACGCCTATGGAAAATGTATTATAAGTGAGGAGAAGTAAGTCATGAAAAAAACATCAACATATAGAGTATCAACATATAAAATCTGCATCGTTGCATTTGCAATCTGCATTAATCTGGTCGGAGGACAGATTGCATTATTTCTGAAGCTTCCAATTTACCTGGACAGTATCGGAACCGTATTCATTGCATCCACATTAGGCCCGATTTATGGAATGCTTCCGAATGTGATCAGTGGTCTGTTCATGGGAATGACGGTTGACGTATATTCTTTATACTATGCACCTGTCGGTATCATTCTTGGTCTGGTGACAGGTCTGGTATATCAGAAATATAAGCCGAAAAAATGGTGGATATTTGTGGCAGCGCTGGTAATTACATTACCGTCAACCATTGTAAGTTCCTGCATTACGGCATTCTTATTTGGCGGGATTACATCATCAGGTTCTACGGTTCTGGTGCAGCTTCTTGCCAAAACCCCGATGGGAATGGTAGGAACATGTTTTGTGGTTCAGTTCTTTACAGATTATATTGACCGTGTGATCTGTCTGTTCGTGGTAAGCGCGCTTACAAAGGCACTGCCAAGGAATATGATGGAGAGATTATAAGGTGACCTTATAAGGAAAATTTGTAGAGAAAAGTTCATAAAGGCGATTATATAGAGGAAAATTTATAGAGAAATTAAAAAGAGAACTTATAGAGGAGAAGGTAGAAAGTGAATGTATTGATAACAGGTACAAGTTCCGGAATTGGAAAAGGGTGTGCGAAATATTTTCTGAAAAACGGACATAAAGTTTATGGATTTGACCGGAAAGAATCTACAATAGAACATCCGGATTATAAGCATTATTGTCTGGACATCCGTGATAAAGAGATGTATCCAGAACTTCCGCCCATGCAGATCGTGATCAACAACGCAGGTGTACAAAATGAAGATGATATTGATATCAATCTGAAAGGAACCATTGCGGTCACAGAACATTACGCAGTACAGCCGGAGATCCGATCTGTGATCATGATTGGATCTGCAAGCGGCCATACCGGATCGGAATTCCCGGAATATGCGGCAAGTAAAGGTGGGGTCCTTTCATATACCAAAAATGTTGCGATGAGAATTGCTCCGTATCAGGCGACCTGCAACAGTCTGGATTTCGGCGGAGTGATGACAGAGTTAAATAAACCGGTGACGGAAGATGAAAAACTGTGGAATGCGATCATGGATCTGACTCCTTTAAAACGCTGGATGAGTGTGGAAGAAGCTGCAGAATGGATTTATTTTATGGCGGTGAAAAACAGATTCTGCACAGGCCAGAATATTCTGATCGATGGACTGGAAGCAGGAAACAGTAATTTTATATGGCCGGAGTAGAGATCAGATAAAACCATAGAGAACGGTGTAGAAAAGAGGTATAGAACATGGAGTTTAAATACTGTAAATTAGAAATATTTCTCCCGCCGACGCATCTGGAAGTTGTGCAGAAAGTACTGCAGGAGGTTGATGCGGGACATATCGGGAACTATGATTCGTGCATGTCGGTAAGTCCGGTAACGGGTTACTGGCGTCCGCTTGACGGATGTGATCCGTATATCGGAACCAACGGTGAGATCAGCTGCGAACCGGAGCTGAAAGTGGAAGTAACCGTGTATACAGAAAATGTTGATAAGACAATTGAAGCCGTGAAGAAAGTACATCCGTATGAAGAACCGGTGATCAATGTGATACCACTGTGGAGAACAAGCTTTTAAGTCTGGAGTATATAAGTAAAGCCGTTGATGCTAATTTTTGTGGTTACAGCACTTCAATGCACCTTGGAAGGAGGAGAACGCATATGTCAGAAAGAAATTTACTGTAAACCATGGAAGTTTACGTCCAGTGACGGCAGATTCGAGATGGATTTTCTTCCAATATTAGACCGGTCGGCATGTCTGGATTGTAAACTGATCGTCTCGGATCAACACCAGGTATTCGGACGGATGAGCGGAATGGCAGTGCTCGATGACGGGACAAAGATAGAGATAAAAGACGTGCTGTGCTTTGCGGAAAAAGTACATAACCGGTATTAGAATGTGCCTGAAAAATCAGTTCCACAATCTTCAGACACACTCTGAATCGGTGGAAAAACAGCTGGGAAAATAGCCGGGGAAACAGTTCCGAATACGGAGACGTTAAAGCTTTTGTCAAAGGAATTCGGGGTGTCGATCAATACGCTTCTTGGTGCACCGAGAAAGCTGATCTGTCAGTGATGTGGAATGCCACTGGAAGATGACAGAATTATGTGACGGTACACTGAATGAGGATTATTGTAAATGGTGTTATGCGGATGGCACTTATACTTACAGTAATATGGACGATCTGATTGATGTATGTGTGAAAAATATGGTCAATAAGAATTTCACGGAGGAACAGGTGCGGGCTTATATGAAAGATCTGCTTCCAAAGTTAGATTTTATAGATATGTAAACGGTTCGAGTGGACAAGTAGAGATATATCCTCAAGATATAGAAAGAATATGGGTGAAGCCAGCATCAAAAGAGAAAATACATAGAATATATAAAAAATATAAAGATGCATGTGATAAACATGATCAATTTTATAGAGATCTGTTATCCGCATTAAATGAAGTATAAAAAAGGGACCATTAGGTCCTTTTTTTATACAAAATATAGTAGGTAATTAGGGAGTATGATATAATTTTATATATTATATGGATGATTCGGGTGACTATAATGAATGAAATAAGAGTAGAAAAATTATATACAGTTTTACAAGGCGATTTTTCAATTGACGAGTATAAGGAAGCGTGCTCTCAATTGAAAGAATTATCTTTGGAATATAGAAGTTTAAAAAATGGCGAAAATATTAATACTGGAGAGAAAGTCGAAAAACCTTCCCAAATATATGCGAAGGAACATAGAGTATTTGTGAATAAATGCCTTTCACCTTTCCCTAAAAGAGGCGAGAGGAAAAATGTTTATATAAAGTGGGTTGACATGTCTAGCATTATTGATGGTGGATGTGATGGAACAGAAATACATTTGGATGTTATGACTCCTCAGATGTTATTGACAGATTATTATTTTTATTTGAATAACGCTGATTGGTTTGATGGTGAAAGAAATATAAATCGGAGAGAAACAGAAATTTTTTATAAGCCTTGGTATTATGCATTGATCAAAATGAAAAAACAGTATTTAATGAAAAGATAGTTTCCAAATTAAAAAGAAAAGTAAATGATGAATATGAATGGTTTGAGGCAGAAATATATACAGAAGGAAAAAATGTTGAAAATGAGGTAGAGGGGAATTTAAGTTTTTGCGCTAGCAAATTCGAAATAAGAGAAATTTTTTTAGAAGTAAAAGGAAAGGTACAGAATAAGGATTTACAAAAGGCAATAGATGAAGTAGATGACGTTCCAAATAGTAGTCAAATTTCTAAAATGACAACAGGAGGATCCGCAGGATTTCCAGATAATGTTGGATGTAACTCTAAGGCATATGTTTATAATGTTGGACAGGCAAATTGCATTTATATATATTTAAAAAATTTTACTGGTGCTGACATTAAAGTCTTTTTTGATGCTGGACAGCCGCTTCCGTTCTTTGAAAATGGTATATCTACTAACACTGATTTAAAAGGAACAACGGCAGTAACAGAAAATATTGATAAATTAAGTCATTTTAAACCAGATATTATTATCATATCGCATTGGCACTATGATCATATGATGGGATTACTAACTTTAGGAGATTGGGCATATGAGGCCATAAAGTATAAGAAAAAAATAATTGTCAATGGATAGCTCCAGCTCCTGATCATGATGCATGGGGGAAATATAGAAGATTATTAAATTATTTGATAATTCGGAAAAAGATATGTTTTGTTGACTTTAATACATCTCAAACAAATTCAGGAAAAGTGTGGGAGAACAAAAATAAGAATGTAATAATATATCAAGGAAATAAATGGGAAGCAAAAGATTTAAATTGTTCCAGTTTGATTTTAAAAATCAAAGATACGGTATTTGCTGGAGATTGTTTGTATCAATACTGGCCGGACGAATTGAAAAAAAATATTAATGACATACAAAATTTAGTGGTACCTCATCATGCATGTGAATTGGATACGAGCGATGAAGGTGTACTTAATTTAAAAACCAATTTTTCGAATGGAAAAGCAATAATATGTTCTGGATATAATACATATTCGCACCCCAATAATGATCATATAAACTTGCTCAAGCAAAAATTTCTTTTTGTTGAAACAACGGGAGGAGCAGCAAATAGTAATAAATTTGAGCGAATAAACATTAATTAGCTTCAAAAAATAATGAAAGGACTGATTTGAGTGCGTGTTCAGTGTACATATAACCAGGAATATGAGATCTTTTTAAAGGCAGTAGTTGATTACGTAATCGAGCGATGGGGAGATGAATTAGATTTGTCAGGAGCTGAAACAATAGAGCTTCAAGCATTGAATGAATATGGAAAGGAAATTATCGTTGTCGGTGAAGGTGAAATGGCAAAGTGCTTCTGCCATGAATTAGAACATTTAGACGGAGAAATATTTTTAGACAAAGCTGTTGAAGAAATAATGCTTTGATAGTATCAATAGAAGGCTGTATTGATTAGTAAAACAAGGAGATTTTTATGATTAAAGTTATTATGATGTGTGGAATATGCGGTTCCGGGAAAACAACTTATGCAAAGCAGAAAGAAAAAGAAGGCTATGTTCGCTTGTCCATTGATGAGGAAATGTGGAAAACTTACGGGAGAAAGGGGATTGATTATCCAAACGAACAGTATGAGAAACTTTCAGAAATAGTGGAAATGGCACTCCAGAAGGAACTCCTGTCTCTCATTCAACAAGGAAAACATGTAGTCCTTGATTTCAGCTTTTGGAATAAGGCAAACAGAGCGTATTATAAAAGGCTTATAGAAAAAGCTGGCGGTACACCAGAACTTGTTTATATGAAGGCTAGTAAAGGAACCTTACAAAAAAGATTGTATAAAAGGAATCAGTCTTTGAATGCTAATTCTCCATTCATAATAACAAATGAGATACTAGAGCATCATTATAACGATTTTCAAGAACCATGTGGCGAAGGAGAAAAAGTAATTTTACAGGAAGAAGATTGTGTTGGGGCAGCCATTGATAGCCCTGACCACCTTTGGTGGTAGGCAATACGAGGGGGGAACCGCAAGATCCACCCGTGTATTACAGTATTGTCATTTTGACAATTTTGTATTACTTGCGAGTAGCAGACTTGATGGAAATTACATCCCCATACCCACGTGAAAAAATAATTGCTGGCAATTATATTTTAGCAGATACGCGAGCATATCTGAGCAAGCGTCACAGACAACAAAATGAGGAAATTTTGATAAGGCATTCACCTGGAATAGGTGAATGTTTTTTGTTTTTAAGTATTCAATTAACCGGAAAAAATAAAAGAGAGTGTGTTAAGAAATCCGGTGATTCGAAGATTTGTTCTGAGAGAAGATATGAAACTAGAAAAGAAAGCAGGTATTTCTGCTTTGTGTGAGTATTCTCTTTTGTCAGATAATGTTTATCCTACTTATGCAGTAACAAAGAAAGAACTGAAAGATAGTGGGGTGAAAGTGGAAAAACAAGTGAGTGAATTGGAAGAATTGTCATTTTGACAATTTTGTATTACTTACGAGTAGCAGACTTGATGGGGTTACGTCCCAATACCCACGTGAAAATATAATTGCAGGCAATTACATTTTAGCAGACACGCAAGCGTTTCTGGATAAGCGTCACAGACAACAAAATAAGGAAATTTTGATAAGGCATTCACCTGGAATAGGTGAGTGCTTTTTTGTTTTCAAATATTCAATTAACCGAAAAAATAAAAAAATTTCATCAGGGGGCTGTAAACATTTGCGATGGCTTTGCAATCAAGTATTGTAATGGTAGTAGCAGTAATAATTCTGGAAATATAAATATAATCCTTAGGAAAATAGATGCAAAAAAATATAAGCATGGAGTAGCACTTCTTGGAATTTCATCCTCTAGAGCAATTGAGGCATTAGGAGACACAAGAAATGAGCTGACACATTATATTTATAAATCTGGAAGCTTGGGTTCGTATATAAATAACCCTGATACAGAGACTGATAACATGGTAAATTTGTATGTGTTTTATGTTTTGGAGATTGCATTACGAATAGCTGCGTTAGAGGTGATTGGAGTAAATGTTTCTGACGATGTTAAAAATTATGTAATGGATGAGCACTTAGATTGGATAAAGTTAGAAAAGCATCTTGATGAAGATTGTGTACTTCCTATGAATGTTTTTCGACAGATGATTGAGAAACTTCAAAATCAAGAGCAAAATTCTTAGTAGTAACTCTTTCCGTTTTACTACCAATTTTACTACTAACAGGTAGTAACAACATGCTCAATTCTGCTCTGATTTGCCATAATCTGTAATTTCAGAGCATTTCACAAAATCCCCAGAAACCCTTGCAAAACAGGGCACTTCAGGGCAAAACAAGGAGAAACAAAACTATGATAAAAGTACTATTCATCTGCCACGGCAACGTTTAAAGTATGGCGAGAAAGACTTGATTTTGTAGGATTTTCTAGATAGAAACAAATAATTTACACCTTATTTATACCTTTGGAAGACCGAATCGGAATAATTAAAAAAGTTGTCATAATTTAGTTGGTCAAAAAATAATACTACACTCAAAATCAATTAAAAAATCAATCGTAAAAAAATACGATTGATTTTTTGCACATTTTTGCATATAATATAATCATTATGGTTGGAAAGGGAACGATTACTATGCGTGAAACAAGAATATTAGAATTCAAGGAAACGATTACGAATACTTTTTTGAAAACAGTTAGTGCCTTTTCGAATTACAATGGTGGAACAATTCTTTTTGGGGTTGATGATAATGGAAATGTGAAAGGATTGCCAGATGTAAAACAGGCCTGTCTGGATATCGAAAATAAAATCAATGACAGTATATCACCTCAACCAAACTATACACTTGAAATACAGAATAATGACCAGACGATAAAACTTACTGTAAAAAGTGGTCTTCAAAAACCGTATTTATATAAATCAAAAGCATACAAACGAAATGATACAGCAACGATAGAGGTAGATACATTAGAATTTTCAAGGCTTGTATTAGATGGAAAAAATATTAGCTTCGAAGAATTACCTTGTAAAGATCAGGAGCTATCTTTTAAAATTTTACAGTGTAAACTGAAAGAAAATATTTACATTGAAACTTTCAATCAAGATACTTTAAAGACATTGAACCTGTATGACAATATAAATGGTTATAATAATGCAGCGGGACTTTTAGCAGATAAAAATCATTTTTCAGGAATTGATATTGTTAAGTTCGGTGAGAATATCAGTATTATTCAAAAAAGAGTAACGTTTGAACATATATCGGTTTTAGAAATATATGAAAAAGCACTGGCTGTATTTAGAGATTATTACCAATATGAAGTAATACAGGGGGCTGACAGAAAGATGGTAGAGAAAATACCGGAAGCAGCTTTCAGAGAAGCAATTGCAAATGCTTTGATTCATAGGGTATGGGATATTAATTCACACATCAGAGTTTCTATGTTTGATGATAGAATAGAAGTAGTGTCTCCTGGTGGATTGCCGGCTGGAATAACGGCAGAAGAATATTTATCAGGTAAACTATCTATTTTAAGAAATAGAAATCTTGCAAATGTATTTTACAGACTGGGATTAGTAGAGATATTTGGAACAGGAATTACACGAATCAAACAACTGTATGCAGAGAGTTTGATAAAACCAGAATTTGAAGTGTCAGAAAATGCTATAAAAATTGTACTACCGATATTTGAAACGAATGTCAATTTAACCGAAGACGAAAAAGTGATTTACAAATTTTTAAGTAAGACGATGCTGAAACCAATAAGTGAAATTGCACCATATGTCCCATTTGGCAAATCAAAAACAACACAATTACTGAAAGCTATGGAGAAAAAGGGTGTGATTGCAGTTGAAGGAAAAGGCAGAGGAACAAAATATATCATTAAGTGATTGAGAACATAGAGGGTTCAAATTACACAATCTTTCAATAATTAGAGGCACAAAAATGGTAACGACTGATTTATAGCCGTTACCATTTTTGATATTAATCTTCACCGGTTTTATCCTCTTTTATCCCATTGCCTTTGGTCATTGGAATATAATCGTATTTTGGAATGAAATTTACAGAGTTACTTTTATTATATAATTTATAATACTGTAGGAAAATACGTTCCATAATTTGTGGTATCTGGTCTTTATCAGGTTCGAACAGCGCCGGCAGCATCGGACGGACCATTGCCCCCATGGCCGTCACAAAGCGTCCGAAGCATAAGACATAGTTTTCTTTTCTAAGACCTTTGTATTGTGAAATTAGATTCATGATACGTTTTCCCCTTTGCATATTCCCCAGTTTCAAACTACTAATAATATACAATGCGGGCACTTTTTTGTCTATCTTATTCCGTCGGGTTTCAGCAAAAAATGGTGGTTGATTGAAGCCGGAAAATGATGTATCTTAGTACTTAGGAAATAGCAGTTGTAAGGGGATTATGACTGAGCGAAAAAGGAGAATATGATGAAATCAGAAGAGGTTATGAGAATACTGGAAAATGCCATCCGTATCGGAAAAGGTGTGATCCGGTATGGAAGTGTTGCATCGTATATTCCGGAGCTTGCATGAATAAAAAAGTAACGACCGTTGTAGATTGTGAATACAACGGTCGCTTTTTACCATAAGAGTTCTTTTTGCTTCAGTTGTGTTGATTTGTTATCGTGAGAAAGAAGGAGTGAATTAAAATTTTGATGTATGATATTTAGTGTCTTTTGCTTTTTTTGTAATTCCTGTTTCTCTCGAATAGTAGCGGACTGCTCGAATTCAAGATTTTCAATCCTTTTATGGATTCTCTCAGAGCTTGGGATTTTGGTAACGCCCAGATCCTGAAGCTTTTTTTTTAATGAATCATGTAGTTGGTATTCTGCCTGATGTTTGCTTCGATAGGTTTTTCTGTCCGGAGCAGATTTACCATCTTCGATAACTTTACGACAGAGCCGATAAGAATCACAATGCTTTTGAATGACTTTTTGTGTAGTGAGTTTCGTACTGATTTCTTGGAGTCGCTGTTCAGCAGCATTGATAGAATTTTCAACATCGGAAATATGCTGCTGGAAGTCTTCGTAGTTCAGCAGATTATTTTCTGAGAGATAATTGAACGTCTTTGCAGCTTCTTTCAGATTATTCAGCTTTGCCCATTATTCAAATCCTTCCCGATTGCCGGTTGTAACATACGTGGAGATATTGATATACAGGCGAGCTTCTCTGGATAGATGCTTTGGAGTTTTCACTTTGTTACGATTTTTAGCCAGGCGGATGCGGACATTTTCTTCTGAATAATAGCTTCCGAGAGATTTCATATAAGTGAAATTCTTCTGCTCTGGTGCACGGAAGGATAGGTGTTTTCCTTGGCGGACTTCATATCCGGCTAACTGCATTTTTTGTAGAAATTCCTCATAGTTAATGGAAGTCCAGATTGCCTTATCAACTGAAACACGTAGCTTGGCTTTCCAACTGGTGCCACGATGATATTCGATGTTCTCTTTATAGCTTTTACCTTTTTCTCCGGTTGGCATACTGGTGGCAAGTCCATTTTCATGGCAGATACGATTACTGATCCGGCAGATTTTATGGTAGCTCCGCTTATTGGAAACATATTTGTGATGATCAACAAAACTTGCTGCATTAAAGATGATGTGGTTATGAATGTGGTTTTTGTCAACATGGGTACTGATCACGTATTCATATTTTCCTTTCAGTACTTCGTCTGCAAATTGTTGTCCTAAGCGATGGGCAGTTTCGGCATCAACTTCTCCAGGTTTAAATGACTGAATCAGATGAAATGCCAGGTTATCACCTTTGTCCATTCCATTCTTTTTCGTCATTTCTCTAGTCATGGAAAATTCAAGATCTGCAGTTTCCGGGGAACAGCCAAAACTGGAAACTAACAGTTTTTCATCTGTTTTATCTGGATTCGTGATGTAGTCCAGAGCTTTCTTGTCTGTTACTTTAATTGGGAAGATCTTAAGATACGCCATAGTTCTTTCACCATCTCTTTCAATTCTTTCATTTCCTCCGGGTATAGATCTCCGGTGGTATTTACCTTTTTTGCAATCTGATTGATATTTACGCCAATCTTGTGCATTTCCTCATACTGTTTCTTCAGCGGAGTAGTGTCGGTGTTGACGATGTAACCGTCGATTGCCATTTTACGAAGATAAGCTCCCATGTTTTTGGTCTTTGATTCAATCATCTTTCTGCGGATAAGCTTCCGCTCTTCTTCTGTGACATAAAAATGAATTTCCTTATTTCTCTTTCTTTCTGCCATTGACATTTTCTCCTTTCACGAGGGCAGTATTATCGTTGCTTTCAGCTTTTTCAATTTAGGACAGGGTTCCCTAAATTGGGATTTCCCGGAAGTGTATCCTCACTTCCTGTCCTTGCTGTTTTACCCCTCTATTAGTTAAAGTCAGGAGAACCGGAAAAATGCAAAAGAATTTGGCAGGTAGTATGGCATACGAAAATGTGGTATGATTATGGACAGGATATCAGAAGAATCAGGAGTTGAAAAGATTGTGAAGACGGAAGAAATCTTTGAATACGTGCAGAAACAGTACGGTACAGTTCCAGAATATTTATGGAGTAAATCTCCAGACAGTGTTGTACTTCGTCATAAAAATGGAAAATGGTATGCAGTGTTCATGACAGTTGAGAAATCTAAGTTGGGATTAGAGGGAAATGATCTGGTTGACATCATGGACGTAAAGTGCGATCCAGAAATGACCAGCATGATTATTCAGACTTATGGATTTTTACCAGGATACCATATGAATAAACAGCACTGGATCACGATTTTACTGGATGGTTCAGTCAGTGAAGCGAAGACATTGGACTTTTTGGATATGAGCTATGACCTGATTGACGGAGCAGACAGAAAGGAAGAAAAATGAGAACAGCGATAGTATACGCATCTGTGCATCATGGAAATACAGAAAAATTAGTAAAGAGGATTGCAGAAGAATGTCAGATGGATTTGATTGATGCTGTGAAACAGCCAGATGCAGATCTGAGCAGTTATGATATGATTGGGTTTGCATCAGGAATCTATTTTTCAAAGTTTCATCAGTCGATATTGGAATTTGCAGAGAAGAATCTACCGGACGACAAAAAGATATTTCTGATCTGTACTTATGGTGGAAGTGCGAATTATAAATCTATAGAGCAGATTTTGGATATAAAACATGCCAGTGTAGTTGGGAAATTTGGCTGTAAAGGATATGACACATTCGGACCATTTAAACTGGTTGGAGGTATTGCTAAAGGCCATCCGAATGAAGAAGATATGAAAAATGCAGCGGACTTTGTAAAAGGATTACACTGATTTTTGAGCAAAAGGAAAACCGGGGATTTTACTCCTCGGCTTTCTGGCAGTTGTGTTTCAGTCTTCAACTTGAAAAATATCTTCTACAGGCACTTTCAGGTAATGGGCCAGCCGGATTGCAATCTCAAGAGAGGGATTACGTTCTCCACGTTCGATGTGGCCTATAGTCTGGCTACAGGAACCTATGGCTTCAGCCAAATCTGCTTGAATGAGATTCCGTTCTTCACGAATATCTTTTAGTGTATTATTGATTGCCATTCAATCACTTCCTTTGCTTATTGTTATCAGCAGGATCATGAACCTGCTGTTGAAATTTAATGGAATCCCGGAATTTCTGCACCTTTGCATTTCCCGATTACTTTTCCAAAAATCTTAAAAGAGTCAGATTCCAAAACTTGGATAGGACGATATTTTTGATTTAAAGAAATCAGATAAACACCATCTGGCTCATCGTGTAATTCCTTGATGTAAGTATTGCCGTTGAGATAGAAGATTCCAATTTCACCATTAGCAAGAGAATCTTTTTTCTGAATCCATGCGACATCGCCTGTATGATAAAGTGGCTCCATACTGTCACCGGAGATCCGTACACCAAAGTCAGTCTGCTCAGGAGCAAGGTGTCCTACGTCATAAGTTTCTTTTACAGAATCTTCCAGGTAATTTCCAGTACCAGCAGAAACTGGTTCCCAGGTAATTTCTACAGGATGATGGAATGGGATAATCTTTGCAGACAGTGGAGAAAACTTTTTAGAAGCTTTCAAAATATCAGCAAATTCAATCAATTTATTTCTGCCTTCTTCATTCAATCCACTCATAATGTTATATGGATTTTCTCCAAAGAAGGATTCATATATATCTTCGATATCAAGTAACTGGCAAAGTGTCAGGAAAACATGTAAAGCTGGTTCTCGTGCATTGGTCTCCCATTTGGAGATTGCTTTTGTAGTGACCTGAATACCTTCCTGAGAAAGCAGGTCTACCAGATCTGATTGAGAGTATCCTTTCTTTTTTCTATTTTCTGCTAATATTTCCCCGAAATCACGCATTTGTTCGCCTCATTTCTCTTTGAATTTTCTATATGCATTATACCGTATGTTAGCAATAAAATCAACAACAATCTCCAAAATGGAGAAAATGCAACCAAGATGTTGCTTGACTATCTCCGGAATGTCGATATATGCTAAACATACAAAAATTGATAAGACATCATGTTGAAGGAAACAGCTGGGAGGTGAAAAGTTTGAGTGAGCGTGTGATCCTGCATAGTGATATGAACTGTTTTTATGCCAGTGTAGAAATGCTGCATCATCCGGAATTTGCCGGAATGCCGCTGGCAGTCGGTGGCGATCCGGAAGCCAGACATGGAATTGTGCTGACAGCAAATTATATTGCAAAGCAAAAAGGTGTAAAGACCGGAATGGCATTATGGCAGGCAAAATAGATTTGTCCGGAAATCATATTTGTACCACCACGGATGGATTTGTATTTGAGATTTTCAAAGATGGCAAGAGAAATCTATTCGGAGTATACGGACAAGATCGAGCCATATGGAATTGATGAAGCCTGGCTGGATGTATCGGACAGCAGAAATCTGAAAGGAAGCGGAATGACGATTGCAAGAGAAATCAGCCACCGGATTAAATACGAACTGGGTGTAACGGTAAGTATTGGAATTTCCTGGAATAAGATTTATGCGAAACTTGGTTCAGATTATAAAAAGCCGGATGCAATCACAGAGTTTAATCGAGAAAATTATAAAGACAGGATATGGCAGCTTCCAGCGACAGATTTGCTTTATGTCGGAAGACAGACAAATAAGAAATTGCAAAAACTTGGAATCCGGACAATCGGGCAACTTGCGGAATCAGACGAAAAGTTGTTAGAGAGTCATTTTGGAAAAATAGGAAATGTATTATGGGCTTTCGCAAATGGCTGGGATGAAGATCCGGTTTGCAAGGAAGGATATGAAGCACCAGTAAAGTCGATAGGTAATAGCACTACAACACCGAGAGATCTGGAAAATGATCTGGATGTCTGGATCATTCAAATAGCATTGGCAGAAAGTGTAGCTGCACGATTGCGGAAACATGGATTTAAATGCAAAACAGTAGAAATTACAGTTCGAGATAATGGATTGTATAGTTTTTCCAGACAGATACATTTACGACAGCCAACGAATATTACAAACGAGATTGTAACTGCAGCATTTCAGCTATTTAAAGATAATTACAAATGGGAACATCCCATTAGAAGCCTGGGAATCCGAGCTGCGGATCTTGTGTTAGATGATATTCCCGTGCAGTTGGATTTATTTGGAAATCAGGAGAAAAAGGAAAAGTTAGAGAAGCTGGATCGTACTGTAGATGAGATCAGACGACGGTTTGGTTATTTCAGTATACATCGAGCGGCAATGTATCAGGATAAAGTCTTATCCCACTTAGACGCTGGTACGCACACGATCCATCCACACAGTTATTTTCATGGGTAATTGGAGGGATAGATTTGAAAAAAGCATTAACCAGAAAACAGAAAGAAAGTTATCAGTGTATTTTACGATATACCAATGAACACGGATATCCACCGACAATACGGGAATTTGGAAAATTGATCGGGGTGAAATCAACATCATCAGCATTTTCCAGAATCAAGCAGTTGGAGTTAAATGGATATATCCGCAGAATCCCGGCATCGCCAAGAGCAATTGAGATTTTATAGTGAGGTGTCGGCATGAACAAAGTATATGTAGATGTAGTAGCAGAGTTTCGGAAAGACGGACAGCTGGTTCCCATATTTTTTACATGGGAGGATGGAAGAAAGTATAGCATTGACAGAATTTTGAAAATTGAGCGATGCGCCAGCAGAAAGGCAGGCGGTGTAGGAATGATGTACACCTGTATGATACAGGGGCAGGAAAGCCATTTGTTTTACGAAGTGGATAAATGGTTTATGGAGAGAAAAACAGCATAAGGAGAGATTGGTATAGACGATATTATTAGGATTATTAACCGGCAGGGATAGTCACTTTCCCTTTTTATTCCTGCAGGTTTTACATAAGAAGATGGATTTCGGTCAGCAAAGGCAGCTCCCACAATGCCTTTTGGATATCCGCTTCTGCAAGTTGTAGTAAGTAATTGCTTCCCATCAAAATCATGGGGAAAGCGAACTGGTCTGAAAGACCGCCAGTTAGTGTGATGATGATAAGGAGATTTTGAAACTGATGACAGACAGAGATTATGCAATTAAATCAATGAAAGAGATTACCTTCCAGATGGCAAGCCATGCACAGGATTATCTGGAAGTAACGATTGAAAGACATTATACTGATATTAAAGAACTGATGACAAGCTACCAGAAACTGATTTTAGAAAACCAGGTTGTATTGGAAGAACTGGATATGGAGTGCCAGGAAAAGATCAATGAAGATATGGCATATGCGTTAAGCTATCTGAGTATTTACAACAATCAGCTGAATGTGCCAAAGATGCACCGGGAAATGAATAACCTGATGATCATTTACGGCTTGTCAGATATGATCTATCGTGGAATGACACTGGTAAAGTTCTATGCACCGAATGGTGTGATATTCAGTGAGATCCTTCATTCCTGTTTTTGCAGTCATTATAATAAGACAGATGTGGAAGTACAGCAGGAGTTAGGAATAGGCAGGACTTCTTTTTATAAAATGAAGAAGCAGGCACTTGGATATTTAGGATTTTATTTTTATGAGATCGTGGTACCGCAGGCAAAGGATAAAAGATTTAAACCATCGCTGGGCGTTGAGGAAGAGTAGGTGAGTAATATGAGATACGAAGATTCGATGAGAGGTGTAGCTGCTCAGATAATCAAAGAACAGCAGCGAGCCAGTAAAATTAAAAACAATCCAGAGGAGTTCCACTGGCATGACGAATATGCAACGTTGAATTTCTTTCGGTTTATCTGTAAAAATATCGGTAACTTGGGAAATGGAGAAATTGAAAAAATGGTCACACGCTTGAAAAGCATAGATCAGAAAGCAGTGGAAAACCATGTGAATGGTGCTGTTTGGGCATTTGATTATGATAAGATGTTCTGTGTATTGATGGAAAATGAAATTTGCCGAAAAGTGTGTGAAAAGAATAAATATAATAGTTGGATGAAGCTGATTGGACAGTATTGTATCTCAATGGCTTAAAGATAAAGAAAGTTGCTGGAGAGAAAAAATATTCTCCAGCAACTTTGTCTTTGATGAATAAAGGTCAATTTTTTAACTATTCTCACTATTATTTGATTTAGTGATTTTTTTCTTCTTTGGAGAAACCAGTTTGTGACCGGAATAAATGGACATGCCCATACAAAGCAATGAAGAATAGGCAAAGTATTTATGTGCAGTCATAGATTTTTTGATTCCAGAATAAATGCATCCCAACATACAGAAAAGTGCGCCTAAGGACCAGTATTTATGTGATTTCATGATTTGATACCTCCTTTGATTTAACTGATTCAATCATAACGCTTTTTTACGAAAATGCAAAGAAAAACTTTGAATATAGTTCTGTAGAATTAGAACTTGGTTTTGCGATTCTGTATATTTAAGATATCAACAAGTATACTAAATTCAGAACGATTATTCGTTCTGGAGGAGGTGTTACGATGGATTTGAAAGCAGTAGGACAGCGAATCAAATCAGCACGAGAAGCAAAAAATCTCACGCAAGAGGAACTGGCTGCATTAGTAAATTTAAGTCCAACACATGTGAGTGTAATAGAGAGAGGCTTGAAAGTTACAAAATTGGATACCTTTGTTGCAATTGCAAATGCATTAGATGTTTCAGCAGATACTCTTTTAATTGATGTTGTGGCACATTCAGTTACAGGTGTTACCAATGAGCTGACAGAAAAAATTGAAAAACTTCCGATCAAAGAGCAGAAAAAAATCATCAAAGTAATTCACACATTATTGGAAGAGTGATATGACAAACTGGGAAGAGCAAGTAGCTCTTCTTTTTTTGACCTTTTATTCCGCTTTAAGTTGTAAAGTGTCTTTTCATGATAATAGAAATATGCTAAATTGGTTCTATAGAACAAGGTGTAATTCTACTTATATATTGGAGGAAAATGAATGAGAGAGAAAACTATTTATGAGAAGATTGCAGAAAAGTACAACACAACACCAGAAGAGGTACGCAGAGAAATGCAGATAGCCATAGATGCAGGATTTGATAATCCTGATCCGGCTGTGCAGGAAGAATGGAAGAAAATGACACTTAAAGGAGACAGGCCCACACCGGAAGAAGTAATCAATTACGCAGTAAAAAAACTAAAAGGAAAATAAAAATATGAAGAAAAAGATAATTGCATTGATTTCAGGAGCAGTGATCTTGATAATTGCTGCAGGAAGTATTTATGGGAATCTGAATCTGGTCATAAGGAAGGCGAACCGGATGTAGTTGGAACATTTTCCGTAAATCGAGATGAAAATATTACCGTGGTTGCTAACCGGGGACATATCGAGGATAAAGAAGCTTTTGCAAGAGAACTTTTGCAGATGTACAAGGATGATTCATTTTATTCGACAAAATTCTCCACAGACAGGGGATATGCGACGAGCCTTGATATGAACATCTATTTATGGAAAGAGGATATTGAAGATGGGGAATCGGTAATGACAGCCGAATATAGACCTGTAGAATACGGAAAGGACTATGATGTAGTCAATAATCCTGATAAATTTCAACTATATATAGATGGAAAAGAGATTAAATAGTAATCTCCTGAAAGAAAGCTTTTTGTCAGATTTTTTCAAAGAAAAATTAAATGATAACAATACATAGTTTTAACCATGATATTCTGAAAAATTTTATAGGAATGCTCTATTATCAAATTGACATAGGAATGTGGTAGCGTATAATTAGAATTGAATACACTGAAAAATGGAGAAATTACATGAAAGCACATAAATATTGGTCAGTAGTAGCTTTAATCACAATGATTGGAACTTTTTATACAGGATATAAAGGGTTAAAAGCAGCACACAAATACTTTGCATTTGGCTCTCTGATATGCATGATTATGGCAGTCTTTTCTGGTCATAAAATGATTTCGGGTAATAAAAGAACAAGAAAACAGGTGAAAAACACAAAAGCGGAGGAATAGTAAATGTTAGAGTTAGGAATAAAAGCACCGGATTTTGAATTGCCGGATCAGAACGGAGAAGTGCATAAATTAAGCGATTATGCAGGAAAAAAAGTGATCTTATATTTTTATCCAAAGGATAATACACCAGGATGTACGAAGCAGGCATGTGGCTTTTCTGAGCGTTATCCACAGTTTACTGAGAAGGGAGCTGTTATTCTCGGAGTAAGCAAGGACTCTGTAGCGTCTCACAAGAGATTTGAAGAAAAATACGGACTGGCATTTACGCTATTAGCAGATCCGGAGCGTAAAGTTATTGAAGCATATGATGTCTGGAAAGAAAAGAAAAATTATGGAAAAGTATCTATGGGTGTAGTAAGAACTACATATCTTATTGATGAGCAGGGAATCATTATAAAGGCAAATGATAAAGTCAAGGCGGCAGATGATCCTGAAAATATGCTTAAGGAATTGGCATAATGAAGATTATTTTATCACCTGCAAAAAAGATGATTGTAGATACCGATAACTTAGCACCGGTTGAACTGCCTGTCTATATTGATAAGACAGCAGAAGTATTAAACTGGATGAAAAGCAAATCAAAAGAAGAACTGAAAGCTATCTGGAAATGTAATGACAAGATTGCAGAGCAGAACTTTAACAGATTGGAAAATATGGATCTTTATAACAGGCTGACTCCGGCTGTTTTAGCATATGAAGGGATTGCATTTCAATATATGGCACCATCTGTGTTTGAAATCCAGCAGTTTGAGTATTTGCAAAATCATTTAAGAATCTTGTCTGCGTTTTATGGCATTTTAAAACCAATGGATGGTGTGACTCCTTATCGTCTTGAAATGCAGGCAAAGGTTGGAATTGGAGATGCAAAAAATCTGTATGAGTACTGGGGAGAATTGTTATACCGCTCAGTAATCGATGACAGTAGGATTATCATTAATCTTGCATCAAAAGAATACTCAAAATGTATAGAAAAGTATCTGACACCACAGGACAGATATATTACGATTGTATTTTGTGAGTTATCCGGAGATAAATTGGTAACAAAAGGTACCTATGCCAAGATGGCTCGTGGTGAAATGGTCAGATTCATAGCGGAAAATAATATTGAAAATCCGGTGGAGATTCAGAAATTTGACAGACTCGGATATTCGTTTAGGTCTGATTTATCTTCAGATTCAGAATATGTATTTGAACGCAAAATAAAATAGTTATTCAGGTAAAAGATGCTCAGTTTGACAGCTTTTGTAATAATGAGAATTATTACTATTTTTATTGACAACAGGATAATAGTGGTATATAATCTTTATTAAGAACTAATCCTAATAAGGAGGACGAATGACAAGTAGGAGAAATACCATTCAAAAAGATCTTGTAAGAAATGCCGTATACGAAATGAGAAGACACGTTACGGCAAATGAAGTGTATGAATTTATAAAAGAAGCATATCCAACAATTGGAAAAGGAACTGTATATAGAAATCTTGATATATTGGTAGAGGAAGGTGCATTAAGAAAGGTTGAAGTTCCGGATGGACCGAACCGATTTGATTTTATATTGAAAAATCATTACCATGTAAGATGTATAAAGTGCGGTGAAATTTTTGATGTGGATATGGATCAAATACCGGATTTGCTGGAAAGAATTCATAACACTCATTGAATTGAATTTGTGGATTATGATATTTCATTTAAAGGCATTTGCCCGAAATGCAGGGAGAAGGTAAAGGAGGAACAGCATGGATAGGAAAGCAATGTATAAGTTGAGTTATGGACTGTTTATATTGACCGCTAAAGAAGCAGAAAAAGATAACGGATGCATCATTAATACAGCTATTCAGGCGGCTTCGGAACCAAATCAGTTAAGTATCTGTGTAAATAAGGCAAATTATACGCATGATATGATTCAAAGAACCGGAAAATTTACTGTATCAGTCTTAAGTCAGAAGGCACAATTTGAATTGTTCAAACATTTTGGCTTCCAATCAGGAAGAGATACCAATAAGTTTGAAGCATTTGAGCAGTGTGCCAGGGGCACAAATGGTATTTATTATATTACAGAAGGTACAAATGCATACATTTCTGTGACAGTTACTAAAACAGAGGACTTGGGTTCACATACGATGTTTATCGGTGAGATAACCAATATGGAAGTTTTAAGCAATGTTCCTTCAGTAACATATGATTATTATCAGAATAATATTAAGCCTAAGCCACAGGAGGTTGGAAAAACAGAGGACAGTCAGACAATATGGCGTTGCAGAATTTGCGGATATGAATATGTAGGCGAGGAATTACCAGATGACTTTATATGTCCTTTGTGCAAGCACCCGGCATCAGATTTTGAAAAAGTGTAAAGAAAACGGAGGTAAAAGAGATGGCAGCAAACAAATATGCAGGAACACAGACAGAGAAGAATTTACAGGAGGCATTTGCAGGGGAATCACAGGCAAGAAATAAGTATACCTATTTTGCTTCTGTAGCGAAAAAGGAAGGTTACGAGCAGATGTCAGCATTGTTTTTAAAGACTGCAGATAATGAGAAAGAACATGCAAAGATGTGGTTCAAGGAATTAGCAGGAATTGGTGATACAAAGGAAAACCTGGCGGCAGCGGCAGAAGGCGAAAATTATGAGTGGACAGATATGTATGATGGCTTTGCTAAAACAGCTGAGGAAGAAGGATTCCCTGAGCTTGCAGCAAAATTCAGGGCAGTAGGTGAGATTGAGAAGCACCATGAGGAAAGATATCGTGCACTTCTTAAGAATATTGAAACTGCACAGGTATTTGAAAAGAGCGAAGTTAAGGTATGGGAATGCCGTAACTGCGGACATATTGTGGTAGGAACTAAGGCGCCTGAAGTATGTCCGGTATGTAATCATCCACAGAGCTATTTTGAAGTACATGAAGAGAATTATTAAGGAGATGAGATTATTACGAAGAAGAAAGTGATTAATTCAAAAAAAGCGGTAATGATAGGCTGTGGCTTTGTTGGTTCTGCATCGGTATTTGCGCTGATGCAGAGTGGCTTGTTTACAGAGATTGTCCTTATCGATGCAGATAAGAACAAGGCAGAAGGAGAAGCTATGGATATCAGTCATGGTATTCCATTTGCGAGTCCGATGAAAATATATGCCGGAGATTATGATGATGTGGCTGATGCTGCAATTGTTGTCATATCTGCCGGAGCGGGACAGAAACCGGGAGAGACAAGGCTTGATCTTGTAAATAAAAATGTAGCAATATTTAAGTCAATCATTCCTGAAATAGCAAAGAGAAATTTTGCAGGTATCATGCTTGTAGTAGCGAATCCGGTAGATATTTTGACACAGGTAGCCATAAAGTTATCAGGACTTCCGGAAAACAGGGTTATTGGATCTGGTACAGTGTTAGATAGTGCCAGATTAAGATATAAGCTTGGTGAACATTTATCTGTGGACAGTAGGAGTGTTCATGCATTTATAGTCGGTGAGCATGGAGACAGCGAAGTTGTAGCATGGTCATCAGCCAATGTATCTGGGGTTCCATTAAGTGAAATGTGTGAAATGCGTGGACATTACAAGTACAAGGAAAACACGGCAGAAATAGCTACAGCAGTCAAGAACAGTGCTTATGAGATTATAAACAAAAAGCACGCTACATATTATGGAATTGCAATGTCTGTAAAAAGAATCTGCGAAGTGATTATGAGAGATGAAAAATCAATACTTCCTGTATCACACATGATTCATGGAGTATATGATATTGACGGAGTATCGTTAAGTATGCCAGCTATTGTAGGTGCAGATGGTATTGAGTCTGATATACCTATTAATTTAAGTGGCGAGGAAGCGTTAAAGCTTAAGGAATCTGCAGATTCATTGAAAAAGATTATGGAGACAATTGAATTATAAATTTTACACATGGAAGGAGAAAAAGGCATGGAAGTAAGGTATTATATTTGTAAGCATTGTGGAAACATTGTTGAAAAGATAAAGGATAAGGGTGTACCTGTAATTTGTTGCGGAGAACCTATGCAGGAATTAAAAGCCGGAGTGACAGATGCTGCTGTCGAGAAGCATGTACCTGTATATACGATAGAAGGCAGTCATGTTCATGTCGTGGTCGGAGAGACAAAACATCCAATGCTTGAAGAGCATTTCATTGAGTGGATTACATTAAATACAAACCAGGGAATATACAGAAAACAGTTAAATCCAGGGCAGGAGCCGGTAGCAGATTTTTGTCTTTGCGATGGTGAACAGGTAGAAGAAGTATATGCATATTGTAACCTGCATGGATTATGGAAATGCTAAAAGCATTTATACATATTAAGGTTACAGAACAACACAAATACAACAGTAATATATGCTGTGTATTAATATATTTATAAGGAGGAACAAACTAATGAAATATGTATGTGACGTTTGCGGATGGGAATATGATGAAGAGGAAGGTTATCCTGAAGGTGGTATTGCACCAGGAACAAAGTGGGAGGATGTTCCGGAAGATTTTGAATGCCCATTATGTAATGTTGGAAAAGATCAGTTTTCAGAAGTTGAATAGAAGCCAAATCTTGTGTTAAATACGGATGGATAAACCCAAACCCTGGTGCGTGAGCAACAGGGTTTTTTATTGCGATATTTTGTGATGATATCACAGAAAATAATCTACCTTTTGCTTATAATGTAGCTAGAAACTAAGTAAGGAGGTAGTCTAAATGAGATTAAATGATAAAGTTGCAATCATTACGGGTGGAAGCCGTGGTATAGGATTTGCTACAGCTGATAAATTCTTGAAGGAAGGTGCTTCAGTTGTGTTGGCAGCAAGTTCACAGGAATCGGCAGATGTTGCTGTAGATAGATTAAAAGAAAAATATCCCAATGCAATAGTTGCTGGAATTAGTCCAAATCTGGCAAGCATGGAGTCTGTCAGAAAGGCTTTTAAAGAGGTAACTGAAAAATATGGATGTGTCGACATACTGGTAAATAATGCAGGGATTTCAGAAAACACCTCATTTATGGATTATACAGAGGAGACTTTTGATAAAGTCATGGATCTAAATGTAAAAGGAGTATTTAATACTACTCGTGTAGCAGCAGAATGTATGGTGGCAAGAGGCAAGGGGGTCATTCTCTCAACTTCTTCCATGGTGAGTATTTCGGGACAGCCAAGTGGGTTTGCTTATCCGGCATCGAAGTTTGCAGTAAACGGATTGACTGTATCATTAGCAAGAGAACTAGGACCTAAAGGTATTCGTGTTAATGCTGTTGCACCTGGGATTACAGAAACTGATATGATGAAGGCCGTGCCAAAGGAAGTTATCGAACCTATGATTGAAAGAATTCCATTGCGTCGTCTTGGACAGCCAGAAGATATTGCCAATGCGTTTGTGTTTCTTGCTTCAGATGAGTCGAGTTACATTACAGGTGTTATATTAAGTGTAGATGGTATGGCAAGAAGTTAAGTTAATGAGGTATGGTGATGTAATCACAGAAAATAAATGAAATTAAGACTATAATAAATCTACAAAAAGAAAAAGATAAGGAGGACTGTAAAATGTCTGCTATTAATATTAATAAAAATAATTTTCAGAACGAAGTACTGAATTCCGATAAACCCGTTCTTTTAGATTTTTGGGCATCTTGGTGTGCGCCTTGCCGCATGGTAGTACCTATTGTAGAGGAGATTGCAAGTGAGCGTAGAGATATTAAAGTTGGAAAGATTAATATAGCTGAAGAGCCTGAACTGGCAAATAAGTTCAGTATTATGAGCATTCCGACTTTAGTGGTTATGAAGAATGGGAAGATTGTACAGCAGGTTTCAGGGGCGAGACCTAAGAATGCGATTTTAGAAATGCTTTAGGGAGGTGTGCTAATGGGATTTTTTGATTTCTTTAAACAGTCGAATATTAATCAAGGCATAGAAGAATATAAAAGGACTGATGATGCAGTTCTGCTGGATGTACGTACACCGCAGGAATATCAGGAAGGACATATACCAGAAAGTAAAAATGTGCCGTTGCAGCAACTTGACAATATTGCTTCTGTAGCGAAGAATAAGGATATCCCACTGTTTGTATACTGTTATTCCGGTTCACGAAGCCGCCAGGCAACTGGGATACTGCAACGAATGGGATATTCTAAAGTAAATAATATCGGTGGCATTGCAGCTTACTCAGGAAAGGTGGAAAAATAAGATGAAGGTAATAATTGTAGGAGGTGTAGCCGGAGGAGCTACAGCCGCAGCAAGAATACGCAGACTGAATGAACATGCTGAAATTACTGTGTTTGAAAGATCCGGATACATATCCTATGCAAATTGTGGACTTCCATATTATATTGGAGACGTGATCACAGACCCGGAAGAACTTACACTACAGACACCAGAGAGTTTTTTTAAACGCTTCCGTATTAACATGAAAATTCATCATGAAGTTATCTCCATACATCCGGAACGTAAAACGGTTTCAGTGAAAAATTTAGAGAATGGTGAGATATTTGAAGAAAAATATGATAAGCTGATCCTCTCTCCAGGTGCAAAGCCAACACAGCCGAGACTTCCCGGAGTAGGTATTGATAAACTTTTTACACTTCGTACTGTAGAAGACACTTTTCGGATAAAGGAATATATAAATAAGAATCATCCAAAATCGGCTGTATTGGCAGGTGGCGGTTTTATTGGTCTGGAACTGGCAGAAAATTTGAGGGAGCTTGGCATGGATGTTACGATTGTCCAGCGGCCTAAGCAGCTGATGAACCCTTTTGACCCGGATATGGCATCCATGATCCATAATGAAATGAGAAAGCATGGGATAAAACTGGTACTGGGCTATACAGTAGAAGGATTTAAAGAAAAAGACAACGGAGTGGAGGTCCTGTTGAAAGATAATCCATCCCTTCAGGCTGATATGGTAGTTCTGGCAATCGGAGTCACACCAGACACAGTATTAGCAAAAGAAGCCGGTTTGGAACTTGGCATCAAGGAAAGTATTGTAGTGAATGACAGAATGGAAACCTCCGTACCGGATATTTATGCTGCAGGTGATGCAGTTCAGGTAAAACATTATGTTACGGGTAATGATGCGCTGATTTCTTTGGCAGGACCAGCCAATAAACAGGGCAGAATCATCGCTGATAATATTTGTGGCGGTGATAGTCGTTACCTGGGCAGTCAGGGAAGCTCCGTTATAAAAGTGTTTGATATGACAGCAGCCACTACAGGTATCAATGAAACCAATGCCAAAAAGTCAGGATTAGAGGTAGATACAGTAATTCTTTCTCCTATGAGTCATGCCGGTTACTATCCTGGTGGAAAAGTGATGACCATGAAGGTGGTTTTTGAAAAAGAGACCTATCGTTTGCTTGGCGCTCAGATTATTGGATATGAAGGAGTTGATAAACGTATTGATGTGCTGGCAACAGCAATTCATGCAGGGCTGAAGGCAACCCAGCTGAAGGATTTGGATCTCGCATATGCACCGCCTTATTCCTCTGCCAAGGATCCTGTAAATATGGCAGGATTCATGATAGACAATATAGCAAAAGGTACCTTAAAACAATGGCATCTGGAAGATATGGATAAGATTTCTAGAGATAAAAGTGTTGTGTTGCTGGATGTGAGAACTGTAGGTGAATTTAACAGGGGGCATATGGATGGATTCAAAAACATTCCTGTAGATGAACTAAGGGAACGTATCAATGAAATTGAGAAGGGAAAGCCTGTTTACCTGATATGCCAGAGTGGGCTGCGAAGTTATATTGCCAGTCGTATTCTGGAAGGAAATGGATATGAAACATACAACTTCTCCGGCGGATTCCGCTTCTATGATGCAGTTGTCAATGACCGTGCGCTGATTGAAAAGGCATATGCATGTGGTATGGATTATTAAAAATAATCATAATATTTTTATAATTTTCTCGTAATATAAAAAGATCCCCCATTTATTAGAATGACTTTCATAATTCTGATAAATGGAGGATTCTTCTTTATATGTTACAGAAAAACAATTTTATGACCTTTGGAGTGTTTCCAGTCTTTTTGGATCAAGGATTGTGATTTTGCCGCGGGAGAGTTTGACGAGACCCTCGCCTTGAAAGTATCGAAGCATTCGAGTGATAACTTCCCTGTGGGAACCAAGATGATTAGCAATCGTCTCATGAGTGATTTTCAGCTCGTTTGTTCCTTCGATAGAGGTCTCTTCTAAAAGAAATGAAGCAACACGCTTATCCAAACTCTTCCACATGATTTGTTCAATCAGCCACATGACATCAGAAAAACGGGTGGCCATTAACTCATTGGTATAGTTTGCGACGGGAGCAGATTCCTTCATAATGCCCTTATAGATTTCAGCAGGGATGATCCAAAGATCAGTATCTTTTTCTGCTTCAATGGTTACTTCAAATTGAATGGAGCGTATGATACATGAGGCGGATAAAAGACACATATCCATATCGAACAGACGGTAAAGTGTAATCTCTCGTCCTTCATCTGAAAGTATGTAGGTTCGAAGCTGCCCGGATTTAACCAGTAATAATCCAGTGCAATCCAGGTTTCCATTGTGAATGATTGTCCCTTTTTTTACATACTGTGTGATTAAATTGTCTGAAATTATTTTTTTCTGTGCTGTATTTAAGTCATTCCATAGTGGAAAACAATTTTCGAAGTTCATAACCGTTATCTCCTTTACGAACATAGTATACTTGCTTTTTTTAGATGCGTCAATTATGTAACTGGCATATGCCATAAATAGAAATAAAAAGAAGTGTAATAAAGTAAATTATCTTTTCTGTGATATCATCACTGAAGTAAGACTTTTTATGAGGTATATTAAGTTCAAACAGGAGAAGGAGTTGAAAAATATGACATCAATAAATATAAATAAAGAAAAGTTTGGACAATTAATTCATAAAGAAAAACCGGTTTTGGTTGATTTCTGGGCACCTTGGTGTGGCTATTGCCGTAGAATTGGAGCGGCTTATGAAAAAATAAGTGAAGAATACAGCGATATTCTTATTGCTGGAAAAGTAAATATTGATGAAGAACCACAGATTGCAGAAGCTGAAAAGATTGAGATAATTCCTACGCTAGTTTTATATCGAGATGGAAAGGCAATAGATTCTATTGTTGCACCTGAATCAAAAATAATGATAGAGAATTTTATTAATGAAGCATTGGAAAAATAAAAGGAGGACTGCTGTATGAATGAAAATCATGTTTACGATATGATTATCGTGGGGGGAGGACCTGGAGGGTATACTTCAGCATTATACGCAGCCAGAGCAGGATTTGATACAATTGTTTTAGAAAAATTATCTGCAGGTGGTCAAATGTCATTGACCTGGCAGATTGATAACTATCCTGGTTTTGAAAATGGAATTGACGGATTTTCATTGGCAGAGAAAATGCAAAAACAGGCGGAAAAATTTGGCGCTAAAAGTGAATATGCTGAAGTTTTTAATATGGATTTAACAGGAAAGCTTAAGAGAGTAGAAACTAGTTCGGGAATTTATATTGGGAAAACAGTAGTGATTGCTACTGGAGCAAATCCAAGAGAACTTGGTCTCGCTAAAGAAAAAGAATTGATAGGTCATGGGGTTGCTTATTGTGCCTCCTGTGATGGTATGTTTTATAAAGATAAGATCGTGGTGGTTGTTGGTGGTGGAAATTCTGCTGTATCAGATGCTGTTCTTTTAAGTCGAATTGCTAAGAAAGTCATCATTGTTCATCGAAGAGATACATTACGTGCAACGAAAATCTACCATGACCAGCTGATGAAAACTGAAAATATAGAGTTTCGATGGAACAATACAGTAAATGAACTGATTTATGGAGAACGATTGACTGGTGTGCGGTTGAAAGATACAGTTACAGGAGAAGAAAACATTATAGAATGTGACGGCCTGTTTGTGAGTATAGGAAGAAAACCGACAACAGATTTTTTAGATAATCAGATAGAACTGGATAATAAAGGATATATTGTGGCAGGTGAAAACACTGAAACGAGTATTCCGGGTGTTTATGCTGTAGGAGATGTCAGAACAAAGTTACTTCGTCAGATAGTAACAGCAGTGGCAGATGGTGCTATGGCAGTACATATGGCAGAAGAGTATGTGGAGAAATAATAATCAGAATTTGAATAGTGAATTTTTTATACTGAAATATGTACGATTTCAATAATGACATGAACTTATGGGAATGTATTGCGGATACTTTGTGAACTTTATCCTGATACAATGATTATGCTGATGAAAGAAGGTATAGATAACTGAATACAAGAAAGAGACGAAAGCCTCAGTAGTTAAGAAAAAACTACTGGGGCTTTTTTTCGTGCCTGAATTTTTCAGCCAATAACTGCGGGCGTATCCCGGCAGGATAAAGGCGGAGCAGGCATGATTCTAAACAGAGGTCCGCCTTCTGGATTTGAAACGAGCAACAAGATTTCAAATTCAGGAGGAACGGACATGTATATTGAACACCCATATTTTTATGAAGGAAAGTATTACGCAAATATTGATGGAGAAATGATCGAGGTTACAAAAGAAGTTGCGTATGCGATGAACAATTTTTACAGAAGCAGCAAGGCAAAAAAAGTTGAGATCAAGAACGAACTGGGTGAGGTCGTGGATAAGATGCTGCGGGAGGTACCTTACAGCGGTCAGTCCATTGATGGAGAAGTCTTCATGATTGAGGATTTTCCAGATCTGAACTGTGATGTGGAGCACTGTGTACTGACAAAAATGGAACAGCAGGATATTCACAAAGTGATCAACCAGCTGAACTCAGAGGAACGCATGATTATTTATGGCATTTTCTTTGAAAACAAGACACAGACACAGATGGCGGAGATTATGGGGATTTCCAGACAGATGCTGTCATACAAGCTGAAATCCACTCTTAATAAGATGCGTGAAATGTATATGAATAAATTTTTTTTAAAATTTTTCAAAATCTTTTGCATCTGCCAAAGTCATTTGACTTTAGTAATTAGAGGAAGTTAAAGGACTTCCTAAAATGAACCATGATAACTGAATATTCAATAATAACTGATGTGACATTTCATACAGTGAGCACGAGGAAGATGCCGCTATAGGATTATAAGACAAAACCAAGATTTTTAGTTCAGTCTGTAATGCTGCGAAAAAGCACTGACCAAAGCCAGCTGGCAGGCTGGTGATGCGATGACATGTATGAGATGCGATACACTTGCAGACCCTGAGAAGTCTGTAACTGGTAAACCTATGAACTGCTGGAGCCTGGAAACGAGAGTTTCCGGGTTGTGGTCCGGAGCGTGCATCCGGGCAGGTTATTATTCCCTTCCTGCATATGCGGGAGTAACGATTCGGGGTATCGAGGATAAATAGAATCGAGCGAGCACTGTTTAATAATCAAATTGGCTATAGAGGTTATACGGCAGAGTTTTCCGTCTTGGAAAGGAACTCTGCCGTATTCCTGTGGAGCCAATATAGCGCTATGAATGCTTTACAAATAAAAAAGATTGGAGAGATGACAAGTGACGATTCGAAGAGGAGATATCTTATGGGAGGATCTCGGTATGTTCCAGACAACTTCGGTTCAGGGTGGAGTAAGACCGGTGATCGTAGTAAGTAATAACAAAGCTAATACATACAGTTCAGTCATTACAGTAGTTCCGCTGACATCAAGAATATATAAGAAGCGGTATTTACCAACACATGTATTTATCAGTAAATATGACATGACAGGGATCCGAAAAGGAAGCCTGGCCTTGGCTGAACAGGTTATGAGCATTTCTACAAAATGTATTATTGAGAAATGCGGAAGAGTAAATAAGTGGAGCCTGGATCGGGTACTGAAAGCAGTACGGATTCAGATGGGAATGGAAGGAGAAGGGCATGACGGCAGAGGAATATAGAAACTATCTGGAGCAGGATTTCAGTGATGTAGATATCAATGAAATGACTGACCTACGGATGATAAAAGCAGACAGAAATAAATCGCTTCAGGAACGGAGAGATATTTTTCTGAATAAAGTAGGAAATCCATATTTGGTCCGGATCGGCAATATGAAAGTAAAAGTCAGATTTGCCAATAACGGTATATCTATGGAGCAGGCATTTGAGAATATGCTTCTGAGTGTCTGAAAAAGTACTGGCAAGATTGAGGGGACAGTGTTAGAATGTCGGTAAGGACAAATTATGCAGCCCCCTTTTATTACATGGATTTTCTGACGTAATAAAAGGAGGTAAGATATGTATCAGAATATCAATAAAATCTATCATGCCGCCATCTATGTCAGATTATCTAAAGAAGATGGCGATGTTTCCAGTTCAGCAAAACTGGAAAGTAACAGCATTTCTAACCAGAAAGCTTTGATTCTGGATTTCCTGAAAGACAAAAAAGATATTGAAGTTGTTTCAGTCCGAGTTGATGATGGCTACTCAGGCTCTAATTTTGAGCGCCCTGCATTTCAGGCAATGCTGGAAGACATCCGGCGTGGGATTGTAGACTGCGTAGTGGTAAAAGACTTATCACGATTTGGAAGGGAATATATTGATTCCGGGAAGTATATCGAGAGATTATTCCCGGCTCTTGGTGTGCGTTTTATTGCCATCAATGACAATTATGACAGTCTCAAGGGAAAGAATCAGGCAGACGAAATCATTATCCCATTTAAGAATTTAATCAATGATGCTTATTGCCGTGACATTTCTATTAAGATCAGGAGTAATCTTGAGATTAAGAGGAAAAAAGGTGAGTGTGTGACTCCGTTTGTAGCTTTTGGATACAGGAAGACAAAGACAGATAAGCATAAATTAGAGATTGATCCATCTGCAGGCAGTGTAGTACAGGATATTTTTAAGATGAAGCTGCAGGGAATGAGTCAGGATGCAATCGCTAATCGTTTAAATGAACTGGGTATTCTTTCACCATTTGAGTATAAAATCAGCAGCGGCAGTCGTTATAAAACAGGCTTCCGGCAGAAAGAACAGGCACTTTGGAGTTCAGTTACCGTCCGCAGGATACTGGAAAACGAGGTTTATATCGGAAACCTTGCCTGATCCAAACGCATATGAAAACCGTATTGGATACAGAAAAAATGATTCAGAAAATGAATGCAGCTTCCAAAAACCAGACACAGTACCTGCTTTTGGATAAAGAAGTGGGGAAACTTCGACGGGAACTAAGCCGCATCAGTAAGCGTAAGTCGGATTTATATGAAGATTACTCGGAACGTTTGATTACAGAAGAAGAGTACATACAGTTTTCTCGGATCTATTCCAATGAAATTGAGAATATCAAGAGCCGTCTGGACACAGTATTGGCGGCACAGGTTCGGTATTCCCAGGATTATCACATTGAAGAAGGCTGGGGAAATGTGATACATACTTATATGTCAAAGCGTAAGCTGACAAAAGAAATGGCAGATGCCTTTGTGGATTCAATTATTATCCATGGTAAGTATGATTATGAGATCAAGCTGGTATATGACGATCAGTTTGCAGATTTACAGAAATTAAAGAAAGAGAAGGAGGCGCAGTCAAGATGACAGATCATAGAAAAACAGCTGTTTATATCCGTTTATCCGCAGAAGATGACAATGTAGATGGCAGAGCCAAAAAAGAGAGCGACAGTGTAACTTCTCAGAGAATTCTGTTAAAATCATTTGTGATTGATCAGCTGGGTGTAGCTGAGGCTGATATCCTGGAATATGTGGATGACGGTGTCAGCGGTACTCATTTTAAACGTCAGGGATTTCAACAGCTGCAGGATGACATGAAAAGCGGAGAAATCGGCTGTGTAGTTGTAAAAGACTTTTCCAGATTTGGAAGAGACTATCTGGAAGTTGGATTTTATATTGAATATATTTTTCCACTTCTACAGATACGATTTATTTCGATTAATGACAGCTATGACAGTGCAGCAAGCAGCGGAATGACTGGTGGAATGAATGTGGCATTGCAGAATCTGGTATACAATATGTATAGCCTGGATTTGTCCAAGAAAATTTCATCAGCATTGCAGACAAGAACGAGAAATGGTACACGCCTTCCGGTAAATGCCAGATATGGCTATAAAAAAAGAAACAGAGCATCTGCTGAAATGCTCAGATGCCCGAACCAATGGAGATCCTGTGTGCCGAAGTCTGGTGATTCGTAGAGAACCGATGGAGGAGAATATTCTTGGGCTTGTCCATCAGTATGCAGCGTCAATGTTGGAAAAAGAAAAGAAAGTATCTTCCAAAAGGCAATGTGAATACAAAGAGATCAATACTACAGAATTGCAAAAACAGAGCCGACAGTTGACCTCGGAAAAGATGAAACTCTATGATGATTATAAAGATGGTCGTATAGATCGTGATTTGTATAAGCAGAGAGCTGAAAAGATAAGTGTACAGCTGGAGAAAATCAAACGAAAAATAGAAGATGCGGAGAATAGCAAAAAGCTTCTTGAACAAAATGAACTTTCTGATAAAATAAAACTAAAAGATTTCTTGGGAATTCAGAAGTTCGATACAGAGAAGCTGCGTGAGATTATCAAGGTGATCCGTGTTCATAGTCAGGATGAAATTGAAATCGAATGGAATTTTGACGATATTTTTTCAGAACAGAGATAACTTGAGCAGGACAAAAATAACTTATCAGAAGATAATAAAGGTGCTGGGACTACCTGATGGAAGCGTCAGATAGTCTTCGGCAGAAAAAAATAAAATTTTTTTGTCCTATACTTGACACATCCACATATCTGCAGGCATTCATATTGTACAAATATGGCAAATTCCGGAATGAATCCAAAAACACTGCAATATCTGATGGGACACTCAGATGTATCTGTGACGCTTAATATTTACACGCATACCGGCTATGACGATGCGAAAAAAGAACTTGCCAGGTTGAAAGAAGCAAAGAAAGAACTGGATAAAAACCGGTTTGTAACCCAAAAACATGCACAAATAACTCATGAAAGCCTTATTTCGTAAGGCTTTCCGGACAAGAAAAATAACCCATTTATAACCAAAATGCTCGAAAAAACATGAGAAAATGCAAGAATTTATGAGAAAAAGAGCCGTTTTAGAAAAATGTGTATAAAGGCTGGAAAGCCAGTATTTACAAGGCTTTGAGAAGATATGAGGAGATAAAATGAGTAAGATAAAAGTATTATTCATCTGCCACGGCAGGATACCTACAAATCTCCTGAAACCTTTGTAAAATAAGGAAAAATCGAGGTTGGAAGTTCGAATTTAGACCAAGTTTGGACCATTTGAAAATGAAGATTTTTTGAGTGGAAATGGGAGCCAAAATGAGAGACTAACATATAAAATAGAACACATTGAACAATATGTTTTGACATAAAAATATTGTCCGGTGATGTGTGGAAGTGTATCCATGCATTACCGGACATTTTTATTTTTCTTTATCTCGTTCCATAGCTTCGTCGATAGCACGGTTGATGAATGCAGTTGCGCTTTCGCCCATAGAAGCAGCATGTTCCTGGATGATGGAACGCTTCTCCGGAGTGACACGGACTTTGATTTCAACGAAACGGTCATTGTACTTTTTGTTGGCTCTACGGCGAGCTTCGGTAAGACCTTTGTAGGAACTGTTCTTTGATTCGCTCATGGCAGCCCTCCTCAATGTGTATTGGTGTGAATATCTAAAGGAAGTATAACACATTTTGATACATTCGACTATGTAATATTTCAAAAAAGGAGACGAATTTATGGCTTTTAAGAAATTTAGAAATATGAAGGTGTACGAGCAGAGTGGTTATAACTACAAATCCACGCCGACGATCATGTTGAAAGGGCAGTGGTTAAAGGAAGCTGGTTTTAATGTGGGAGATTCCATCACGGTTACTTGTGAGGATGGGAAATTGATTATCACGCCGAGAGAAGAAATCAGTTTTATCGATGCCTATGAAAAACAGCAGTTGATGATGGTAGCAGAGAAGAAAGGGGAGTACGGTCATGAGTAAGATTATTGTTATTGGTTCGCAGAAAGGTGGCGTGGGAAAAACCACGACCACATTCAATCTGGCACACGTTCTTGCCAAAATGGGAAAGAAAGTATTGGCAGTAGATTTTGATAGTCAGGCAAATCTGACCACTTGCTATGGTGTGGAGAAAACAGATGAGCTGGAGTACACCATTGGTCATATGTTGATGGCTCAGATAGAGGATGAGAAAGCATTGCCTGTAAAGAGATATATTCGCACCAAGGATGGAGTTGACTTCGTTCCGGCTTCCATTTATTTATCAGCAGTTGATGCGAAACTTCGCACAGAAATGGGTGCGGAGAGAATGCTGGCAGAAGTGTTGGAGCCACTTAGAAGTCAGTATGATTACATTTTGATTGATACTTGTCCGTCATTGGGAATTCTTACAATCAATGCTTTGGCAGCTGCAGATGAAGTGATTATTGCGGCGAATCCTCAGCTGTTAGCAATGATGGGATTACAGGATTTCTTGCGTACTGTCACGAAGATTAAGAGACGAATCAATCCGGATTTGGAGATAGCAGGTATTCTGCTTACCATGTGCGAAAAGAGAACGACCTTGTGCAAGGTGTTGACAGAGGAAGTGACGGAAAGCTTCCATGGGCAGATTCGTGTATTCGATACTAGAATTCCAAGTACGGTAAAGGTAGGAGAAAGCATTTACTATGGAAAGCCATTGGAGCAGTATTCGCCCAAAGCATCTGCAGGTGTGGCTTATCGAAAACTGGCAAAGGAGTTGATTTCTTATGAAGGCTAATGAAAGAAGAAAAGTATTTGATGCAGTGGATTTACTAACAGAGGGTACAGCAGTAAGCGTACCGGCAACAAAAATGAAGAATGGAGTTACGATGCTTAGCATCGACTCCATCAAACCTTTCCATGATCATCCTTTTCATCTGTATGAGGGAGACCGTCTGGACGATATGATTGAAAGTGTGAGAACGCATGGCATATTAAATCCGGTTATCGTGAGAACGACTGAGGATGGATATGAGATGCTTTCCGGACATAACAGACAGAACGCTGCGAGATTAGCAGGTCTTACAGAGATTCCGGCTATTATAAAGAAAGATTTACCAGATACGGATGCTTATGTTTATGTCATCGAGACCAATCTTATGCAGAGGTCCTTTGCTGATTTGGAGATTTCGGAAAAGGCAGCAGTCTTGAAAGAACGATATGATAAGGTGCTGTATCAGAGACAGCGTGGGAAAATCATGGAAGAGGTAGCCAGACTGGAGGGCATGGATTTGAAAGGTGGTCAACTTGACCACCATTTCAAACATCGTGATGATGTAGGCAAAGAATATGGTTTATCAGGTAGTTCTGTAGGAAGATTGATAAAACTGAATGACTTGATTTTACCGCTTCGTCATAAATTAGATAACGGTGCATTGGCGGTACAAGTGGGATTTCAATTAGCATTTCTTCCGGAAGAAGAACAAGAGATGGTATATAAAGAAATGATGGATTTGCATGTAAAGGTCAATATTCATATGGCAATTAAATTACGTAGCCAGTCAGGAAAGTTGACACGAGCGATGGTGCGACGTTATCTGACGAAAATGGTGGAACCAAAGGACAAGCCGATGAGTGTTAAGGTTCCTGCGACTATTGCAAAGAAATATTTAGTAGGAAAAGAACCAAAAGACATTGAAGATATTTTGTGTAAGGCATTGGAAGCATGGTTTGCTGCTGAAGGTGGTGGTGCCGATGTTTAATGCAGAGAATTTATCCAAATTGGATGCGGATTATTTCAATGTGATTGTGGCGGATGATAGAGATGTGACAATTCAAAGTAAGAATACTGGGCATTACTGGTACTTGCATTGTACAGAGTATCCGACGGAAGGTGCCTGCGTGATATTTCATAAACACCGATATTCACATCCGTACCATCAACATGGGCGTTCACGTACATTGCGACAGGCTTTGAAAAGCATAAAAAGGCATGATACATTTCAGTTAAAAGTGAGAAGAAGAATATAAAGAACTGGCAACAGCGATATCAAAAGAACTTGGTATCGCTGTTGCCTTTTTCTATGAAGTTGTTATCTGTTAAAAAGTTCTTTGGCAAGTTTCTGGGCTGCCTTGATATCTGCGTATCCTTGAGACTTTCCGAGTCCTAGTTCATCAAGAATTTGACCTTTGGTGTAATCTTTGTAAATGCGATGTAAGATTCGACCATATTTGGGGTTGATAATATAAACCTGTTTTAGTAGGTCGCGGATAATTATTCGAAGTATAACTGTGTCTTCTACCTGTTCTGGTGAGGCAGGTTCAAATCCTTTGCCGTCTTCAGACTCTGCATCTTCCAAGAATTGTTCTAAAGAAAGTGTGTTGTCTGTAAGGAAGGAAGCAAGGTGTTCATGAACATCACGATTGAAGCTTTTGATAGCAGCAAATTTGTTCTCAATCGCTACTGGCGCAAAAGCAACAAGAATCCTGTTGGGACCGATGTGCCAGGTCTCAAGGTTGTCTCTACACATGTTAAAATGCTTTACCATTTCCCAGTCCACACGGATTGGAACAAGGCATTCTCCCGGGTGCAGTGGGAGATTGTTGTAACTGCGACGTTTGTCATAGTTGTGGTTATCATTGATTGACTGTTGATTTTCTGTATTGTTCATATTTTGCGGCCTCCGTCCGCTGAATGCGGAACGAAGTGTTTGATATGAACTTCAGATTTGCATCGATTGTCTTATTCATGGATTCGTCTCCGTTCCGAAAAATAAGCAATCAGGCTTCTTAGCCCCTGATGCGGTTAATGGGTTCATCACGCTGCAACTCTAAGAAGATGCCGCGTCCGGTAGTTACTTTGTGATGGAGCAGTTTAGTGTCATGCTCTGGACGGTTATTTAGTTGTCGTTTGCAATCAGATATAAATCGCTGAAAGCTAATTCGTAATCGCTTGGATTAAGGTCTTCAGCGCAATTTGCTCCGAATCTTTGAAAGACGGATTGTACTACGTTAGAACCATATTCAGCACAAACTCTGTTTGCTGCATCTTGGATACTAATCAGCATATCGTCGTCACTGTACCAGCTCATTTTATGTGCCTCCATATTCCGTCCGCTCATTCTGCCGGGCCCTGGCGTTAGCAGACGTATTTCAAAAGAAAATTCAAAGTCGATTTAAGTTGATTTATAACCAAATAAAACCATAGAAATTGATTTATAAGATAAATTGTGTTAATATAAAAATTGGATTTTTGTATCAACTAATAACCGATTTCCTCTTTTCCTTTTGATGTTTTAAGAATACCAATCAAAAAAGGGACTTACATTATGTGCGATGAGATGTAAAAGGGGACTTTGGGGACTGGAAAAGGGACTTGATAAAAATGAGTGAAATGCTGATAAATGACTATGCCAAGGTTGTCAAAAACAGCTTCTCTATATCAATAAATCAAGGTCGATTTATGAGAGAAGTGTTTAAGAATGCAGGGTATGATAGGTTTCCGACCTCTTCTGATGAGGATTATGCAAAGAAAATCTGCAATGGTTCTAAGCCTATTACTGCAGATATGAGAAATGGATTTCCTAAGCCATATTATGTTTATGAATTAACCACATACTATGTAGGAAAAATTTCTGATGATAAGTTAAAAACGCTGGCAATTAGTTTTGAAATAAAAGATAAAGAAATAAATAAAGAATGTTTATGTAAAGCTATCGCTTCACAATTCTTCTTATATATTGAAGGCGGTGGTGCGGATAAAGCTGAGATTAACACGGTACCTGCCAATTATGAAAGATTATTAAGTGGAACAATTGATGAGAAAATGCTTGGTTTTCCTCAATACTCAGGTGATAAAGCGTGGGTTATTAATGGGCAGAGTGTTAGTGCTTATACCAAAGGCTTTTATGAAAAGTTTGATCATGTTTGGAATATAAGAAATATTGGAAAAGTCTATTGGCATAAGCGCAAGCTTGTTTGTAGAAGTATAGATACACAATACATAAAAGTAGATGCTGCCAAGAGATTGGAACGAACGGGAAAACCAGATGAAAAAGGGACGGGAAATGAGTTGGGAGAAATCCTGGACTATTGTTTTTTTGAGCATGTGCTTGGCGCACCAAAGATTCTTAGTAAATATGAGCAAGTAACAGCTGGAGGCACGTATAAGGCACAGAGTTCGGGAGTCCATCTTCTTACAATAGGTGATGAAAAACTTCCTGCGTATCAATTGGTATATGGTGCATCGGGCATTGTTGATGATATTCAAGATGCCATTGATAGAGCTTTTGAAGAAATAGCTTCTGTATCAAGTGGTCAGCGAAAAGAAAGACAGGTTGTAGATAGTATCGTTATGGGGAAAAGTTTTGATGAAGATACCACGGCCAGACTAAAGAATGTATTATTGCCGAGTAAAGTTAAAATTCCTGTGGACAATGCTTATGGTCTGTTTATTGGTTATACGCTTGGCCTTGACGCAGATCAGTATGATAACGATAGCTTCAGAACCGCTGTTCAAGACAAAATGCGACTCGATATTCAGCATCATGTTCAGTACATAGTAGATAAAATTAATACTTTAAGGCTAGGTAAAAGTTCCTTTTATATTTATGTGCTTCCGCTCAATGATGCACTGTCAGATAAAAAGGAAATAATGGATCGTTTACTTGGAGGAGATGAGTGATGTTAGAGAATAGCGAAAAGCCGATAAGACTTGCAGATGCTATTTATAGCGACATCTTGGAGAATGAGTACCTTCAAGAACTGTATAATGCTATTCTGCATAACTATGCGGTGAAATTATTGGGCAATTCGGATAGGGATTGTGTTGATTTGAATATGATTGATGCACTGAGATTTGCTGATATTCTGTCAAAGTCAGCCTACAGTAAGAATTCCGAAGTACATAAGTCTTTAGCACAGGAAATTGTTACACTTTTGGATTATTTGTATCCTGGAGATGAAGATGTCGAGTTCTATGCAGGATCAGTACTGACTAATACCTGTAATTTCAGAGGCAGGGAGCTCATGGCTCCTGGATATAGAAGCAGTTCTCTTTTTGAACAGCTTTATTCTGAGGTAATGCAGGAATACCTTGAGGTTCCTGGCGAGAAAGAAAAACATTTTTTTAGATCCCAAAAGGAAGTATATGAACACTTTGATGATGGAAGCTTTAGTTATTCTGGACCAACATCAATGGGTAAGTCATTTGTTATGCAGACTTTCATCAAGAATCAGATTGATCTGGACAAAGGGTATAATTTTGCTTTGCTTGTACCCACGAAGGCTTTAATTAATGAGGTGACAAGTGAATTAACAAAAGCACTTCGAAATTATTTTTTAAAAAAGAATTATAGAATCGTAACATCTGCAGGAGCTGTGGCACTGAAAGATTATCACCATTTTATCTTTGTTATGACTCCTGAAAGAATGTCATACTTATTGACTCTATATAAAGATATACCTTTAGATTATATTTTCATTGACGAGGCACATAAAATCTCAGAAAAAGATTCGCGTAGTGCATTTTATTATTCTGTGATTGAAAGACTGTGTGAGCGGCAAAGAAAACCGAGAATCGTTTTTGCGTCACCGAATATTCCTAATCCGGAGATTTACCAGCAGTTAATTCCGGAAACCGCAGATGTTATCAAAAATCAGATGACATCTGAATATACTCCAGTGAGTCAGGTGAAGTTTTTGATAGATTTTAATCATAATGAAATTAAGTACTATGATTCAGTGAAACGTTGCCTGACGTATGCTGCCAAATTGTCAGGAGACGAGAATTTATATAAGCTTCTCAACAGACTGGGTGAAGGCGCTAAGAATCTGGTTTATTGTCATTCAAAAACAAGAGTAATCGAGTACGCACAGACATATGCAGGAATGTTGCCAGAGTTGCATGATCCTGATTTGGATGCTTTGTCTGATGAGATAAAAGATGAAGTTTATGTGGATTATTTTTTGGCGGAGACTGTAAAAAGAGGAGTGGCTTATCATATTGGATATCTTCCTGCAGCTTTGCGTCTTCGCATCGAGGAACTATTTAGGCAAGAAGGTAAGATTCATACAATTGTGTGTACAAGTACATTGTTGGAAGGTGTTAATTTACCAGCAGATAATCTGTTTGTAACACATTATTTAAATGGGAAAAAAGAATTGAATGAGGTTGCATTTAGGAACCTTTTAGGCAGAGTAGGTCGAATTCAGTATAACTTATACGGAAATGTGTATTTGATGGCACTTGAAAAAGATGCAGATACACAGAAATATGTAGATATGCTTCAAAAGGAGGTACCTCAGCAAGAGCTTTCTATCAGGAAAACTCTTACGAAGTATCAAGAAAAAAAGATTATTGAGAATCTGAAGCAGGGTAATACCGAACTGGATAAAACAAGTACGCAGACCTTGGATGAATATGCTTTGATGAGAAAATTCATGGTCATGCTTCTTAGAAGTATCCTTAAGGATATTGATAGTCCAGTTAGAAAAGAATTTAAGGATTTGCTAACAGATGATGTTGTTCAGCAAATAAAAGATGCTTTTTCGGGAAGAGAAACGGAACTTGATGATCTTAATATAACTCCGGATCAATCAGAAAGATTCTGAAAGCGTCCAGGCTATGATTTTTCTGGAAAATAAATCCATAACACTGGTCAGATAGACAAATCCATCTATTGTCCAGATGTAGGT
>OCTW013385660.1_pt1 | contig 40262 bp, 28 predicted proteins | sample 1539671 | NCBI WGS metagenome assembly OCTW01 (sample SAMN02144230, study PRJEB22623) | gut metagenome | biome: sheep rumen | host: Ovis aries | place: New Zealand
AAATTAAGCTATTTGCGAGCTATATTTGCAGATAATATGCTTTTCTTTGCAAAAAATCACTTTCCCACGCAGAATCTACTTTCCGATGCAAAACCGCTCGAAAATGCGGCCAAGGATTTCATCGTCGGTGATGGTGCCGAGGATGGAGCCGAGGTGATAGAGACTGTCGCGCATGTCTTGTGAAACGAGATCCGTGGGGGTACCGGAAGCGATGCCGGCCTTGACCAGTTCTAGGGCGTCGGCGGCTTTGTGCAGGGCGTTGTAATGGCGGATATTGGTGACGAGGAGGGCTTGTTCCGCCCCCTTCAGCCGCTTTTCCCAAACGGTCACCAGGCAGTTTTTCAGCGTTTCAAGGCCCTGTCCGGTCTTGGCCGATAGGGGAATTGTCACCATCTTCCCGTCGGTAACCCGCGTATCCTCCGCCCTGGAAGGCTCGGCCACCAGGTCCATCTTGTTCAGGAGGAGAAGGAGCGTCTGCTCGTTGAAGCGGATCCGGGAAGCGATTTCCTGTATGTGCTGCCGTTGTTCGGAAAGGGGTGCGGTAGCATCGATGACCCCCAGGACGATATCGGCCTGTGAGAGTTTCAACAGGCTCCGGCTGATACCGATTTTTTCGATTTCTTCCTCCGTTTCCCGGATGCCGGCCGTATCGATCAGGCGGAAAACGGTCCCGTTGATATTGAAGGTCTCTTCGACGGTATCCCGTGTGGTGCCGGCGATATCCGAAACGATGGCCCGGTCTTCGCCCAGCAGGGCGTTCAGCAAGGTGCTCTTCCCGGTATTGGTGGCGCCGACGATGGCAACCGGAATGCCGGTTTTGATGGCATTCCCCAGCCGGAAACTGTCTGTAAGCGTCCGGATATGCGCCAGGGTCTCTTCCACGAGGGATACGAGGTGGCTGCGGTCGGCAAATTCCACGTCTTCTTCAGAGAAATCCAGTTCCAGTTCCATGAGGGCGGTCACTTCCAGCAGTTTGTCGCGCAGTTCTTTCAGCCGGGAAGAATACCCGCCGCGAAGTTGGTTCATCGCCACCCGGTGGGTAGCGGCATTGTCGGACTGGATGACATCTGCAACGGCTTCTGCCTGAGCCAGATCCATTTTGCCATTCACAAAGGCGCGGCGGGTAAATTCGCCAGGCTCGGCCGCACGGGCACCGGCATCGCATAGACGCTGGAGCAAGGTCTCGACAACATAGCGGGAAGCGTGGCACGAAATCTCCGCCGCATCTTCTCCCGTATAAGAGTGCGGGGCCCGGAAAACGCTCACCAACACCTCGTCCAGGACACTCCCGTCATTCTGCAGGGCGGTTCCATAGCGGATGCTGTATCCCGGAGCGTCATCCAGGGGCCGGTTGCAGGTAACAACGGCCGATACGGTCTCCAGGGCCCTCGGACCGCTGATCCGGACGATGGAAATGGCGCCGCTGCCCGGCAGGGTGGCCGGTGCGACGATGGTGTCGGTATCCATTCTATGCATAAGCATTCGGCGAAATGGCAAAATATCCAAAAATAATCCTTACGGTGCTACAAAGATAAAGAAATAATTACTACATTTGTACCCGCAAAACGAACGATCATGACAAAGATTATAAGATAGGGCTCTTTCACCACGGGTGAATGAGTCTTATTTCTTTTTTCGAAGTATGGATAAAAGGAAAAAAGCAACGCTCCGCCTGGAGAACGGCACCGTCATGCAGGGCTTCTCTTTTGGCTACGACGCTTCCTGCGACGGGGAAGTGGTGTTCTCTACGGCGATGGTGGGGTATCCCGAAAGCCTCACCGATCCTTCGTATTCGGGACAGATCCTTTGCGTAACCTACCCGTTGATCGGTAATTACGGCGTTCCGCTTGAAGGACCGGACGAGATGGGTATCTCCCGGAATTTCGAGTCCGAAAACATTTGGGTACGCGGTCTGATTATCAGCGACTACTCGTTCCGATACAGTCACTGGGATGCGGTGAAAAGCCTGGACCAGTGGCTCAAGGAGCAGAAGATTCCCGGCATATATGGCGTCGATACCCGTGCGCTCACCCAGATTCTCCGTGAAAACGGTTCGATGCTGGGAATGATCGTCCAGGAAGGGGAGGACAAGCACTTCCCGGTGGATGATCCCAATCTGGAGAACCAGATTGCCTATGTCAGCTGCAAGGAACCCATTACCTATGGCAGCGGCGACAAGCGGGTGGTCATGGTAGATTGCGGGGTCAAGCACAACATCCTCCGCTGTTTTGTAGAAAGGGGCGTGGAATTGGTCCGGGTACCCTGGAACTTCGATTTCAACAGCATCGAGTACGACGGCCTCTTTATTTCCAACGGCCCCGGTAACCCGGCTTTCTGCGGCATCACCGTAGAAAACCTGCGCCGAGCCATGGCCAAGGAAAAACCCATTTTCGGCATCTGCATGGGAAATCAGTTGCTGGCCCGTGCGGCGGGTGCCAGTACCTTTAAATTGAAATACGGCCACCGCAGCCATAACCAACCGGTCCGCATGGCCGATTCCAATCGCTGCTTCATTACCTCGCAGAACCATGGTTACGCGGTGGATGACAAAACCCTCGGTCGCGATTGGGAGCCCTGGTTCGTGAACATGAACGACGGCACCAACGAGGGCATCCGTCACAAATCCAAACCCTTCTGCTCGGTCCAGTTCCATCCCGAGGCCTCCAGCGGTCCGACCGATACCCAGTTCCTGTTCGATGACTTCATCGCCAAGCTTTAAGATATGAAAAATCCTACCATCAAAAAAGTACTGCTCCTGGGATCGGGAGCATTGAAGATTGGCCAGGCCGGTGAATTCGACTATTCCGGTTCGCAGGCCCTCAAGGCGTTGAAGGAAGAGGGGATCGAGACGGTCCTTATCAATCCGAATATTGCCACTGTCCAGACCAGTGAGGGAGTGGCCGACAAGATCTACTTCCTTCCGGTAACGCCCTTCTTCGTGGAACGGGTTATTGAACGGGAGCGCCCGCAGGGCATCCTGCTGAGTTTCGGTGGCCAGACGGCCCTGAACTGCGGTGTGGAATTGTACAAGGCGGGAACGCTTGAGCAATACAATGTGCAGGTGCTGGGTACGCCGGTACAGGCCATCATGGACACCGAAGACCGGGATCTGTTCATCAAGAAACTCGATGAGATTGGCGTGAAGACCATCAAGTCGCAGCCGGCCGAAAGTATGGAGGCCGCGCGTCGGGCCGCAAAGGAACTGGGCTATCCGCTGATTGTGCGCGCCGCTTACGCCCTGGGTGGCCTGGGTTCGGGCTTCGTGGACAACGACCAGGAACTGGAAGAGGTCTGCGAGAAAGCCTTCTCCTTCTCTCCGCAGGTATTGGTGGAGAAGTCCCTGAAAGGCTGGAAAGAGATTGAATACGAAGTCGTTCGCGATAAATACGACAACTGCATTACGGTCTGTAACATGGAGAATTTCGACCCGCTCGGGATCCATACCGGAGAGAGCATCGTCGTGGCTCCTTCGCAGACGCTCAGCAACAAAGACTACTATTTCCTGCGGGAACTGTCCATCAAGATTGTGCGTCATATCGGCATTGTGGGCGAGTGCAACGTGCAATACGCCTACGATCCCGATGCCATGGACTACCGCGTCATCGAGGTGAATGCCCGCTTGAGCCGTTCTTCGGCCCTGGCATCGAAGGCGACCGGTTATCCGCTGGCCTTCGTGGCAGCGAAACTGGGCCTGGGCTACGGTCTCTTCGACCTGAAGAATTCCGTGACCAAGACCACTCCGGCCTTCTTTGAACCGGCCCTGGATTACATCGTGTGCAAGATTCCGCGTTGGGATTTGTCCAAATTCCAGGGGGTATCGCACAAGATCGGCTCCAGCATGAAGAGCGTGGGTGAGGTGATGGCTGTGGGCCGCACCTTCGAAGAGGCTATCCAGAAGGGCTTGCGGATGATTGGCCAGGGCGCGCACGGTTTCGTGGGCAACAAAGAGTTGGTCGTCCCCGATGTGGACAAGTCGCTCCTGGAACCGACCGATGATCGTATCTTCATCATTTCCAAGGCGATGCGTGCCGGATATACGGTCGATCGCATCCATGAGCTTACGAAGATCGACCGCTGGTTCCTGGATAAACTGGCCGGCATTGTGGCCACCTTCCAGGAAATGGGCAAGGTGGACCGGATTGAGGACCTGGACGAAGACCTCCTCCGTCTGGCCAAGCAACAGGGTTTCTCCGATTTCCAGATCCAGCGTGCGATCTGCAAGGACGGCAGCAATCCGTACGACAATATGGACAAGGTCCGTGCCCGCCGAAAAGAGCTGGGCATCCTGCCGGTCGTCAAGCAGATTGATACCCTTGCCGCCGAGTTCCCGGCCCAGACCAATTACCTGTATCTTACTTACAATGGCACGGTCAATGATATTGATTATGAGAAAGATGGCCGTTCGGTTATTGTGCTGGGATCCGGTGCCTACCGCATCGGCAGTTCGGTGGAATTCGACTGGTGCTCGGTCACCTGCCTGAATACCCTGCGGGAGCGGGGATGGCGGGGTGTGCTCATCAACTATAACCCCGAAACGGTTTCCACCGACTACGACATGTGCGACCGCCTGTATTTCGATGAACTCACCTTTGAACGGGTGATGGATATCATCGAACTGGAAACACCGCACGGCGTGGTGGTTTCGGTGGGCGGACAGATCCCGAACAACCTTGCGCTGCGCCTTTCTACGCACAACGTCCCCATTCTGGGTACGAAGGCGGAGAATATCGACCGGGCGGAAGACCGCCACAAATTCTCCAGTATCGTGGACGCGCTGGGCGTGGATCAGCCTGAATGGAAGGAACTTACCACGCTGGAGGATGTGGACAAATTCATCGCCCAGGTGGGCTTCCCGGTCCTGGTGCGGCCTTCATACGTGCTCTCCGGCGCTGCGATGAACGTCTGCTACGACGAAGAGAAACTGCGCCACTTCCTGTCCCTGGCGGCTGAAGTTTCGCAGGAACACCCGGTGGTCATCAGCCGCTTCATGACGCGCTGCAAGGAGATTGAGTTCGATGCGGTGGCCGATGAGGGGGAAATCCTCGCGTATGCGATTTCCGAGCATATCGAGTATGCCGGCGTGCATTCGGGCGATGCCACCATCCAGTTCCCGCCGCAGAAACTGTATGTCGAGACGGTCCGGCGGATCAAGAAGATTGCCCGACTCATTGCCGGTGCCTTGGAAATCAGCGGTCCGTTTAATATCCAGTTCCTGGCAAAGGAGAACCGCATCCGTGTCATCGAGTGCAACCTGCGTGCTTCCAGAAGCTTCCCGTTCGTTTCCAAGGTGTTGAAAATCAACTTTATCGAACTGGCTACCAAGGTCATGCTGGGCGAACACCCGGCTGCGCCGCAGAAGAATGCGTTCGACCTGGATTATGTGGGCGTGAAGTCGTCCCAGTTCTCATTTGCCCGTCTGGAACAGGCCGATCCGATGCTGGGCGTGGATATGTCTTCCACGGGAGAGGTGGGCTGCCTGGGCGATGACCTGAACGAGGCCCTGCTGACGTCAGTCCTCTCGGTGGGCAACCATATTCCGGAGAAACGCATCCTGCTCTCTACCGGCGACGCGGTCCAGAAAGCCGACATGCTGAACGCCTGCCGGATGCTCGCCGAGCACGGATACGAACTGTATGCCACCGGCGGTACCTATAAGTACTTGATTGAGAACAGTATCCCTTGTACAAAGGTCCTCTGGCCCAGCGAATGCGACAACCCGAATTTCCAGGGCAAGTTCCGTCCGGCACTGGAGATGATCCAGAACAAGGATGTGGACATGGTGATCAACATCCCCAAGAACTATACGGAAACGGAGCTGGACAACGGATATCAAATAAGAAGAGCGGCCATTGATTTCAATATACCGCTCTTCACGAATACCCGTCTTGCCACCGCCTTCATCCGGGCCTTCTGTTCCACGAAACTGGAAGACATCCGGATCAAGAGCTGGGAAGAGTATTAATAGTCGTAATATTTCGCCTCGCGGGGACTTACTTTGGACATGTTGTCGAGTAAGTCCTCGTTTGTTTTGTATTCGTCCATCAGCTGGAGCATGAAGTTCATCGCCTCGATGGAGTTCATGTCGGCCAGCAGCTTGCGCAGGATCCAGATACGCTGGGCGCGGCTCTGGTCGTAGAGCAGGTCGTCGCGGCGCGTACCGGACAGCACGATGTTGACGGAAGGGAAGATACGGCGGTTGGACAGGGAACGGTCCAGCTGGAGTTCCATGTTGCCGGTACCCTTGAATTCCTCGAAGATCACCTCATCCATCTTGGAGCCCGTCTCGGTAAGGGCCGTTGCCAGGATGGTCAGGGAACCGCCGCCTTCAATATTACGGGCGGCGCCGAAGAACCGTTTCGGCTTCTGGAGGGCGTTGGCGTCCACACCACCGGTAAGCACTTTGCCGGAGGCCGGCTGGACGGTGTTGTAGGCACGGGCCAGGCGGGTGATGGAATCCAGGAGGATGACCACGTCATGGCCGCATTCGACCAGGCGGCGGGCTTTCTCCAGCACCATATTGGCCACCTTGACGTGGCGCTCGGCCGGTTCGTCGAAGGTGGAAGCCACCACTTCGGCCTTCACGCTGCGGGACATATCGGTCACCTCCTCGGGACGCTCGTCAATCAGGAGAACGATCTCGTATACCTCGGGATGATTGTCGGCAATCGCATTGGCAATGGACTTGAGCAGCATGGTTTTACCGGTTTTCGGCTGCGCCACGATCAGACCGCGCTGTCCCTTGCCGATGGGGGCGAACATGTCCACAATGCGGCAGGAGATGTCTTTTCCGTGTCCGTGACCCAGCAGGTTGAATTTCTCGTCCGGGAAGAGGGGAGTGAGGAAATCGAAGGGAACCCGGTCGCGGATGAATTCCGGGGTGCGTCCGTTGATGTATTTGATGCGCACGAGGGGGAAGTATTTGTCTCCTTCGCGCGGAGGACGGATTTCACCGGTAACGGTATCGCCGGATTTCAGGGCGTTTGTTTTGATCTGGTTCTGCGAGACGTAGATATCGTCCGGGGAATTCAGGTAATTGTAGTCCGAGGAACGGAGGAAGCCGTAACCGTCCGGCATGATTTCCAGCACGCCCGTGGCTTCGACGGTTCCTTCGAACTCAATGCGGGGCTGTTTGGCGGCTTGTTGCTGCTGGCCCTGCTGCTGACCTTGCTGACCCTGCTGCTGGCGCTGTTCCAGGCTCTGCTGCTGGGCGTTTTGCTGAGGCTGGCGCTGCTCCGGGCCGTTGTTCTTCTGCCGGGGTGCCTGGGCGGGATCGTCCTTCAAATCGTCGAACAGCTTCTTGATGAAGGGTTCTTTGGTCTCCGGTTTGACGGGTTGGGCATCCTTTCTGGGACGGCCGCGTTTGGCCTTCGCCTTGGCTTCCGGAGCCGGCTGCTCGGGAGTTGCCGCCTGGGGCGCTTCGGCTTTGGGGGCCTCTGCCTGGGGCTTATCAGCCTGCTGCTTGTCGGCTTTTTGCTTATCGCCCTTGGACCGGTCTGCCTTGGGACGGTCCGCCTTTGCCTTCTCCGGCTGCGGCGTATCCGCCTTCGGCGTTTCTGCCTGCGGGACCTCCGCTATCGGGGCCGCAACCTTCTTCGGACGGCCGCGTTTGGCCTTCGGCTTCTGGGGCAGCGGATTCTGGGCGGCGGCATTGGCCTGCGCATCCAGGATCGCGTATGCCAGATTTTCGTTATCAAGCTTTTTAACGTTGGAAAGAGCATATTCGGCGGCAATCGCCTCCAATTCTTCTCTGCTCTTCGTACTCAGTTCGAAAAGAGTATAAGACATATAAAATGATTGAAAAAACCGGCCGACGGCCGACTTTGTTTTTGACGGGTGCAAAGATACGCAATAATCGCGAATTATGCAACTAATTGTCCCAGTAACTGCTGGATTTTTTGTAGCGTAGCAGGTCGGCCAGGGCCGAAGCATTGGCGGAAATGCGGAAGCTGTATGACTGCCAGGTTCCGGAAGGGACCCAGGACACGGCAATATTGAAGCAGTGCAGGTCGTAGCTGGCGCTCAGCTGGGTTGTGGTCATCTTCATGGCCATGAGGTCGAAACCGGACGTGGCGTTCAGCGACATCTTGGGCGTCAGTTTTACGTTGCCGGACAGTCCCAGGGTCTGGGTGTACCGGTGATTGGTGATGAGCTGGTTGTTTGAATAGCTATAGCTCTTGCTGTAGCTGAACGAGTAGTTGAAGTTGACCGACCAGGGCACGTTGGGGTTGGTATAGTACAGCCAGCCGCCCGGGATATATTCTCCGGTAAGCGGATGATAATAAATGCGGCGATAATAATCGGCCGTATTCTTGTTGCCACCGCCACCGCCTTGAGAGCCGTCGTTCCTGCCGTCGTTGCCGTTGATGGCTCCCTGGCCGGAAATGGAATAGGAGAGGGAAGCGCTGGCGTTGGTGAGCCGGAGCGGATGCATCCAGCCTTCCTTGACCACGTTGAACGTGTTGATGCGGCGACCTTGCTCGTCAATCGCATACGGGTCGAAGTTCGCATTGGCGCTCATGCCCAGCTTACCGAAGACGGACGTGGACATCGTCACGCCGATGTTGTTCATTTTCAACGAGTCTGCCAGGAAATTATAGCCCGTGCTGAAGTTCAGCTGGTCAATCAGTTTGATCTTTTTGGACCCGGTTCCGGTGGTGTCCTTGATGTCCCGCACCTTGGCCTCGATGTTGTTGGCGATGGATAGGCTCATGGATGCGGCGCTGCCCTTTCCGGGATAACCATACATCTGCCCGGCGTAGATATTGTAATCGTATTCATGCTCCACGCCGCTCTTGTCCGTATAGGTGAGCGTCCGCCAGCCGTTGAAGGAGGTCGCCTTGTCCGGACTGTACGAGAAGGAAACCGTCGGGGAAACGACATGCCGGATGGCCTGGATTCGTCGGAATTTGCCAAAATTGTACATACCGTAGAGCCGCGTGCTCATGCCCAGGGATCCCGAGTAGTTGTGCGTGGCGCCGAAGTCTCCGAACTGTTTTCCCATCTTGGTCTCTACGCGGCCGGTCTCTTCGTTGTAGAAGGCTTCGCTGGATCGGAAGAACCAGTTCATGCCGTAGGAAACACCGGGCGTAAAATTCAGGTATTTGAAGAGGGAGAAGGTCGGCAGGCCGATGCTGAACGTATGCTGCATACCGTTGTTCAGCTGGTCGATCAAACTGAAGTCCTCCTTGTCAAAGTCGGCCAATTTGAAGTTGACGCGGTTTTGCAGGGCGGTATTGTACGAGAGCGAGATCTTTTCGTAGATGCGTTCCTTCCCGACACGGTTTTTCTGCTTGAACGGATAGAACCGACTCACGGAGAAGGTTACATTCGGGAAGGTGATGGCGTACGAACTGTCGCGGGAGTTCTGGTTGTGCAAGGCGTTGATGGAGAGGTTGAACTTGCCGTTCCAGTTGCGTGAGAAGGAAATGGACGACGAGATCTGGTTCTGCAGGGCCTCGGTAACGTCCCGGGAATTGTACCGGCTGTTGGACGGGCTGGAGAAGTTGACCGATGCGGTGAAACTCATGCCCGGACGGGCCTTCGAATCCTGGGAGTGGGACCACTGCAGACCGAAGTTGCGGCTCTGGAAGAAGTCGGTGCTCCCTTTTTCACCGGTCTGGTCGTTGGAATAATTGAAGGCGAAGTTACCGTTGAATTTGTAATTAACCTTGTATCGGGAGTTGACATCAAGCGCCCAGGAACCCAGGGTAAAGATGTCGCCGGTAACGGACAGGTCGAAATAATCGCCCAGCACGAAATACATGCCCAGGTCGCGCAGGTAGAAACCGCGGGCGCTTTCCTCGCCGAAGGTCGGCATCAGCAGGCCGGTGGCACGCTGCGGACGGTTCGGGACGAATCCGAAGGGGAGATACAGCGGTATCTCGACGCCTTCGATGACCGGATGGGCCGGACCGAAAACCGTCTTTTGGGAGGGCTGTGTGATGACTTTCGCAAAACTCAGCTTCATGTAGTAGTGGGGCTCGTCCAAATCGCACACGGTATAGCGGCCGCGGTTGATGCTGACCGACCGGTCGGCTGCCATCTTGATGCTCTGGCCCTGGATGAGTCCTTCCGCCTCCTGGGTGATCATATTTTTGATCTTGGCCTTTTTGCTGTTGAAATTGTAGCGGACTTCCTCCATATTATAGGTCTGGCCGTCCTGGGTCATAACCGGCTGCCCCTTCCATTCCCGGGTGAGGGAGTCGTATGTGCCCCTGGCAAAGACCGTTCCCGTTTTCATGTCGTACTCCATGTAGTCGGCGGTGAGTTTCATATTGCCGTAGGTGACGGTCACGTCTCCGTAGTAAAAGGCTTTGCGGGCTCCCTCCGTAAATATTTCAATGATGGAGTCCTTGGCACCGGTGAAAGCCGGGCGGTCCAGCGAACTCTTGCCTACAAGGTCGGCGGAATCGGCCCGGGCGGTCAGAACGGAATCCCGCCGGAGAGAGTCCAGACGAAAGAGGCTGTCACGCCTGGCCAGGCCCGCGGAATCCAGCTTCGGCAGGGAAGTGGTGTCCACTTGTGCAACCTGGTTCCGGTTACGTCTGCCCCGACGCCGGTTCTGGGCGGGTGTTAGGGCATCCGCAAAGAGCAAGGCGAGCAGCAAAATCGCTATATATCTGTATGTATTCTTTATATGCAAGTATTTTCTTATATTTGCAATCTACAAATGTAAGACTATTTTGCGAATCCACAAAAAATGGATGGGATGAATACACGAAAACTACTTGTTCTGGTCCTTTCCTGCCTGTGTCTGCCCCTGTTTTCCCAGGAAGCGGCCCTGAAACTCCGGACGGTCGTCATCGATCCGGGACACGGGGGACATGATGCGGGTTGCGTGAGCCGTGACCGCCAGACCAAGGAGAAGGACCTGGTGCTGGACATCGGGAAGCGGCTCGCGGAAAAAATCCGCCGCGAGTGTCCGGACGTAAAGGTCATCATGACCCGTAGCGACGACCGCTTCATCGAATTGTACGACCGTGCAAAAATAGCCAACAAAGCCAATGCCAACTTATTCATTTCCATCCACGTAGATGCCGTCGATACCCGTCGCAATCCCAATTGGAGGACGGTGAACGGCTATACGGTCTATACCATGGGCGAGAGCAAGAACAATGCCAACATGGAGACCATCAAACGGGAGAATTCCGTGATTTTGCTGGAGGACGATTATACCACCAAGTACCAGGGGTTCGATCCCAACGATACGGAATCATACATCTTCTTCTCGCTGATGCAGAACGCCAACCAGGAGCAGAGCGTGCATTTTGGCGAAATCGTTTCCCAGGAGATGGGGAAGAACGGACCTTTCCGGCACAGCAAGGGCATCCGCCAGGCACCGTTCCTGGTCCTCTGGCGTACGGCCATGCCTTCCGTCTTGGTGGAATGCGGCTATATTACAAGCGAGGGGGACCTCGCGGTTTTGCGCACCGAAGAGGGGAGGGACAAGATCGCCGCTCGCCTTTGCCGGGGTTTCCGCATCTATAAGGCTGAATATGAAGGTACAAAGCTAGAACTAGAGGAAATAAAGCCGGAAGCCGATACGGCCGCCGTCCGGTACGGAATCCAGATTATGGCATCAGGCAAAATGCTGCACAAAGGGGACCCTGCTTTGAAAGGGTTGTCGGCCCAGGCCGTCCCGTCCGGTGTCCTATATAAATATATAGTTTCGGTCTCCACGGAGTTATCAACAACCCGGGAGAATTTGCCTTCCGTAAAAAAGAAATTTCCGGATGCATTTTTGGTGAAAATGGATGAAAATGGAGTGATAAGATTCAAATAAATCGGTTTTTAAAAAACGTTTTATAAACGGATTTAACTTACTCTGTTCAGCAAAAATCGTAATTTGGCTTTTTTAGAAAAATTCTAAATTACGAAGTATGTGAAAATAAACTGATTAAAGAAAAACTAACGCGCCAAATGGTTGATTATCAATAAATTAATAAATAATCATTTTCGGAATAGTGCGCTTAATATTTAAGGATTTTATTTTAAAAATACAATAGCATTTTCGTTTTTTTATTAACTATTTTTTCTTGAATTTTGCACTTGAAAGAAAGCATTACCTGTGAATTTGTCTGAAAGACATATCGACATTTGGAACAATTGCCTGCGGTTCATCGAACAGATCATCGAGCCGCAGAAATTTTCTACATGGTTCAAGCCTATCCGGCCCGTGTCTTTCGTAGGCTCGGAGCTCACGGTGGAGGTGCCTTCCGAGTTCTTCCGCCAGTGGCTCGAGGAGACGTATCTGGATGTCATCAGCAAATCACTCAAACGCGTGATCGGCGCCGATGCCCGGCTTCGCTATCAGATCCGGGTGGTTCGCCAGCAGCCGGCCATGGAGATTCCGGCCTCGCACGGTGCGCCTGCCATGAACCGGGAGGTACTGATCAATACCTATCAGCCCTCGGGCAATCCGAGCCCGTTTGTGTTTCCGGGTACGCAGCGCGTGAAGATCGACCCGCGGTTGAAACCGGAATACTGTTTCGACAACCTGGTCCGGGGTGCGTGTAACAAACTGGGTATCACGGCAGGGGAGACCATCTCCGGCGCTCCGGGTAAAACCGCTTTCAATCCGCTGTTTATCTTTGGCGGACCGGGACTGGGCAAGACACACATCGCCCAGGCTATCGGAAACGCCATTAAGGAGAAATATCCCGAGCTGGTTGTCCTCTATGTGACGGGCAGCGAGTTCAAGACCCAATACATGGATGCCGTGTTCGTGCGCAACAAACTCACGGATTTCCTGGCATTCTATATGAAGATCGACGTGCTCATCGTGGATGATATCCAGGGCCTGCAGGGTCAGGGATCGCAGAATGCGATGTTCAACGTCTTCAACCACCTGCAGCAGAACGGCCGCCAGCTGATCTTTACATCGGACCGCGCCCCGGTCGATCTGCAGAATTTCGAAGAACGCCTGCTGTCCCGCTTCAAATGGGGACTGGCCGTGGAACTGGAGCGTCCGGATTATCAAACCCGTCTTTCGATGCTTCGTGCCCGCGCGTTCCGCGAAGGTGTGGTCATCCCTGACGAGGTGCTCACCTATATGGCTGAACACATCAAGTCGAACTTCCGCGAGCTGGAAGGAACGCTCATTTCCCTGGTCGCCCACGCAACGCTCGGGAAAAAGGAGATTACCCTGGAACTGGCAGAAAGCATCATGGGTCAGATCGTGAGCGATGAGGACGAGACCATTACCTACGAACGCGTCCAGCGGGTGGTGTGCGATTACTTCAACATCTCGCGGGATGCCTTGTTGTCCAGTTCCCGCAAGCGCCAGATCGTCCAGGCCCGCCAGATTGCCATGTATGTGTGCCGCAACCTGGTCTCCGGCTGTTCGCTGGCTACCATCGGTGCGGAATTGGGCGGCCGTGATCATGCTACCGTCCTGCACGGTTGTACCACCGTGGCCGATTTGATGATGACCGACCGGTCCTTCCGGCAGTATGTCACCGACATCGAGAAAATGCTAGTAACCATATGATATCCACCCGTTCGCTGGAGATCTTCAAGGAGATCACCACGATTCCCAGAGAGTCCGGCCACGAAGGCCCGATGACCGCGTTTCTGCAGGATTTCGCCGCGAAACGTGGCTTGTTTTGTAAGACCGATTCCATTGGCAATGTCGTGATTGTCCGGGAAGCCATGCCCGGAAAGGAGCAGGTGCCTACGATTGTGCTACAGTGCCACCAGGATATGGTGTGCGAGAAGAATCCGGGCGTAGAGCACGATTTCTCCCGCGATCCCATCCCCTATGTGATCGAGGACGGCTGGATGATCGCCCGGGATACGACCCTGGGGGCGGACGACGGCATCGGCATCGCGGCTGCGCTGGCGATTCTGGAAAGTGACCTGGCGACGGGCCGGCTGGAGTGCGTCTTTACCATCTCCGAGGAAACGGGCATGGACGGAGCCTTTGCCATGGAGCCGGGCTTCTTTACCGGCCGCACCCTCATCAACCTGGATTCCGAAGACGAGGGCCAGCTCTTTATCGGCTGCGCCGGCGGTCTGGATACCTTCGGGACCTTCCGGTATTTCCGCGAGGTGCGCAATGCCGGGTGGAAAGGATTGAAAATCAGCGTCTCCAACGCCTTGGGCGGTCATAGTGGAGACGATATCAACAAAGGCCGCGTCAACGCCGTCCAGCAGTTGGTGCGCTTCCTATATGGTGAACTGCCGCATGGACTGCAGCTGATTCTGCTGCATGGCGGCGGCAAACCCAATGCCATCGCCCGCGAGGCCTCCTCCCTGATCCTGGTTCCGGATGCCGAGGCAACGCTGGCCCGCTTCGAGGCCTTCAAGGCCGATGTAAAAGGGGAGTTCTCCGTGGCGGACCCGAACGTGGTCCTGCAGGCGGAAGCGTCTCCCTGCAACGAAAAACCCATCGACAGCGTGGTTGCCAGAAGGTTGATTGCCACGCTCTACGGTCTTCCGCACGGGGTGCTGACCATGAGCCCGGATATCCCCGGCCTGGTGGAAACTTCTACCAACCTGGCGGCGGTCCGGATGAATGAACGGGGCGTTGTGAAGGTCATTACCAGCCAGCGCAGTGCCGTGCCTTCGGAGCGTCGCGATGCGGCGGCCCGCGTAGAGGCGGTCCTGAAGCTGGGCGGTGCCGAAGTGGATCATCTGCTCGAATACCCCGGCTGGAAACCCAATATCCATTCGCCCATCCTGGAAGCCTGTGTGGCCTCCTACCGTAAACTGTTCCAGACAGAGCCCGAGGTGAAGGCCATCCATGCCGGCCTGGAATGCGGCCTGTTCGGCGAGAAATTCGGCGACCTGGACATGATTTCCTTCGGCCCGACCCTGCGTGGCGTACATGCTCCCGGCGAACGGCTGGAACTGGCCTCGCTGGATAAGTTCGCCGCCTTGCTGGAAGACGTGCTGGTTAATTTTAATGGATAAAGAGATGCCTGTCAAAATAGCTCCTTCTATGCTTTCGGCCGATTTTCTGCATCTGGAAGAAGATGTGGAAATGGTGAATCGGTATGCCGACCTTTTCCATCTGGATGTGATGGACGGGACCTTCGTGCCCAATATCTCGTTCGGCTTTCCTGTCATCGAGGCCATTGCACAAAAAGCGAAAAAACCGATGGACGTGCACCTGATGATCGTCCATCCCGAAAAATACATCGAGCGCTTTGCCCAAGTGGGGGCGCAGATGATCAGTTTCCACCTGGAAGCCGCCCGTGCAGACGGGTCGGACCCGGCCGCTATCCTGCGCGCGATACGCGGTCTGGGGGTTCAGGCGGGTCTGGTCATCAATCCCGATGTCCCGGTCGAAGACCTGTATCCCTATCTGGAAGAGGTCGATTTCCTCCTCATCATGTCGGTGTTTGCGGGATTCGGCGGACAGAAGTTCATCGAGGATACCTACGGCCGCATCCGGACCCTGAAGGCCGAGATCGACCGTCGCGGGCTGCGGATCCCCATCGAGGTGGACGGCGGTGTGTCGCCTGCCAATGCGGCCGAACTGGCCCGTTGCGGGGCGGAAATTTTTGTTGCCGGCAGTTCTGTCTTCAAGGCGGAAGACCGGGCCGCCGCCATCGCCGCCATGCGATAGCGTTCCTTTAGATAATGTAGCTTATCTCTTTGAAAGCGAATGTCCGGCTGCTGCCGTCGTTCAGTTCGACGACCAGCCGGGCATCTTCGTTGATGCCCCGGATGATGCCTTGGAAGACCGTTCCGGTGGCGCAGTCGGTGAATGGATGCCGCTCGTCCTTGCGGTACAGGATGCGCTCGTAGTCGGTTTGCAGACGGGCGTCGCTTTCCCGGAACCGCTGCAGGAAGCAGGAACAGAAAAGGTCCAGCTCCGCCACCACGTCGTATTGCGCTCCGGTCAGCAGCGTCAGGGAAGTCGGGTTGATGACTTCCACCGGGAATTTTTTCTGGTTCAGGTTGATGCCGATTCCGATCACGCTCCAATCGACATCCTTTCCGTCCAGGCTGTTTTCGATCAGCATCCCGCAGATCTTTCGGTCGCGGACGTAAATGTCGTTGGGCCATTTGATCCGGGATTCCACCCCCTTGGCCTTCAGGTAGTCACATACCGCGAGCGCGGCGATGCGGCTCAGGCGGAACTGGCGCGTGGCGGGCAGGGGAGTCATGCCGGCTTCCCGGTATTTCAGGACGATGGAGAAAGTCAGGTTGGCGCCGGGTTCCGCATCCCACTTGTTGCCGCGCTGGCCGCGTCCGGCAAATTGTTTCCGGGCAGCCAAAACTGACAGGTTGTCAAAGTTTTTTATCCCTCTAACTGCTTCATTATTAGTGGAATCCAACTCTTCAAACCAGATCGGCGTCATTCTCTCTTTCATTGGCGCAAAATTTGTTTTATATTTGTAGGATAGATAATAATGCAAAGTTAAACAATATTTATATGATTACACACGATCTTCGGGTTTTGGCCGATGCAATGCTTGACAAGAAAGCGCAGAATGTGACGGGAATCGATCTCCGTTCGCTGGACGGTTCCATAACCGATTTCTTCATGATCTGCAACGGTTCCTCTACCACCAACGTGGCTGCCATTGCCGACAATGTCATCGATAAGATGCGCGAGGAACTGGGACGCAAGCCGCTTCGCACCCAGGGCATGGAGAATGGTTTCTGGATTATCCTGGATTATGGCGACATCGTAGCGCACATTTTCTTGGAGGAATACCGCGATTTCTATCGCCTGGAGGATCTGTGGGCCGATGCGCCGCATAAACTGTACAAAGAGCGCAAGGTTAAGAAATCTAGCAAGAAAGACACTGACGAATGAAAGTAATCCGCTTAAATTTTTCCTGGCTCTACCTGATTCTCATCCTGGGCATCGGGTGGATGCTTTATCGCAACACGGAAACGGCGAACCCGCAGAAAATCGAATGGGCCCAGGTCCAGCAGATGTTCCGCTCGGGCGATATCAAAGAGATTGAATATACCCGCAACGACTTTAAGGGCGAAATAACGGTCCGCCCCGAGCGCCTGGCCAAGTATGCCGAGGACTTCGGCGGCAAGGTGCCCAAGGCGTCGCCTCATTTCTTCTTCCTGAATTCCGCCAAATTCGACCCTGAAACCGAATTCGGCGCGTTGAACGCCACCCTTCCCCCGAACGAGCAGGTAAAGGTGGTCATGGTGAACAATGAGCGGATGTGGGGCCAGATCCTGGAATGGTTTCTGTTCCCCGTCTTGCTGATTCTGATGTGGGTCTTCATGTTCCGCGGCATGGGCCGGGGAATGGGAGGCGGAATGGGGAGCGGCCCCAATCCCTTCAACGTAGGCAAAGCCACCGGCAAACTGGCCGACAAGAACCAGGTCAACGTGACCTTCAAGGACGTAGCCGGCCTCTATGGCGCCAAGGAAGAGGTGATGGAAATCGTAGATTTTCTGAAAAACCCGGCCAAATACACGGCCCTGGGCGGCAAAATCCCCAAAGGAGCCTTGCTGGTGGGCCCTCCCGGAACCGGTAAAACCTTGCTGGCCAAGGCGGTAGCGGGCGAGGCGAACGTTCCTTTCTTCTCCATTTCCGGTTCGGACTTCGTGGAAATGTTCGTGGGCGTGGGTGCATCCCGCGTACGTGACCTTTTCCGTCAGGCCAAAGAGAAAGCTCCGTGCATCGTCTTTATCGATGAGATTGATGCGGTGGGCCGAGCCCGTGGAAAGAATGCGGGATGGTCGTCGAATGACGAGCGGGAAAACACGCTCAATCAGCTGCTTACTGAAATGGATGGTTTCGGCAGCAATTCCGGCGTAATCGTGCTTGCCGCCACCAACCGGGCCGATATCCTGGACGGTGCACTCATGCGCGCAGGCCGTTTCGACCGTCAGATCCATGTTGAACTGCCGGAGCTGAAGGAACGCGAGGAGATCTTCCAGGTCCACCTGCGCGGACTGAAGCTCGGAGAGGATTTCGATGTGTCCTTCATGGCCAAGCATACGCCCGGTTTTTCCGGTGCCGATATCGCCAACGTCTGCAATGAAGCGGCGTTGACCGCTGCCCGGCATAACCATACGGCCGTCATGCAGGAAGACTTCCTGGAGGCGGTGGACCGCATTATCGGTGGTTTGGAACGCAAGTCGAACACCATCATGTCGCCGGCCGAGAAACGGACGACGGCCTATCACGAGGCGGGCCATGCCCTGGTTGGCTGGCTGCTCAAATATGCCGATCCGGTGTTCAAGGTAAGCATCATCCCGCGCGGTCAGGCGCTGGGAATTACCTGGTACCTGCCGGAGGAACGGAAAAACTGGTCGCGCAGTGTGATGATGGACCGCATGTGCGCCCTGCTGGGCGGTCGTGTGGCCGAGGAAATCATCAATGGAGAGCCCTCTACGGGCGCATTGAACGATCTGGAGCGCATGACGCACATGGCCTATGCCATGGTCCAGTATTATGGAATGAGCGACAGGGTTGGCAACATTTCCTTCTACGATTCGACGGGTGCCCGCGGCTATGACCTTACCAAGCCCTATTCGGAGAAAACAGCTGAACTGATGGACCAGGAAGTGAAGTCCATCGTCCAGCAGGTTCATGACCGTACCCGGCAAATTATTGTAGATCATCAAGATGCTTTTATGCAGATGGGTTCGCTTTTATTGGAAAAAGAAGTTATATTTGCGGACGATATCGAGAAAATTCTGGGTCCGAAGGTAAAAGAGGAGTCGGAAGAAACGGTAAAAGAAGATGAAGAATGTAACAATTAGAACCATTTCAGGCATCGGTTTCGTTCTGGTAATGCTTGCATGCCTATTGTGGAGCCAATGGCTTTTCGGTGCCCTTGTAATCTTCATGATGGTGGGCATGATGTCGGAGTTTTACACGATTACGATGGGGGACCGCTACAAGGTCTCCCGTGCGTTGGCTATCCTGGCCGGTGTGGTCCTGTTTGCCCTGATCTATCTGGTTGCCGCCTATCAGATGCCCGTCAAATATATGGCGTTGTCCATCGTGCCGGTCATCGTGGTGATGGTCAATTCTTTGTATGTAGAAGACAAGACCGACTACGCAAAGTTCTCCAACTTGTATACGGGCTTGATTTATATCGCCGTCCCGCTGGCCCTGTCCAACCTGGTTGCCTTCCGGAACGGACATTTCAGCGGCATGCTGCTGGTCTCCTTCTTCGTGCTCATCTGGAGTTCCGATATCGGTGCATATATCTTTGGTATGGCCTTGGGACAGAAATACGGAAAGAAACTTTTCCCGTCGGTCTCGCCCAAAAAGACTTGGATCGGCTACTGGGGTGGCATGTTCTTCGCCATTATGGCCGCCCATATCCTGAATCTGACGGGTATGCTGAGCCTTCCGATGCTGCACAGCGTCATCCTGGCCATCGTGATGCACGTTGCCGGCGTGTATGGCGATCTTTTCGAATCTCAGTGGAAACGCATCTACGGTATCAAGGATTCCGGAACCATTATTCCCGGCCACGGAGGCCTGCTGGACCGTTTCGACAGCACCTTGATGGCCATGCCGGTAGGGGCCTTGTACCTGAGTCTTTTTGATTTGCTGTAAATCAGTATTTGTCTTTTCGCGAAATTATTTCTACATTTGAAAAATAATTCGCGAAAATGAAACTTGACAAGGATTCTTTTGACGTGATAATCGGGATGACCGTGCTGATGGTCGGCCTGATTTCCGTTATCCTTTTCTTTATCCATAACCGATACATTTCATGGCCGTTGGCCGGCTTGTTGTTCTGCTTCCTGCTGTTTGTAATCTGGTTCCACCGGGTCCCTTCCCGTACGGCGAAAGGAGACGAGAAATCGGTTCTCGCCGTAGCGGACGGAAGGGTCGTGATTGTGGAGAAGGCTTTTGAGAAGGAGTTCTTGAAAAAAGAATGCATCCAGGTTTCCATTTACATGAATTTCTTCGACGTACATGCGAACTTCTGGCCGGTTTCCGGTGAAGTTTCCTATTGCAAGTATCATCCCGGTAAGTATCTGCTGGCTTTCAAGCCGAAAGCGGCCGAAGAAAACGAGCATTTTTCCACCTGCCTGCACAATGCGTACGGCGATGTTTTCTACAAGCAGATTGCCGGCACCTTTGCCCGCCGCATTGTGAGCTACTCCAAAGAGGGCCTGGCGGTTGAGCGGGGCAAGCAGATGGGAATTATCAAGTTCGGTTCCCGCATCGACATGTTCCTGCCGCTGGATGCCGATATCAAGGTGAAGGTCGGAGACCTCACCCGCGCTTGCGAAACGGTAATTGCAGAATTTGATTAAGCCTCTTTGCCATCGGACTCGATCAGTTCGAGCAGACGATCGATAGCCTCGGTATCCGGAATGTGGCGGAGTACCGGGGTTTTTCCTTTATAGATGGACACCTTGTGGTTGCCTTCACCCACATAGCCCCAGTCGGCGTCAGCCATCTCGCCGGGGCCGTTGACAATGCACCCCATGACGGCAATCACCACGTTCTTCAGGTGGCCGGTCCGGGCCTTCACCGCTTCGAAAGCGGCTTGCAGATCATACATCGTGCGGCCGCAGCCGGGGCAGGCCACGTATTCCGGTTTATAGAAACGCCGGCGGGCAGCCTGGAGCAACTCGTCGGCCAGATAGGCTCCCAGTCCGGAGGCATCGATATCCACGGGCGTTCCTGTTTCATCCCGATAGGTTCCGGCAAAGGAAACTTCATCCAACTCTTTATCCAGCAGGCGTTTGCCAAAATCGCAAGCGGCGTCCAGCAGCAGACGCTCACGGGAAGGAGCCTCGTAGGTGGCCACGGCCTTTTTCCCTTCCAGCTTCAGGTTGGTGAGGGAGGAATAGAGCCGGTGGTCGTAGCGGTCGGCCAGATAGCGGGCGACGGGAAGCTCGTTCACGGGGTCCTCGGTCAGCGATACGCGGATGGTATTGCCCAGGCCTTCCGCCAACAGGGTAGAGATGCCCACACAGGATTTGATGCGTCCCGAATCGCCGTTCCCGGCTTCGGTTACGCCAACGTGCAGGGGGAAGACAACACCCCGTTCCTGCATGAACTGCGCCAGCAGGCGGTAGGCTTCCACAACCACCAGGGTGTTGCTGGCTTTCAGCGAAACCACGACCTGGTAGAACTTCCGTTCGATACACATATCCACCCATTCCATGGCCGCCTTGGCCATGGCCAGCGGCGTGTTGCCGTACAGGTTGGTGATGTACTCGCCCAAAGAACCGTGGTTCAGGCCGATCCGGATCGCCGTTCCGTGCTGCTTGCAGACATCCAGCAGTTCCAGGAACTGGCGGCGCGCTTCGTCGTGATCGCGGTGGAAATTGCCCGGGTTGATGCGGACCTTCTCCACATGCGGGGCTACGGCGAGGGCGGTTGCAGAGGAAAAATGGATATCGGCCACCAGCGGGGTCGTGATCCCCTCGGCACGCAGCTGTGCGCGGATGGCACGGATGTGTTCCACATCGGCCACAGACGGCACGGTGATGCGGATGAGCTGTGCTCCGGCGGCAGCCATGCGGCGGCACTGTTCCACCGTGGCTTCAACTTCGTTCGTGTGCGTATTGCACATCGTCTGGATGACGATGTTTTCCCGGGAGCCGATGAGCACGTCACCGACTTGTACTGTCCGTGTTTCCATATATTGAATTGTAGGCTTCTTTTCTAAGTTCTTTGCGCGTACGGCCGGTCCGGCGGCTCAACTGGTAGTGGATGCCGGCGGTGATGACAATGTCCAGCGGATACGCAAACCGATAATAATAAGGACTATACCAGTCCGGCTCGTAGAGCGACGACCAGGCCCATTTCACCTGGCCCTCGATGTGGAATTCGAAGGGATCGAAGACAATGCCGAAGCCCACGCCGCCTTTCAGGCCGAAGTCCCGGCGGATATCCGTGTCCTTGAAAGAATCTTCCAGGCCCTCGGTTACACGAGGACCGGTGCGGTGAATGTCCCAGCGCCAGCCGGCATAAGGGCCGACCGAGGCAAAGGCTTTGAAGAATTCGGTATCATAGTGCATGATGGCCTGCAGGGGGACGTCGAAGGATTTCATGACCACTTTGGTGGCTCCTTCCAGCGTAGGCGTAATCTTGGTCTCCTTGTCTTCTTTGAACTGATAACCCTCACGACCGTAGAAAAAGCCCAGGCGGAAGCCGAAATAGGGCAGGTAGCCCAGCATCTTGCCGTACAGGGTGTAGGAGATGCCGAAGGTCTGCGGCTCCAGGAAGAATTCCGTATCGCGGATGGGGTTGAAAGAGGTATTGACCAGCGTAACCCCATAGTGGATGCCAAGCAGGCTGTAATCGTTCAGGAAGAAAGCCGGCCGCTTCATCTCGGTGGTATCCAGCTTGACTTCCTGGGCCTGCATAGCCGTACCGGCAAACAGCAGGGATATAAGGATAAGGATCTTTCTCATTCAGCGGCGGTTTTGGGACGGAAGAGTTCCGAAAGGTCAAGATCCTGCTCCACTTCGGCGCGGGGAAGGATATCGATCATCGGTTTGTCATTCATTTTGAGGAATTTAACCTGTTCGGGCTGGCGGTGCTCCAGGAGCGATCCGGTATCCACAATCCCGTTCTTGTTCACATCTTCCGTGATGCGGATGGCATACGTGCCTTCCTTCAGATAGGGGAAGAGAAGGTCGGTATCCCGGTCGATGATATAGGTCCGCAGGATCTTGTCGCGTTTCTCGTTGAACAGGTCGATGATGTATTTGTTGTGCACGCCGACGCATTTGAGCGTGAGCGAACTCAAGTCCTCGTTGGTGGGAAGGGTAACCTTTACTTCCGTACTGTCGTTCAGGAAACCGTTGATATCGCGGAACTTGCGGTGCGGAACCTTGAGGAAATACTCGTAACCGGGCAGGTATTTCACATCCGGGCGGATGGTGTATTTGCGCAGATTCAGGCTGTCGCGTTCCCATTTGAAGGTCCCGACGCTCTCTTTCTGCTTGGGATTGAGGTAGCGGAAGGTCATGCCGGCAAAATCTTCGTAGATGGGCGGGAGCTTGAATTCCATTTCAAAGCCATACTGCTCCACGCGTTCGGGCTCTGCCGTCAGGGTGAACGCGCAGATGGTATCCTTGTGCTGGAGGGTCTTCTTAGCGCTCTTGGACCGCAATTTGCGGCCTCCAACGCCTTCCTGGTAGAGTTTTACATGCTCGACGGTCGGGAAGAGCCTGCCCAGGGAATCGGTCTTATGGTAATTGACGAACAGGTGCAGGGTATCCGGGGCGGGTTTCCGGCTGTTTAGCCAGACCTCGATGCTGTCTCCTTCCACGTTGGATTGCATGATCAGGGCATCGCCCGGGAAGCCGCGGAACCACATGGAATCAATCTGTGCATTGGGGGCGTTGAAGGTGATGTAGGCGCTCCGGTCGCCGGTGCGGACCTTGTTCATGATCATCTGCCGGGACGGCTTCTCCCGGAAGAGGGAGAGTTCGTATTCCACTTTGCGGGCCTGGCAGAGGGCCGTATCCTTCATGTCGTATTTCATGAGTTCCGGCAGGGTGTCGTTCACCTTGACGACCGGCCGGATCAGGGTGTCCACAAAGGCAATCAGGTCTTCGTCCGGGTCGTACTGGTTATTCCCGTTGGCATCCTTGATGGCATACATCCGGAACATGGTGTCCTGGATGTTGCGCAGGCAGAAGTAACCCCAGTCGTCGGTCTTGACGGCGGCCACGGGCCGTTTCAGGAAGACGGCCGAGTCAGAAGGGTCTTTGTATAGCATCACGGTGGCTCCCTTGACCGGATTCAGGCTGGTTGCGTTCTGGACCAGACCGGTAACCATCATTGAATCAATCTGTTTGCCGGTAGAGAAGACAAAGGTGAAACCGGGGAAGAGGTTGCCTTCGTTGTTGTCGGCGATGGCATTGGAGATATCCAGGGCATAGGTGGTGTTGGAATCCAGGTCGGCCGGGAAGGTAATGACCACGCTTTTCCCTTTGATCTTGGCCTTGGGGAGTTTGGTGGCCGGCGGGGAAAGGAAGATGCTTTTGGCATCCTTGATGACCACGTATTCGTCGAAGGTGAAAACAATGCGGGCTCCGCTCACCGGCACTTGCGTGGTGCCGGGCAGGGGAGAGATGCGCCGGAGGACCGGCGGAATGGTATCCCGTTCGCCGCCGGTAGGCGCTTCGGTCGTGTTGGCGCAGGACGGCGCGTGCAGGGCTGCGGCCAGGATGGCCAGGACGGGCAGCAGCGGGAAATATCGGTTGATGAACTTCTTCAGCATATTCTTATATTTCGGTCCGGATAACGTTCTGGATGCCTTCGATGCTTCCGAGCTTGCGGATCATCTTTTCCAGGGCATCCTTGTCCTGGACATACAAGTCTATATATCCTTCAAAAATACCCTCTTCTACGCCCAGGTAGATTTTGCGCATGTTCACGCCCATCACCAGGGAAATATAGCGGGAAATCTCGTTCAACAGTCCCATGCGGTCCAGCCCCTGGATGGAAATGCGTACCGGGAACGCCGTATCGGGGGCGATATCCGCCCAGTCGGGTACCACGACGCGGTCTCCGAACTTGGAGGCCATGCTGTCGGCCACGGAACAGGTCTTCTTGTGTACATAAATGGTGCCGTCCGTTTCCCGGATACCGATTACCGGATCGCCCGGAATGGGATGGCAGCAGGAGGCAATCTCGTAATGCGGGTGGTTCTCCTCCTGCTTGGAAGGCTGTTCGCTCCGGCCCAGGTGCGGGAAGAAGGAACGGTACCATTTGGTCTTTTCGCCGACATCCTTCAGAATTTCCGTCAGGTTGGTCATTTTGATGAGACCCAGGCCGATTCGGAAATACATTTCGTCCAGGTTGTTCTCTGAAATCCGCCAGCTGGAAGCCAGGCGGCGCATCACCTCGTTATCGGGTTTGTATCCCAGGGAGGTCAGCTGCTCAGACAGGATGCGGTTGCCCAGGGCGATGGTCTCGTCGCGCTGGGACTTGAAGAAGTCCATCACCTCGCTGCGCGCCTTGCGCGTCACCAGGAACTGGAGCCACTCGCGTTTGGGGTGTCCGTCCTCTGCGCTGATGATTTCAACCTGATCGCCCGAGCGAAGCACGTAGGAAAGGGGAACCAGCTTCATGTTTACCTTCGCGGCGATGGCGTGGCAGCCGATCTCCGTATGGATCTGGTAGGCGAAATCCAGGGCCGTGGACCCTTTTAACACCGTCTTCTGCTCGCCTTTCGGCGTAAAGATGACGATCTCACTGCTGGTCAGGTCATTGTGGATGATGTCCAGGAGTTCCAGGGCGTTCACGTCCGGGTTCACCAGGATGCCTTTCACCTGTTCCAGCCATTTGTCCATCTCGCTGTCGTTCTCGCTCACAAAGCCATCTTTCTTGTAGGCCCAGTGGGCGGCGATACCCTTCTCGGCGATATCGTCCATGCGCTTGGTGCGGATCTGCACCTCGATCCACATGCCCGTATGGCTCATCAGCGTGCAATGCAGGGCCTCGTAGCCGTTGCTCTTGGGATGCTTTACCCAGTCGCGTACACGCTCGGGTTTATAGCGGTACAAACCGGTGATGATGGAAAAAATATGGTAGCACTGGTCGCGTTCGGTTTCCTTCGACGCCGAATCGGTATTGAAGATGATGCGGAGCGCGTACAGGTCATAAATCTGCTCGAAGGAGACATGCTTGGTCTGCATCTTCCGCCAGATGGAATAGGGCGTCTTGATGCGTTTCCGGATGAAAAAGTCGAAGCCGGCATCCTTCAGGGCCGCATTGATCGGCTGGATGAATTCATCGATCTGCTTTTCCTTCTCGTCCTGGCCCTCTTCGATTTTTGCGCTGATGTCCTGGTACGCATCCGGCTCCTTGTATTTGAGCCAGATATTCTCCATCTCGGATTTCACCTCGTACAGACCCAGCCGGTGGGCGAGCGGGATGAAGACGAACATGGTCTCGGACAGGATCTTGTCGCGTTTGAATTCGGGCATGAATTCGATGGTGCGGCAGTTGTGCAGCCGGTCGGCCAGTTTGATGAGGACCACGCGGACATCGTCATTGAGGGTGAGCAGGATCCGCTTGAAATTCTCGGCCTGGATGCTTTCCTCGCTCAAGTTGCTCATGCCGGTCTTGTTTTCGGAATCCAGCACGTTCTTGATCTTGGTGAGCCCCTCTACCAGGCTGGCAATCTTTTCCCCGAAAAGGTTGCGGATATCTTCGGACGTATAATCCGTATCTTCTACCACATCGTGCAGCAGGGCGGCCGAGATGGACTTGTAGCCCAGGCCGATGGTGCTGACCACGATTTTCGCGACCGCGATGGGATGCAGGATGTAGGGTTCGCCGCTGCGGCGCCGTACATTCTTGTGGGCCTCGTTGGCAAACTCGAAGGCCTTTTGAACGACATCCAGTTCCTCCTGTGAGGCACACCGGCGGGCAGAGGCCTCTTTCAGACCGGCATATTCGGCTTCGATGAGCGCGTAATCTTTCTCATTGAACGGAGATATACTCATAGCGATTCATTTGTCTGGAACGAATGGGAAAACTCGGCTCCATACAGGATGATCAGCCATCCGAATCGGAGCCACAACATAAAAAGCGGGATGGCTGCCACGGTTCCGTACACACCGTTCAGACGGGTAACCAGAAGCTGCGTCTCCAGATAGAGATACTGCAACCCCGTGAAAGCCAGACCGGCAAAAATGGCCGCCTTGAAGGCAAAGCGGTATTGGACAAAGGCGGTCGGGATAAATTTATACATCGCCGACAGCACCAGGACCACGACTGCGAAGAAAATCACCCAGCTCAACAAGCTTTTGATGCTGTCCGAAAAAGCGACCTTCCCGGTAACCAGCAGGTCCAGGATGTTGGAATAAACGATGGAACCGGAGAAGAAAATGACAATGACGAAGGGGGCCAGGATCAGAATGGCCAGGTCAATGCCCAGCTGGGCGAAGAAACTGCGGGATTTCTTTACGCCCCAAACGTTGTTGAAAACCTTCTCGACCCGCATCATCATCCAGATGACGAGCCAGACGAACATCAAAGAGGAGATTAAACCGAAACCTCCTTTTTGGGCAGATGCAATAATATTGTCTGCGGCGTTCATCACCACGGCGATCACATCGGGATGGCTGCCGAAGTTGGCGTACAGGAGTTGTGTCAGGTAGCCTTCCAGTCCCAGGCCGCCCGTGAGTGCAAAGCATACGGCGATGAACGGGACGGCGGCCATCATGCAGAAATAACAGAGCGCGACCGACTGGAATCCCACCTTGTCGTTGGCAAAATTCTTCAGGACTTCCATGATCAGCCGGATATCTTTTACAAACCGGGCCTTCCAGCGGGAAGACAGTTCGGCGGGGTTGATCTCCCAGATGTCCCGGGTGAAGAACCGTTCGATGGTGCAAAAGATCTCGCCGATTTTCTTCATGCCTTAAAACAGGGTTGGTTCTTCAAATTGCTGGAAAAGGTTCTTGGGCATTTCCTGGGAGGCGGTCTCGGGCAGCAGGGACATCAGGCGTGCCTCGTCGATAATCTCCACGCCCAGTTCCTGGGCCTTGCGGATCTTCTCCGGACCGGGCTTGCTGCCGGCCAGCAGGTAGGTGGTCTTGGCACTGACGCCGGAGGAGTTCTTGCCTCCGTTGCGCTCGATGAGTTCTTTCATCTCGTCGCGGGAAATGCTGAAGTTGCCGGAGATGACGATGGAAAGCCCCTTCAGGGCATCACTCTGGTTCTCCCTGGGAGCCTCGGCGCTGAACTGCAGGCCGGCTGCCTTCAGGCGCTGGATTTCCACCTGGTGGGCGGGTTCGCGGAACCAGGCGTAGATGGCCCGGGCGGTCACATCCCCGATATCGGGAACCTCCAGCAGTTGTTCGACCGATGCTTCCGCAAGGGTGTCGATGCTGCCGAAATGGGCCGCCACGTCCTTGGCGGTCTGCTCGCCCACGTATCGAATGCCGATAGCAAAAAGGACGCGGGGGAAGGGAATCTTCCGGCAATCGGCCAGACTACGCAGGAATCGTTGGATGGATTTCTCCTTCCAACCGTCCAGCAGGGAGAGCTTGGCCGGTGTAAGGTCGAAGAAATCGGCCGGCGTGCGGACCAGGTCCAGGTTATAAAGTTGCTCGACGGTGGCTTCTCCGGCAATGACGTTCAGGGCCTTCCGGCTCAGGAAGTGGACCAGTTTGCCCTTGGCCTGGGTGGGGCAGCCGTCGGTGTTGGGGCAGAACCATTTGGCTTCGCCTTCGGGCTTCACCAGGGGCGTACCGCAGTCCGGACAGGTAGCCGGGAAAACCGGTTCCATTGCACCGGGGGTGCGTTTCGAAGGTTCTACGCCCGTAATTTTCGGGATGATTTCGCCGCCTTTTTCTACATACACCCAGTCGCCCAGGTGCAGGTCCAGGGCGCGCATCTGGTCTTCGTTGACCAGGGTGGCCCGTTTGACGGTGGTGCCGGACAGGAGGACCGGTTCCAGGTTGGCTACCGGCGTCACGGCTCCCGTGCGTCCTACCTGATAGTCAATGGATAACAGGGGAGTCAGGGCCTGTTCGGCCTTGAATTTGAATGCGACCGCCCAGCGCGGCGATTTGGCCGTGTAGCCCAGGAGGTTCTGGAAGGCCAGTTCATTGATTTTGATGACGATCCCGTCCGTGGCAAAGGGGAGCGCCTTGCGGGCGGTGTCCCAATGCGCGATATACGCCTCGATCTCTTCGATGTTGCGGCAGAGGCGCCGTTCGTCCGATACGGGCAGGCCCCAGGAGGCCGCCGCCCGCAGGGCTTCATCGTGCGTGGCATACGGCAGACCGCTCTGGACCGGAATGTGGTAGAGGGTGCACATCAGCCCGCGCCGGCCCACTTCCTCAGGATCCAGGAGCTTGAGCGATCCGGATGCGGCATTGCGCGGATTGGCAAAGGGGGCGTCCTCATCGGCCTCGCGCTGGCGATTCAGGGCTTCGAACGAGGCATAGGGCATCAGGATTTCGCCGCGGATCTCGAATTCCTCGGGATAGTCACCGTGCAGGACCTGGGGGATGTTGGCGATGTGCCGGACGTTCTCCGTGACATCGTCGCCCACCACGCCGTCTCCGCGCGTAAGGGCGCGCAAAAGCTTGCCGTTGCGGTAGGTGAGGCAGATGGCCGTCCCGTCGAATTTCAGCTCGCAGCAGTAGGTGAAAGCATTGCCTTCCAGGCTCTTAGACGCACGGGCCGCGAATTCCTCAATCTCGGCGATACTGTAGGTATTGCCCAGCGACAGCATGGGATAGCGGTGCGCCACCTGGACGAATTCCCGGCGGACGCCTTCTTCCAGCTTAGCCTCAGGGGTCTCCAGGTCGCTTCCCACCCGACGGGTGGGGGAGTCGGGCGTCGCGAATTCGGGATAGGCTGCCTCCAGTCGCTCCAGCTCATGCATAAGCTGGTCGTAGTCGTAGTCCGACATGGTGGGGGCGTTTTCGACATAGTACTTTCGGCTGTTCTCCCAGAGGACGGCCTTCAGTTCATCGATCCGTATCTTGGCTTCCGCTTGATTCATGTTGCTCGTTTGCGTGCGCGTATGTGTGCGCACAAAACACAAAGATACAATAAATCTGCCGATTCGGCAATATTGTTTGTCTTCAATCTTTTGTGTACCTTTGTGTGCTTTTTAGGAAACGAGTATTAACATTTAATAAGTATCATGAAAGATTCTATCATTATCCTCTGTGGCGGTGGCCCGGCTCCGGGCATGAACACCGTTGTCTGCTCGGTCGCTAAGACCTTCTTGTCCAACGGCTTCCGTGTTATCGGCCTGCATGGCGGTTACAGCGGACTTTTCAGCAAGAATCCCCGCATCGAGGATATCGATTTCTTCAAGGCGGACGCCTATTTCAACCGGGGCGGTTCCTACCTCCAGATGAGCCGTTTCAAACCCACGGACCAGGATTTCGAGGAGAACTTCAACCTCGCCCTCTTCCAGGAGAACAACATCAAGTTGCTGGTTACCGTCGGCGGTGACGATACCGCTTCCACGGCCAACCGCATCGCCAAGTTCCTTGAAGCCAAGCAGTACCCCATCAAGAACATCCATGTTCCCAAGACCATCGACAACGACCTCCCGCTGCCCGGCAACGCCCCTACCTTCGGTTTCAATTCCGCCAAGGACGAAGGCGCCCACCTGGCCCGCACCGTTTACGAGGATGCCCGCACAAGCGGTAACTGGCTCATCATCAGCGCAATGGGACGCAGCGCCGGCCACCTCGCCCTGGGTATCGGCGAAAGCACGCACTGCCCGATGACCATCATCCCTGAGATGTTCAACAAGACGCATATCGGCCTGGACAAGATCGTGAAACTGACCATTTCCGCCATCATCAAGCGCAAACTTCTCGGCATCCCTTACGGTACCGTCGTGGTGGCCGAAGGTGTCTTCCATGACCTGGATCCCGAGGAAATCAAGAACGCCGGTGTTTCCCTGACCTATGACGAGCACGGCCACCCCGAGCTGGGCAAGATCAGCAAGGCCGTCCTCTTCAACGACATCCTGGACAAGGAGTTCAAGAAACTGGGCCTCAAGATCAAGACCCGTCCGGTGGAAATCGGTTACGATGTCCGCTGCCAGGATCCGGTCGCATACGACCTTACCTATTGCTCCGAACTGGCCATGGGTGTCTATGAACTCTTCGAGAAAGGCGAGACGGGCTGCATGGTCTATGTCGATGCCGCCGGTGAATCCCACCCGTTGTACCTGAAAGACCTGCAGGGTGCCGATGGCAAGATTCCGCCGCGCCGCGTGAACATCGAAGGCGGTACCGCCCAGAACTATTTCCGCCACATCTGCCACTACATCACGCCTGCCGATTACGAGGCTGCCAAGAAGTATGTCCCGAATCCGGAGGAGTATGACTTCAAGAAGATTCTCGGCTGGTAAGCGGAATTGATTCTTATCATCTACAGAAAAGCCATCACGCCGGTCGTGGTGGCTTTTTTAAATGCAAACAGGCAAGTCAGCGAACCCTCAATATGGCAGGACCAGGTTGTCGGGGACGGGGGAGGTGCCGAAGGAGCAGGGGAAGAGGCGGGAGCCGCGGAGGAAGGCGAAATGCCGGTGACGGTCAAAACCGGGCACCGTGTAATTGAGCCAGCAAAGGTCGTAAGTGCTTGTACCAGAAAGGGATTGGGAAAGATTCAACCGTTCGCGATAGTGCTTCAGGATGGCGCGTTCGGAGCGGCTTAGGCCGCGTCCGGTATGGACGTATTCCCACAAACGGCCCTCCAGCGGGGCCTTGCACCAGTCAAAAATACTGGTTCGTCCGTCCACTCCACTGAATCCCTCGGCGTTCATCCCTTTTTCCCCGACCTCCTGGCCGAAGTAGAGCATGAACGGGGCGTCGCTAAACAGCAGGGAAATGTCCAAGGCCGGGAAGGCTTTTGCTGCATCTGCCGCAAAGAAATCCGAAGCGATGCGCTGCTCGTCGTGGTTCTCCAGGAAGTTGAGCATATGGGACTGGAGGTCTCCGAGTTCCTGCCAGTTCCAGGTCAGTTCCTCGGCGTTGCCGTTCCCTTCCACCAGGGCGCGGAGCCGGTCATACAGGCCCGACTTGTCATAGAGCAAATCAAAGCCGACCTCGGAGACATATTTCCTATAGTATCCCTTTTGGTAAACCTCCGCAATAAATTGAATGGCAGGGAATTCCTCTTTAATCTTTTGGATGAGCCAAGTGAAAAACACCGGCGGGACCAGCTCCACCATGTCGCAGCGGAAACCATCGACTCCGCGCCCTGCCCAGAAGCGTACGATGTCGTACATTTTGTCCCAGGTGGGGGTGTGGAAATCACAGTAATTGAGCTTGACGGTATCGTACCAGTCGTTCACGCCGGGGGCCGGGGTAAAGGCATTGCCGGAAGCCCGTGCCGGGAATTCCTGGTAGGCTTCTTCCCCTTCCGGAAGTGTACCTTCCGGCAGCCGGAGCGCCTCGCCCGGATAATAGTAGAAGTCATTTTCCGGTTTCCAGTGAATCGAAGGGTCGTCCTGCGCCCCCAGGTCATAGGGACGATGCGAGAACCGTCCGTAATCGCGGCTGACGTGGTTGGGCACGAAGTCCAGGATCACCTTCATTCCGGCGGCATGAATCCGCGCCACCATGGCATCGAATTCCTCCATGCGGCGGGCAGGATCATCGGCCAGGTAGGGGTTTACGTCATAATAATCGGTGATGGCGTAGGGCGACCCTGCCTCACCTTTGACAAACTGCGAGGAGGAAGGCGGAAAGCCGCCGATGCGCGAGCGGGTAGCATGCCGCAGCACGCCGGTTACCCACAGATGCGTGATGCCCAAACTGCCCAGATACCGGAGCGTCGCTTCATCCACGTGGGAAAAATGCCCGCTGGAAGCATCGCTGTAGCCATCGGAAGCCGTGTTGGCCGGGCCCCAGAGGCGGGGGAGCAGCTGGTAAATCAACTCTTTCATAAGCCCACGACGGCCTGGCCCAGGTGACGGTCGATAAAGGCCGTGAGGCCTTCGGTCTTGAATACCCGGGCATACTTGCCCTCATGTACGCAGGGCAAGGCGTTCAGCGCCTCAAAATTCACGCTCCCATCGTCCGAAACCGTATCGACCGAAAGGTAACCCACGCCCAGGGAGGTAATGTTCTGGAAGAAATGCGTTCCCTGGCTCGGTTCCACCCGGAAGCCTTCGATGCCGCATTCCACGATGAGCCGCGCTTCGGAAATATCGCTCCACAGAACCGGAATGCCCAGGAAGGGATCGGAAGACCCCCAGCGTCCGGGGCCGATGAGCAGGTAAGAAGCTCCTTCGGCCTTCATCGAGGCATTCAGGGCCGATAATTCTTCCGCCATTTCCTTGGTGTGCAGGTTGTCGAAGCGCTCGGGCGGGACCAGGATCACATGGGTCATATCCTGGAACAGACCGGCCCCCAGTGCGTGTCCGGAGGTGACCAGCGTCTGGCCAAAGCCCTCCGTTACCTGCTCCAAGGTCTTGTCGGAACCTTCCATATAGTCGGTCACCGGACGGACCTGCAGCAATTTCAGCTGCATCTTCTCTACACCGTTCTCTTCCACGATATCGGCCGCAAACTCAATCTCCACCTCACAGGAAAGCTCTTTGCGGCAGATTTCCAAGACCTCGTCCAAGGCCTGGCACAGCGGGAAACGATTGTATTTCAGCAGGGTTTCAAACGAGACCACCCGCGGTCCGTCCGCTGTCATGCCCGGCCGCAGCCGGCCGTCGGAACGGTCAAAGGTCGATGCCACCAGGCTGGACCAGGGATAGGAGGGAAGCACTTCTGCCGCAGCGATGTAGGAGAGGTTGACGCCCTCGTTGCGGGAAATCTTGAAGGCTCCCGGCCTCATATCCAGGGCATAGAGCATCTTCTGCGTGTCGCGCATGGCCAGACCGGGGTCGGAAAGCTGGAGGATCTTCTTGGGCCTTTTGGGATTGAACCGCAGGGTGCGGCCGCCCTCGACCACCGTCTTTCCCAAACCGAAGGCCACGTTTACGATGCCTTCTTCGGGCTTTTCGTTGCCGATGGGGTAGAAGTTCACCGACCGCCCCACACCCGAAACCAAGGGGTAGTACAGGCCGTCGTGAACACTTCCACAAATACTTTGGATAATCACGGCCATCTTCTCTTCACTCAGTAGGTTCTGCGTGCTTTGGATATAGTTGCGGCTGCCGGCATAGAACTGCGAGGCATAGACGCTCTTGATGGCCTTGCCGAGCATGCGGACCATCTGGTCCTTGTTCTCGGTCAGCGGGATCATATAGGTGGAATAGACGCCGGCAAAAGGCTGGTAATTGCTGTCTTCCAACTTGGAACTGGAGCGGATGGCCAGCGGATGCCGGACCGTCTTCACAAAGGTCTGCAGGTTTTCGATCAAAGCTTCCGGCAGACGGGCCGCCACGAACTCGGACAGGATCTCGTCGTCGGAAAGTTCGGCGTCAATCACATATTGCAGGCCGTTTTCCACGATAAACTGGTCGAAGAAATCGGTGGTAACCACAATGGAGCGGGGGATGGAAACGTCCATCCCGTCGTATTTCTCGGCCAGGGAATACTTTTGGATCAGGCTGTTCAGGAAGGCGAGGCCGCGGGCTTTTCCGCCCAGGGAACCGTCGCCTAGCCGCGAGAACCAGATATGGGTGCCATAGGTCTCGTCGCGGAAGTCGGCAATGATGCCACGCCCGGTATAATGATGGAAGGCGTGAATCTGCTCATAGAGAAAACTGCGGGCTTCCGCCGCCTCCGTGTGATGCTCGGCGCGGAAACGGTTCGCCAGGGTGAACAGACCGCGGGCAAAGAACCATTTCGAGAATTTGTTGCGCGTGGTATTGGCAATCAGCACATCGTCGGGAACGTCGCGGATAATCTGCTCCAGTTGCTTCAGGTCGGCCGCCCGGCCGCATTCGTTGCCCTCGGCGTCGCGGAAGACGAAATCGCCGAAGCCGAATTCATTCTTGATATAGTCGGCCAGCTGGATAAAGAGCGTACGGGAATACTTCCGCAGGAAACCCACGCCCAGTTCGTCCGCGACACCCTGGACACTCGCCTGCGAAGACTGCAGCAGGACGGGCATCAGCGGGTCGTATTCGCGGATGTGACGCACCAGTTCGATGCCCGCATCCAGCTTTTCGTCTTTCGGCTGGTCGCCCTTGTGCACCACCATGCCCACGTCGGAAATCACGCCCAGCAGGTTCTTCTTGTATTTTTCGAACATCGCCACGGCATCGGAGTAATTGGTGGCGAGGAGGATTTTGGGCCGCGAACGCTTGCGCCCGGTACGCTGGTCCTCGTTCAGGGTTTCCTTCAGGAATTCGTGGCTCTGGCTGAGCACCAGTTTGTACAGTTCCGGCAGGTAGGTGGAATAGTAGCGCACCGAGTCTTCCACCAGCAGGATGGCCTGCACGCCCACCCCCAGGATATCGTTCTCCGCGTTGGCCAGGTCTTCGAAGAGTTTGATGATGGCCAGGATGAGGTCCGCGCTGCCGTGCCAGCTGAACACATAGTCCAGGACCGAAGTATCCTGCTCGAAAATCTTCCGGCGGATGGCCTTGGAATAGTGCATGAGCATGACAAACGGGGGATTGTCAGGATTGGCCTTCAGCTCGGCTGCCAGGGCGAAAATACCCTTATCCTGCTCGTTGTACATGCAGATGACCATGTCGATGCCGTCGTCATTCCGCAGGATCTCACGGGCACGGTCCGACGTTTCCGCCCAGATAAACCGGGGCGGATTGCTCAGGTTCAGGTCGATGTATTCCCGGGCGATGGAGGCCTCGATCTGGCCGTCTTCGTGCAGGATGAAAGCATCGTAGTTGCTGCAGATCATCAGGATCTTGCGGATTCTGAAATGCAGCAGGGATTCGTACATGATCTCTTTCATGGCTGGAAGGGGATTAGCGGGTTGCACGACGGCGGAATTCCGCCACGGCTACGGCTGCCGCCACGGCGGCGTTCAGGGATTCCTGGCCTTCGGCGCAGGCGGGATAGCGGGGGATGAACAGACGGTCGGTCACCGTCGTGGCGACATCCGGGCGGATTCCGTCGGCCTCGTTTCCGATCAGCAGCAGGGCGGGTGCCTCTTCACCGTTGGATAGCGGCCGGGTGTACAAGTCGGTACCGTCCAGGAAGGTGCCATAAACTTTCCCGCCCTCCGCCGCGACCGAGCGGCACAGGGCCGGCAGGTCGGCAGTGTAAAAGGGCACGCGGAACAGGGCGCCCATCGTAGCCTGGACCACTTTGGGATTGTACCAGTCCACGCTGTCGGGCGAGGCATATACCGCCTCGATGCCGAACCAGGCGGCAATGCGCAGCAGGGTGCCCAGGTTACCGGGGTCGCGGATGCCGTCCAGGACCAGGCAAAGGCCTTTATCGGGCAGCGTCAGCGGCGATTCAGGTTTCTGGCGCACCACCGCCAGGGCCGGAGAAGGGGAGGACAGGGAACTGATGCGCTCCATGGCCTTCTCGCCAATCTCCTCCCGGCGATAGACGGCTTCCACCGCAAAGGAGGAAGCCAGGGCTTCGGCTACCATTTTTTCCCCCTCGACGGTAAACAGCCCCAGCTCGTCCCGGAATTTCTTCTGGGCGAGCGAGCGGATGCGTTTGATGTCGGCGGTGGAAAGCATGGCTTAGCGGCGTTTGTGCGATTTCTTGCGGTTGCGGCCCTTCCGGGCAACGGCAATGGCGGCAACCAGAATGGCCAGGACAACGACGCAGATGACAATATAGGTCATGCTGTTGGCGTTGTCGCCCTTGATGCGGGCCCAGGTGGAAATCAGCTTATCGGTATTGGCGCCCCAGTCATGCTCCATGCAGCTGCGGGCAATGTCGGCCGCATCAGGATAGAGGACCGGATTCACGCGGATGGAATCGGCTCCTTCCCCAAAGAAATACGTCAGATCGACGGGGTCGTAGCTGTCATCAACCAGTCCTTCCAGGACCTCCGGGGCGGCATTGCAGGACACATAGCCGTTGGCTTCCACGTTGCGGACCACGATGTCGGGGCGGTTCAGGAAGTTGATCCACCAGCTGGCGGCCTTTACATTCTTGGCATATTTGGGAATGACCCAACCGTCAAACCAGACGGTAAAGCCCTCTTTCGGGCATACGTAGCGCAGGTCAACGCCCATTTCCTCGGCCTCTTCGATGGCCCAGACGGAATCTCCGCTCCAGTTCAGGCTGATCCAGCCGCGCTCCTGGGTCATCTGGTCCTTTCCGAAATCGGCCTCCCAGCCGGCCACCAGGGGACGGACATCGGCCATGTAACGCTCGAATTCTTCCAGGGCTTCGTCAGAAGTATAGTACATCAGGTCATCTGCGCTCACCTTGCCTTCCTGGATGTCGTTCTGGCGCAGTTTCAGGATGATCTGCGAATAGACGTCGCGGGCGGAATCCTTGATGAAAATCTTGCCGGCGAATTTGGGATTGCGGATCACATCCCAGGACGCGGCTTCTTCCGGCGTGACATACTTGGCATTGTACAGGATACCGGTGGTGCCCCACATGTAGCCGGCGGCATAATCGTTGGCATCCTTCCCGTCCGCCTTGATCAGGCTGAAGCATTTGCGGACAAAGGGAGAGATGTTCTCGCCGATGTAGTTGGGGGCGTCGCCGAAATTCAAATCCAGCGGCAGCAGGAGGTCGTTGGCGAGCATCCGCTCGATGATGTAGTCGGACGGGCAGACCACGTCAAAGTCCTCGTGACCCTTTTCGATCTTGGAGAGCATGGTCTCGTTGATGTCGAAGGTCTGGTAGATGACATGGATGGGTTCACCGGTCTGTTCCTGGTACCATTCCTCGAATTCGGGAATGACACTTTCGTCGATATAATCGCTCCAGTTATACACTTTGAGGATGTTCTCGCGGTTTTCGGAGCATGCCAGCAAAAGGGCCGCAGAGGCCAGTAAAGTCAGGATTTTTTTCATATTACGGGTACATTCTTTTTATTCTTTTCCTGCCGGAGGTTCATCACCAGCAACACCACCAGGATGAGCAGGAAGATGAGGGTCATCAGCGGACGAAGCTCGGGCGTCAGACCGCCCTTGCGTGCATCGGCATAAATATAGGTTGACAGGGTTTCCAGCCCCACGGTGCCACGGGTGAAGAAGGTGACGGCGAAGTCGTCCAGGGACATGGTGAACGCCAGCATGAAGCCGGAAATCATGCCACCCTTCAACTGCGGGATCATCACTTTGCGCAGGGCCTGCGCCGGAGTGGCTCCCAGGTCCAGGGCCGCCTCGTAGGTGTTCGGATTCAACTGACGCAGCTTGGGAAGCACACTCAGCACCACATACGGGGTGCAGAAGGTGATATGGGCCAGGATGACGGTCAGGAAACCCTGTCCCACATGCAGGAAGACGAACAGCAGGAAAAGCGATACACCCGTAATGACATCCGGGTTGATCATCGGAATGCTGTTCAGGAAGCTGATGGCTCCGCGCTTGCGGCCGCTCAGGTTATGGATGCCGATGGCCGCCACCGTGCCCAGCAGGGTCGCCACAAGGGCCGCCGCCACGGCGATGAGCAGGGTGTTCTGGACCGCGGTCAGCAAGGAGGAGTTGCCCTGCATGTTTCCAGTGAGCAGGTTGGAATACAACTGCACGGAAAAGCCCTTCCAGTTGCCCAGGACCTTGCTTTCGGTAAACGAGCACACGGCGATGAACACCAGCGGGGCATAGAGCACCAGCAGCAGGATCCACAGATAGAGTTGTGCGAGGAACCGTTTCATCAGACCATTCCTCCTTCCATTTGATCCTCCTTGTCACCGCCCGTCAGCAGGGAGGTGATGCCAATGATGATCAGCATGATCAGCGACAAGGCGGCGCCGTAGTTCCACATCGAGGAGTTGATGTTCTCCTGGATGATGGTACCGAACAGCTTGATTCTGTTATTGGTCAGGAATTCCGAGATGGCAAAGGTGCTCACGGTGGGCATGAATACCATCAGGACGCCGCTGGCTACGCCGGGCAGCGAAAGGGGAAGGGTGACCTTGCGGAAAACTGTCCAGGAATCAGCCCCCAGGTCTGCAGCCGCCTCGGCGTAGGATTTGTCCATCCGCTCGAGGATGTTGTAGATGGGGTAGATCATGAACGGCAGGTAATCATAGACCATACCGAAAATCAGGGTTCCCTTGCCGAGCTGCAGGCCCATCATGTTGAAGAGCTCCGCAGTGGCCAGGGTCCGCATCAGCGCGTTCACCCACATCGGAATGATGAAGAGCACGATGGTGACGGCACTCCGGTTCAGTTTCCGGTTGGCCAGGATCCAGGCGGCCGGATAGCCGATCAGGATGCAGATGGCGGTATTCTCAATGGCCACCTCCATGGACAGGGCGAAGGTGCTCAGGGCATCTTTGTCCGTAAAGAAGCGGGTGATGTTGGAGAAGGTAAACCGGCCGGTCCCGTCCTGGAAGGCATAGACCAAGACCAGGAAGAGCGGCAGGACCACGAACAACCCCAGAAAAATCACGTAGGGAAGGGCCCACTGGGATCTTTTGGTCATTTTCATACGGCACCCACGATCCGGATCTTCTTCTTGGGGATCTTCACGCCCACCAGGTCGCCTTTGTCCCAAATATCGTTGGTATCGACATACAGGGTACCGCCTCCGTCAATCTTGACGGTCAGATGGTAGTGGTCTCCTTTATAGAGGATGAAATGGATTTCTCCGGTCAGTTCGCCCGCGTCGCAGTCGTCCTGAAGGTCAACGGCATCGAAGGGAAATTCCACGCGTACCTTGTCGCCCGCAGCATAACCGGCGGTATTGCACTCGAAGGTGCCGCCCAGCAGCTCGATGCTGTCTTCACCGGCTACCGTGCCTTCCAGTTCGTTGGCTGTGCATTGCTTTTTCATGACCTGGATATCGTCCGGGTCGATGTACAGCTGCACGGTGCTCCCCACGGGGTAGGGGTCGTAATCCTGGATCATCAGCTCGTTGCCGGTATCGGTATCCACGAACATCTCATAATGCACGCCCTTGAAGACACACGACTTCACGGTGGCGGTGAACTGCGTCTTGGCCGCCTCGGTGGTAAAGTAGATGTCTTCCGGGCGGACCACCACGTCCACCGGGGTATTCTCGCCGAAACCCTCGTCCACGCAGTCGAAATCATGTCCGATGAAGCTGACGCGCCGGTCGCGGATCATCGTTCCGTTCAGGATGTTGCTCTCGCCGATAAAATCGGCCACGAAAGCGTTCACGGGCTCGTTGTAGATATCGATGGGGGTGCCGATCTGCTGGATGCGGCCCTCGTTCATCACCACGATGGTGTCGCTCAGCGTCAGGGCTTCTTCCTGGTCATGCGTTACATAGATAAAGGTAATGCCCAGTTTGCGGTGCATCTCCTTCAGTTCAATCTGCATATCCTTGCGCATCTTCAGGTCCAGCGCGGCGAGCGGCTCGTCGAGCAGCAGTACCTTCGGCTGGTTCACGATGGCGCGCGCAATGGCAATGCGCTGCTGCTGGCCGCCGGAGAGGGTCTCTACGTCGCGGTCTTCGTAATCGGACATCACCACCAGTTTGAGCACCTTGCGGACGCGTTTTTCAATCTCATCCTCGGGTACGCCCTTGAGTTTCAGGCCAAAGGCGATGTTGTCGTACACATCCAGATGCGGAAAAAGAGCGTAGCGCTGGAAAACAGTGTTCAGCGGGCGCAGGTGGGGGGGCGTGTCCCCAAGTTCCTTGCCGTCCAGGAAGATGGAACCTTCGTCGGGCTGCAGGAAACCGGCAATCATCCGGAGCAAGGTGGTCTTGCCGCAGCCGGAGGGGCCCAGCAGGGTCAGGAACTCTCCCTGGTTAATGAAAAGATTGATATCTTTGAGTACCGTCTTTCCACCGAAAGTTTTTGAGACCCCCCGGATGTCAATGATTTTCTTTGCCATCTCCTCTTACCAGAGTTTGAGGTC
>OCTW011608269.1_pt1 | contig 40232 bp, 26 predicted proteins | sample 1539671 | NCBI WGS metagenome assembly OCTW01 (sample SAMN02144230, study PRJEB22623) | gut metagenome | biome: sheep rumen | host: Ovis aries | place: New Zealand
ATGCGTACCTCCCGAGCACTGCAGAATCATGTCCTGCTCGGTGCCGGTGTTATACAGGCCGAGGGCACCCGTCTCAGTGGATGTGATATTGAGGTTGCCCGAGCCGCCGACGGTGAGAGTCTTGGTGGCGTAGATGCCGTAGTTGCCGGCATTGATGTTGTTGGTGCCAACCACGTCAATCGTTACGCCCTCGTCCAGCACCGCCATTCCGCAGGTGAGGACGGAGCCGGTGTTGCCATGATCCACGGTTGTGGCATCGGTGAGGGTGAGTGTCTTGGTGGAGGGCACATAATTCACGCTCATCGGGCCGCTGCTGATGTAGGGGCTGCCCACGTAGATAGGGGCATAATCAACATTATAAACATTGTTCAGTTGCTTGCCGGCCACGTAGATGGGCAGCGTTTTCTTGATGGAGGACAAGGTCACCGCGCCTTTGGCCGTCTCTCCGCCGTTCTGAGCCACACATTTTTTCGTTGCATCGAAGTAGCAGCCTGGCAGAGTTCTGCCATCTATGTAGCCGAAGTCCATGTTGTCGAGATTTAAGGCATAGACATTGTAGATGGCACCCTGTGCGCCTTCAAAGTTGTAGCCAAAATCGTCCTCAGTCGTCTTTGAGAGCGTGAGCACTTCGTTAGTTGCTCCGTTGCCCCAATAGCCATACTTGGCACCCTTGCTGCCAAAGTATCCAGTTTTGTTTATGATCACACTGGCTCCGCCGCGGGTGCTGATGCCGCTCTCTTTGTTGGAGGTGAGGTACACACGAACACAATCGCCGGTGATTGTGGTTTTGGTGTTGGCGAAGGCAAACACGTCGTTGTCGGTGGTCCAGTGCTGGTCATCACCGATAAATTTGAGGGTAGCCTCACCTATGGTCGACCGCAGGTCGATGCCAATGGGGGCATCGTCGCCGGTGGCCGCAAACTGCACCCCGTCGAGGGTGAGCGTCTTGGTGCCGGTATCATAGGTCACCTTGCCGCCGGTGATGTAAGAGCTGAGCACATTTCCCCTGTTGCGGTCGCTCACTTGGGTGCCTGCGACAAAGAGGGGATAGTAGGTGAACGCACTGGTGCTCATAAACCATGTGCCGTCAACGCCTATGTCAGTGCCACAGGCCACTCCGCCCTTGGCCTTGTTCCACACCTTATAATCCTTCGGGTTGAAATAGGTGTCGGTTGTCCAGATGTCGACGCCGTTCTTAACGATGTTTCCCGTATAGACATTACACGAGCCGCCCACAAACTTGTAGGTGGTGCTGTTGCTATACCCCTTCAGCGTGAGGGAGCTGGTGCTCTCGCCAAAGAAAGCATAATTCATACCTTTAGCCTCAAGCGAGTTGATATTTAAGGTTACGTCGGCATTGTCGTATGTTGAGATGGCAGACGTGTTGGAGCCTGTGCACTCCACCTTCAGCGAGCCGCTGCCGGTGAAGGTGGTGTTGTCATGAATTTCTATGCCTATTTCTCTGCTTGCAGTGGTCTTGATGCTATTGGTACCCTTAATCCTGACCTCGAGGTTAGGTATGCGGCAGGTGATCCCCTTGCCCGTCATTGAGAAGCCGTCAAGCTCCAGCCACGGGCTGGCACTGGGATTGAAACGCACGCTGCCGGAAACAGAGGATGCGCCGGTGGTGGCGGTGGTTATTTCAGGCACGGTGTAACTCAAAGCCTCGTCGCCAATCATGATGGAAGGAACGAGCGTGGTCTTCTGCACCGGGGTGCCGTTGTTCACCACGCTACCCGTGGCTATGTCGAACTTATGCAAGCTGTTGTCAAAGACCTCCAAGGGACAGCCTGTGTAGGTGGTGCCCAGCCCATTTGTGAAACCGGTGATGGCCCTGTAGTTGGAGTTTTCGGCACTGGCCGTCAGGTTAGAGCAATAAACAATCAAACCGGCGGCTTTTTGGGCACAGATGGCATGGCCATTTTTGGCCGTAGCAGTGAGATTGATACCATAGAATTTAATATCGGCACGATCTAAACTCACTATGGCCGGTCCGGCACCCGTATTGCTTACAGTAACTGTCGCCGTATGCGATGTGCTGACGTATGAGCCAATATGTGTTTTCTGCTTGCTATAGATGCCCGCACCTTCATTTGCGGAGGAGGAATTGGCCGTAATCCTGCACGTTCCCACAAAGTAGATTTTGAGGTCCTCCACAGTCAGGTTTAAGATACCAAATCTACTTTCATCACTCCCGTTTGCCGTGATGGTGGCATTCTCAAGCACCAGCCTCTTGTTGACAGGATCGTACGTCACCTTGCCCGATATGCCGGAGCCGGTGATAGTCTGAGTCTCTGTTCCCGTCGTCGTGACCCTATGGCCTGCCACACAGAGCTGACCCCACGCCGTGGTGCCGGCAAGCATCGCCGCTATAGCAATAAGAGAAGTAAAAATTCTTTTCATATCAATTGGTTTTAAGGTTAATATGCCAATGAATAACAATGAATAACAAATATTTATATTTCTTGTTTGCAAAATTACCTTTTTTTCCGTAATAGCAAAATATTTTAGGCATAAATTGCAACTTTTTAAGCATTTTCCCATAAACAACAGACAAAATGACTCCAGACAAAGTCACTATCATATCCTCGGCTGTTGTTAGTCACTTTTAGCAAGCTGCGATGAAAAAGCACAATCGCGACCTCGCAGAAAACAGTTTCGATTTCACAAAATACCGTCGCGACTTCACAGAAAATAATCGCAACCGCAATGAAAATAATCGCGCAGACACGATAAATAAAGCAGATCTCTTGAGATTTAATTCCTGTTATCTTGCAGCAGGGGCTGCCGCCGCCATCCCACCCCCAGAGCACAAAAAAATATGGGCATAGGGGCTCTGTAACAAAAATATTGCTTAATTTTGCGGCACGTTAAGCATAATGCGCCCATAGTATAATGGATAGAATGGAAGATTCCGGTTCTTCAGATCAGGGTTCGATTCCCTGTGGGCGTACTACGATTTATAAGGAAGATGTCCCCGTTAGCAGAACGAATGAGGCCGCTCTCCCTGCAAGACTACGTGGGGCAGCAGCACCTGGTGGGCGAAGGATGCGCCCTGCGCCGCATGATTGACAACAAGCATGTGAGTTCTTTTATTATGTGGGGACCGCCGGGCGTGGGCAAGACCACCCTGGCACAGATTATCGCGCAGTCGATGGGCACCGCCTTCTTCACCCTCAGCGCCGTAAGCAGCGGGGTGAAGGACGTACGCGATGTAATTGACAAAGCAGCCAAGAGCACCTTCTTCGACTCCCCCACCCCCATCCTCTTCATTGACGAGATTCACCGCTTCAGCAAAAGCCAACAAGACTCGCTGCTCTCAGCCGTGGAGCGCGGTATAGTCACCCTGATTGGCGCCACGACGGAAAACCCCTCCTTTGAGGTCATCACGCCGCTGCTCAGCCGATGCCAGGTGTATGTGCTCAAGCCGCTCAGCAACGACGACCTGCGCCAACTGATGGACAAGGCCCTCAGCCAAGACATCGTGCTAAAGGAGCGCGACATAAAGGTAGAGGAGACCGATGCCCTCTTCCAGTACAGCGGCGGCGACGGACGCAAGCTACTCAACATCATCGACCTGGTGGTCAGCAGCTTTGCCGACGGCGAGACTGCCGTCATCAGCAACAAGACCGTCAAGACCCAGCTGCAACTCAACCCCGCAGCCTACGACAAGGACGGCGAGCTGCACTACGACATCATCTCAGCCTTCATCAAGAGCATCCGAGGCAGTGACCCTGACGGAGCCCTCTACTGGCTGGGGCGCATGGTGGCCGGCGGCGAAGACCCAAAGTTTATTGCCCGCCGCCTGATTATCTCTGCCTCCGAGGATGTAGGTCTTGCCAATCCCAACGCCCTGCTGCTGGCCAATGCCGCCTTTGAGGCCGTGGAGAAAATAGGATGGCCCGAAGGACGCATCCCCCTGGCCGAGGCTACTGTCTATCTGGCCTGCTCGCCCAAGAGCAACTCCGCCTACATGGGCATTGGCGAGGCTCTGCGCCTGGTGGAGGAGAAAGGGGCACTGCCCGTACCGCTCCATCTACGCAACGCTCCCACCAAGCTGATGAAGCAGCTGGGCTACGGCGCCGACTATAAGTATGCCCACGACTTTGAGGGTCACTTTGTGAACCAGCAGTACCTGCCCGACGACCTAAAAGACGCCCGCCTATGGCACGGCCAGCCCAACCCCGCCGAACAGAAACTGCGCGACCGCATGAATAGCCTGTGGAAGGACAGAAACTTCTGAAAACCAATGGAGGGTTTCCTAAATACTGACAATATAGAGCGCAGCACCGGAGGAGTGGAGTGGCATCCGCTGAGGCCCTGCATTGATAAGGATACACGTGTGCTCTTCCTCGGCAGCTTTCCGCCGCAGCGCAAGAAGTGGGCTAAGGGATTCGACTTCTTCTACCCCAACTTTATCAATGACCACTGGCGCATCATGGGCCTTATATTCTATGGCGACAAAGACCACTTCGTTGACACTAAGGCTCGCACCTACAAGGGGGCAGACATCATCCGCTTCGTCAAAGAGCACGGCCTTGGTTACTATGACACGTCAGAAGCTGTCAAGCGCCTGAAAGACAACGCATCCGACAAGTTTCTTGAAGTGGTAGTTCCGACCGACATTCGCGCTCTGACAAGCATGGCACCCCGCCTGAACAAGATAGTCGTGACAGGCCAAAAGGCCGCCGACACCCTCTGCGATTACTTCAAGATTGACCAGCATCCCAAGATGGGCGAGAGCGTCAACATACCTTATTTATATAATAGTCTAGGTAAGCCCGTTAAGCTCTGCCGCCTGCCTTCCTCCAGCCGCGCCTACCCCATGGGACTTGAGCAGAAGGCAGAATACTACCGAGAAATAATAGAGCAACAGAACATAGATAATTAAAAACCACTCTTGTTCGCCACTTCTCTACAGTTACTCAACGGGTGCACTTAAGGGCAAATAAAAAATCCTGCTATTCTCTCATCCTTTCAGATTTTATTTTTATCTTTGCAACAAATTTCAATTTCCACATATCATGAATAAGTATCTGACTCTTTCATTATTGTTTACTGCTATGTTTGCAATCAACAGCTGCGCTAAAGACGAGCAGACCATTTCCAAGCAAGACTGGGACGAAATCACATTCCTTCGCTACGACTTTACCGACAGCAGCCTGCCGCCTGAGCACCACCGCAGCTACTATATCGGCATCGACAAGGACAGCATCCGCGTGCGCATCATCTGCTATGGCGATCTGCTCCGCCGCGAGGTATTCCCCTCCTCGCAAGAGATACTCGACAAAGCCAAGGCCACCCTTGCCTCACAGAACATCCGCAAGGTTAAGCCCAAGGAAGAACCCCTCATTTGCGGCGGCACCACCGATGCCCTAGCCTTCTTCAAGGGCAATGAGGACAAGGCCTTCTTCAGCGCCTCCATCTATGGCGGAGTAGGCACTCTCAGCATGACAGGAAGTCCCGCCAGAGCATTCCTGCAAGCCCTGCCAGTTGATATAGAGAGCATCATCGACAAGACGCGCCGCCACCCGCAGCCTCCATTCACGGTTATCGTGCCCCAGCGCAAAGAAAGCAAGACTAATCAGCCGATGCCTGAGACAAGTCCCACCTTCCCTGGCGGCGAGGAAAGTCTGCAGAGTGACATTCACGACGAGATGCAACTGCCCGAAGAACTCATCGACCACAAGTTTGTTGCAAACCTCACCGTAGAAGTAGTAATTGATGAAGACGGCAAGGTAAGCGATGCATGGGTAACCAAGAGCAACCAAAAGGCCATCGACTCCGAGGTGGTACGCTGCCTCAAGAAACTGCCCCGGTGGGAGCCCGGCCAGCGCAACGGCAAGCCCGCCACGATGATTCACACATTCCCGATAACTATCATTAAAGACTAACTGGCAAACCTTAAAAAAGCAATAAACGGCGGCTGCGATTCTTAATAAATCAGAATTTGGCCGCCCTTTTTGCTAAAAAAGGAAAATAAATTTGGCGGCTGTGTCTATTCTCACTAATATTGCAGCCGAAAATCTCAGGCTGCGCCCCATGGCGAAGCCGTAAAAAACGAAAATGACTATGAAGAAAACCACAACATTCCTTGCCGCCGCCATGGCAGCCAAGCTGCTGGCAGTGGCCATCGTGTTTACCAGCTGTGTAAGCAAGAAGCAGTTTGTTAATCTGCAGAAAGACTATGCCACAGTACAAAACGAGCTTGCCTCGCTGCAGAGCCAGCACTCCAAGACCCTGGCAGACCTGGCCGGAGCCCAGGCCGAGGTGAAGAGCCTCGACAAGATGCTTGACGAAGAGAAACGCCGCAACGCCGAGCTGAAGGAGATGTATAACAAGCTCAATAACTCACTCAACACCAGCCTCAACCAGAACACACAGAGCAATGTCAACATCTCCAAACTGGTGGACGAGATTAATGCCAGCAACGCCTACATCAAGCACTTGGTAGAGGTCAAGACCAAGAGCGACTCTCTCAACATGGCCCTCACCAACAAGCTTACCCGCTCGCTGACACGCGATGAGCTGAGCGAGGTGGACGTGCAGGTGCTCAAGGGAGTGGTCTATATCTCTCTGGCCGACAACATGCTCTACAAGTCTGGCAGCTACGAAATCAACGACCGCGCCGACCAGACCCTGAGCAAGATTGCCAAGATCATCACCGACTACAAGGACTATGAGGTGCTCATTGAGGGCAACACCGACAATGTGCCCATCAACCGCACCAACATCCGCAACAACTGGGACCTCAGCGCACTGCGCGCATCCTCAGTGGTGCAGGCCCTCCAGAACAAGTACGGCGTTGACCCCAAGCGCCTAAGCGCAGCAGGCCGCGGCGAGTATAACCCCATCGCCACTAACGACACCGACCTGGGCCGTCAGCGCAACCGCCGTACCCAAATTATCATCACCCCCAAGCTCGATCAGTTTATGGAGCTAATCGACAAGGCTCCCGAGACTTCCGAGAAATAAAGGATGGAAATAACAAGCGACAGGGGACTTGCCTCAGGCGAGTTCCCTGTCGTTTCTATTGGCATCCATCAGCCTTTGTCAGGCACAAAAAACACTTTTTTCGCTCAACAGGCAGTTTTATCAAAGAAATTATGTAACTTTGCAAGGCACAAATTACGAAAACTCGTAAACCTTCAAGATATGTACGACAAAGAACGCGGCCTCTATATCGCCCACTGCGAGGGCGGTGCGCTGAGCATCCTTGGCAAGATGGCCAACCGCCACGGCCTCATCGCTGGTGCCACTGGCACCGGCAAGACTGTAAGCCTTCAGGTTATTGCAGAGAGTTTCTGTCAGGCAGGTGTACCCTGCTTTATGGCTGACATGAAAGGCGACCTATCCGGCATTAGCCAGGCAGGCCGCCTTTCTGGCTTCATAGAAAAAAGAATGCCTGAGTTCGGCATTGACAACCCCCAGTTTGAGGGCTGTCCCGTCAGGTTCTACGACGTGTTTGGCGAGCAAGGACATCCGCTACGCGCCACCGTGTCGCAGATGGGCCCACTGCTCATGTCACGCATCCTTGGCCTCAACGACACCCAGGAAGGCGTGCTCAACATCGTTTTCCGCATAGCCGACGAGCGAGGCCTGCTGCTCCTTGACCTCAAGGACCTGAGAGCCATACTGGAGTATGTACTGAAGAACTCTAAGCAATACACCAGCTACGGCAATATCGCCACTCCCACGGTAGGAGCCATACAGCGCGCCATCCTCGTGCTGGAGAATCAAGGCGGCACCAAGTTCTTCGGCGAGCCCGCATTCGACATCTTCGACCTCCTGCAGGCCGAGGGCGGCAAAGGCGTGATGAGTGTGCTGGCAGCCGACAAGCTGATGATGCAGCCTAAGCTGTACAGCACTTTCCTGCTCTGGCTGCTGAGCGACCTCTATAGCCGCCTGCCCGAAGTAGGAGACCTGGAGATGCCCAAGCTCATCTTCTTCTTCGACGAGGCCCACATGCTCTTTGAAGACAGCACCAAGGCCATGACCGACAAGGTTGAGCAGGTCATCAGGCTCATTCGCTCCAAGGGCGTAGGCATCTTCTTTGTCACCCAAAGCCCCTCCGACATTCCCGAGAACATACTGGGCCAGCTTGGCAACCGTGTGCAGCATGCCCTGCGCGCCTATACCCCCAAGGACCAGCGCGCCGTTAAGACTGCAGCCGACACCTTCCGCCCCAACCCATCATTCAAGACCGACGAAGCCATCATGAATCTGGAGACAGGTGAGGCTCTTGTCAGCTTCCTTGACGACAAGGGAGCCCCCTCTGTGGTGGAGCGTGCCAAGGTACTCTTCCCGCTGAGCCAGATTGGGGCCATTACCGAGGGGCAGCGCAACGACATCATCCACCAGTCGCGCATCTACGGCAAATACGATACGCCAGTTGACCGCGAGAGCGCCTTCGAAGTACTGATGGCGCAGGCCGAAGCCGCTGCTGCCGAGGAGCAAGCCACTGCCGACAAGCCACAGGCGGAGGAGAAAAAAGCCACCAGCAAGAAGAAAGGCTTCTTCTCCAAGGTGCTCAAGGCCATCATTACCGCCATCACCGGCACCTTTGCCGCCATACTGGGCACCATTGTGTCGGATGCCGTAACCGGCAAGAAAACCAAGTCGCGCACCTCCGCCACGGGGCGCGTGGCCAAAAATGCCACCTCCGCTGCCACTCGCACCGTAACCCGCGAGCTGACGCGCGACATACTGGGCAACCTGATTAAATAAATTCAGAGTAGTCTGAAAAGTCTAAGTAACCAAAATACTCAGAGTAATCAGAATACTCGGAATAATCCGAAAAAAAAGAATAAAGACCCCCTCTTTGTAAATGATTATCGTAATCTTTAAGTTGCTCGGCTCGCTAGCATTGCTGATGTTTGGTATGAAGTCGATGAGCGAGGCTCTGCAAAAGATGGCAGGCCCGCAGTTGCGCCACGTGCTTGGCACCATGACCACCAATCGCTTCACCGGCATATGTACCGGCATGTTTGTAACCGCTGCCGTGCAATCCAGCACCGCCACCACTCTGATGACCGTCAGTTTCGTCAACGCAGGCCTGCTTACCTTGATGCAAGCTATCTCGGTCATTATGGGTGCCCACATCGGTACAACCGTCACGGCATGGATTATGTCGCTGGGCTTCTCCTTCAATATTAATGACTTTACATATTTAGCCTTCTTCATCGGCATAATACTCATCTATATAAAGAGGCGCCGCATAGTGGGCGATTTCCTCTTCGGCATAGCTTTCCTATTCCTGGGTCTGAGCACCTTGAAGGTAACCGGTGCCGATGCCGTTACAGGCGAATATGCCGAGGCAGTGCAGTCCTTCTTTGCCACCTTCAATACCCACACATTTGGCAACTCGCTATTATTCTTAATCATGGGTACGGTGCTCACCCTATGTGTGCAATCGTCAGCAGCCATCATGGCCATCACCATGACTCTCTGCCTCACCGGCGTGCTCCACATAGAGCAAGGCATCATGTTGGTGCTGGGTGAGAATATCGGCACCACCATCACATCCAATATCGCAGCCCTCAAGGCCAATGTGCAGGCCCGCCGCGCAGCCTTTGCCCACATGAGCATCAATGTGGTGGGCGTTATCTGGGTAATGATACTGCTCAAGCCCTTCTTCCACGGCGTATGCAACCTGGTGGGCTTCAACCCCGACATGCCCAGCACCGACCCACAGTTCCCCCTCAAAGCATCGGTCACCCTGGCCGCCTTCCACTCGGCATTCAACATCTCCAACACCCTGCTCCTCATATGGTTTGTGCCCTACATTGAGCGATTCGTATGCTGGGCCATCAAGCCAAAGCCCAGCGTCAGCAATGAAGACGAGGACTTCCGCCTCAAGTTTATCTCCGGCGGCATCCTCTCCACCGCCGAGCTCTCCATTCTTGAGGCCCGCAAGGAAATCAACAACTATGCCGAGCGCACCAACAAGATGTTTCAGCTGGTACGCGACCTGCTGGAGACCACAGAAGATAAGGCCTTCAATGCCCTCTTCACCCGCATAGAAAAATATGAGGGCATCAGCGACCGCATGGAGATAGAGATAGCCAACTACCTCAACGAGGTGCTCGACGGCCGCCTCAGCACCGAGACCAAGGCCAAGATACGCGCCATGCTCCGCGAGGGCACCGAAATAGAGTCCATCGGTGACTCCTGCTACAACCTGGCCCGCTCCATGCAGCACCGCCGCCGTGCCAAGTCAGAGTTTACCGAAGCACAGATTGAGCATATTCACCAGATGTTTGAGCTCACCAACACTGCCCTCGACCAGATGCAGCGCGTGCTTGCCACCGGCAGCGTCAAGGACGCCCTCATATCCTCCAACATAGAGCTTGAAATCAACAACTACCGTGCTGACCTCAAGAATCAGAACTTCGATGACGTAGGCGAGGGCCTCTACAACTATCAGGCAGGCGTCTTCTACCTTGACATCATCAACGAGTGTGAGAAACTCGGCGACTATGTCATCAACGTAGTCGAGGCACGCACCGGCACCAAGAAGAAGAACTAACGGCTCCAAAACCCTACCGATGAGATTCCCCCTCATAATAATGCTGACAGCCATGCTCCTGGCGATGCCCGCCATGGGGCAGCAGGTGCGCGACAGGCTAAACCGCCGCGTGGCAGGCGTCAACCCCAACAAGGAGAAAGAGGCCGAGGAAGAAGAACGCGCCAAGGCCAAGACCGGCATCCACGTCTGGACAGTTGACGAGCACACAGGCATCCCCGACTCCGTAGCAGTGGACACCATTCACCACGCATTCCAGAACACCGCCTTCAGCGATGGACCCAAAGGGCTCTACTCCAACCTCGGCAACATCGGCTCACCCCGCCTGGCCAAGGTGTTCACCATGCGCCCCGAGATGAACTATTTCATCTTCGCCCAGCCCTACGACTTCTTCCTGAAGCCTCTGCAGGGATGGCATTTCACCAACACCTACCAGCCCATCACCAACATTACCTACCATGAGAGCGGCGACAGCGACAACGGCGAGGATCACCTCACAGCCAAGTTTGCCATTAACGCCAACAAGGACACAGGCCTGGGCTTCTGCATCGACTATATCTACGGCCGCGGTTACCACGACAATCAGTCCACCGCCCACTTCAACTTCAATCTCTACGGCTCCACCGTCAAGGACCGCTACAAGGCCCACTGGCTCATCTACTCCAACTACCTCAAGACCCGCGAGAACGGCGGTATCACCAGCGACGACTACGTCAACGACCCACAGAAATTCCCCTCCTCCTACACCAGCAAGGAGATACCCATCATGCTCGACCGCGTGTGGAACAAGATGCACTACGACGGAGCCCAGCTTACCCACCGCTACAGCCTCGGCTTCCGCCGCGTCATCAAGACCGACACCACTAAGGCCCCGGGGCCCAAGCCCCAAGCCGCACCGGCAGACTCCATCGTCCGCGTCCGTCCCGCAGGCGCCCTGTCGGCCCGTGAGATAGACGCCGCCCTGCCCCTTGACGCCGATAAATCTCAAACCTCAGACCTCAAGCCTCAAGCCCGGCAGGACTCCACCGTCTTCGTGCCCGTCACCAGCTTCATCCACACCGCCAAGCTCGGCTTCTATTCCCGCAAGTTCCTATCCAATCAGTCGCTCGGCGACTACTACGCCGACATCTACCTGCCCGGCGACTCCACCGAAGAAGACACCAAGAACACCTCCATCTCCAACTACCTGGCTGTAGAGCTCAGCGAGGGACTCAACAAATACCTCTCAGCTGGCATTCGCCTCTTTGGCATCTACGACTACAACAACTACTCCATGCCCGGCCTTGAGAGCCGCGACCGCTTCAGCGAGCACCGCCTCACCGTAGGAGCCCAGATCTTCCGCGAGCAGAGCCACCTGCTCAACTATCAGATTACCGCCCAGACCTCCAAGGAAAACAACAGCTGGGGCGACTACGAGCTCCGTGCCCAGGGCCGCCTGACCGTGCCTTTCTTCGGCGACAGCGTCAGCCTGTCGCTGCGTGCATCCAGCGTCAACCGCAAGCCCACATTCTTCTACCGCCACTTCCAGTCCAAGCACCTGTGGTGGGACAACCAGCTTGACAAGCAACTCACCAACCGCATCGGCGCCACCCTTGAGAGCCAGAAACTCAACCTGCGCCTCAGCGCCGACGCCTACAATATCACCAACTACACCTACTTCGCCAACCTGTGGGTCAACAAGACCTACGACGACGGCCAGTTTACCGGCGGCACTTTCACCACCCAAGTAGCCCAGTCCTCCAAAAGCATCAACCTGTTCGTGCTGAGCCTCGACAAGGACTTCCGCTTCGGCATCTTCAACTGGGAGAACTCCCTCATCTACCAGACCACCAGCGACAAATACGTACTGCCCTTGCCAGCTCTCACCGCATACAGTAACCTCTACCTCAAGTTCCGCATAGCCCATGTGCTCAACACCGAGTTTGGCATCGACATGCGCTACTTCACCAAATACTACGCCCCGTCCTACAGCCCGGGCATCGGCCAGTACGCCACCCAGGACACCACCGACGGCCTGGTCAAGGTAGGCAACCACCCCGTGCTCAGCGCCTACCTCAACTTCCACCTCAAGCACACCCGCTTCTACATCATGGCCAGCCACTTCAACTACTCCAAGGAGGGCGGCACCACCTTCGGCGCACCCCACTACCCCATCAATCCCTTCACAGTGCGCCTCGGCCTTTCGTGGAACTTCTTCAATTAAAAAAGTCGCAAGCCGGAGCAGCATAGCCACGCAACGGCGCAAATACGAAAAGCCAAGGCGAGAGCAAAGCAGCAACGTCTTCAACTGACAGCAAATAATAACCGTTAACCGTTCCGTTAGCATGAAATCACTACTCTATCCCTTCTTCACCCTGGCTGCAGCCGCCATCATTACGGCATGCACCGGCACCTCTGCCAACCAGCAGACCACGCCCGACACCCTCACCGCAGCCACCGAGCAGACCGCCAACATCCCCCAGAGCGACTACACCCTGCTCGACACCTCACCCTCCATCACCGATGAAGACGAAATCGACACCAAGGCAGTAATAGAGGTGCTCCGCGACTGGGACAACTGCCACCGCACCCGCACCACGGCAGGGATGGACACCCTCTACTCCCCGGTGTGCCTCTACTACGGCGCCGACCAGACCAGTAAGTTCATCGTCAGCAACAAGAAAGACTTCTTCGCCAAGCACCCCCAATACACACAGTACATCGACAGCGTAGAGATAATCGGCTGGGGCCTGGCCTTCATCGACATCACCTTCAACAAGCATGTCCGCACCGCCAGCACCGCCAGCTGGCAGACCTATAAGGCATACCTCCGCCTCATCGGCAGCGTGACCGAATGGACCGTCAGCTGGGAGAGCGACGCCACCACCGACGCCAACCTGGAGCGCCGCAACCAGAAGAAGCCCCCCGTAGAGCTCGAAATCGACAACACCACCACCCTCGCCCAGATCTTCAACGACGAGAACGTGGGCAAGCTCATCAACACCGGCTACTGGGAGCTCGTAGGCTTTGACGACAATTCCTTCGAAGGCCCACTGGCCAAAGCCATCATGGGCTGCAACACCATCGGAGCCCGCAATGAAATCAACGGCATACTGCGCCGCGGCCTCAACGGCGACAGAAACACGCTCTACGTAGGCGGCACATGCTCAGGAGGCCCCTATACAGCCCGCGTGCTCTGGATATACAACAAGGCCACACGCTCCCTCAGCGTCTATCCCGAGTTTTAGCCAACAGACAACGGGGAATTGAAATTCTTAAATAGCAAAAACACACATACTTAAACCTAAAAGTGAAAAGAGAAAAGCAAAAAGACCACGCTTTCACAAATAATTCATACTTTTGTAGAGTTACCATACATCTGACACGTCAAATGCAGAAGAATATCACATCTAACAATTAAATATCCAACAGCCATGATTGATTACAAGAAACTAGGCCTCGTCAACACCCGCGAGATGTTTAAGAGAGCCATCAACGGCGGCTACGCAATCCCCGCCTTCAACTTCAACAACATGGAGCAGCTGCAGGCCATCATCAAGGCCGCTGCCACCAAGAAGAGCCCCGTCATCCTTCAGGTCAGCAAGGGTGCCCGCCAGTATGCCAACCAGACCCTGCTCCGCTACATGGCCGAGGGCGCTGTACAGTATGCCAAGGAGCTCGGCTGCAACCATCCCGAGATAGCCCTCCACCTGGACCACGGCGACACCTTCGAGACCTGCAAGAGCTGCATCGACATGGGCTTCAGCTCAGTGATGATTGACGGTTCCGCTCTGCCCTATGAGGAGAACGTAGCCCTCACCAAGAAGGTCGTTGACTATGCCCATCAGTTTGACGTAACTGTAGAGGGTGAGCTCGGCGTGCTGGCCGGCGTAGAGGATGAGGTATCCCACGCAGAGAGCCACTACACCAAGCCTGAGGAGGTTATCGACTTCGCCACCCGCACCGGCTGCGACTCCCTGGCCATCTCCATCGGCACCAGCCACGGCGCCTACAAGTTCACCCCCGAGCAGTGCACCCGCGACCCCAAGACCGGCCGTCTCGTGCCTCCCCCACTCGCCTTCGACGTGCTCGACGCAGTGATGGAGAAACTGCCCGGCTTCCCCATCGTGCTCCACGGCTCCAGCTCCGTGCCCCAGGAAGAGGTTGACACCATCAACAAGTATGGCGGCAAGCTGCCCAACGCTGTCGGCATACCCGAGGAGCAGCTCCGCAAGGCAGCCAAGAGTGCCGTTTGCAAGATCAACATCGACTCCGACTCCCGTCTGGCCATGACCGCCGCAGTGCGCAAGGTCTTCGCCGAGAAGCCGGGCGAGTTCGACCCCCGCAAGTACCTCGGCCCCGCACGCGACAACATGCAGAAGCTCTACGAGCACAAGATTGTCGATGTACTCGGCTCCGAGAACAAACTCGCCAACCTCGACTAGTTCGCAAGTTCGCGAAGGTCTCGTCGGTGGTTGCACCATCTCGAAAGAGCCATTAATATTCCCCGTTCTGTCAGTGCAGAGCGGGGAATATCATTTTCGTTATCGTTTTCGTTAAAGATATCCGTTCAATCCGAATAATCCGTGGTTAAATAGTTTTCGTTTTGGTTTTCGTCGAGAGTCATGAGCCAAGAGTCTTTTAGTTAGTCGCAAAGGCGCAGAGGCGCAGAGTCGGCGCTTCGCGCTCAGTCAATTATCAATTATCAACTGTCAATTATCAACTATTAACTCCGGACTTGGCTAAATTATACATTGTAAATTGTCCAATCGTGAAATTAAAACGGCTTGGCCTAAACCTCAAATCTCAAACCTCAAACAATAACAGTTATCGTTTTCGTACCACGACTTTCTTGCCGTTGCGCACATAAATATTGCCAGGCTGCAGGTCGGTCACCTTACGTCCGTTAAGGTCATAAATTGATTGACCGTTGACCGTCGGCCATTGACCATTGGCGATTGACTCTTGACCATTCCTAATTTCTAATTCCTCATTCCTAATTTCCTCTATTCCGGAGATGATGTCTTCATTGTCATCGAGGTCGCCTACCAATATGCCGTATTCCTCGTTAGCCCAGTCGGAGTTCTTATAGTCTTCCAGTGCGCTCTTGTACACATGGATCACGCGATTCTTGTTTTCAGAGAACATCCACGCGCCGAGGCTGGGCGGCGTGAGCGGCTTGACATAGACGTCCTGCAGCTCGTTGCTGCTGTAGAACGCGCCCTGCTGTATGGTCTTCACCCCGCTGCCTATGACGGCTCGCTTGAGGTTGAGGCAGTAGGCAAAGGCGTCGCCGCCAATGGTGCTCACGTTGTCGGGGATGACGGCCTCCAGCAGTCCGCTGCGTGCAAAAGCGTTGGTGCCAATCTTGATGGCGCTCTCTGGCAGGCGTACGGTGATAAGGTTGTAGCAGTCGTAGAACATGAAGTCACCCACAGTGTTGGACGCCAGCTTATGTCCGTCGTAGTATGATGAACCGCCTATGACCATCTTGGCGTCCTGCATGTCCACCGCCATGAGGTCGCACTCCTGTGTCAGGCGTCGCAGCTCCTTGGCGTCAGTGCTGTTCATTTTGCCGCTGACCACGGCTTTTATCACGTTGTCGGTGAGCGAGTCGGCAAGACCTCCGGCTATCGTCTGGTCCACAAACTGTGTGCCGTAGCCTGCCTTGGGTATCTCGCGCAGGGCGCCGCCGGTGCCGAGCGAATACATGGTGAAGTCGGTGCTCACTCCGGCAGGCATGAAGAAATGCCTGTCGTTGGAGGCATACACCAGCTGACCGTCGGCGTCGAGCATCAGGAATCCCAGTCCGCCCTCGCCGTGGAGGGCATAGATGGTGTCAGACTGCATATAGGTGTAGTCGCCGGGCTCCACGGTAGTCTCGGGCATGAAGTCGGTGTACTGCCCAACGGTGCCGCACTGCCCCACCTTCTCACCGTCGCGGTATGCGCGGTGCTGCCCTGCCTCTATGATGATGCCGTTGCTGGGCACGTAGTCCACGCGGTCCTCCACAAACAGGATGGCACGGTTCTTGACGGGGTATTGGGCTATTGCAGCCTTCGTGCTGTTGATGTCCACCAGCCTGTTGGTGACATAGTGGTCGCCGTAACACTCGAGGTATCGCCTGGTGGCAGGCTCGAAGAATCCGAAGGCGGTGAAGTAGTCGGTCAGGTCCTCCTGCGCCACCTCACACACCTTGCGCACGAACTTCAGTCCCGAGTTGTTAGTGTTGGAGACGTAGGTCTGTATCATGTCGTTGCGCAGAGCCTTGAACAGCTCGGGGTAGAACGAAGTGTTGTTCTGCGCCAGATGGTAGTAGAGGTATAGGGTGTAGAACATGCGGAGGAATCCGTAGTCGGGTCCTCTCCAGTAGAAGGGCACCTTGTGGCCGAACTCATACATCGTCCTGCTCAGCGGTCGCCCAGTGGATGCCGCGTGTCCCATCAGGTAGCGCACCACGTTGGCGAAGAGGTCGTTGCTGCCCTCCGTCGTTCCCTCCAGGTTGATGGGGTCCTGCAGCTGGTGGCCGAACTCATGGGCAGTGCCGCCCTCGTCATAGTTCGCCACATAGGGGTTCACGCAGATCTGCGAAGCGCCGGTGCTGAGGTGGATGCCGTACTCGGTGGCGTGGGCATAGGACCCCGGCGAGTCGTTGTCCACGTAGGTGGGGTTGTTGAAGAATCCCGGGTAGAAGGCGTCGCCGCCGCTCAGATACCAGGGCTCCCCGGCCTTCAGGCCGTTGGCCACGTCCTCGCAGATGCCGAAAAACTCCTTCTCCCATACCGATATGCTGTCCAGCGTGGCGCTGCTCTTGAGTATGACGTTGGGGTAGTTTCTCTTGAGGATGGATGTCCTGAGGTTCATCACCGAGTGCTTGCCCTTCACCACGAAAGTGGTGTAGGTGGCAGCCCTGAGCATGGCCTTGTAGTCGGCATCGGTGTGGCGCGCAGCGTCGAAGTAGCCGTCAGCCACTCCGCCCTCTATGTGGATCTTGATGTCGGGCCACTCGCTCACCCTCTTGTCCATCGCCCTGGTATCGGCGGTGTAGATGATATAGTAGTAGCAGCCCGCGTCGCCGTCCACCACGTTGAGGCCCTTCCTCAGCCTCTGCCCCGCCTTAGCGCTGTTCACCATCTTGTCCACCGCCATGCCTGCTATGTAGAGCGTGGCGCCCTCGGGCACGTCGTCATCCACAAACACATATATCGGGTCGCCGCTCTGCTTGGCATATACGCCCGTGGGGTTGCCCATAAACGATGCCGAGCGTATGTGCAGCTTACTGTTCCAGTATTTCGCGTCGCTGTAGGCGCAGTAGCCGTGTATGCGGCAGTCCTTCTCATACGCCGCCCAGCTGTCGTTCTTCACCTTCAGGGCGATGTCAGCCATAAACGCGGGCATGCCCGCCGCCGTCAGCGCCTCTGTCAGCTCCCCGTCGCTCATGGCGAGGTATTCAGCCTTGAGGGTGGTGCAGGCAGCGTCCTCGAAGAACTGCTCCCTGAGGCCGTTGACAGCCTCCGTGGGGTCGTCGTCCAGCGGATAGACCTCCTCCAGGCCGCCCACTATGGAGCCGTACTCCTTCCAGCCCGACTCCTTATAGTCGTCCAACGCGGCGGTATAGACGTGGATCGTGGGGTTGCTCGACAGCAGGTAGCTCGATATCGACGGCGGCACCCTGCGCCTGGCATAGACGTGCTTCACGCCCGTGCTGTAGAAGGCGCCCTTGCTCAGCGTAGCCGTATGGCTGCCCAGCACCACGGTGTCGAGTTTGCCATTGTAGGAGAAGGCGTCGTCGCCCAGCTTGCTCACGCCGTCGGGAATCACCAGCTTGCCCTTGAGGCTGCAGCTGCTGAAGGCCCATGCGCCCACCTCCTTGGCACTCTCGGGCAGCACGATGCGGGTGAGGGCTGGGCAGTTCTGCATCCAGCGCTCGGGCACCACGTCGTCCTTGGTGGTATAGTCCTCATAGTATGCGCTGCCGCCAGCCACAATGCGCACGCCGGCGAGGTCGAGCGACGTTATGCGCCCCTGGCTGACCTGGTCGCGCAGATATTTGGCGTCGGTGCCGTTGATGGTGCCCGTCACCGTGAAGTCTGCCTCCTGGCTTAACACCAGCGAAGAGAGAGTGCCGGGCGTTTGGACATACACCGACCATTGACCATTGACCATTGACCATTGACCAATAGCCATAAGGAAGAGGAAAAAAAGCTTTTTCATATTTAATAATGTAAGACAGTAAACGGTAAACGGTAAACTGTAAACCGCGAAGCGTAAACCCACCGCGAAGTTACGGAAAATCGAGAGCAGAACAAAAAAATTACCCCGAAAAACAAACAAATAGCCTGCCCGCCAGACAAAACTGCAAGCAGACGCTTTGTTTTTGCGAGAAGCAAATACATGAATACGTGATAACTGGATCTTATTGCGTACTCGCCATATTTTATCACAAGCTCACCTAAAATAAACGCGTGGAAGTTTCAATTTCTTAGTTAAGAATCAATATTTTCTTAGTTAAGAAAAGATGATTTCTTAGTTAAGAAAAGATAGTGTCTTAGCTAAGAAACAATGGTGTCTTAGTTAAGAAATTGAAATCTCGGCGCGGTTAGATTTGACTTCGACGGGCTCAGCATAGACTTCGGCGCGATTAGATTTCGCGGCATCGGCTTTATTTTTCGTATTTGCGCAGTTATTTTCAGTGGTTTCTCGGTTGGTTTGGGCATGTGCACCGTCAATTTCGGGGAACTCGACTGTTAGGTTAGCGTGATGGCATACAGATAGATTTATGGTGTCGCACGAAGTAAAACTTGCGGTTTCATATAATAAACTGCACAAAATACATTATTTTGTGTGCTTTTTTCTTGTTTTTACGCATTAAATCGTTATCTTCGCGGAGGATATTTTATCTAAGACCATGATTATCATAAAGAAATAAGATCAGGTGAACTGAGGCTGCAGCGCTCTGAAAGATGCTAACTGTTGTCTGACACTTGGCCGAAAAGGAATCATCTGTTTGCAGCATAAAGTTCTGGCTCTTCCGTTTGATTGAAAGAATCATTTTATACTAACCCCAAACCTAAATCATTATGAAAAAATTGCTTTTCTCTGCCATCGCGCTGATGGCTTGTCTGGTGACCGGCGCACAGGTCACTGAAACACAGTCGGCCACGCTGACTCTCACCGACGGTACCACTACCGTGTACTACGGCTCTGATGCCCTCGTCAAGGCATACAACGCCGCTCCCAACGAGGGCGCTACCATCGTCCTCTCGTCAGGTACATTCAGCATCGTGCAGTGGCGCAAAGCCATCAGCATCTATGGCGTAGCCTTTGAGAATGACGCCACCACCAACACAAAGCGCACCTACATCACCGGTGGCATCGAGCTGCTGGCGCAGGACCTCAAGAGCATGGACAACCTCCACTTTGAGGGCATCTGCTTCGATGGCAATTTCACCTTCTCCAACAACGCCAACAACTCTGGCGCACCTTACACCGGCATAGTCATTGCACGCTGCCGCTTCAACAACTACGTTGCCAATGCCAATGTGAAGGACGTCACCATCCGCCAATGTATGGTTAACGGCAATGTCCAGGGCAATGCCAACTTCAAGGCTGAGAACCTCCGCGTCCTCAACTGCTGGATAGCTTACCGCGTTTGTGATTTCCCGACCAACGAGACCAACATGAGCACGGTGCTCGTGGACCACTGCATCACCAACAACTGGGCTAGCAGCAGCTATTCGGGATGGTATTCGCCACAGGGCCCGTATCGCTACACCAACTGCCTTATCCGCCAGAACGTCGCAGCAGGCGGCCAGATGGAGAATTGCGTGATGTTCGCATACAATGACACCGAGGTATTCCCCGACAACGTAGTTACCAACTGCATCTTCGGCAACGGCCTCGCCACAAGCTCCTTCTTCAAGGATGAGATTGGCAACCTGGACTACAGTGCCGACCGCACCTACGAGCTCATCGACACCTACGCCACTGCCGGCAACGACGGCACCATGCCCGGCGTTCAGGGAGGCCACGGATGGAACAAAGTCTCCAGCGTGCCTCGCATCACCGAAATCAGCATCGACAAGCAGACCTCTCCCGAAGGCATTCTCAAGGTGAACCTCAAGGCCGAGGCCCAACCCGTGGTAATAGACTAAAGAGTTAGGAATTAGAATTTAAATCTTTCAATTCTTCAATTCTTTTCTTATGAACAAGATACGACAATTAGCTTGGTCGTTGGCGGCAGGTCTGGCAATGAGCACCGCGGCATTGGCGCAGTTGAGCGTCGATAAGTGCGAGTGGTGGCTCGACACCGACTTTGACGGGCGCACTCAGGTGGCCATCACCAACACCTGGCAGCAGGACATTGACGCGTCGGCACTCTCGACGGGTGTCCACACGGTGGGTATCCGCGTGGGCGACAGCAATGGACTCTGGGGCCAGCCGGTGATACGCCATTTCCTCGTGCAACACATGGTCACCCCTGTCGACAATCAACTGAGCACATACGACTACTGGATTGACAACCAGTATGCCGACCGTCAGACAGGCACGGTGCCCTCCAGTGGCGTCGTGGCGCTCGACCTCGACATGAGCAACCTGACCGTCGGCGTGCATCAGCTTGCCATCCGGGTCAACGACACGCAGGGCCTCACCTCACAGCTGGTCACCCGCCAGTTTGCAGTGCAGCGTGTCACTCCGCCCGTCGATAACCGGCTGACGACCTATGAATACTGGATTGACGATCGGTATGCCAACCGTCAGACAGGCACCGTGCCCGCCAATGGCGTCATTGCCATGGACCTCGACATGAGTAGCCTGTCGGATGGTGCGCATACCATATCCATACGTGTCAACGACTCGCAGGGGCTCACCTCCCAGCTGGTCACCCGCCAGTTCCTGGTGCACAAGTTCGCCCCGCCCGTTGACAACCGGCTCACCACCTACGACTATTGGATTGACGGCAACTACGCCGACCGCCAGACTGGCACCGTGCCCGCTGACGGCGCCGTGGCGCTCAACCTCGACATGAGCAGCCTGCCTTCCGGTCTGCACACCCTGTCCATCCGCGTCAACGACTCGCAGGGACTCACATCCCAGCTGGTCACCCGCTCCTTCCTCGTGGTCAACACCGATGAGGTGGCGGACAATACCGTTGCCATGTTCCGCTATTGGATTGACAACAACTACGACGAGCAGACCACCATGAGCGTTGCCGACGGCACCGTGGCCGTTGATGTGGACGCCTCGGCACTCACGCCCGGCCTCCACCGCCTATACTATCAGGTGCAGGATGCCCAGGGCCTCTACGGTCCCGTCACCGTGACCTCGTTCACGGTGCCCGACACCACAGGCACCCCGGCACAGACCAAGGAGCCTAAGATAGCCGCCTATGAATATTGGTTTGACGACCTGCCGCGCCACCGCGTGGATGTAGAGCCCACCGCCACCCTCGTGCTAACCGGAGAGGACATTGCCGTGGAGGGAGTGGCGGCCAAGGCTGTCACGCCCGACTATACCTTCAAGGCCGACACCAAGCAGGTATGGGTTCGTCAGGACGTAGTGTTCGGATTGCAAGTGTTCAGCGACGGCGGCGCTCCCACGCCCGCAAAGATTGACACTGTCAAGAGCTGCGGCGTGAAGGTTGACCCCACATGGACCACGCTCACCAACGAGCAGACCGACGTCATGGGCAACGCGCCGACCGGAGGTCAGATACGAGGCTATGAGTTCTCGTGCCAGCCGCGCGACTCCGTCTTCTGGATAGTGGATGGCGCCGAGCTGACCTACGACTTCTACGACGGCGAGGGCCGTCGCCTCGACGTGGTGCTCACCACCGTGGACGAGAAAAAGGCCTATGCCCTCCGCTCCACCACCGACAAGGTCTATGCACTGGCCTACGGTGCTGAGCCCAGCACCGATCCGCAGCAGTCGGAGGTGAAGGTGGTAGTGCCTGCCATCATTACCATCCACGATGCCCAGCGCACCTACGGCGACGCCAATCCTGAGTTCACCTACGAGTCCAACGTAGAGCTGCTCGGACTGCCCGAGCTGCTCACCGTTGCCAACGAGCTATCAGTGGTGGGTGAGTATCCCATTACCATCAATACAGAGCGCATCAACAATACCCTCGTCATTGTCACTCCCGGAACCATGACAATCAACAAGGCTCCGCTCACCATCAGTGGCGGCACCTACGCCATGCACGAGGGCGCCGAGCTGCCTGAGTTCGTGCCAGTGTATTCCGGTTTCAAGAACTCCGACGCAGCCGCCGATCTGACGGCACAGCCCACGCTGACTACCACTGTGACCAGCGAGAGCGCCCCCGGCACCTACGAGGTCACCGTGGAGGGAGGCGCTGCCCAGAACTACGAGATAACCCGCGTCAACGGTAAGCTCACAGTGGGCAACTACACCTACACGCTGAGCTACACCGTCGACGGTCAGCCCTACAAGACCACCGTAGTGCGTGCCGGCACACCGCTCACCGCAGAGGCCGTGCCCACAAAGGAGGGCTACACCTTCAGCGGATGGGATGCCGTGCCTGCCGTAATGCCCGCAGAGGATGTAGTAGTGAGCGGTACGTTTATCGTGCGCAAGTTTAAGGTTTCGTTCATGGTTGACGGCAACATATTCAACGAGCAGTCGCTTGACTATGGCACCCGCATCTCTGCACCCGAGCCTCCCGCCAAGGAGGGCCACACCTTCATCACCTGGGGCGATGTGGCGACCACCATGCCCGCAGAGGATGTGAGCTACACCGCAGTGTATAACATCGACCAGTATAAACTGACCTACACCGTTGACGGCGAGATATATCGCACCGCCACCATCACCTACGGCGCTCCCATCACCGCTGAGAAGGAGCCCGTCAAGGAAGGTTACAGCTTCAGCGGATGGAAGGAACTGCCCAAGACCATGCCAGCCACCGACGTGGTGGCAAGCGGCACCTTCTCCATCAACCGCTACAAGCTCATGTTCATCACCGACGACGACGTGATAATCGACGAGTACGTAGAGTACGGCGCCCCGATAACAGCGCCCAAGGCACCAGCCAAGACAGGCCACACCTTCGTCTCATGGGGCGATGTGCCGGCCACCATGCCCGCCGGTGATGCCACCTACACCGCAGAGTATCAGGTAAACCAGTACAAGCTCATTTACCTCATCGACGGAGAGGAATACAAGACCGTCATGCTGGACTACGACGCCGAAATCATTCCGGAGGATGATCCGGAGGACGATGACTACTTCTATGCGTGGGAGGATATGCCCGAGCGCATGCCCGACCACGACGTGATGGTAAATGCCTACGTCACCGGCATCGCCGCCGGCGGCAGGATCATCAATGACGACAACACCGCTGCCGAAGGAAAATATGAAATCTATTCCCTCGACGGCAAGCGGCTGACCGACCTGCAGAAGGGCGTGAACATTATCCGCTACCCCAACGGCAAGACCAAGAAAGTGATTATGAGATAATCTCACCAATCGATACCAAGCAAAACCGCCGGCACCAGCAGAAGTGTCGGCGGTTTTTGGCAAACCATTTTTAACTGTTCTCTGTTAACTGTTCTCTGTTAACTGCTGCGCCATGCAGCTTGGTCTATCCTTTCTTTGGTCGGGCGGCGAGAAATGCTTAATTTTGCGCTTGCTCTACGAAAAAAAAGAAAAATGATTGGTTTTATTCTAATGCTTAGCCGATGGCTGGCACGCTATGCCTCCACCTTCGTGATTGGCATTGCCATAGTCACGCTGCTGGCGCCGCACCTTTTCTGCTGGGTGCGCGGCAATGTGCAGACGGTGATACTGGGTGTGATTATGCTGTCGATGGGCCTCACGCTGAGCGCCGATGACTTCAGGGTGCTGGCACGCCGCCCTGCCGACATCCTGATCGGCACCTGCGCGCAGTTCGTTATCATGCCGCTGGTGGCCTGGCTGCTGGTGGGGGTATGGCATCTGAAGCCCGCGCTGGCGCTGGGGATTCTGCTGGTGGGCTGCTGCCCGGGCGGTGTGTCGAGCAACATTATGAGCTATCTGTGTCACGGCGACGTGGCCTTCTCGGTAGGCATGACGTGCGCCTCCACCATGCTGGCTCCGGTAATGACGCCCCTGCTGATGAAGCTGACTGCCGGCGAGATTATCGAGATTGACACGCTGGGCATGTTTTCCAACATCTTGATCGTGACCGTTCTGCCCGTGGGACTGGGCTGCCTGCTTAACTACATCACCTCCTCCAAAAGCTACTTCCCCACGCTGCAAGGCATGATGCCGGGAGTGAGTGTGATAGGGCTGGCGTGCATTGTGAGCGGAGTGATTTCCACTGTCCATAGCTCGCTGATGGAGCGCGGTCTGCTGCTGTTCCTCTGGACCTTCGGCGTGGTGTTCTGCCATAATGCGCTGGGCTATCTGCTGGGGTGGATGGCCGGAAAGCTCGCCCGGTTCAACACCGCCAAAAAGCGCACGATATCGATTGAGGTAGGCATGCAGAACGCGGGACTGGCAACGGTGCTCTCCAGCACCTTCTTTGCCGCCCAGCCGCTGGCGGTGCTGCCCTGTGCCATCAGCTGCGCCTAGCACAGCATATCCGGCACGCTGATTGCGGGTTTCTTCGCCGCCAAAAAGATGAAGCAATAAACAACTGAATTGTTTGAGATTTGAGGTTTGAGATTTGAGATTTGGCCAAGCCCAGTTATTTTACGATTGGACGATTTCACGATTTGACGATTTGGCAAGCCCGGAGGCGACAAAAGATTGAAAGATTGAAAAATTGAACTTCAACCCTTAAACTCTTCAATTTTTAAACCCTTAAACTCTTCAAATCTTATAACCGCTCAACACTAAACGTTAGGTTTTTCAATTTTTCAACTTTAATTTTCCTTGCTTCGCGTGCGTGTGTCCATATTTATTATTAACTTTGCGCGGAATTAGACAAACGGCTTAATTTCACGACTTGACTATTTCACGACTTGACTATTCAGCAAACCCGTTCTGCGATGCGAAAGAATCCTTTCTTTGAACCATATAACACTCCGCACGACACCACGCCCTTCGACCGCATTGAGGAGCAGGACTTTGAACCTGCGCTGGAAGAGGGTATGCGCCGCGAGGATGCAGAGATTGAGGCTATCGTCAACAATGCCGACGAGCCGACGTTTGACAACACCGTGCTGGCCCTGGAGCGCAGCGGCGAGCTGCTGGGCAGAGTGGAGACAGTGATGGGCAACCTGCTAAGCGCCTGCACGAGCGACTACCTGGAGGCCCTGGCGCAGAAGATGGCGCCAAGGCTGAGCGAGCACAGCAACCGCATAATGTTCAATGAGCGTCTCTTCGCCCGCATCAAGGCGGTTAAACGCAGCCACTCCAACCTTACGGCCGAGGAGCAACGGCTGCTGGACACGGTGTATGACGGCTTTGTCCGCCGCGGCGTGGGATTGCCCAAGAAGAAGAAGGCCCGCCTGATGCAAATCAGCACGGAGGTCTCGCTGAAGGCCCTGCAGTTCTCGCAGAATGTGCTGAAGGACACTAACCGCTTCAAGCTGTCGGTTACCGACGAGGCTGAACTGAAGGGCATGCCGGCCCACCAGATGGAGCTGGCCAAGGCTGCCGCCGCCGAGGCAGGCAAGGAGGGGTGGCTCTTCACGCTGGAGGCGCCGAGCTACGGCCCGCTGCTGAGCTACTGCGACAACCGCCGGCTGAGGCGCAAGGTGTGGATGGCCCACAACACGCTGTGCATCAAGAAGAACAGATATAACAACCTGGAGCTGGCCCGCGACCTGGTGAATCTGAGGCTGGAGAGCGCCCGCCTGCAGGGATGCAAGACCTACGCCCAGCAGGCTCTGCGCCAGCGTATGGCAGAAAACACCAAGAACGTGACCAACTTCCTCAACCGCCTGCTGAAGGCATACAAGCCGGCGGCGGAGAGCGACTATAAGGCGATACGCGACTATGCCCGCCGCATAGAGGGCAACGACTTCAAGATGCACCCGTGGGACACGGCCTACTATGCCCACAAGCTGCAGCTGGAGCGTTACAACTTCGATGCCGAGATGCTGAGGCCCTACTTTGAGCTCAGCAACGTCATCAAAGGGGTGTTCGGCCTGGCCACACGGCTCTATGGCATCACTTTCAGGGAGAACAAGCAGATTCCCGTCTATCATGAGGACGTGAAGGCCTACGAGGTGTTTGACGGCGACGGCAGTTACCTGGCTGTGCTCTATGCCGACTTCCATCCCCGCGCCAACAAGAAAAGCGGCGCATGGATGACCAGCTATCAGGGGCAGTGGAAGGACGTTCGCCCTCACGTGTCGCTGACAATGAACCTGACGAAGCCGACTAAGGATAAGCCGGCTCTACTGACGCTGGGCGAGGTGACTACCTTTCTGCATGAGTTCGGCCACGGGCTGCACGAGATTTTCTCGCAGTGCAGGTTTGAGAGCCTGTCGGGCACTAATGTCTATTGGGACTTTGTGGAGCTGCCGTCGCAGTTTATGGAGAACTTCGCCCTGGAGAAGGAGTTCCTCAAGACTTTTGCTTTCCACTATGAGACGGGCGAGCTGATTCCCGACGAACTGATAGACCGCGTGATAGAGAGCCGCCACTTCAATGCGGGCATGGCCTGTCTGAGGCAGCTGTCGTTCTGCCTGCTGGACATGGCCTACTACACCCGCACAGAGCCGCTGACGGAGGACATCATCAGCTACGAGAAGAAGGCGTGGGCCCCCGCACAGCTGGGCAAACCGCAGAAGAGGCGCACCTGCATGACCACGCAGTTTCAGCATATCATGACGGGCGGTTATGCTGCCGGCTACTACTGCTACAAGTGGGCCGAGGTGCTGGATGCCGACGCGTTCAGCGCATTTCAGGAAGAGGGCATCTTCAACACTGAGACGGCCGCCCGCTTCCGCCATGAGATACTGGAGCGCGGCAACACGCAGCACCCCAAGATACTGTACAGCAACTTCCGCCACCGCACCCCCAGCATCAAGGCGATGCTCAAGAGGGACGGGGTGGAGAAGGCTAAGAAGTTAAAAGGTTAAAAAGTTAAGAGACCCCTCTTTGTATTCACTATGAACGAGAATAGGAAACAAGAGATACTCGACCAGCGCTATCTGCGTATGGCACGGATATGGGCAGAGAACTCCTACTGCAAGCGCAGGCAGGTGGGCGCCCTGCTGGTGAAGGACGGCGCCATCATCAGCGACGGCTTCAACGGCACCCCCTCGGGATTTGAGAATGTCTGCGAGGACGAGAACAATGTGAGCAAGCCCTACGTGCTCCACGCCGAGGCCAACGCCATCACCAAGATTGCCCGCTCGTCGCAAAACAGCGACGGCGCCACGCTCTACGTGACGGCATCGCCCTGCATTGACTGCGCCAAACTGATAATACAAAGTGGCATACGCCGCGTGGTCTATGGCGAGAACTACCGCCTGGACGACGGCATACGCCTGCTGCAGCGCGCCGGCATTGAGACTACCTACGTTAACCTTGACGAAGATGGCCAACAATAAATTTCGCAACTATACCCCACTGATTATAGCTGTGAGCGTGGTGGTCGGCATACTGATTGGTTCATTCTATGCCAGCCACTTCAGGACTAACCGTCTGAGTATCACCAACTCCACCAACAGCAAGATAAACGACATGCTCTTTGCCGTGGAGGACCGCTATGTAGATACGGTGGACATGAACGACCTGATTGAGAAATCGCTGCCCAAGATTCTGCTGGAGCTGGACCCCCACTCCACTTACACCAGCGCCAAGGAGGTGGAGGCCGAGATGCAGGAGCTGAAGGGCAGTTTCTCTGGCATAGGCATCATCTTCTCCATCATCAAGGACACGGCCCGCATAATCCACGTGGTGGATGGCGGCCCCTCGGAGGACGTGGGCCTGATGCCCGGCGACCGCATTGTCAAGGTGGACGGCAAGCCTTTTGTGGGTAAATTCCTTAACGACGAATATGCCATGAAGGCCCTGCGCGGGCCTAACCAGTCGGTTATCAAGATGGGCATACTGCGCAGCGGGCAGAAGGAGATGCGCACCTATGAGGTGGTGCGCGGACCTGTGCCCGTGAGGACCATCGACACCTATGCCATGCTTGACAAGACGACCGGCTACATAAAGATCAACTCCTTTGGCGACAAGACCTACGAAGAACTGATTGTGGCCCTGGCCGAGCTGCGCAACGAGGGCAGCCGCAACCTGATAATAGACCTGCGCGGTAATGGCGGCGGCTACATGGAGGCAGCCATCAACATAGCCAACGAGTTTCTGCCGAAGAAGCGCATGATTGTCTATACGGAAGGGCGCAGGTCAGAGCGCGCCGAGTATGTCAGCGACGGCCGCGGCGACTACCAGGGCACGCCGCTGGTGGTGCTGGTGGACGAGACCTCGGCCTCGTCCAGCGAAATCTTTGCTGCCGCCATTCAGGACAACGACCGCGGCACCATAATGGGGCGCCGCACCTTTGGCAAAGGCCTGGTGCAGGAGCCCATACAGTTTCCCGACGGCTCGCTGCTGAAGCTGACCGTTGCCCGATACTACAGCCCCTCGGGCCGCTGCCTGCAGAAACCCTATGTTAAGGGTGACAACAAGGACTACCTGAACGACATCTTTGTCCGATACCAGAAGGGTGAGCTGTCGTCGCAAGACAGCATCCACCTGAGCGGCAAGAAATATCATACCTACCTGGGCCGCACCGTGTTTGGCGGCGGCGGAGTGATGCCCGACGTGTTTATCCCCACAGACACTACCGACGTAACCTCCTACTTCATGGAGGCCCTGGCCAGCCGCCGACTGGCCGAGTTTGCCTACCTGTATGCCGACCAGCACCGCAAGGAGCTGGAGAAATTCAGCAAATGGGAGGACCTGGTGGCTTACCTGAAGAAGCATAACATAGTTGACAAGTTTGCCTCCTATGCCGATCAGGACGGACTGAAGCGCCGCAACCTGCTGATAAGCAAGTCGCACAGCAAACTGGAGCATAGCCTGATTAGCAACATCGTGGATTATATCTTCGACTCCAGAAGCGCCAACCTCTACCTGCTGAAAGACGATGAGTGCATCAGCAAAGCCCTGCAACTGATTCGCGACAAGCAAACATTCCCCCGAAAGCCCGAAAAAAAGGCAAAAGATGTCACCAAACTTAAATAAAAGCATTCTTCGCCTTATTTTCTCAGAAGTTTTAATTATCTTTGCAGTCGCTTAACAGAAATAAAACAATATTAAAGATATGGCTACAACTACAAACAAGACCGCCCCGCAGGTTCAGGAGAACGAGGGGCTCATGGCTAAAATCAAGAGAAATCCCATCATCAGTGCTATCGTGGGCGTCATCGTGCTGGCTGCCCTCATCTTTATCGGCGTACACCTCTACAACAAGCACAATGAGGCAAAGAACGACGAGGCAGCAACCAAGATTGCCAAGGGGCAGGAGTATTTTGCCCAAGGCAACTTTGACCAGGCCCTCAACGGCGACAACGCCGGCTATCCTGGTTTCGTCAAGATAGCATCACAGTACAGCAGCACCAAGACCGGCAACGTAGCTAACCTCTACGCTGGCCTGGCCTACTACTACAAGGCAGACTACGACAAGGCCATCAAGTATCTGGAGGATTTCGACACTCAGGACGATGCCTTCATCTCCAACAACGCCATAGCCGCCCTGGGCAACTGCTATGCCAAGAAGGGCAACATTGACAAGGCCGTCAGCCTGCTCAAGGATGCCGCCGAGCGCGCCGACAACCCGATAGTAAGCCCCTACTGCCTGGTGCAGGCCGGTGAGCTGCTGGAGAGCCAAAACAAGATGGACGAGGCCCTCAAGCTCTATCAGGAGGTAAAGACCAAATATCCAGAGAGCGGCGAGGCCCAGACCATTGAGAAATATATCCAGAGGGCTACGAAGTAACTGTCCCCTACACTAATACACAAGAAACAAACTATTGAGGATTGAGAATTACCCAAGTCCCCCGGACTTTGCATAATTCTCAATTCTCAATTTTCAATTTTCAAATCTCAGGATAAAACGATGTCATCTACCATCAACAATCTCAACCTGCAGGAGATACCCTCGGCATGGGATATGCGCGTGGGTATAGTGGTGTGCGAATGGAACAGCCACATCACCACCCCACTGCTGGAGGCCACTGTCAACACCCTGAAGCAATACGGCGCCAAGCCTGAGCACATCATGGTGCGCACCGTGCCAGGCAGCTTTGAGCTGATTTTCGCCGCCAACAGGATGGTCAAGAGCGGTCTGGTGGACGGAGTGATAGCCATCGGCTGCATCATCCGCGGCGACACGCCCCACTTCGACTTTATTGCCCAGGGCTGCACCAACGGCCTGGCACAGCTCAACGCCAGCGGCAGCATACCCGTAGTATTCGGAGTGCTGACCACCAACACCCTGGAACAGGCCGAGGAGCGTGCCGGCGGCCGCCTCGGCAACAAAGGCGAGGAGTATGCCATCACCGCCATCAAAATGATTGACTACACTCGCAGCTACGAGAGGTAAATGAATGGTTTATGGTTTACAAATTTGAAATTAGAGAATTTTAGAAGTTAAGCCGTTAGTCTGGAAGTTAAGAAGTTAAGTAGTTAAGTAGTTAAGAAGTTAAGCCATTACTCATGACTATCTCCCTCTATAACCTATAACCAATAACCTATAACCTTTCATCTGTCCTCTATCTCCTTCTATCTCCTAAATCTCAAATGTTCAATGTTCAAATCTCACTTCTATCTCCAGAATTATTAGAAATTAGGAATTAAACTCTCGAATGCCGTAGGCATCGCGAACTGCTCATCGGATGTCGGCGAAGCCGGTGCCGATATCAAAGAGCAGTGAGAGCGAAGCGGCAATTCTCGAACTTTACAACTTTTAACTATCAATAGTCATGAAGAAACTATTATTTTCCCTGCTCGCCTTTGTGGCCGCCACGGCCATGCAGGCAGCCGACAAGGTAGAAAGCCTCACCTCGCCCAACGGCAACTTGAAGGTAGAAGTAACCTTCGGCAACGAACTGACATTCTCCGTCTATGACGGCACCACCCTCCTCCTGAAGGACTCGCGCATCGGCATGACCGTGAAGGGCGGTCCCAAGGTAGGCGTCAACCCCGTGCTAAAGAAGAAAGCCACTGCCACCATCAATGAGCAGATAGCCGCTCCCTTCTACCGCGAGAGCACCGTTGAGAACAACTGCAACGAGATGACCCTCAAGATGGCCGACGGGTTCAGCGTAACCTTCCGCGCCTACGACAGCGGCATAGCCTACCGCTTCTCCTCAGAGAAGAAGGGCGAAATGCTCATTGAGAGCGAGCTGGCCGAGTATAACTTCCCCCAGGACTATGAGGCATGGATACCCTATGTCAACGAATACGGCTACGGCCCCTACGCCATGTCATTTGAGAACGTCTATCAGCACATTCGCCTCAGCCAGGCCACCCAGGTAGCCTTCACCCCCCTGGCCGTAGAGTGCGGCCAGACCAAGGTAAGCTTCATGGAGAGCGACCTTGAGCACTACCCCGGCATCTTTCTGCGCGCCAGCGACTCCAAGCTCACCGCCGAGTTTGCCCAGTACCCCAAGGCCCACAAGTTTGTTGACGGCCGCAAGAAGCTAGTCATCACCGAGCGTGAGGACTACATAGCCAAGGTCAGCGGCACCCGCACCTTCCCTTGGCGCATCATGGTAGTAACCCACAAGGATACCGAAATGCCCGTCAACAACCTCGTCTATGCCCTTGGCGCCCCCAACCGCATCGGCGACACCCGCTGGATTAAGCCCGGCAAGCTCACCTGGGACTGGTGGAACGCCCTCACTCTCACCGGCGTGGACTTCACCCCCGGCATCAACACCCAGACCTACAAGTACTACATCGACTTCGCCTCCAAGCACGGAGTAGAGTACATAGCCCTAGACGAAGGCTGGTACTATCCGCGCAAGAATGAGAAAGACGACAGCGAAGTCGTTGACATACTCCACACCGTCAAGTCCATCGATCTGCCCGAACTCATAGAGTATGGCAAGGAGCGCGGCGTAGGCATCGTGCTGTGGCTGGGCTTCAACGTGCTCAGCGAGCAGCTGGAGGCAGCCTGCCAGCAGTACAGCCAGATGGGTATCAAGGGCTTCAAGGTAGATTTCCTTGACCGCAACGACCAGACCGCCGTTGAGCAGGCCTACCAGATAGCCGAGACCTGCGCCAAGTATCACCTCTTCCTCGACTACCACGGCATGTATCCCCCCACCGGCTACACCCGCACCTTCCCCAACATACTCAATGTGGAAGGCATATGGGGCCTGGAGCAGGCCAAGTGGGGCTCCAACAAGGACGACTTCCCCACCTATGCCGTCACCTTCCCCTATCTCCGCATGATGCCCGGCTATGTTGACTACACCCCCGGCGGCATGCGCAACTGCACCAAGAACCACTTTGTAGGCAACTACTACTACCCCCAGACCCAAGGCACCCGCTGCCACCAGATGGCCATGTACGTCGTCTTCGACTCGCCCCTCACCATGATGGCCGACAGCCCCACCGCCTACGAGAAGGAAGAGGAATGCGCCAGCTTCATCGCCTCCATCCCCAATCAGTATGAGCGCACCAAGGTGCTCAGCGGCGAGATAGGCAAATACATCGTTACCGCCCGCAGAGTGGCCGGAAAGCATTGGTGGATAGGCGGTCTCAACAACTGGGAGGCACGCGACGTGGAGATAGACATCAGCCAGCTCTTTGAGCCCGGCGACCGCGACGGTGCCTACTTTGAGGTGACCATCTTCCAGGACGGCCCGATGGCCAGCCGCGTAGCCACCGACTACAAGGTAGTGGAGGGACTGCGCTTCGACAAAAGCACTAAGCACAAGATACACCTCGCCCCCGGCGGCGGCTTCGTCATCAAGCTCCACAGAGTGGTAACATAGTTATGTTAAAAGATTAAAAGGTTAAAGACATAGCCAAAGACCATACATGGAGAAATCCCTGCGGCAGCCGTAAGGTAGCGCAGGGATTTCCTTTTTTCAAGAGACCGACATGAACGCCCTGTCGCAAACAGGGCACATCACAAGCCACTTGCCGTCAGCACAAAAAGAAGTCTTTCCAATCGCAAGAAGTTTATGCTAAGCCCGTCGAAGCAAAATCTGATTGCGCCGAAACGAAATCTAATCGCGCCGAAACGAAATCTAATCGCGCCGAAGTCAAAACTAATCGCACCGAAACTGACAACCTCTGCGCGATTAAAAAAATTCTCTACGCAATAAGAAAAAATCTTGGCTTCTTCGCAACCACCTTTTCTCGCCATGGCAGACTTGATGCAAGCATCATTCTGCTCATTTGGCTTATCGAAAACGTTCTCATACTTATCATAATAGCGCACGGCATGCACGGTGAGCTGGTCCTGCACCCTAAAATCCATAATTTCAATTGACATTTAATGATTTTCGGATGCAAAGGTATCAAATAGACGCAAGACAGAGATAACCAATTTTTCGGCATAATTTACCAAAATCCGAAAAGCGACAGTCTGAACGTGAGAAAACGCCGCGTAAATACGCAGTTTTCTCTTAAGCCTACAATGTCATGTGATGACCGGGGCGGTAAGTTAAAGAAAATGTTAACGGTTATAGATAAAAGGTTATAGGTTATTGGTTAACGGTTAACGTCCTCTACTCTCTCAGCTCGCTGGGTTTGGCTCCTAGGTTGCGCTGCACATAGCGGCTGAAATGGGAGAGAGAGGTGAAGCCAAACATTTGGCTGATGTCGGTGAAGGTGAGGCTGCGGTCACGAAGCAGACGGCTGATGTCAAGCGAAGCGTAGCGGGCAATCCAATAATTGGCAGGCAGGCCGCTCACTTTCTTCGACACATCGGAGAGGTGCTTAGCCGTCACGCAGAGCTTGTCGGCATAATACCCTATCTCGCGGTTGCGGCGGAAGTCGCCCTGCTCAAGCATCTCGATGAATTGTTCCATCAGCTGGTGCTGCTGTGAGGTTATGCGGTCTTCGCCATACAGTTCAGCATGAAAGTCGAAGAAATCGAGTATCATGCACTGCACGGCGTTGACCATAGCCTCGCGGAAGAAATGGTGGTGAGGCTTGGCGAGACGACTGATGATATACTCAAAATTGATGGCGCAGACCTTCTGCTGCTCGGGAGTGAGGCGCATAACAGGATTCTCAAAGAGCCAGAGATGGCCGCGAGTGCCATAGTTGCTCTGAGGGGTGGAGACCTGGATGAACTCCTGCGACACATAGATTACGTCTGCACGGAAGTCATCGCTCTCCCGGATATCGCTGACCAAGTCGCCACGCCGAGGTACTATCATGCAGCTACCTGCCTCCAGACGGAAGGGCCTCTGCCTATAGTTGAAAGTGCAGAGTCCGTCATGGCAGTAGGCATGGCAAAGATAGCCCGCCATCTGCGGGTCGGCTATTCTCCTTAGGGTGTGGTCTATTATTATGTCATGCATGGGAGTGTGGCTGACAGTCCCCCTCCTATCGGTCAGTTTTTCCTACTCATACCTTATGGCCTCGATGGGGTTCATGGAGGCGGCTTTCTTGGCAGGGAAGAAGCCGAAGATTATGCCTATCAGGGTGCAGACGGCAAAGCTGAGGAATATGCTCCACATTGGTATGCTGACGGGCAGACCGAAGTTAGAGCATAGCATGGTGCCGCCCCACCCAACAAGGATGCCCAACACGCCGCCTGTGACGCTTATCATGATGCTCTCTATCAGAAATTGGCTGCTGATGTCGATGCCCCTGGCACCCACCGACATGCGCAGACCTATCTCCTTGGTACGCTCGGTGACGCTGACGAGCATGATGTTCATGATGCCTATGCCTGCCACGATGAGCGAGAAGGCGGCGGCCACTACCAGTATGATGGTTATGGAGTCCATGGTGCTGGACATGGTTTCCATCATCTCCTGCTGCGAGCGGATGGTGAAGTCTTCCTCGTCGGTGTCCTTTATCTTATGATTCTGACGCAGGGTCTGGGTGAGCTCGTCAATGGCCTCATCGGTGAGCTCCTCGGTGATAGCGGAGCAGTTGATGGAGGTAAAGAAGGTCTGGGCAAGGATGCGCTTCATCACGGTGGTGTAGGGGGCTATTATCACGTTGTCCTGGTCCATGCCCCATGAGTTGTAGCCCTTGCTCTTGAGCACACCGACAATGCGGAAGGGTATCGACTTGAAGCGGATGGTCTTGCCCACGGGGTCACCTACGTTGGGCAGCAGCTCATCCACTATGGTCTTGCCGACCACGCAGACCTTGGCGGCCTTGCGTATGTCCTCCTCGGTGAAGGAATCGCCCTGCTCCACGGTCCACTGCTTGATGTCGAAATACTCAAGGCTCTCGCCATAGACGGAGGTGGTGGTATTGTTGGCGCCATAAATGGCCTGGCCGCTGGCGGTCACCTCGGGGCTGACATAGGTTACATACTTGCGGTTCTGCACTATGCTCTCGTAGTCCTCCTGCTTTAGGGTCTGCATGGCGGAGGGGTCCTGCCTCACGCCGCCTCGCATATCGGCTCCAGGGCGTATCATGATGACGTTGGTGCCCATCTGGCTGATATTCTGGCGCACGCTTTCCTTGGAGCCCTGGCCTATGGCCATCATGATGATGACTGCGGCCACTCCTATGATGATGCCCAGCATGGAGAGGAAAGAGCGGAACTTATTGCTATTAATGGCCTTGATGGCCACCTTTAACAGATTCAGATAATTCATTTATTTTATGTAATATGTATCAGTCGTCGTTGTTAACGGGCAGTGCTGCCAGTGCCTCGGCTGCTGACTGGATATTAGTGTTGACAGTGTCCTCACGTATCTTGCCGTCACGCAGCATGATATTGCGGCTGGAGTATTTGGCTATCTCAGGATTATGGGTAACGAAAATGATGGTGCGGCCCTCGGCGTAGAGTTTCTGAAAGAGTACGAGCATCTCAAAGGAGGTGCGTGTGTCGAGGTTGCCGGTAGCCTCATCGGCCAGGATGATGGTGGGATTGTTGACCAGAGCACGGGCTATGGCCACTCGCTGCATCTGGCCGCCGCTCATCTGATTGCTCTTATGGTAGAGGCGGTCGCCAAGGCCCACAGCCTTGAGGGCCTCAATGGCAGCCTCCTTGCGCTGGCTAGCTGAGTATTTGCTGTTATACATCAGGGGCAGCTCCACGTTCTCCACGGCAGTGGTCTTGGGCAGCAGGTTATAGTTCTGGAATACGAAGCCTATCTTGCGATTGCGCAGCAGGGCGCGCTCGTTTTTCTTCATCTTCCTGACGGGTATGCCGTCGAGGTAATACTCGCCGCTGGTGGGGGTGTCGAGGCAGCCCAGCTGGTTGAGCAGTGTGCTCTTGCCGCTGCCCGAAGTGCCCATGATGGTCACGAACTCGCCCTCGAAGATCTTGAAGCTCACTCCGCGCAGGGCATGGACGACCTCGTCGCCCACCTGGAAGTCGCGCCTCACCTTGTCGAGCTCTATCACTACTTTTCTCTCTTCCATCTTCCTGTTCTGCTACTTGGCTGCACCGCCCTTATTGTCGCTGCCGGACTGACCGGCGGCGGCGCCCTGCTTCTTGTCGCTATTGCGGTTGCGGAACTTGGGCATGAAGGGATTGTTGCTGCCCTGGCCTTCCTCGTCGCCACCCGTCATGACAAACTCGCTGATAATCTCCTGGCCAGCCTTGAGGCCGCTGACCACCTCGGTCAAGGTGCCGTTGGTGAGACCCGTGGTGATGGGCAGCGCCTTGAACACGTTACCCTGTCTGGTCCACACCTTCACCCTGGCATCGCAGTCCTCGATAGTCTCGTCATCGGAGAGCAGGGCCTCGTTGGGAGCAAAGCGCAGAGCCTTGCTGGGAATGGCCAGCACGCCGCGCTTCTCACTGGTATAGATGGTCACGTTGGCCGTAAGACCGGGCTTGAGCTTGAGGTCCTGATTGGGCGCGGATATGACTACCTCGTAAGTGACCACATTGCTCTCGGTGGTGGCCTGCTGGCGCACCTGGGTGACCTGACCCTCAAACACGTCGTCGGGATAGGCATCAACGGTAAACTCCACTCGCTGGCTGACCTGTACATTGCCTATGTCGGCCTCGTCAACATCAGCTATCACACGCATGTCGGTGAGGTCCTTGGCTATCTTGAAGAGCGTAGGCGTATTGAAACTGGCAGCCACGGTCTGACCCTCCTCCACCTCCTTGCTGAGCACCACTCCGTCGATGGGCGAGGTGATGGTAGCGTAACCGAGGTTGGTGGTAGCTTTCTTCACATTCTCACCACTCTGTACCACCATCTGACGCTGCTGGCTGACACTCTGGGTGGCCTGCACAAAGCTCTTGTATGCCTGATCAAAGGCGTCATCACTGATGAGGCCCTTGTCATGAAGGGTCTTCTGACGCTGATAGTTCTCTTTCTGATAACTCAGCTCCGACTCCAGGCTGGCCAGGCTGGCCTTGGCGGAGGCCAGGTTGGCACGCGCGGAGTTGAGCTCGCTGGTCAGGTTGCTCTTGTCGAGTTCGGCTATCACCTGGCCGGCCTTGACCACGCTGTTATAGTCAACGTAAAGGCGACTTACAATACCGCTCACCTGTGTTCCCACATCCACAGAGGTAACGGGCTCAATGGTGCCGGTGGCCGTAACGGTGGTACTGATGTCAGTCTTCTCAGCCGGCACCATCACATACTCCACCTTGGGCATGCCACTCTTACCGCCAAAGATGAGAAACAGCGCAGCTATCACCACAACTGCCACGACTGCATAGGTAATCGTCTTTTTCTTGTTAAGTTTCATATAATTTAATCTTTTTCTGTTATTCTAATTATAGGTATTATAGGCACTATAGTTACTGTAGGCACTACTGTTGCCTTTGTTCTCTCATATCGTCAGCGTCTCGCCGCTGTAAAGGCGCAACATCTGCATATTGTAGACAGTAAGGAACTTGCTCTGCAGCACATCCTGCTGGGCATTGAGCAGCGAGGTGCGGGCATTGAGCGTCTCGACGATGTTCATTGTACCTATGCGGGCCTTTTCGTAGATAGCGTCGTAGTTAGCCTTGTTGTATTTCAGACGCGTGAGGCCGGAGCTGAACTTCTGCTGATTGCTGACCGCCTGCAGACGATAGGTGGCAATGGCATTATACACCTCACTCTCAGTCTCAACCTTGTCAATCTTAGCAATGGTGCGGTTGATGTCAGCCTTTTGCACATTGGTCTTGTTGCGACGGTTGTCAAGGATAGGAACACTCACACTCACTCCCACCGAGGCATCGAAGGAGCGCTTCATCTGCTCGAAGAAGTCACGGCTGCTGCCGCTGCTGTGATTGCTGCCCATGCCGGCATTCAGGTTCACCGTGGGATAGTAGCCCGCACGCGCAAGGCTATAGTTGAGCTCCGACTGGCTGATTCTCAGGTCTGCCTCCCTCATCTCTGGTCTCACCAGCTGAGCCCGCTGATACACAGCCTCGGTCTCGGGAATGGAGGCAAGGGCCATGGCATCACTCACCTCAATGGGAGCAACGTCAAAGGGCACATCGTCGGGCATATTGATGATGTCCTTCAACTGCAGCATATAGTTATCAATCTGTGTCTCAGTCTGCACGATGTCATACTCACCGTTGGCCACCTGCGTCTGCAGCTCCAGCAGCTCATACTTGGCTATCTGGCCCTGCTTCAGCAGTTCCTCGCCACGGCGATAGAGCGTCTGATCCTGCTCCAGCAGCTCGCGATTTACCTTCAGTGCCTCACGGGTGTAGAGTATCTGCACATAGAGCTGGGTGACCTGCTCCTTAATCCTGTTAAAATAAATATCGCTCTGTAGGTTAGCCTGTTCAGAGAGCAGCTTCGACAGGCGGATATTGTCGCGAGTCTGATTGCCGTTCCAGACGGTCCAACTGGCATTCACACCGTAGGAGCCGTTGTAGGTAACCTTGTCGGCATCCACGCCTGCCACTTCCTCCAGGAAAGGCGTATAGTTCACACTATGGCTGGTGCTGGCAGAGAGCGACGGCAGCCACTCAGCCTTCTTCTGCATCACGTCCACGCGCTGCTGCTCAGCCTGCGCCCTGGCACGCGCAATATCAGTGCTGTGCCCCTCGGCAAAGTCCAATATCTCCCGCAGTGTCCACTGCCGTGCCTCGGGAAAGTACACCATATTGTTGTCGGTTGCTGGGGGCAGGACTCCCCCGCCCTCCCCGTTGTCCTGCGCTAAACACGTCAATGTGAGCCCTGTCAAGGCCACAATGGCAAGTGCGCATCTCATCTTTATCATACTGCTAAATTTATAGGAATAATCTTATCAAAAGATACACATATTAGACGCGAAGTTACGCATTTTGTTTAATTTATGCCTGTTTTCATAGCAAAATCTCTATTTCTTTTAGGATTTTTTAGTAATGTCAACCCAAAAGGCGGCTCATTGATTTGGTTTCTTCGCAACCACCTTTTCTCGCCTCAGCATAGTTCATGCAAGCATGACTCTGCCTTCGGCTTATCGAAAACGTTCTCTTTATTGACGACAAATGACCGCTTTTTAGGCAACAATATAGCAATTGGCACAGATTACAGTCTCTGCGAAATAGTCATGCTCTCTCTGTGCCAACATCTGTGTCATTGCCTAAAAAAATAAAATGTTTTTTGCATACATTCCTGCATTATTTCGGTTAAAGAGTTGGTTTCTTCGCAACCACCTTTTCTCGCCATGGCAGACTTGATGCAAGCATCATTCTGCTCATTTGGCTTAGCGA